>Ga0307477_10002949_pt1 | contig 12870 bp, 12 predicted proteins | sample atmos_gasesECM2C_FD_203316 | JGI IMG/M metagenome (GOLD analysis project Ga0307477, IMG submission 203316) | Hardwood forest soil microbial communities from Morgan-Monroe State Forest, Indiana, United States - atmos_gasesECM2C_515 | ecosystem: Environmental > Terrestrial > Soil > Temperate...
CGACCCTCCGATCGCGGTCGGCTTGCCGGTGACCGACGCGGGTACTGAGAACCCGGCGTGCATCGACAACGTGTCCATGATCCAGGCCATCACCTCTGGACCGGTGCCCAGATCCGGAGCGGGAATGTCGCGGTCGGGCCCGATGATCAGTGAGATCTCGGTCGTGAACCGCCGGGTGAGGCGCTCGAGCTCGGCTCTGCTCAGCGTTCGCGGGTCCACGATCACGCCACCCTTCGCGCCGCCGAAGGGGAGATCGACCACTGCAGCCTTCCACGTCATGTTCATGGCGAGCGCGCGGGCGTCGTCGAGCGTCACCGACGGGTGGAAGCGCAGACCTCCCTTCGCCGGGCCGCGTGCGATGTTGTGCTGGACCCGGAAGCCGGTGAAGACGCGGAACGATCCATCGTCCATCTCCACCGGAAAGTGCACCACCAGTTCCCGTTTCACCCCGCGGAGCACTGCGCGGAGCGAGTCGTCGAGCCCGAGTGCCTCAGCTGTGGTGTCGAAATTGTATTGGGCGATATCCAATACGGACTGAAATGGGCTCACTGGAGCGGCACTATACGTAATCGGGACGGCGCCAACAGCAGACGTCGCGCAGGCGAGCCGCCGAGTCGGTCATGCGGCGCGGAGCGTAGTTGCCTGCCCTGGCAGCAACGCTGAGTCGCGACGCGGCGGGTCGACGCGCGGGCACGACAGGTGACAGTTTGGGTCCTATACAGCATCAACACATTGACAATTGTGAGTACAACCAGCATGCTATGCGGGACCCGACAGGCGGTTTGGACCCCTCCTGTCATAAACGCTGGACACGGCGGTCCCGTTTGGACAGCGGACCGTCACCAAGGAGGCCCATTCATATGGCCAGAACCAGGCGTAGGAGAAGCGGCATCGACAGGGCCGTCAAACGCACTGTGAGGCGCGTGAGGACGACCGCGCGTCGTCGCGCCCCCGCCGCCGGTGGCGACCTCTTGAAGGCAGTGCAAGGCCTCGTCAAAGCACTGCCGGTGACCGAACTCGAGAAAAGGCTTGCCGGCCTCGAGAAGACGGTTGCGAAGCTCGAAGCTGAGCTGCGCAGAGCGGCTCGTCGCGTCGGCGGCGCAGTCCGTGGCGGCACTCGTGGTCGCCGCCGCACCACGGCGAAGCGCGCCACAGCGAAGCGCGCCACAGCGAAGGGCACGACGCGCAGACGGACCGCCAAGCGCGCCACCACCGCGAAGCGCACGACGCGCCGGCGGACCGCGAAGCGCGCCACCGCCAAGCGCACGACGCGCAGACGGACGGCGAAGCGCGCCACCACCGCGAAGCGGGCACCGGCTCGGCGTGGAGCCAAGCGCGCCACCGCCAAGCGCGCCACCGCCAAGCGCACCACCGCGAAGCGCACGACCGCCAAGCGCACAACCGCGAAGCGCGCGACCGCCAAGCGCGCCACCGCCAAGCGGACGACCGCGAAGCGCGCAGGCGCGAAGCGCACCGTGCGCAAGGCCCCCGCGGCGCGCAAACCAACCACGCGTCGCCGTCGTGGCGCCCGTAGGGCGACTGCTGCTCCGGCGGCGGCAGCAGCTCCGGCTCCGGTGACGATCTGACGCCACCGCGGAACTGAATGAAGAGGCCCCCGGCAGTCAGCCGGGGGCCTTTCTCATGAGTGGACGGCGCAGCACTCCGGCAGGCACGCGCCGTCTGAGGGGCGGCGGCCTGCTAGGCTCGGCGCATGCCGGCGGTCGTCATCTGCTTTCTCGACGGCGAGGTGCTGCACGCTGAGACGCCGCACGTCTCGTTCGATCGTCAGGTGATCGAGGCCGAGGTGCGCGGTGCGGACCCGAACAATGAGCGCGCTCTTTTCCCCGTCACCGCGATCAGACAGCTGCTCGTCGGAGATCCGGTTCCGGCGCCCGACTCGGCGACGGTCGCTGAATGGGATCGTGCTGCATTCCACTTCGTCGACGGTGACGTGCTGCGTGCGTCGATCCGATCCGATGTGATGTTCGGACGGTACGGCGGTGTGTGGCAGATCGTCGAGCCGGGGTCCGAGGAGCTCCTCACCATCGCCATCCCCTACGCGGCGCTCAAGGGCGTGTACCACATCCGGCAATGGGACAGCCGGCCGCTGACCGACCGGATCGCCAACGGCCGCGTCGAGCAGCTTGCGCGCATCCTTGCCGAACGCGAGGCGAATCTCACCGCCGGAGAGGCGCCGCAGCGCAGAGTGCTGCTGTCACGGATGGGTCGCTCGCGCGCGGATAGCCAGGAGACAGGCACGGAACGCGCCCGCGACGTTTGATCTCAGAGCGACGTGCTACGGTGCTGGCCGTGACCGCGCCGCTCGCCGCGGCCGAGCCCGAGGCGCCTGAGGCGTCGACGTCGCTCACCGGCCGCCTCCTCACGCCTCGAACGATCGCTTCGCTTGCGGCTGCTGTGATCATCGTCGGCGTCGCCATATGGCGAGCGCCGATCGACTGGGGAGACGCCTGGACGCGGATTCGTCATGCCGACCCGCTGTTCTATGTGGCAGCGCTGGCAGTCTTCTACTCCTCCTTCCTGGTGCGCGCGGTGCGCTGGCGCGTGCTGCTGCACAACGCGGGCGATTCGCACTCCTCCCGGGTGCTTGTCGGCCCGATCGTCACGTCGTTCTTCGTCAACTGCGTCGTCCCAGCGAAGATGGGCGACGTATACCGCGCGTACCTCGCCAGAGTCCGGCTGCGCATCCCCGCAAGCAAGGCGCTGGGGACCATCATCGCCGAGCGGCTGCTCGACCTCTGCGTGCTCATGACGCTGCTGCTCATCGCCGGCGCGATCGTCTTCCATCGCAAGGCACCCAACATCCTCGTCCCCTACGTCATTGCCGGAGGGCTCGTCTGCTTCGCCGGGATCGGAGTCATCCTCACCATGCGCGCCGGTCGCGGGCAGCGTGTCATCCGGATGCTCCCGGAGAGCGTGTTTCACCGTTACGAGAGCTTTCGCATCGGCACCGTCACCTCACTGCGCCGTCTTCCGCTGCTCATCGCTCTCACGGCGACGGTCTGGGGCCTGGAGAGTGCGCGCCTCGGCCTCGTCGTGGGCGCGCTCGGCTTCGGCGACGTGCTCGGCCCGTCGCAGTTCGTCCTCATCGCGCTCGTCGCGGCGCTGCTCACCACCATCCCATTCCTGCCCGGCGGGCTCGGTCTCGTCGAAGCAGGGATGGTCGGCGTGCTCATCGCGGTCGGCGGCGTCGGCCGGCAGGCGGCCATCTCGATCGCGCTGCTGGATCGCAGCATCAGCTATGGCAGTCTCGTGGTGCTCGGATTCCTCGTTTTCGCGATGACCCACATCCACGCATCCCGACCAGAGGCCGCTCCCGTCCGCGGGTGAAGACACTTGTCACCGGCGGGGCCGGCTTCATCGGATCGCACCTGGTGGATGCGCTCGTCGAGGCCGGACACCAGGTCACCGTCGTCGACGATCTCTCCCGCGGGACGCGAGCGCAGGTGCACCCCGACGCCGAGCTCGTGCAGTGCGACGTCGCTGGACCGCTGTTCGCGAATACGCTCACCACCGCCCGCGCCGATGTGGTCTTTCACCTCGCCGCGCAGATCGACGTTCGGGTCTCGGTGCGTGATCCGCTCGGCGACGCCCACGCCAACGTACTCGGCACCGTGAACCTGCTCGACGCGGCGCGACGCCACGACGTACGGCGAGTCGTCTTCGCTTCAAGTGGAGGCACCGTGTACGGCGAGACCGACTTGCTGCCCACTCCCGAAGACCACCCGATCGCGCCCACCTCACCCTACGGCGCCGCGAAGGTGAGCGCAGAGCTCTACGGCGAGATGTTCCACAGGGCCGGCGGCCTCGAGTTCGTCGCGCTGCGCTACGCGAATGTGTACGGTCCTCGCCAGGATCCCCACGGGGAGGCGGGGGTGGTGGCGATCTTCGCGACCCGGCTGCTCTCAGGTGCGCAGGCCGTCATCAACGGGGACGGGCGTCAGACGCGCGACTACGTCTACGTCGACGACGTGATCCAGGCCAACCTCCGCGCGATGGACTGCAGCGAGCTCGGGCCCTTCAACGTCGGCACAGGCGTGGAGACCGACGTCAACGACCTTTACGATCGCATCGCAAACGTCTGCGGCTCCGACGCGCCTCCGCTGCACGGCGAGAGCAAGCCGGGCGAGCAGCGCAGGTCTGCCCTGGCCACCGACCGGGCCCGCGACCAGCTGGGCTGGGAGCCGGCCACCAGCCTCGACTCCGGCCTACGCAGAACGGTGGACTTCTTCCGGCGTCGCTGACTGAAGCGCTGCATCCGCCTCACCGAGGCAGAGCTCGGCGTGGGAGCGAAGCTCGGCGACCGCCCTCTGCATCCCTGAGTTCTTGACGAAACTGGCATTTTCACAGAGGCGGGCGGCCCAGCTGAGGTCATCGAGCGCGGTCGCCAGCTGTGCGCGCGCGCTGAGCTGCGCGTCAGGGACGTCACCGGGCTCCACCCGCTCGAGCATCTGACTGCAACCCTCGAGTTGCCGGCGGATCGATCGCGCCACATCGGGGAGCGCTCCGGGTTCCACGGCCAGCTCGGTGCTGCGCTGCAGCGCAGATGCCAGATCCGACGCGGCCCCGCGCGCGGCGTCTTGCGCCGCGCCCAGCAGCGCGGAGGAGGCGACCGGACGTGACGCGGCGCCACCGAGCGATCGGTACGCGCCCCACAGGACGGCGATGGCGACCAGGGCGATGACCACATAGATCACCACGGCGTGATTCCCGCGACTACTTGTAGCGGAAGGTGATGCGCCCTCGCGAGAGGTCGTACGGGCTCAACTCCACGCGCACCTTGTCGCCGATGAGGATGCGGATGTAGAACTTCCTCATCTTCCCCGAGGTGTACGCCAGCACCTCCTGGCCGGTCTGCAGCCGCACCTTGAACATCGCGTTGGGCAGCGGCTCGACGACGGTGGCGTCCATCTCGATCGTCTCTTCCTTGACTTCGGGCTGAGCGCCATCACCCGCAACCGCGTCACGCCGCCGTACGGGGCCTCGCCGTCTCGTGCTTCCCGGCCTGGGAGGACGTCTCGCCACGCCGTCAGTCTATATAGCGGCGGATGCGCTCGTCCTCAGCATCATGCTCACCCCGATACAGGGAGCACGTGGTGGGATCACCGATGCACGGCGGAACCGGATGCCGGCCCGTGAATCGGTGCGTCCTGCGATCGACGTGGCAGTCAGCCTTGTAGCGGGTCAGCATCCCGAACGGCCCAGCGCGCTCCTTGAGGATCTGCTCGAGATATGGACAGCGCTGATGCCGGACCGGAACGAGTTTCGGATCACTCGCCCGGGAGCTTCCTCGTCGCGGTGGGGGCGGCGGTTCCGCTCGCATCGAGATGCGAAAAGAGGGCTAGTCGCGACTTAGGAGGCGAGCATGGCCTGGATGCGCGAGGCCAGCTCCTTGATCTTGAAAGGCTTGGCGAGCGTCTGAACGTTGCCATACGCCTCGAGCTTCGGCGCTGTCGACGAATTCACCAGCGCACTGACGATCAACACCTTGGGGTCGGCGCCGTGGTCGGCGCGGATACGCTCCAACACCTGGGTGCCGCTGAGGTCCCCGGGAAGCATCAGGTCGAGGAGCACCAGGTCCGGCTTGAACTCGCCGAAGGCGGCGAGGCCCTCGTCGCCGCTCTTTGCGACCTTCACCTCGTACCCCTCCATGGTGCAGAGCAGGGACTCGATGTCGGCGAGCGCGTAGTAGTCCTCGATGATCAGGATCTTCTTCATATCGACACTAGAAGCGCTGAACGTGGCCATGGATCCGCCAGAGCATATCACGGTGATTTCGGGCCCTCAGCCCGTATGTGACAGTTCCGTAGCCATGCTGCGAGACGGCCGGCGACGTGGGTTTGCCGTCAGTTCCGGCGATCGATGATGGTCGCGGTGCCGAGCCCGCCGCCGCAGCACATCGTCTGCAGACCGAGTCGCTCATCGCGCCGCTCCAGCTCGTGCAGAAGGGTCGTCATCAGCCGCGCGCCGCTCGCTCCAAGTGGATGACCGAGCGCTATCGCCCCGCCGTTGACGTTGACCTTGTCCATATCAGGGTGGTGCTCCTTGGCCCAGGCGAGCACGACGGGAGCGAACGCCTCGTTGACCTCGAACAGGTCGATGTCGCCGACCTGGAGATTGGCGCGATCGAGGACCTTGCTCGTGGCCGGGATCGGGCCGGTCAGCATGGTCACCGGGTCGACGCCCACGACGGTCTGGGCTCGGATTGCCGCGCGGGCGCGCAAGCCGAGCTGGTCTGCTCGTTCCCTCGACATCAGCAGCAACGCGGCCGCCCCGTCGGTGATCTGTGACGAATTCCCGGCGTGGAGGATGCCATCGGGCCTGAACGACGGCTCGAGCTGCGCCAGCGTCTCGACGGTCGTTCCGGGACGGATCCCCTGATCAGCGCGCACGAGATGTGCGTCGCCGTTGCTGCCGACCTCCACGGGTGTGATCTCCCTGTCGAAGCGTCCTTCCTCCTGTGCGACGGCAGCACGACGCTGCGACTCCGCGGCGAACGTGTCGGCGTCCGCACGGGAGATCTTCCATTGCTCCGCGATCATCTCCGCGGCGAGCCCCTGGTTGACCAGGTTGTACTCCTCGAGCAGCTCCGGCGGGAACGGCGTTCCCGGACCCTGGATGACGGTGCTTCCCATCGGAACGCGGCTCATGCTCTCGACGCCGGCGGCGATCGTGATGTCGCACACGCCCGACTGGATCAGGTTGGCCGCGAAGTGCACGGCCTGCTGCGACGAGCCGCACTGGCGGTCGACGGTCGTCGCCGGCACGTCCACCGGGAAGCCCGCGGTCAGCACCGCCTGGCGAGCGACGTTCACGCTCTGCTCACCAGTTTGCATGACGCAGCCCATCACCACGTCGTCGACCTGCGCCGGATCGAGCCCTGCCCGCGTAACCACCTCGCGCAGCACGTGCGCCGCGAGAAGCACCGGGTGCACGTCGCGCAGGTCACCGTTGCGCTGATTCCCCCGCCCGAGCGGTGTGCGCACCGCCTCCACGATCACCACGTCTTTCATGACTTCACCTTACATGCGGGGGGACGCCCCCCGCATGTCATGTGGCTCGATAGAGCGTGACCAGTGGCAGTGGCGCCTCCCCGGGACGCAGCGGGTCGGTGGGTGCCGGCTCTTCGGTGATCGCGACTGCGCGAGCCGGCCTTGGGTCGGTGATCCACAGCACCAAGAGGTCGCCCGGCCGGGCCAGCGTGGACGCAAGCGCCGGGTCGGTGACCTGCATGCCGAGCTGCCGGAGGCCGGCGCCGGCGTCGTCGCCGGTCGGCTCGGCGGGGGGTGGCGGGGTGAGTGCGAAGAACGCGTCGATGTACGGCTGCTCGAGGGTGCTCGAGAGATAGATGGTGTGCCCGGCGCCCACCGCGGCTGCGGCCGCTCCGATGCCCGGCATCTCCCCCGTGTCGAACAACGCCGCCGCGCGGACCGGGTATGCGGTGAACAGGTCGACCGTGTAGAGGGCGCCCTGGGCGAGCAGTCCGGCGCTGAGCACGCTCGCCGCCGCGACAGCCGCGAAACGACGGGTTCGCAGAAGGTCCGCCAGGCCGGTGAGTCCGAGCACCGCGAGCAGCAACCAGAAGGGCAGTCCCGTCACGGATCGGAGTCCGTGCGGCTCCCCCCCATTCTCGGTCAGGGCGGCCGCGATCGGGCTCAACACCAGGCCGAGCGCGACGAACCGCGGCAGCGCTTCGTCGCGCCGTTTCCAGCAGGTCCACAGTCCCAGCAGAAGCAGCGGCGCGGTGACGGCGAGCAGCATTCCCGCAAATCCCGTGTTGTGGCGAGGGTTGAGATCGCCATGCACGAAGAGGAAGTCGGGGCTGAAGTACGACGCATAGTTGGCCAGAAAGCGACCGGCCAGCGTGAACAGCGAGCCTCCGGGCCCCGCGATGGAGATGCCGCCGAAGTGTCCGGTGAGCCCGCCCGGATTGAGCAGCCCCCACACCGCGAGGACGAGATAGCCGGCGACGACCGGCACGAGCGTCAGCCACCACTGGTGAAAACGCGGCCGCATGGTGCCGTACACGGCCGCAAAGGCCAGGGTCAGGAGGAGCACCTCGAGTCTTCCCACCGTGTAGGCGAAGATCGCGAAAGCGAGAAAGACGCCACACAGAGCGAAGCGGCGTGGGCTGAGCCGGCGTTCGTCGGCGATGCACCACAGCGCTGCGGCGAGCATGGTGACCATGCTCACCACCTCGAACCCCACCCGGGACTGCTGCGTGATCCAGGGTGTGAGCGCGGCGAGCACGAGCACGAAGAGAGCAATGGAATGCGAACGGGAGACGCGCCACGCCGCGAGCGTGAGAAACGCGATCGTGAGCAGACCGAAGAACGCCGCAGGAAGTCGCTCGACCGCCGGCGTCAGCGGAAGAAAGCGTACGAATGGAACCAGCGCGTAGATATAGATCGGGTTCTTGTACTCACCGAATGCGGCGAAGAAGAGCGGGAAGTGAACCCCGTGCTCGTCCACCCCGTAGTGGGCGATGGCCCACGCGTTGTACCCGATCGACGACTCGTCGACGTACAGGCCGGGTGGAGAGACGGAGAGGCCCGCCAGGTTGCGAACAACGGCCAGGGCAGCGACGACCGCAAACGCGGCGGGCCACAACCATTTACGCAGCCGCATCCCGGCGCTGCCGTCAGGCGCCGTTCAAGACGTGAAGGCGAACCGGCCGAGATGCAGCCAAGGGGTCAGCACACCACTCTCGTCCTCGCCGAGCGCCAGCTTGCGCTCGCGGCTGATGCCGCGAACGTCGTTGAGCGCGTCGACGATGCTCTGGGTGAAGCGCAGATCACGCACCGCCCGCCCGATCTTCCCGTTTTCAATGAGGAAGGTGCCCTCTCGGGTCATGCCCGTGATGATGGTCCGCAGCGGGTGCACGTCGCGCACGTACCAGAGCCGGGTCACGAAGAGCCCACGCTTCACCGCTGCCACGAGATCGTCTGGTGATGCGCCGCCCGCGTCCATCACGAGATGGCGCGCGTACGGCCCGAAGGTGTTCGGCTGCGGAAGCGAGTGCCCGGTCGACGCGACGCCATCGCGCCGCGCGGACGGAGTGTCGTAGAGGAACCCGGCGCACACGCCATGGTCGATCGCAACCACTCGGCGGGACGAGACACCCTCCTGGTCGAACGGAAAGGGGAACGAGCCGGGGTCCGCCGGGTCGTCGGAGATGCTCACCGTCTCGCTCATCATCCGCGACCCCGGGTGCATGAAGCTCCGCCTCTCCTGCTTCGCGAGCGCGCTGAAGCCCATCCACGCGAGGTGCTCGACCATGTCGGTCACGGCGTACGGTGTCAGCACCACCTCGTACTCCCCGGGGTCTATCGCGGTGGCGTCCTGGTTGCGTGCACACGTGTCCGCGGCTTCCACTCCGACTGCATTCGCGTCGATGCCGGTGATGTCGGGGGAGTGCCCGGCCGCGTAGCCGGCGCCGCTCCGGCCGCGCATCACCGTGATCACGCTCGCCTGCGTGGATGCGGCGTGGCGACGCACCCCGTTGCTGTTGACGATCGCGGTCCTGGTCGTCCTCGTGCTCACCGAGCCGAAGGCCTCGAGCCGTTGTCGGGTTGCCGCGTCGACCACTGCCGCCGCGATGCCCGCCCGGTCCTCGGGCGACGTGTTGGTGGTGGCCACACTGTACGCAGCGGGCGAGTCCGCGACCCCGTCGGGAGACGGCAGAGGCGACGGATCCGACCTCCCGGACAGCGAGCGAGCCTGCTCGGCCGCCTGAACGACGCGCAGGGGCCCGTCGGCGACCTCGCCGCGAACCTGCGCGACCCCGACGCGCGAGTCGTCGATGACCCGCACACGGAGCTGCAGCGACGACTCAGCCACATTCTGGTGGATGACGTTCCCGGCAAACCGGGTGAGCTCCTGCTGCTGGCGGACGGCGATCACCTCCGCCTGGCCACGGGTGACCTGGCCCAGAGTTTCAGTCGCTATCGACAGTAACTCCTCAGCCTCCTCCGTGGTCACGAAGCCGGTTCCACTTGCACGTTCTGGAACCGGCACGGAGCCGCGCCGTGGCCGACATGCATGACCTGGGCTGGTTCGCCCTTGCCGCAGTTGACGACTCCCCACATCCGCCACTCCCGCGGACCGGCCACGGCATCGCACGACCGCCAGAACTCCGGGGTCACTCCGCGATACAGCGCGTTGCGCACCAGGCGCACCCGTTTGCCGTCGGCGATCTCCCAGCCGTTCTGGGTGCCGAACTGGAAGTTGAGACGGCGATCGTCGATGCTCCACGATCGGTTGGTCTCCAGGAAGACGCCGCGTTCAGTGGTGGCGATCATCTCCTCGAGGCTCGAGTCCCCCGGCTCGAGGTTGACGTTGGTCATGCGGATCAGCGGAATACGGCACCACGAGTCCGCCCGCATCGCTCCGTTGCTCTCGCCGCCGATCGCCATGGCGGTCTCTCGTGAGGACATGTATCCGGAGAAGAGCCCCCGGTCGACGAGCACCACGCGCTGCGCGGCGACACCCTCGTCGTCCCATCCGAACGTGCCGAGACCGCCGGGCCTCGTGGCGTCGGCCGTCATCGTGACCTTGTCGCTGCCGTATGCAAACGTTCCGAGCAGGTCCGGGGTCAGGAATGACATGCCGGCGTAGGCGGCCTCCGAACCGAGCACACGATCGAGCTCGGTGGGATGCCCGCACGACTCGTGCACCTGCAGCGCGGCCTGCGTGCCGTCGAGGATCACGGTCATGCGCCCGCTGGGGCAGAGGTCGGCCGTGAGCAGAGCCACCGCCTCTTCCGCGATCCTCTGGCCGTTGCCGGGAAGGTCGAATTGCTCGATCGCCTCCCAGCCTGCGCAGACCTGATGCCTTCCGAAGCTGTTCGGGAAGCTGCGCGTCTGCACCTCGTCATCGCTCGTGGCGGTGGCGTCGAAGCCTCCTCCGGATTCGAGGATCGTCTGCGCGATCCGTGCGCCCTCGGTACTCGCGAAGTACTTCTCCTCCTTGACGAACTCGAGCGACGCCTCGCGCACGGTGATCCCGGCAACGCTACTCATCGCGGCGTCCGTGCGAAGCAGCACGTCGAGCTTGTCCTCGAGTGACACCGCGAAAGGATCACGCTCCACCGGCGTGCGGTATGCCCCCTGCGCGGGGCTCGCCGGCGCGAGATGTACCGGTTCAGGATGCAGCCGCGCGGATGCGCGTGCGATGCGCACGGCCAGCGCGGCCGCGTCATCGATGCCGGCGGCGTCGAGGCGATCGATGCCGGCGAAACCCCACGCGCCGTCGACGATCACTCTCACGCCGGCGCCGGTGTCCTCGTTGAGCTCGACCAACGCGACCTCGCCGTTCTTGACCGTGAGCTCTTGCACGGAGCGGTTCACGACCCGGCAGTCGGCGTAGCGCGCACCCGCCGCCGCAGCCGTGTCGAGCGCTCGTTCAGCGAGGTCGCGCACGGCTGGCGAGTATAGGAGGTGGGTCTGGTGGACGATGAGTCTCGACATGTTCGCTCCGTAGACTCCGCGCGTGGCGGCGACCATCGGAGTCGGACTGCTCGGCCTTGGCACCGTCGGATCCGCGGTGGCCGGCCGGCTGATCTCGCAGTGGCGGATGCTCGGGGAGCGCGCAGGCGCGACACCGGTGCTTCGCGCTGTCGCGGTGCGCGACGTCAGACGTCCCCGCGACGTCGAGCTCCCCAACATCGACCTCACGGACGACCCGTTCACGGTGGTGGACGATCCGCGGGTTCAGATCGTCGTCGAGACGATCGGCGGCCTGGACCCCGCAACCTCGCTGATCGAACGCGCGCTGCGCCAGCGCAAGACGGTGGTGACCGCGAACAAGGCGGTCATCGCCACGACCGGACCGCAGCTGTGGACCCTCGCGCGCGACAACGGCGCGGGGCTCTGGTTCGAGGCAGCGGTCGGCGCCGGCCTGCCGGTCGTCGCGCTGCTCCGTGACAGCATCCGCGGTGATCTCATCAGCCGCCTCGACGCCATCATCAATGGAACGACCAACGTCGTTCTGACGCGCATGCGCGAGTCCGGAGTCCCGCTGCGGACCGCGCTCGCCGAGGCGCAGCAGCGCGGCTTCGCCGAGGCAGACGCCAGCTCGGACGTCGACGGCTGGGACGCGGCGTACAAGCTCGTGATCATGTCCTGGCTCGCGTTCGGCGCGTCCCTGACTCCAGACGATGTGGACAGACGCGGAATCGGCGACCTCGACGTCATCGATTGCGGATACGCTGGGCAGCTCGGCTACAGCATCAAGCTGCTGGCACATGCAGAGCGACGCTACGAGCCATCAGCGATTCACCTTGGCGTGCGACCAACGGCGATCCCACAGGGGCATCCACTCGGCGGTGTGGATGATTCCGCCAATGCTGTCATCATCTCGAGCGATCTGGCCCAGCACGTGACGCTCGCCGGGCTCGGTGCCGGCGGCGCGTCAACCGCCGGAGCCGTGGTGAGCGACATCGTCAACGCCGTTCTGCGCACCGGCTGCCAGCCCGCTCCCCCGGAGCGGGAGGGGCTCGATCTCCTCTCGAATGAGGAGGTCGAGACAGCGGCGTACGTGCGCCTGCGGACGAATACGGACCCGGACGCCAAGGCGCTCATCGTTCAGGCGTTCGAGGACCGGGGCATCCCGGTGGCCGATGCCGTCGAGAGGCCGCCCATCGACGGCCCCGCGCCGCAGCTTCTCGTGCTAACCGGAACCGCTCCCCGGGCGGTCCTCGACCGTGCGCTGGAGACCGTCGACACACTCGCGGCGGTGCGTGAGATCGCTTGCGTGCTCGATCGCCTGGAGCCCTCCGCGTGACATCCGGGGTCATCGAGCGCTATGCCGGCCGCCTCCCCGTGACGGCGGCGACCCCGCGCGTGAGCCTTG
>Ga0307477_10002952_pt1 | contig 12851 bp, 11 predicted proteins | sample atmos_gasesECM2C_FD_203316 | JGI IMG/M metagenome (GOLD analysis project Ga0307477, IMG submission 203316) | Hardwood forest soil microbial communities from Morgan-Monroe State Forest, Indiana, United States - atmos_gasesECM2C_515 | ecosystem: Environmental > Terrestrial > Soil > Temperate...
GGCTGGATACCGGCCGTTTGCTTCTGTAGTGATCATTGATTGCGTTGACGCTGATCTGGTACAGCCAGGCACTGAACGGGTGCCCCGAGGGGCGGTACCTGCCGATGGCTCGTAGCGCCTTGTAGAACACCTCCGAGGTGACGTCCTCGGCAGCGGTCTGCTCGCGCAGGCGGCTGTACACGAATCTGTAGATCTGACCGAAGTAGTGGTCGTACAGCTCTCCAAATGCGTCGGCGTCCTTCTTGGCCCGCTCGACCAGCTGATCCTCGTACGCCCGGGGCAGGCTCATCGCCGGAGCCTCGCACGCACTCGCCCAGGGAACGGACGGTGAGATCGGCGGGTTACGGCTTCCGGAGGCGCCTCAGCGGCGTCTCGGATCTGCAGTGCGATCTCAGGGATGTCGGTGACCACGGCCGCGACCCGGGGGTCGCTCAGGTACCGCCGGAGCCGGTCCGGTCGATTGACAGTCCACACCACCAAAGCGACGCCGGCCCTGGCCGCTCGAGGAAGGAGGCCTGTGTCACGCCGGACGATCCTCGATGCGCGCACGCGCCGGGGTGGGGCGAGCAATTGATGAGCCGCGATGAAGTCGGCGCCACAGCCCCACATCCACTCGAAGGCGAACCGCTGAGGCCTCGAACGCAGTCGAGTCGGGCCGATCAGGAGCCCACACGGAAGTCCGGGATCGATCTGCTTGACCGCAGCCAGGGCGGAGTCGATGAAGGACGTGATCATCAGGTCGTCGCGGCTCACTCGGGCGAGGGCTGCCTCCACCACCTGCCGCTCATGACCGGTCGCCTTGATCTCCACATCGAGCCCGACGCGCCCGGCACACACCTCCACCGCTTCGGCCAGCGTCGGGACAGATCCGCGACGAAGGCAGAGCTGCTGATGGCTGAGCCGGGCAACCGGCGTGCCGCGCGCCGTCGCGTCGTGGTGAACGACCGGTACCCCGTCCGCGGTCAGGCGCACGTCGAGCTCGACTGCATCCACGCCGAGCTGGATCGCGGCCTCGAAGGCCGCAATCGAATTCGGCGCGGCCGCGCGCGTCGCGCCACGGTGCGCGATGACCATTGGACGCGAGGAGCCCGCGATGGCACTTCCAATGGGCGTGAGTCGCCGCTGGTTGTTGACCTGCATGGCGGGTGAATCGTGCCATGTCCGTTGGTATCGGATCAGGTGATCCGGATCGCGTGAGGGGTCAATGATGCAGCCGATAGAATGAGCGGAGGTGATCCCCCGTTACACCCCACCCGAGATCGCGACGATCTTCACCGACGAGTCGCGACTGGAGCGGTGGCTCGAGGTGGAGCTCCTCGCCTGCGAGGCGTGGGCGAAGTTGGGGCGCGTCCCCGCCGAGGCGCTTCCACCGCTGCGCGCCGCACGCATCGACGTCGATCGCGTCGCTGAGCTCGAGGCCGAACAGGGTCACGATATGGCCGCGTTCATCAGCGCGGTGCAGGAGACCGCCGGTGACGCCGGGCGTTTCCTGCACCTCGGCCTGACATCGTCCGACGTCGTCGACACCGCCCTGGCGACGCAGCTCCGTGACGCGTCGAAGGTCATCGACGCGGACGCACTCGCACTAGAGGAGGCTCTGGTGGAGCAGGCCGAGCGTCACCGCCTCACGGTGATGATGGGGCGCACGCATGGAGTCCATGCGGAACCGCTGACTCTCGGTGTCAAGCTCGCCAACTTCGTGGACGAGCTGCGTCGCAGCCGGCGGAGACTGGCTGACGCGACTCGCGACGTCGCGGTCGGCCAGCTCAGCGGGACGGTCGGCACGCACGCGACGGTGCCTCCGGAGGTCGAGGAGCACGTGTGTCGCGCGCTCGGTCTCGCGGTTGCGCCGGTCAGCACCCAGGTGATCGCGCGCGATCGGCACGCGGGGTTCGTGTCTGCGCTGGCTCTGCTCGGGGCGGTGCTCGAGCGCCTGGCGACCACGATTCGCCTGCTCCAGGTCACCGAGGTCGACGAGGTCGAAGAGCCGTTCAGCCGGCGCCAGAAGGGTTCGTCGGCGATGCCGCACAAGCGAAACCCCGTGCTGAGCGAGCGGATCTGCGGACTCGCCAGAACGGTGCGCGGGTACGCGGGGACAGCGATGGAAGACGTGGCGCTCTGGCACGAGCGCGACATCTCGCATTCGTCAGCGGAGCGCGTCATCCTCCCGGACGCGTGTGCGCTGACCGATTACATGCTGCGGCTGTCGGCTCGCGTGATCAAAGGCCTGCGCGTCAAGCCGGAGCGCATGCGCGAGCACGTGGACCGACACGGCGGGGTCGCGTTCTCGCAGCAGGTGCTGAACGCGCTGATCGTCGAGGCCGGATGGCCCCGAGAGCGCGCCTACCGCACCGTGCAAGCACTGGCGTTGCAGGCGCGCGAGGGCGGCGGCGGATTTCGAGAGCTCGTGCGCGCGAGTCGAGAGATCGTCGGCGCGCTGTCGCCGGAGACGCTCGAGCGGTGTTTCGACGTCGAGTCGTACCTTTCGGGTATCGACGAGACGTACCGGCGGCTCGGATTGTCGACGATATCCGCTGGCGAAACCGGCCCGGCTGTGGCCCCGGCGCTGGCGGTCGAGGCCGGTCTGGCAGGAGGTAGCACATCGTGACAACGGTGCTCACCGAAGCTGATGTAGAGGGTCTTCACCTGTTCCGTCGCGGCAAGGTCCGCGACACCTTCCAGCTGCTCGACGGCAGCCTGCTGATGGTCGCGACGGATCGATTGAGCGCGTTCGACGTCGTCCTGCCGACGCCGATTCCCGACAAGGGACGCGTGCTGACGCAGATGTCGGTGTGGTGGTTCGGGCAGACGTCGTCCGTGGTTCCCAACCACCTTCTGACTGACACCGACGACGTCGTCCCCGAACCGGTGCGCGAGCGCTGGCAGGGACGGTGCATGCACGTGGCGCGCGCCCAGCGCATCGACGTCGAGTGTGTGGTGCGGGGGTTCATCAGCGGATCCGGCTGGAAGGAGTACCGCGAACACGGCACTCTCGCCGGCGAGCCCATGGAACAGGGGCTCGGGGAGTCGGCCCGGCTGGCGGCGCCGCGTTTCACTCCCGCGGTCAAGAAGGACGACGGCCACGACATCAACATCTCTCGGGGTCAGCTGCGGACGTTGATCGGGGCCGATCTCGCCGCGCGCTTGGAGTCCGCGTCGCTGCGCCTCTTCGACCTCGGCTTCACGCGCTGCGAAGCAGCGGGGATATACCTTGCCGACACAAAGTTCGAGTTCGGGTTCGTCAACGGCGCGCTAACCCTGATCGACGAGGTCTTCACTCCGGACTCCTCGCGATTCTGGGAGATCTCGCAGTGGCAGGAGGGTCAGCCGGCCCCCTCGTTCGACAAGCAGTACGTGCGCGACTACCTCGCGACGCTCGACTGGGACAAGACGCCGCCCGGACCCGAGCTCCCCGAGGATGTCGTGCGCGGGACCGCCGAGCGATATCGCGAAGCGGCTCGGCGCATCTGCGGGATCGACGTCTGATGACGTTCGTCGCCGAGGTGGTCGTCTCGTTGAAGCCGCTGGTGAACGACCCGCAGGGCATCACCATCCGCGACGGTTTGCGACGGCTGGGGTTTCCAGGAGTGGGGTCGGTGCGGGTCGGCAAGCACATCGAGATCGAGGTGGACGCCCCGGATGAAGCCACCGCCAGTGCCGCCGTCGCTGAGATGTGCGAGCGGCTGCTTCGCAACCCGGTCATCGAGGACTACCGGATCGGCGTGCTCCGAGTGCAGACCGCACCGGTATGAAGTTCGGTATCGCCGTCTTCCCGGGGACGTGGTCGGATCGCGACTGCGCGCACGCCGTCACGCTCGCCGGACACGATCCGGTGATGCTGTGGCACAAGGACGCAGACCTGCGTGACGTGGACTGTGTGATCCTCCCCGGCGGGTTCTCCTACGGGGACTATTTGCGCTGCGGCGCCGTCGCGCGCTTCGCGCCACTGATGCAGGCGGTCGCCGGCTTCGCCGCCGCCGGAGGACTGGTGTGGGGAATCTGCAACGGGTTCCAGATCCTGTGCGAAGCCCACCTTCTTCCCGGCGCACTCACGCGCAATGCATCGATGCAGTTTCGCTGCGAGCCCTCGTGGTTGCGCGTCGAGAATGCCGGCAGCCCGTTCACGTCGGGGTGCGCCCGTGGCGAGGTGCTCCAGATCCCCGTCTCGCACGGCGAAGGGCGTTACGTCGCGGACCCTGCGACGCTGGAGATGCTCGAAACGTCAGGACGCGTCGCTTTTCGCTACGTCAGTCGCGACGGTGCGCCTGTGGATGGCTCGTCGCCGAACGGATCGATGCACGACATCGCGGGCATTCTCAGTGAATCGGGCAACGTGCTGGGCATGATGCCCCACCCCGAGCGCGCATGCGAACCGCTGCTCGGCTCGGCGGACGGGATGCGTCTCTTCCAGTGCGTGGCAGCACTCGCCGGCGATCGAGGCACGTTCATCACGACCGGCTCGAGGTGAGCAGGGCGGTCGTCCACAGCGCGGCCGGGCCGTCTGCGGCGCAGCTCGCCGAGGTGGCGCTCACCGCGCAGGAGTACGCCGACGCCGTACGGCGGCTCGGGCGCCACCCGAACGCTCTCGAGCTGGGAATCCTCGGCGCGCTCTGGAGCGAGCACTGCAGCTACAAGACGAGCAAGGCGCTGCTCCGCGAACTGCCGACGCAGTCCCCCAACGTCCTGCAGGGGCCCGGGGAGAACGCGGGCGCGGTCGACATCGGGGGCGGGCTCGCGTGCGTCTTCAAGATCGAGTCGCACAACCACCCAAGCGCCATCGAGCCGTACCAGGGGGCTGCGACCGGAGTCGGCGGCATCCTTCGTGACGTCTTCACGATGGGCGCCAGGCCGGTGGCGCTGCTCGATTCGCTGCGCTTCGGCCCCCTTGATGATCCGCGCCAGCGGTATCTCTTTGCCGGGGTCGTCGCCGGAATCGGCGGCTACGGCAACTGCATCGGCGTTCCGACCGTCGGCGGTGAGGTGTACTTCGACGACGGCTACCGCGACAACTGCATCGTCAATGCCATGTGCGTGGGTGTCGTCGATCAGCGCAAGCTCACCCGGGCGCGCGCTGCCGGGGCTGGGAACATCGTGCTGCTGGTCGGGGCGGACACCGGACGCGACGGCATCCACGGCGCCACATTCGCGAGCGTCGAGCTCGACGGGTCCAGCCACGAGCGGCGTCCCGCGGTGCAGGTGGGCAACCCGTTTCTCGAGAAGTGTCTGCTCGAAGCCTGTCTGGAGCTGGCCGGACGCGACGGCGTGGTCGCGATGCAGGACCTCGGCGCCGCGGGGTTGTGCGGGAGTGCCGCCGAACTGGCCCATCGCGGCGGCTGCGGCATCGAGATCGACGTCGCTCGGGTGTCGCGGCGCGAGCAGGGGATGAGCCCGTATGACGTGGTGCTCAGCGAATCGCAGGAGCGGATGCTGATCGTCGTCGAGCGGGATCGGGTCGCCGAGGTGGAAACGATCTTCGACCGCTGGGACCTGCACTCCGACGCTGTCGGTGTGATCACCGACGATGCGGAGCTGGTCGTGCTCGACGGCAGCGATGTCGTCTGCCGGGTGCCGCTCGACGTGCTCGTCGATGGTGCGGCTGAGCGGCGGCCCGCCTCAGCGCGACCGAAGCACCTCGACCGGCTGCTCTCGACCGATCCGATGTCGATGAAGCCGCGGTGGAATGCCGAGCAGGCGCTGCTGCTGCTGCTCGCGAGCCCGAACCTGGGCAGCCGGCGATCGATCTTCCGTCGTTACGACCATCAGGTGGGCGACGAAACCGTGATCGGTCCCGGCGGCGACGCGGCGCTGGTCCGCGTGCACGGAGGAGGCACAGCGCTTGCCGTCAGCACCGACGGCAACGCGCGCTACGCGGCGCTGGATCCAAAGGCGGGCGCGATGATCGCGGTGTGCGAGGCGGCGCGCAACGTCGTTGCCACAGGGGCGGTGCCGCTCGCGGTCACCGACTGCCTGAACTTCGGCAACCCCGACAAGCCTGAAATCTACTGGCAGATGCAACAGGCGGTCGCCGGTGTCGCCGAAGCGTGCCGCGCTCTCGGCCTTCCGGTCGTGAGTGGCAACGTGAGCCTCTACAACGACACCGCGGGCCGCAGCATCGATCCCACCGTCGTGATCGGCGTGGTCGGACTGCTCGACGACCTGGACCGGAGGTGCGCGGCAGGGTTTGCTGTCGACAACGACATCGTCGCCGTGGTCGGACCCATCGGTGCCGAGCTCGGGGGCAGTGAATACCAGCGCATCGCGTTCGGTGTGAACGCCGGGCCCCGACCAACGCTCGACCTTGCCCAGGAGCTCGCCGTGCAGCGCTTCGTGCGCGAGGCGATCGCTCTCGGGCTGCTGCGCTCGGCGCACGACTGTGCCGAGGGTGGCCTTGCGGTCGCAATCACCGAGTCCTGCCTGATCGGCGGTCGAGGCGCTCGAATCGGCATCGACGAGCTGGACGCGCATCGAGAGAACGCTGCCTGGGAGGCCGGTATACTCTTCGGTGAGTGCCAATCACGCTTCGTCGTCAGCTTCCCGAGGAGCTCACTGATGAAGCTGCACGAGATGGCAGCACACATCGGCGTGCCGTTTCGCGGATTGGGCGCCACCGGCGGCGACCGGATCCTGGTGACGGGCAGCATCGACGTAGGCCTGGACGAAGCGCGCCGCGCATATGAGGGAGCGCTCGAGGTTGCCTGAGCTCTCTGCGCACGATCGGCTGCTCGACGACCACTTTCACGAGGAATGCGGCATCTTCGGTGTCTTCCATCCGGGTGAGGATGTCGCCAATCTCACCTTCTTCGGACTGTACGCGCTGCAGCACCGCGGCCAGGAGTCCGCGGGCATCGCGGTCAGCAACGGCAGCGAGATCCGGATGCGCAAGGAGATGGGGCTCGTATCGCAGGTGTTCGACCAGGCGGACATCGAAGCGCTTTCCGGTCATATCGCGATCGGGCACACGCGATACAGCACGACGGGAAGTCCACGCCTTCCCAACGCGCAGCCGATGCGTTTCGAGCACCCGGAGATCGGCCCCATCCTGCTCGCGCACAACGGCAACCTGGTCAACGCGGAGCGCATTCGCGCTGAGCTCACAGCGGAAGGCGAGAGGTTTGCATCCTCCAGCGACACCGAGGTGCTTGGTGCACTCCTGACGCGAACCCCAGGCGCGACCCTCGAAGAGGTGCTCACTCAGGTGCTCCCTCGCGTCGACGGTGCGTACTGCCTGCTCTTCTTGACACGCGACTCGCTGGTGGCGGCGCGCGACCCGCTGGGGATCCGACCGCTGTGCCTGGGCCGCTTCGGCGACGTCGACGCTCCGGGCGGCACCGGCTATGTGATCGCGAGCGAGACGTGCGCGCTGGACGTCATCGGAGCGGCGATCGTCTGTGAGATCGAGCCCGGCGAGATCGTCACGGTCCACGCCGACGGCCTGCGCAGCACGAGGATCCCGCACACGGTCTCGCACCGCGCCATGTGCTCGTTCGAGTTCATTTATTTCGCCCGTCCCGACAGCGTGATGATGGGTCGCTCGCTCTACGAGTCGCGCCGCGAGATGGGCCGCGAGCTCGCTCGCGAAGCTCCCGTCGACGCGGACATCGTGATCACACTGCCGGACAGCGGCACGCCTGCCGCGATCGGCTTTGCCGAGGAGACGCAGATTCCGTTTGCGGAGGGGATGATCAAGTCGCGCTACATCACGCGCACGTTCATCCAGCCCACCCAGCGCCTGCGCGAATCCGGAATCCGGCTCAAGTTCAACCCGATGCGCCACGTGCTCGAGGGCAAGCGTGTCGTGCTCGTCGACGACTCGATCGTGCGCGGCACGACGTCGCGCCGCATCATCGACGAGCTGCGCCGCGCCGGCGCGCGCGAGGTGCACATGCGCATCGCCTCGCCGCCGATCGCGTGGCCGTGCTTCATGGGCATCGACATCGCGTCACGCAACGAGCTGATCGCCGCGAAGCACACCGAGGCGGAGGTCGGCCAGGTGCTCGGCGCCGACACGCTTCGCTACCTGAGCATCCCCGGGCTGCGACGCGCGATGGGTCAGCCGAGCGGCGAAGGATTCTGCTTCGCCTGCTTCACCGGCCAGTACCCGGTCAGCGTGCCGCTCGAGGCCGACAAGCTCGCACTCGAGATCCCCGTCGCCGCGCACTGACCACGATCGCTAAAGTGCCCAGACGTGGGTGATCTTCGTTACGCGGACGCCGGTGTCGACATCGACGAGGGCAACCGCGCGGTCGGGTTGATCAGGCGCGCGGTGGGGTCGACGCATTCGTCGCACGTGCTCGGCGGCATCGGCGCGTTCGGCGCCCAGTATCAGCTCGACATCGCGGGCCTTCGCAACCCGGTGCTGGTGTCGAGCACCGATTCGGTCGGCACCAAGGTGAAGGTCGCCATCGCGACAGGACGGCATCGCGGGATAGGCGCGGATCTCGTGAATCACTGCGTCAACGACATCCTGTGCAGCGGCGCGTCGCCGCTGTTCTTCCTCGACTACTACGCGACGGGAAAGCTCGTCCCGGAACAGCTGGCCGAGCTCATCGACGGGATGGCCGACGCCTGCCGCGCGCAGCGCTGTTCGCTGGTCGGCGGTGAGACGGCCGAGATGCCGGGCCTGTATGCACTCGGCGACTACGACATCGCCGGGTTCATCGTGGGGCTGGTCGAGCGCGACCGCGTCATCGACGGCAGCAGCGTTCGGACCGGAGATGTGCTGCTGGGCCTGGCGAGCAGCGGCCTGCACACCAACGGGTACTCACTGGTGCGGCACCTCGTCGCCGGCGCAGAGCTGAGCTGGAGTGACGTGCTCCCTGGGACGGATGCGCCACTCGCCGACCTCCTGCTCGAACCGCACCGCTGCTATCTGCACGCCATCGATGAGCTTCGCGCTCGCGCCGATGTGCGTGGCCTGGCGCATATCACCGGCGGAGGGCTCATCGACAACGTGCCGCGAGCCCTGCCTCCCGGGCTCGCCGCCGTGGTTGACCGCACGAGGTGGACCGTGCCGCCGATTTTCAGCGCGCTGCAGCGCGCCGGTGGCATTCATCCCGAAGAGATGTGGCGCACGTTCAACATGGGGATCGGAATGGTCGCGATCGTCCCGGCCGCCGACGCGCACGGCATCGAAACGCTGGCCGGTGTTCCCACATCCGTCATCGGCACGGTGGCGACCGCCGCCAAATCGGCTCCCCGGGTCAGCCTGCGGTGACAGTCCGGCGCACTCCGGTCGGCGTCCTCGTCTCAGGCGCCGGCACCAACCTGCTCGCGCTGCTGCGCGCCTGCAAGGGCGACGCATATCCGGCGCGAATCGCGCTCGTCATCAGCAATCGTCGCGACGCGGCCGCACTGGAGGTCGCGCGGTCGTGGGAGGTGCCGTTTGCAGCGATGCCGGTCAGCGGCTTCGGGGGAGACTCGGAGGCTCGCGATCGAGCAATGCTCGAGCGGTTGCGCGGCGCAGGCGTGGAGCTCGTCGTGTGTGCCGGCTACGACCGCATTCTGAGTGAGGAGGTCTGCCGGGCATACCCCGACGCGATCCTCAATGTCCACCCGTCACTGCTGCCTGCCTTTGCCGGCACCATGCGCGCCGTCGAGGATGCCCTCGATTACGGAGTCACGGTGACTGGGTGCACGGTGCAGCTGCTGGCGCCCGGCGCGATCGACGGGGGGCCGGTCGTGCTCCAGGCTGCCGTGCCCGTCGAGCCGGGCGACGACGCCGATCGCTTGCGCGCCCGCATCCATGCAGAGGAGTGGCGGCTCCTGCCCGCGGCCGTTGCACTCTGGAGCACCGGCCGGCTGCGCCGCGAAGGCCGGCGCGTCGATATCCTGCCGGCCGCGCCCGCGCTGCGCGGCGCCTGAATGCGCGCGCTCATCGGCGTCAGCGACAAGTCGGGACTCGCGGAGTTCGCCTCGGGGTTGCGCGAGTGCGGGGTCGAGCTCATCGCCACCGACGGAACCCTTCGCGCGCTTGCAGAGGCGGGCATCGGCGCAACGCCGGTCAGTGCGCTCACGGGCTTTCCCGAGATGCTCGACGGCCGGGTCAAGACCCTCCATCCGGCCATCCACGCGGCCATCCTGGCGCGCCGCGACAACCCCGCGCACCGTCACCAGCTGACAGAGCACGGCTTCGCACCGATCGACCTGGTTGTCGTGAACCTCTACCCGTTCGCTGCCGCCGTTGCGAGCGGAGCAGATGATGCCACCGTTGTCGAGAACATCGACATCGGCGGGCCCACCATGATCCGGGCGGCGGCAAAGAACAGCGATTCGGTGGCGGTCGTCGTCTCGCCAGGTCAGTACGCGGACGTGCTACACGAGATCCGCGAGAGAGGAGAGGTCTCGCTCGCGAGCCGCCGCCGTCTCGCCGCTGAAGCGTTCGCGCACGTCGCCGCGTACGACACCGCGGTGGCGGCGCATCTGCGAGCAGCTGTCATCGTCGAGGCGATGCCTGCCGAGTTCACGACCGGTGGACGGCGGATCACCGAGCTGCGCTACGGGGAGAATCCGCACCAGCGCGGGGCGCTCTACGCCGTCCCCGGACCCTCCGGTGGGTTGGCTCACGCGCGACAGCTGCAGGGTCCTCCGCTCTCGTTCACCAACTGGCTCGATCTCGACGCGGCGCGAGGGCTCGTCGCTGAGTTCGAGTCCCCCGCCGCTTGCATCATCAAGCACACCAATCCATGCGGGTTCGCGGTCGGCGACGACATCGCCGGCGCGTATCGCCGTGCGTACGAGTGTGACCCGCGCTCGGCGTACGGCGGGATCGTCGCCGTCAACCGGCCGCTCGACCACGCCACCGCGGAAGACATTGCGCGTACGTTTCTCGAGGCCGTGGTCTGTCCGGCCATCGACGCTGACGCCGAGAGCCTCCTCGGCGCGAGGTCGCGCCTTCGCGTGCTCGCTGTCGACCGCCCGTCGCGCTCGGAGCAGCTCGACGTTCGCGGCATCGACGGAGGCCTCCTCGTGCAGACCGCAGACCGCGTTTCAGTCGATCGGTCCACGATGTCCGCGCCGACCCGGCAACAGCCTGACGAGGATCAGTGGCGCGACCTGCTCGTGGCGTGGCGGGTGTGCCGCCATGTCAAGTCGAACGCGATCGTCATCGTGCACGACGGCATGGCCGTCGGAGTCGGCGCGGGGCAGATGTCGCGCGTCGAAGCGGCCGAGCTGGCCGTGGCGCGGGCGGGGGTGCGGGCGGTCGGGGCGGTGGCCGCCTCTGACGCCTTCTTTCCCATGCCGGACGGGCTCGAGACGCTGAGTCGCGGCGGCGTGCGCGCGGTGATCCATCCTGGCGGCAGCAAGCGCGACGACGACGTGATCGCCGCGGCGAATGCACACGGCATGGCTCTTGTGGTCACCGGCGAACGCCACTTCCGCCACTAGCTCGAGTGACGGTCGGGAGCCGGCCTGGCGTCCTCTGCTTCGCGCGCTAGCGCGGGCGGGATCGACCGTTGCGCGAGTGCTTGGACTGGTCCTCGACGCAGTACCGTGCAAAGGGAAGCGCCTCGAGGCGCTCCTCGTTGATCGGCTTGCCGCAGTCCTCACACAGCCCGTACGTCCCTGTATCGAGACGGGCCAGGGCGCTCTCGATCTCCAAGAGCTCGGTTTCGGCGTGGGCGACCACCGTCTGGTCGAGCTCCCGCTCGATCGTCTCGGTGGCCAGCTCGGCTGGATGCTGATCCGCTGACGCCAGCTCGCGCTCGGCCGCCTCGGCGGCGCCCGCGCTCAGCCGCCCTGCAGCCTGCCTCACCTCTTCGAGGCGCTCTCGTTCCGCGGCAAGCCTGCGACGGGCCAGATCTGTGTCCATTGAGCTTTCTCCGGGGCGGGGCTGGGTCGATTCTTGGGGCGCGTTCGTCCTTGCGGCGACGTGCTCCTCCCCGATCGTTCGCCTCCGCTCTCGCCTTGGTTCGAAACATTGTCCCCTGCCCGGGCCAACTATGCAACTGCTGCGTGTGCCGTGTTCAGCGTGTCTCGGGCCTGATCAGACCGGTGCCAACCAGAGCACGGCAAGGGGCGGCAGTGTCAGCTGCACCGACTGCGGCCAGCGGTGCCAGGCCACCGGGTCGGCCGTCACCTGGCCGAGATTGCCCAGTCCACTCCCGCCGTAATACGACGAGTCGGTGTTGACGATCTCACGCCAGTGGCCGCTGAGCGGAAGGCCGATGCGAAAGTCGTGATGGACGACAGGCGAGAAGTTGGCGATGCATGCCAGCCCGGGATGCCCGTGGGCGTCGAGGCGGACGAAGCCGATGACGTTCTGGTCGGCGTTGCCCGCGTCGATCCACTGAAATCCGTCGGGACTGTCGTCGAGCTCGTACAGCGCGGGCACCTCTCGATATATGGCCCCGATGTCGCCCACCAGCCGCTGCACGCCGGCGTGCTCCGGCAGTTCCAGGAGATTCCAGTCAAGAGAGAAGTCGTGTGCCCATTCGGCCGGCTGGGCGAACTCGCCACCCATGAAGATCAGCTTCTTGCCGGGATGCGCCCACATCCACGCCAGCAGTGCGCGCAGGTTCGCGAAGCGGCGCCAGCTGTCGCCCGGCATCTTGCCGATCAACGATCCCTTCATGTGCACCACTTCGTCGTGCGACAGCGGCAGGATGAAGTGCTCCGACCACGCGTACCAGAGTCCGAAGGTCAACTGGTGATGGTGGTAGCGGCGGAAGACCGGGTCCTTCGACAGATAGTCGAGCGTGTCATGCATCCAGCCCATGTTCCACTTGAACGTGAACCCGAGTCCGCCGCTCGCTGTCGAGCGGGTGACTCCCGGCCACGCCGTGGACTCCTCGGCGATCGTGATCACGCCGGGATAGTCGGTCCTGAGCGAATCGTTCACCTCGCGAAGCAGT
>Ga0307477_10002953_pt1 | contig 12846 bp, 4 predicted proteins | sample atmos_gasesECM2C_FD_203316 | JGI IMG/M metagenome (GOLD analysis project Ga0307477, IMG submission 203316) | Hardwood forest soil microbial communities from Morgan-Monroe State Forest, Indiana, United States - atmos_gasesECM2C_515 | ecosystem: Environmental > Terrestrial > Soil > Temperate...
AAAATCAGCGAGAATCCCGCCATCCAGTTTGTCGCCGCCCAGCATGGCGGCCATTGCGGCTTCATTTCAAAACACGCCGGCCCCGAACGCTTCTGGGCCGAGCAGCGCATCGTCGATTTCTGCGCCGCACGTGCTGTCTCCGCCTAACTTCTCCCCTCACCCCAGCGGCTTCTCCAGCGAAACTGGAAATCCCTGCGTCAAAAGCTGCGCCCCATCGGCGGCGGTAATCACCATGTCGTCCTCGCACCGCAGTCCAAACTCCCCAGGAATATAAATCCCCGGCTCATTCGAAAAAGTCATCCCCGCCTCCAGCACGGTTTTGCTTCCACGCACAAGGTAAGGGTGCTCGTGGCCATCGAGCCCAATGCCATGACCAAGCCGGTGTGTGAAATACTTGTAGTCCGGCCCATACCCCGCGTCCGTGATCACTTTCCTTGCCGCATCATCCACGGTCCCCGATAGCCTTCCGGCGCGTGCCGCATCGAGCGCCGCATCTTGCGCCTTCCGCACGATCTCGTAAACGCGCGCCACTTTCTCCGGCGCCTTGCCGAAAATCCCCGTGCGCGTCACGTCCGATTCGTAGCCCTCCACCGTGCACCCGCCGTCGATTAGCACCACGTCGCCCTCTTTCAGTTTTTGCGGTTTGATGGTCCCATGCGGCAGCGCCGCGGATTCGCCCAGCAAAACCAGCGCCCCACCGCGCAAACCCATTTTCGAAAAACCGCCTTCCACCAGCTTGCCGATGTCTTCCTGAGACATTCCTTCCTTCAACGAAGCGAACACCGCGCGAAACACATCAAATGTTGCCTCGCAAGCCAGCCGCATTAATTCCAATTCATGCGCCGACTTCCGCCCGCGGCACGCGATGGTCACCGGATCAGCCGAAACACATTCGCATCCCGGCGCCGCCGCTCGCAGATGATCGACAAACGTAAATGCCGCGGTTTCTTCCACTCCGATTCGGCCCGTTCGAGTCCCCCGGTCGCCGAGAGCCGCCGCTGCGATCTTCGTCGGGCTCTCATCTTCTTGCCAAACGCGCACCTCCGCCGCAAAGCGCAGCCTCTCTCGCATGCGTCCTTCTTCAAAGGCGGGAACGATCACAATGGGATCGCCAATGCGCGGCAGCACCAGCGCCAGCAATCGTTCGCTGACTCCCCAACGGATTCCGGTGAAATAGTACAAAGACGTCCCGGGAGCGACGAACAGGGCATCGTATTTCGGCGTAAGCTCTGCCATCAGCTTTTGCGCGTGCAACAGCCGCTCATGAAGTTCATCAACCGTAATCGGACGCACCCGCGAACCAAGCGGCTTGAGTCCTGCAAATGCCGCAGGCAGCTCACTAGAACTTTCTTCGGACGTTGCCTCGGCCAGTGCTTCGCCCGGCCGCGCCAGCGCTAACGCCGAAGCCATGGTCGTGCCCTTCAAAAAACTCCTTCGCGACGCATTCGAACAAAAACTCAAAGTTGGTTTGTGCATGGCAAAGAGGTTTATCCGGGCGCACCGCAACTTGTCAAGCCAGATCAACGATAGTTCACGCCTGGCAGGCGGCCTACTCGGCTCCCATGCGTGGAAAAACAAAAGCGAGGGAGCCGCGACGCTCCCTCGCTTTTGGCACGACTTCGATGTTTCTGGATTTACCAGCTGAACCGCAGACCCAGCTCCATGGTCCGGCTGCCACCGTTGAATATGAACTTGTTGAGGAACTGTGGCGAGTCGACAAAGATGTAGCTGGTGTTTAAGGGGTTGGTGTTGGTGTTTTGATCGAGCGATCCATTGTTACTCGGCAGACCGATGCTGTAGTTCTGATGGTTAAAAGTGTCGTAAGTCTGGAAACGGAACTGCAACGCGGCGCGTTCCGTGAACTTCATGGTCTTGAACAGGGACATGTTCCAGACGTTGAGTCCAGGCGAACTCACTGTGTTTCGCGCGACATTTGCTTTGGCCCCAAGCTGCGCTTGCACGAATCGCGCATTGGGATTGACGGCGCCGGCATTTACTCCCACCGCTGCCGGGGCCACAACGTAGCCGACGATGTTGGCATCGTTCTCGCTCCCGCAGTCCCAATTGCCGGTCACCGGATCAAGGCCAACGATCGTCGTGGCTCCGCCGCTGCCAGCGTTGCACACTGCGTTCACGACCGTGCCAGTCAGCCCTGCTCCCCTCGGATTGAAGATGGTCCGGTCGCCCGCGGCATCGCCGTTGGCGTTGGAGTCTGCGTCCGAAAGTGGAGTGACAGGTTGGCCGGACTGCGCGAGGTAAGTACCGCTCCACTCCCAGTTGTGAGCCAGGCCGCGAACGAAGCGGTTGTCGGAATGGACATTCGGGAAGTCATAGACCCAGGTCATCGCGAATTTCTGTGGCAGATCGAGGGCCGAGCGCCCGCGCTCCGCGGCAAAGTTAAATCCGTCTTGCGCGCGCCTGGGATTGACGTAGCTGCTGAAAAGCTCGTTAGTGGAATTATCGATGTTCTTGGAATACGTGTAGTTGGTTCGAAAATACAGTCCTTTAGTGAACCGGTGCATGAAATCGACTGAGCCGGCATGATAAATGCCTGTCCCTATCGGCGGATCGGTCGTCAAATTCCCGAGAAATCCGTTCGGCGGTGCCGCTAGCGGCTGGTATAGTTTCTCCGCCTCGAAGTTGTCGAAGTCAGACAGAGTGCTTGTGGGTGCAGCAACGGTCGCTGGAACCGCCCCAGCAGTCAAGTAGGTGGGGAGCGGAGCGATGCCGCCTCCGGGAACGCTCGGGTCAAATGCCGAGGCAGAGTTGAGACGCTTCTGCACGGGGAGCTCGAGGCTGCGGGTGCCAACGTAACGGACTTCGATGCTGGTGTTCTTAAACAATTCGTGCTGTATGCCCAAGGACCAACTGATCACTTTGGGGTCTACCTCGTCCACTATCAATGCCTGTGTCAGTTTGCGGGCCTCTAAGGTTGTCGTTGGTGGCACGTTCACCTGGAGGAGGCCACCGCCCTGCAGGAAACCGACGCCGCTTGCGCACCACGCCGGTGGATTGCTGAGTCCGCAGGTAAGAGTGGGGTTCTGCTCTGACTGCAACTCCGGAGGAAGGCTATTGACCGCGAAATTGTTCGGGATCACGTCATAGGCGATCTGTCCACCACCGCGGATGGACCATTTGCCGCGACCGGTGGGGTCCCAAGCGAAGCCGATGTGCGGCCCAAAGTTGTTGGTATCGGATTTCGGCGTGCGGAATATCAAGCCGACGGCCGGGTCGTTAGCGATGGCGTTCAGCGCCTGTTTCCCCTCGTCGCGGGGGACTCCAGACCATTCGTAGCGCAATCCAAGGTTGAGAGTCAGGCGAGGCATGATCTTCCAATCATCCTGCACGAACCAATAGACAGCAGGATTGTTGAGCGCCGAAGTGCCCGTACCCGCGCCTCGAAGCGCCCCATTGCCCCCGTTGGGAACCAGGTCATTGATGAACGAATTGAGCGTTTTATAGTCCCATTCGCCACGAGCGCGCGGCAAACTGCTATTCTCTGTGATGTAGTTGCGCCCTTCGATTCCCACCTTGAAGGTGTGCTTTCCACGAATGTAACTCACATTGTCGACCAACTGATAGATGTTTTGAAGGTAGCCTTGAGGCGCAAGACTGTAGGGGCCGACGTTGCTTCCGAATTCATCAATTTCCACGTTCGGGAAATTCGCGAACTGGCTCGGGGTCACAATGTCCGGTCCTTTCAGTCTTGAAAAAGACGCACGAAAGTCGTTGATGACCCTGCTGCTGATTGTCCAGGCGTCGGTTAAAATGTACTTCCGAGCGTCAGACTGATTCGCGCCCGTAAATTGACTCAACGGCTCAACTGGATTCACCTGTGGCAAACGCAACCTGTTGTACAGAACGCGCCCCCGGACTTGATGCTTTCCGAGGTCGAGGTCGCCGTTGACGATAAAATCGTGCTGTCGAGCGTAGCTGGGGGCTACACCGGAAAATTGACCGATGTCGATCGCCGTGGTAGTGCCGTTAAAGGTGACGTTGGTGGTCCCACTCTTTGTTGCAGCTGCGGGAAACTGTTTCAAAATCGCAACCACCGCGGGGTCGGGATTGAGAGCCATTAGTTGCGACATTCCAGTCGTCGTCGGACTGAGCACTGTCGCACCTTGCGATCCCAAGCCCTGATTCTGGAACTCATAGGCGCCGTAGACAAAAAACTTGTCCTTTAGGATCGGGCCGCCAGCGCTTGCCCCGAGACGGTTGTAGTCAAATCGATTCTTGACGTCAGTAGGGAAGGTTTTCGCGCTGAATGCCGCGGCTATCTCTTGATTTGTCGCTGCGTCGAAATCTCGGTTGCGATTGAATTCCCATCCAGCGCCATGCCAGCTATTTGTACCGGACTTAGTTACGATATTGAACTGGCCTCCTGCAGAGTGGCCGTATTCGGCGCTGAATTGATTCGTGAGCAGGGTAAACTCCGCGACCGATTCTTGAATGACAGGCTGCGTGGGGCCGTTAGTATCCACTTTGTTATCATCTACCCCGTCGATCGAAAACCCGTTGAAGCGCGGCCGCGTTCCGCCAATCGAGCCGCCCGATCCCAGGACGCCGCCTTCCTGTGTGGTGGTTCCGGGAGCGAAAACCGCAAACTCCTTTACGTCGCCTCCCAGTGTATTCAGGGGAAGGTCAGCGACTACTTGATTGCTGAAAGTCGCGCCGAGTTCAGAAGACTCAGTCTTTACCAGGTCCGCTCCCGCTTCAACCTCCACTACGGCGGTAATTTCGCCGAGCTCCAGCGCCACCTTCGCTTCCGCAACCTGGTTGGATTCGACCGTCACACCTTTTTGAATGGCTTTTTTGAAGCCGGTTCTTTCCACGGTTACGGTGTAGGTGCCAACCAACAAGTTCGGAAAAACGTATGTTCCCGCGCTGGAGGCCGTCGTGGAAACGGAAACGCCCGTGGCTTCATTCGTAACCGTCACCTTTGCATCCAAAACGGATGCACCGCTGGTGTCTCCTACTTCCACGCGCAAGCTGCCATCCAGGCGCTGCGCGCGCGCCACCGAAGTTTGCATGAGCAACAGAAACACTCCCAGCATGACTAGCAAAAGATGACCAATGTTCGTACGCCAACTTCTACGAGGATCGATACTTGCTGCTCTCTCACGATTCATTTCGCCCCCTCAATTTGAACTTCGCTAAATCTGCGCCCCGTTGCGCTGATGACCTGGAAGAAAAAATCATCCCCATGCTACGAAGACGCACCAGAGTTAAGAAGCGAAATGCAGGTTGCTCGCCAATGAGACAGCGAACTAAGGTGTAATTGTTTCTATGACTTACGGCCCAAATTGGCAGGCGGATGTTCTAAAACTCGATACTTCTGGAGGGTTTAGCCGATTTAGATTCTAGTATGCATAGAAGATACGGCGTGGGAGATTTAGCGGATTACTCCGTTCTTACGGCGAGAATTTTCTTGCCCACCACTTTGATTTCGATGGCGAGGGGCGGGCGCAAATCGGAGCCTTGCACAATGGCGCCGCGCGCCCAAGCGCCACTGCCGGGAAGATTGTAAGTTTTGAGCGGATCGAAGACCGTGCGGCTGCAAGGGTTGCCGACCATGGGATGTCTCGGAGCGCGAAAGCCATAGTCTTTTTTCAGTTTTGCCAGATCGGTAATGTATTCGAGCTTGCAGTCGCCGTAGGGGGAGTTTTTCTCGAAGGCCCAATAACCGTTCTCTTGGGAAGCGGAGCCGGCCGGCAAACGAATGAGCAGGCCGGGGATGTTTTCGCCGGTGAGGCGGTTACGAATAAAAAACTCTTTCGCGGACCATGGCTTGGCCATCTCGGTTGTCTCGGCGATGCCAGGATTGGCGTCGGTGGCATGAGGCAATAATGTGCTGGGATCGGGCGCCGGCGCGGGAACTTCGATTTGCGGTTGCTGGTCCACGACTTGCGATCGCCCGTGCTTGCTACGAAAAGCCCAGCGCGCTCCCAGAAAAACGACGAGGAGCACGGCGAGAAGACCGATGACCAGTTTGACGGCGGGATTGGCGGGCGGGCGCGAGCCTGGACCGGAGACGCCAGGGATTTGCGGCATCTCCATCTTGAAGCGATCCGATGTGGGCTGATCGGTCATGGGGCTTCGCTCCGATTCTATACTCAAAGAGAAGGAAGTTGAAAGTTGACAGTTGAAGAGGGAGCGGAGACGGGAAATGTCCCGTGTCCCGTGTCCCGTGTCCCGTGTTTGGCAATCCGGCTTGATAGCTGCTTGAGGAATGGCACTGGTGGCCCCCACCCCGGTGTTTCGTTTTGCTCAGTTATTTCAATAATGGAACACTAGATGGCGCCGCTGTACGTCACAATGAAAGGTGTGCTGTTTGCGGCAACAGCAATTCGGCCGGGATTTAGATCGGAATACGCGCCGCTTTGGCTAAGACGAGGAGTACCCTACTCTTCTGCGGAAAGCACAAGCGTGTGGCAACCAATGTTTCCAAAAAGGCGGGGAATCTGTTATTGAGATGGGTACAGGGGATATTGGAAGGCTTGTCTCTGGGCGAAGGTGACACTACTGTAAGAAGAGCTTGAGGAGGGGCAGGGCTTGCCCCGACAGCTATGAGCCAGGAACCACGAGGCGGGGCGCGGTCGTTCGTCCGCAGCCTGAACATTCTGCTGAAGTTTGCGCGGCTGTACGAATTTGGACACGCGAAAACGTCGCAGCAGTTTGAAACAACGTGGAAAGAATTGCGCAACGCGCTGGATGACAGCAGCGGCGGCGGCGTGTTGCTGGGCGCTTCGGGAACGCAGATATTGTTGGATGGCGTGCCGCTCGGCTCGGCAGCGGGCGAAAGAAGCTTTGCGCAACTGCTGACTTCCTCGGGAATCGCCAGCATCCATTTTTCACCGACGCTGACGCAACCGCAATTCGCGCGATTTGTGCGCGCCTTCCCTAGCGGAAACGCCAAGCCGTCTTCTCTTGCGGAACAATTGAAAAGCGCGCTGGCGGGAGAGACCAGCATCAAGGTCAATGAAATCCGGTACGTGGCGGAAGATTCTTCCGTTGCGGGCATTAAGGTGGCGGCGCAGCTTACGCAGAAGGTCCTTGGGGCGGCGGGAGATAAATTCAGGGATTTCTTTGAAGATCCCAACAAAATGCTGCAAATGATCCTGGCGGCGGAGAGCATGCGCTCGGGCGGCGGCGGTGGTGGTGGCGGCGGAATGGGGGGACCGGGGCACGGCTCGGGCGGTCCGGGGCCGGGGTTCGGCTTGGGAAGTGGCGGAGGATCGGGCGGTGGTGGTTCGAACTTGTGGGATTCCGGCGTGCCGGCAAGCACTGGTGGCACGGGGACAGGCACGGGTACATCCGGGCCCGGTGGAGGAAGTGGGTCGGGTGCCGGCGGCGGAGGTGTTGGAGGTAGCGGTGGAAGCGGGTCCGGAAGCGGACCCGGTGGAGGCGGTGGATTTGGAGTAGGCGGTGGGGGCGGAGGTGTCGGGGGTAGCGGTGGAAGCGGGTCCGGAGGCGGACCCGGTGGAGGTGGTGGATTTGGAGTAGGTGGTGGGGGCGGAGGTGTCGGAGGTAGCGGTGGAAGCGGGTCCGGAGGCGGACCCGGTGGAGGAACTGGCGGTAGCGGAAGTGTCGGAGGAGTCGGCGGCGGTGTGGGAGGCGAGGGCACTCCCGGAAAATGGCTGACAGCTTCGGCATTGCTACGAAGCGGGACCGCGGCGGGAGCGGCGGGGTTGCAGGGAGTAGGGGCAGGCGTTGGAACGGGCACGGGCGGTGGCGGGTACACCGTGGAGGAAGAAGACGTCCGCGCGATGCTCGGATTGTTCGCGCAACTGGGCAAATCGCGAAAGGATTCTGAGCACCGCATGGACGTGCCAACATTCCAATCGCGATTGAGCGCGATGCCGGTGCGCGCGCAATACACCCTGCAACAAGCGCTGGCAGGACTTGCGGCTCAGGCTCCCGACGGCAAGCCCGACAAGCCAATGCTGCTGAAACTGGCGGAGCACGTGGCTATCCGGTTTGCACTGGACAGTTACGAAAAGGGCGAACTGCGCGTGAATGCGGTGAAGCAATTGCTGGACCGCATGAACACGGAAATTGAAGCGCTGCGAAAGATATTGTCAACGCAGGAAGAGATGATGTCGCAGGCAGGGCTGTCCGTGCAGTCGTATACGGAATTGCTGGACCAGGAATTCTGGGAGCAGGTACCGGAAGAAAACAAGAAAGAAGTGCTGACCTCGGACGAAGCGTGGTGCGTGCCGCCGCGAAATGTGCGCATATTTCTTGAAGACATGCTGCGGCGCGGGGAACTGAAGACCGTTAACGAAATTTTGATGAAATATGCTTCGTGCGTCGGGCTGGAAGCGCCGGAAGCGCGGCGAACGACGGCGATTGGGCTATCGGATTTGGGCGAATTGTACGGGAGCGGTGACGGCAGCGCGTTGATGGAGGCGATCAAGCGGCTGGGCAACCAACTAGCTATCGAGCGCGAGCCGGAATTGCAGACGCTAGTGAGTGCGGCGTTTGTGCGCTTAAGCCAGGAAGCGGCCTCGAAGCGCTGCTACCCGGCAATGCAGCAAGCGCTTTCGTCGCTGGACAGCGTCGAGTCGATGAGGCCGGGATCGACGCAGAGCCTGCGGCCGCGCATTGGCGCCGAAGAACGGCTCCCAGAATTCATCGAAGAAGCGATGCGCAGCGGGCAAATCGCGGACGGGATGATGGATATCCTGGGCCTAATGCCCAAGGCCACCATCCATTACGTAACCAATCGGTTCGGGCATTGCGGATTCCGCGAGGATTGCGAACTGCTGACCACGATCATGCGCAACTTGGGAGAAGAAGCCACACAACGGCTGCTTGAAACGTTACAGACTGCTCCGGCTGCCGAGGCCGCGGAATCAATCGGGTTGGTAAGCCAGCTTTCCCCAGAAAACGTGGAGAAGATTCTGCCGGCGCGGCTTTCGCAGTGGCCGCGCTCTGCGCATGACCGAGCCGTGCGGCAGCTTTCCGCGGCGCCGGCCGAGGAGCGAGCACGGTTGCTAGTGGCCATTTACGATTCACTGGACATGATGATTCGCCCGCTGGCCATCGATGAAATGGGCATGAGCGGGCAGTCCAGCTGCATCCTGAAACTGATTCAACTGGCGCAGAATGACGACACGCCCGGCTTCACGAGAGTGAAAGCGGTTGAGGCGCTCGGGCGGTTGCGGGCTTCGGCATCCAGCGCGCTATTCCAGCACTTTCTGGATACCCGGCAAGTTTGGCGCTGGGTGTATCCCAACGAATTGAGAATCGCGGCCGCACAAGCTCTGTTGCGCGTCGATCAAGCCGTGGGCATGGAAAAGGTCGCGGCCAGCGGAATCGACAAGAAGGAGCTGACGCTGGAGCCCGCGGAACCGGAAACCAATGCTTCTGTGATCCGGCAGCGGCGTTACGCACGTTTGAAACTTTCGCGCAATTTGACCGCGGTGACGACGAATTTGCGGGATAATTTCCGGATGTCCATACCCGAAATGAACTTGGGTGGGGGAATTGGCGCCGGGGAGCGCCATCTGGCTCCCGGCTCGCTGTTGACCCTGAAATTTACGCATGGCGTGCGGCACATAAAGGCGCAGGCGATCGTTCGAGGAGCGCGGCCTCAGGCGATGGCTTTTGAATTCGTGGAAATGGATCTGGATGAACGCTACCGCTTGCGGAAGCTTTTGCTGGAGCTTGGCGGACTGCCGCTGGTGGCGCAGGTGACCAACCGCACGAGGCGCCGGGGGCGCGTGGCGATCGCGAAGACCTAGAACGCGAGATCTGGGATTTCTAACAACGGGGACACTCCTTCCGACCTGTCCGCTCACTTTGGGTACCCGTCCGTTTGATCAGGGGCCCTTCCCGTCCTGATGGTGCCTTGACCGCAGGGACACATAGGACCGCTGTACCATTGCCGGGAACAGCCGCTAACCCTACGGTACTAGAGAGGAAGTCCTAGACGGGTACCACGCGGCCTAAGGATGAAAACAGACCCAAAATCAGCGGCAGGACGCGCTTTCGTAAGAAGCCTGAACATTCTCCTGAAGTTTGCCCGCTTGTACGGGTACGAGCATACCCGGACCAAAGAACAGCTCAAGATCGCTTGGCAGGAGCTGCGGACAGCTATCCCTTTTGGGTCGGAGGGAGGCCTGTTGCTGGGGGCGACGAATTCGCAGCTTTTGCTGGATGGCGTGCCCCTGGAAGGATCGCCCGCGGAAAAGCAATTCGCGCAACTGCTCTGCGCCGCCGGCTTGGCCAGCGTACAGTTTTTCGCTTCCGTAACGGAAGAAGAGATTAGCCGGTTCGTGCACGCCTTTCCCACCGGCAAAGCCAAACCCGCGGAGCTGGCACTACAATTGAAGTCCGCGCTCGCGGGTGCGCAAGGAATCCGCATCAATGAAATTTGCTTCGTAGCCACGGACTCGCGGCTGAAGGAAGCCAGCATGGCCGCACAATTGGCGGTCGCTTCCCTCGGTAAGGATCAGGACAAGTTCACCGACTTGATGAACGACCCACACAAATTGCTCGAATTAATTGCAGCCGCTCAGGGTGCCAAGAGTGACGGAGCTACCAACGCTGGAACAAGTGGGCCAGGAGCCGGAGGCGGGAGTGGAGTTGGAGGCCTGGGGCCAGGAGTAGGAGACCGGGGCGGCGGTCCGGGGGGCTTTGGACCAGGCTCCGGCGGATCTAAAGGAGGTTCGGGTTGGGGCCCAGGTCCGGATGCTGGAGGTCCAGGTGGTGGCATTGGACCAGGACAGGGCGGACCCGGTGGATATGAAGGAGGTCCAGGTAGTGGCTTTGGGCCAGGACTTGGTGGCGGCCCAGGATTTGGTCCAGGATCGGGCGGAGGCCCAGGTCTAGGCCCAGGATTTGGTCCAGGATCGGGCGGAGGCCCAGGTCTAGGCCCAGGATTTGGTCCAGGATCGGGCGGAGGCCCAGGTCTAGGCCCGGGATTTGGTCCAGGATCGGGCGGCCCAGGCCTGAGCCCGGGTTTTGGTCCAGGGCCTGATGGGCTAGGTGGCGGGGGAACAGGCGACCGTGCATCGGCTACAGGCACGTGGACTGGGGCCGGTAACGGAAACAATGGCGGCGCGACCCTTGTTTCTGGAGTGGTCGCCGGTCTTGCGGGGGGAACCGCAGGCGGGCGCGGGGAGCCGACAGAAGAAGAGCTTCTTGGGATTCTTGGAGCTTTGACGAGTTTCGGAAATGTGAGCGCGGGACAAGGCGGCCTGGCAGCGGCGGGAGCTTTTCAGCAGCAGGTGACGCAGCTACCTGGCCGAGCGCAAGACACATTGCGACAAGCCTTGGCGGCTCTGGCCGCACAAGCACCGGATGCGAAGCCGGATGAGTCCGTGCTGGTGAAACTGGCCGAACACTTGGCAATTCGTTTTGCGCTGGAGCAGTTCGAGCGCGGCGAAGTGAAGGTCAACGCGGTTCGCCAGATGCTCGACCGCATGAACCAGGAAATCGAGAACCTCAGAAAAATTCTCGGCGCTCACGAAGACAAAATGACGGAAGCGGGCCTCCTGGCGGAGTCGCACCGCGAAATTCTCGACCGGCAGTTTTGGGCTGCGGTCCCGGATAGCGGCAAACGCGCCGTGCTGCTATCAGAGGATGCTTGGTGCATCCCGCCGCGGAACGTGCAGTCGTACGTCGGCGAGTTGATTGAACACGGCAATGTCGCGGAAGCCATCAGCATTCTTCAGAATTATGCGTCCTGCGCGGACAGCGAAGATGCCGATGCGCGCAAGAAAACCGCGGTGGGACTTTCCGAAATGGCCGAACTTTATGCCAAAGCCGATCCAAAACTGCTTAGCGATGCGTTGCGGCACCTTGGGGTGCGGCTCAGCGTGGAACAGGACGCGGAATTGCAGGGCCTGGTGAGCGCGGCTTTCGTAAGGCTAAGCCAGGAAGCGGCGACCAGCCGATCTTTCTCTGCGATGGAGCAGGCACTCGATCTGATTGCCGGCGTCGAATCGCAACGACCGGGAATCGCACTCACGCTGCGCGGGAAAATGGGAATCGAAGAGCGCATTCCGGAATTCGTCGAGGAAGCGCTGAAGGCTCGCCAGGTGGCTGCCGGGCTGACCAATGTTCTGAAGTTGCTGCCACAAACAACCATGGAGCAGCTCTCGGCGCGCTTCAATCGTTGCAGTCTGCGCGATGATTCTGAGCATGTGGCGAATCTTGCCGCGGACTTGGGCGAAGAAGCCGTGCAGTACCTGCGGAGCACGGTGCGCGGCGGGCCAACCGCGGAAGCGGTGGAAATGGCCGGGCTGTTGAGCAGGCTCGATCCCCAATCGGTCATGGTTTTTTTGCCAAGCCGGATGAGAGATTTTCCGCGGGCTTCGCAAGACCGCATCGTGCGGCAGATTTCCGCGAGTGGAGCGGCGAGACGATGCCACATCCTGCTGGAGTTGCTCGATCACGTGGACCCGCTGGTCACGCCGCTGGTGATTGACGAGATCGGCGTGGCCGCGGACCGCGAAGCGCTCGGGAGACTGCTAACCATCGCTGACGGCGACTTACCTTCGGGCGGCGGGCAATATCTGCGCGTCAAGGCCATCGAAGCGTTGGGAAGAATTCAGGCTCCCGAATCGGCCAGCACCTTGAAGCGGCTGGTGGAGGCGAAGAAAGTGTTTCGATGGATCGAGCCGCAAGAATTGCGCATCGCCGCGCTCCAAGCGCTGGAAAAAATAGATCCGGAATGGGTCCGCAATTATCTGCCAAACAGCGGAATTGAAAGGGAAGATTTCACGCTCGCGCCGCTGGAAGTTCCAGTTACGTCGAAATTTGTGCGGCAGCGGCGGCATGCCCGTGTGCGGCTTAGAAAGTCGGTCCGAGCGGTGTGCACCAACCTCAAAGAGAGTT
>Ga0307477_10002954_pt1 | contig 12842 bp, 10 predicted proteins | sample atmos_gasesECM2C_FD_203316 | JGI IMG/M metagenome (GOLD analysis project Ga0307477, IMG submission 203316) | Hardwood forest soil microbial communities from Morgan-Monroe State Forest, Indiana, United States - atmos_gasesECM2C_515 | ecosystem: Environmental > Terrestrial > Soil > Temperate...
TCCTCTCGCAGCACGAACAACTTCTTTCTAAAGATGAGCAACTGGCCTCGCGAGACGAAGAGATCGAGCGACTGAAGCTGTTGATCGCCAAGTTGCGGCGGATGCAGTTCGGGCGCAAGTCGGAGAAATTGGACTGGCAGATTGAGCAGTTGGAGTTGAAGCTGGACGAACTGGTAGCGAGTCGGGTGCAGCAGGCAGCCGCATCTCCTGTCTCGCTGACTGCGTCAACCGTGAATCAAGAGAGGACACGTGCGCGGAATCCGCTGCCGGCGCATCTGCCACGCGAGACGCGAAAGATCCTGCCGAAGCAAGAAGCTTGCCCGGACTGTAGCGGTGCACTGAAGTTCCTGGGGGAAGATGTTTCGGAAACACTGGAATATGTACCGGAGCATTTCAAAGTGATCCGGCAGGTTCGGGTAAAGTCGGCGTGCGCGCGCTGCGACAAGATCGTCCAGGAGGAAGCACCAAGCCGTCCGATCGAGCGTGGGATCGCGGGCCCTGGACTGCTGGCCCACGTGTTGGTCTCGAAATATGCGGACCATCTCCCGTTGTATCGGCAGGCGGAGATCTACGCGCGGGAGGGAGTCGAGCTGGATCGTTCGACCATGGCGGAGTGGGTCGGAGGATGCAGCCGGTTACTGGAGCCGTTGGTGGAGGCGTTGCGACGACACGTGATGAGTGCGGAGAAGTTGCACGCCGACGACACACCCGTGCCGGTGCTAGCACCGGGCAATGGCAGGACTAAAACGGGGCGCTTGTGGACCTACGTGCGGGATGACCGGCCCTGGGGAGATAAGACACCACCAGCGGTGTGGTTCGCCTACACACCGGATCGCAAAGGCGAACATCCCCAGGCCCACTTGAGGAAGTTCACGGGCACGCTGCAAGCGGATGCGTACGCAGGGTACGGTCAGGTTTATGAAGGCGGACGAGTGAAAGAAGCCGCGTGCATGTCGCATGTACGCCGACCGTTCTACGATTTGTACGAGGCGCACAAGTCGGCGGTGGCGAAAGAAGCACTGGAGCGGATCGCAGCTCTGTATGCCATCGAGGAAGAGATCCGCGGACGATCCGCCGAGGAACGGCGCGCGGTCCGGACTGAGCGCAGCAAGCCGTTGCTGGAATCGCTGAAGCAGTGGATGGAAGAGACCTTGGGCAAGCTCTCGAGAAAATCCGACACCACGAAGGCGATTCGCTACGCCCTGGGGCGCTGGGACGCGCTGATGCGTTTCTGCGACGATGGTCACCTGGAGATCGACAATAATGCCGCGGAACGCTCGTTGCGAGCAGTTGTTTTGGGCAGGAAAAACTATTTGTTCGCGGGATCGGATGTTGGAGGCGAACGAGCAGCAGCGATCTACAGCCTTATCGGAGCAGCAAAACTCAACGGCCTGAACCCTGAAGCGTACCTGCGTGAAGTGCTTTCCCGAATCCCCGATCACCCCATTAACCGTATTGAGGATCTTCTGCCTTGGAACCTCGTCGCGGAGCTCACTGATAGCTCACGCAGCGCAGCATAGACACCCTTGTTGCTGTGGTGGCGATGAAGAAAACATATACGGACAAACAGGGTCAGTACCTGACCTTCATCCATTACTACTGCAAAATCCACGGACGCTCGCCTTCGGAGGCCGAAATGCAGCAATACTTTCGAGTCTCTCCGCCAGCGGTTCATCAAATGGTCTTGACACTTGAAGCGCGCGGGCTCATCGCGCGAACGCCCGGGCAGGCCCGATCGATCCGTCTGCTGATCTCTCGAGACGAACTACCCGACTTGGCCTAGGCAACAACCAAAAACTCCAGGAAGGATTTCGGCGAAGCAGGGCGTCAAGACGGTCTGCCACTGACGCTTACCACGATTCTCATACCGCCGGAATTAATTCGGCCGCGAGAGATAAGAATTTCTGTCGACTCCACCGAATCAGCCAGATGACCAACTCCGCTAAATTTGGCGATTACACGCAAGGCCTGGTAGGTAGCTAACTCTGGTCCACCAACTGCCCGCTTCAGGCACCCCGCTCGTCAGTCGGAATGTATAAGGCTCCCGAGACGGTGGGCTTCGAAAGGTCCAGCAAATTTACGCCGTGAGCTCACGCATACGGCTCATGCAGGTGAACAGGCGCAGTGACCCTCCGGACGCGCAGATTGATCATTTCCACAAACGCGCAGAAGGCCATCGCGAAATAGATATAGCCCTTCGGTATGTGCAGGCCCAGACCCTCGCCAATCAAGGAGACACCAATCAAAAGCAAGAACGACACCGCAAGAACTTTCACGGTGGGGTGGCGATTCACGAAGGAGCTAATGGGACCGGCGGAAAACAGCATCACGGCGACGGCCAGGATCACGGCTGTGATCATGATCGTAATTTCGTCGACCATACCGACCGCCGTGATGACTGAATCCAGCGAGAACACCACATCCAACACCACTATCTGAATCATTACAGCCGCAAACGAGGGCCGCACCCGTGCCGAGCTGTGGCCTTCTTCACCCTCCAGACGCTCGTGAATTTCAATCGTCGCTTTCGCGAGCAGAAACAGGCCACCGCCGACCAAGATGAGGTCGCGCCCAGAGATGGGGCGTCCCAGGATGTAAAAAAGCGGAGCGGTCAGCCGGATGATCCAGACAACCGAAAACAGAAGGAGGATCCGCGTCCCCAACGCGGCCAGAAGTCCCAAGCGACGAGCTCGGGCTTGCTGCGATCCCGAAAGTTTATTCGACAAAATCGAAATGAAAATGATGTTGTCGACCCCAAGCACGATCTCAAGCAACGTCAGGGTTATCAGAGCAACCAGACCCGAAGATGTGAGGAATGCGTCCATGGTGATTATCTCCCTGCTGAAACCGACCATTTCCGGCAACAACTCGCGATTCGCCAAGGCTCCGCAATCGAGAGCCTCTTTCCATCCGGGCGACGCAAAGAATCGTCGAGCCGACCGTGACTAGCGACAACAGTCTCCAGATCAGACGTCCTTGCGAGGGACCTAGCCACTCTCTGTAAGCGTCAAGGCCACGCAAAGCTATGATCGAAATGGATAGGTCACGTCTGGCAAGTCGCCTTACGGGACAGCTATTTTGGTACAAACGCGCTTTCCTCAAAATAGAACCTTAATGATACTCATGAAAAGTTCTGCCGGAGAGAAAATCCCTTCTCCAACTGCTCGTGAGAGAGCTGAATAATTCGTCTGCCTTCTAAGCGCTGCTTCCGACTCCAACAACTCCATCGAGTATTTCTAACAAAAGCTAACCCGAATGAATGGAAAAGAATACGATTCTGGGACAGTTATGGCACAGCGATACTAGAACTAAAGAGAACATCCACTTTCATTGGTGCTAACGCGACTCTTGTAGTTGCCATGACTGCCTACTATCAATTCTCATCTTCACGGCTGTCCTTACCTCCACCGAGAAATGCCCTTATCCATGCCGGGTGTTGCGCTGCGTGCGAATGTTATGCAGCAAAGGCGTCGAGCAAGTGATCCTCCTGGTTTCGACTAACAAATTCGGAACGGTTCGTAGTTCGTCGACGCTAGAGGTCTAGAAGCAACCAACATGAGCCCCCTGTCGTTGAGCTCAACTCAAATACTGTTTGATGATTACAGCCGACTCGGACACTCAGGCGAATACCAGCATTTTTGGGCCCTGTGGGACGGAGGTGAGGGGGTTACACCAAGCGTGAAATGTTGCTAAACGGAAGCGAGACAGTAAGACATTAATCTTCCCGGTTATAGCCAACCTGTAAAAAATTACAGTAGATGCACGATCGCACGAATAGTTATGATTCCGGTCTTTCAGGGGACTCAAGTAGGTCGTAAACGAACCGGGGCCCAGGGCATTAGTACGATTGCGGACTCCGGAGCCTTGGGTTATTTAGTCGACTGAACAGAGCGCCAAGGCTCCATTCCTGTCGAGGTTCGGAAAGAATGTAAAACCCGATAGAAATAATCATGGGTGCTTATGAGATTTGTGCTCATGCTGGACCTTATCGCTCCACGACCTGATTGACCCGATCTCTCGGAACTTGTCTCATGAGGAAAAACCTGCGGCCGGTGAAACCAGTCAGAGTCTTTATTGCGGACTCTAGTGCTTTGGAATGTCAGTTAATGGTCAGAGCCCTGCAACAAAGCGGCAACCCGATTAAGGTGGTGGGCTGTGCAACAGAATCGGCGGAGATCCTCAGAGAACTAGGCAAGACGTGCCCCAACCTTGCCATTATAAGTGCTGATTTAAGAAACGGGCGCTGCGCTGGCCTTCAGATAGTTCGGCAGGCACGCGTTTCTTATCCGCATCTTCGGATCATCGTCCTGGTCGAGTCTCCCGAGCGTGCCATGGTTGTTGAGGGGTTTCGGGCGGGAGCTGATGGGGTATTCTCGCGCCTTGAACCTTTTGAGATGCTATGCAAATGCATTTATGCGGTTTACGAGGGCCAAATCTGGGCGAGTAGTGAGGAGCTTCGTTTCATTATCGAAGCGATGGCTCAGGGGGAGAAGCCGCTCATCAAGAATGCCAACGGGACAAGGTTGCTGACGAAGAGGGAGGAAGAGTTGGTGCAATTGGTCGCAGAAGGCCTGACCAACCGTGATATATCGCGCCAGCTCACTCTTAGAGAACACACAGTTCGTAATTATCTGTTCCGGATTTTCAACAAGCTGGGCACTTCGAATCGATTGGAATTGGCCCTTTACGTACTTAAACAAAGAAGTGAGGATCCAGGATTAGCTTTTGGCACGGGGCTTCTCTCGCAACCTGCGCTGACCTTGAGCAGCACAAAGGCAAACCTTAAACAGGAAATGCCCCACCGCACCACGAATGGTTAGAAGGTAAAGAACTCCCACATTGCGGGCGCATTGGAGGCAGCGCTTGGAAGCACGATTACGCCCAAGCCTTCCAGCGTGAGACGCAGCACGCTCTCGTGTTGATAGACGGTGCTCGATTGATAGCCGAGCTTGGAGAACGCCGGACTGATCATAGCGCACACCACGTGGCCTCCGCCTTTAGTGCTATCGTTGCCAGATTCGTCGAACACAACGATGAGCAAACCGTCCTTTTGGAAGACGGAGTTCTTTATGAGGGGATCTATATTGTTTTTGAGCCAGTTGTCGGCGGCGCCAAGTCCGCAATCGTGTGCGTCGTCGCAGCCGTTCGGCGTAATGAACGAGTAGTTGGGAAGGTTTCCACTGGAGAGATCCAGGGCCAAGTGCGTAAAGGGTACCAGGTTCTGCTGTTGGGCGGAGCTGTTCTGCACGTCGCTTAAATAAGCAATGGGGACATGACGAACGTAGTATTGCCCGCCGCCGCTGTTAGTGTCGCCGCCGAGGTAGCCGACCGAGGGCAAGCTTTCGGCATAGGCCTTCCAGGACTTGCCAGCAGCCACCAGTTCCCGCACCACATTGTCCGCCGAGACGGGGAAGGTGGAGGGCGTTTCGCTGTCGTCGTTGGTAAGGACTTGGCCGGTGGTGAGCATGAGGTAGTTGCCAATGGAAGGGTGGGTGTTGGCGTAATACTGTGTAGCCGAACCATACTGTGTCATGAGGCCGGACAGATACGGCATCGAGGAACTGGTGACACTGCTGTAGTTCGCGTTCTCCTCCACAACGATGGCTAGATGGCCAAACAGTCCTGTAGGCGGCGGCGGTGGGACGCCTGTGCCTGTCAAGGCCACCACTTGCGGCGAAGTCGAAGCATTGTCATTGACGGTGAGTGTACCGGTTCGCGTGCCTGTCGTCGCCGGCGTAAACTTGACGCTCATGGTGCAGTTCGCTCCCGGAGCCAGGGAACTGGAACAAGTGCCCTGGCCCGTAAAGGAGAAGTCGCCAGTAATTGGTTCAGTGTCGAAGGTGAGTATGCCAGTTCCTGTGTTGGTGAAGGTCACGAATTGCGCCGAACTGGACGTGCCTACGGCTTGATTTCCGAAGGTCAGCGAAGTGGGTGAGAAACCGACGGTCGGCGCTGGAGCGTTGACCGTGAGCGTAGCGGCGTTGCTCGTCGCGGTCCCGGCAGAGTTACTCACTACCACATCGAACGTCGACCCGCCGTCCGAGGTTACAGTCGCGGCGGTACTGTAACTGGACGAAGCGGCGCCAGTGATGTTAGCTCCATTCTTCTGCCACTGGTAACTCAATGGGGCGGTGCCCGTCGCCACGACGGTAAACGTAGCCGTCTGTCCCGCCACTACAGTCTGATTCGCTGGCTGTGTAGTGATCGACGGTGCCGATACATGACCGGTTGGGCCTGTTGGTCCGGTGCAGCCCGCCAGACCTACCTCCATCAAAGCGAAATACGACCCCACCACGAAAACTTGAAGGGGATTCAATCGGCCTGGACACTTCCAAATCGGGTCCCTCTTTTGAACATTCATGAATTTCAACTGTCTCTCTTAGGCCATCCGACTGAGTTTTCGGATAAGACGATTTGCTTAGCCTGCATGGGCCCTTATGCGGCCGCAAGGAGCTAAAAGTCGCTTCATTGGAGGAATTTGTACTCAGAAGCGCTGACTGACTCCTGTTAGCAAGGACTGCTCACGTCAAGCTCCGTTCGTGACCTAAGACAAATGCCTTCCGACTAAGGGACATCAGACTTCTTGTGGGCATTGGAGAGTGCCCATAGCATTCGGGAGCCAATTCAAAAAGCCCTGCTCGAGGTGACGGGTGGACGGGCAGCAACACACCCGAAAAGCCATTCGGTTCCCCTTGGAGGCGCTGACTGTATTTTGGTGGTTGGACAGCGGGGTCGTAAAACGAAGTGAGGGCCGAACACGTGATATCAGCGAGAAAGGAGCATTTGTTCTTGCCGGCACGTGCCCCCCTCAGGGAATCCAGATTGGTTTCAAGGTCTTCCTTCCTGCGCTTTCCGGGTTTGAACGCAGGACTAGGGTGGAAGCTGATGGGCACGTGCTGCGTGTTGAACGGGCCCACGGGCACGAGGAATACGAAGGCTTTGCAATCCTCATAGAGCACATGCTAATGCGGATTAACAACGAAATTGTTGAGCGAGGAGAGAGCGTCGCTAGCGACCCTCAATTGAGTTAAACGACGCTGGCTCTACGGTTATTTGTTCCGGTCTCGATTATCAGGTTTCGACACGCCCTGTGGTGTCGATGTGCGACAGGGTGAGTCCAAGCGTAAAGAGGCATACCTTCTGTAAGTCACAGGGCGAAGCTACGCGTATTTTGCAACTGAAGCTGAACAGAAAGCGGAAATATCAGCAATGGCTCCTAACAGTCTGGGCGGTGTTATGACAGGAGAAAGCCTTAACCACAATTGGTACGCGGTTTGTACTCGCCACCAACACGAGAAAACTGCGGCAAAAATCTTGGAGTATAAGGAATTTGAGGTCTTTCTGCCGGTTTATAAAGCGCGCCGAAGATGGCAAGATCGAGTCAAAGAAATCTCAGTTCCACTTTTCCCCGGCTACCTCTTTGTTAAGGCGGGGTGTGAGGGATGCCTTCCGATCCTCACAACACCGGGGGTGTCCAGTATCGTCAGTTGCGGGGGCCAGCCGGCCACAATTCCATTTTCAGAGATCGAAAGCATACGGCGAATTGTCCAAAGCACTCTGCGCGTTGAACCTCATCCTTTCTTACAATGTGGCGATCGCGTCCGCGTCAAGTACGGCCCCATTGCTGGGGTGGAAGGTATATTACTCCGCAAAAAGAATGTGGCTCGATTGGTTCTTTCGGTGGAAATGCTTGGGAAATCTGCAGCTGTAGAGGTTGATGCAACCCACGTCGAGCGCGTGTCCGTTGGAAGGCTCAGGGTAGACTCTGATGTTCGAGTCAACCCCATTCCCTCACTGACAAACGGGCAGACAGCAGTTTCTCCAGGTTAAGCGGACCAATGGAATCAACTTTCTTACATCATTAGTCCTGAGATGCTGCATTCGCAATTAAAGCACAAATTATTGAGAGCTTTTCCTAATCGGCTGGCAACGGGCTTGTTGCCGCGCAGGTGAATCGACGCGCCTTCACGCATGGTTGAGCGATTTGATGACCCGGAAAGAACTGTTTCGCGAAAATAAAGAATGCGTTTACCTTCGCCGTGCGCCGGATGCGCTTTGTGGGGGCTGACCGTGCCCCTCGTGTTGCGGGCTCAGCACGCCTTCCCAGCGCTGTCACGACTGCCATGAGGCCCTTTTCGCAGATCTTGTGCAACGCGGGGGCTGACCTTGTGATCAACGGCCACGCCCACAACTAGGAACGCTTCGCGCCGCAGGACTCCAACGGCAATCTGAACCCGACGAAGGGACTGCGCGAGTTCCTCGTGGCCAGGGGGCAGCGAGTCTCTCCAGACTTTCAATACGAACGCACCCAATAGCGAAGTCCGGAATGACAGCACCTACGGAGTTCTGAAACTAACGTTGCGCGCTACCGCATACGATTGGCAGTTCGTGCAGGTCGCAGGTCAAGCTTTCGCTGACTCAAGGTCCCAGGTGTGTCACTGAAAGCCGTCCGCCTTAATTGGGTGCGCCATCGACAATTGCATGATGGAAATGCGAGGAGAAATATTCATGCATAACAGAACTCTATGTTGTTTCGAGACTGGAATTTTTCTTTTGACTGCTGTGTGCGCTCACGCGGCCCAGGGAACGGCTCCGATACGAGACGGCGCGACTGCAGCAGTGGGGCGAGGAACGATCACTCAGGAGCCAGCCAGCCGCCCCGAGCTGCATCGACGGAATCCCCGGTACCAGCTTTGCAAAGACGACATGCTACAGCTGAATTTCGCTTTGACGCCGGAGTTTAATCAGACAGTCACCATCCAGCCGGATGGCTTCATCACTTTGCTCGGTGTCGGAGATTTGCATGTGGAAGGGCAAACAATCCCCGACGTTATCCAGTCCATTCAGGCTGCCTACGCGAAAACATTGAACAGCCCCATACTCACCGTCCGGCTCATTGATTTCGAGAAACCGTACTTCGTCGCGGGCGGAGAGGTCGGGCACCCGGGAAAATTCGAATTGCGCGGAGACACTACCTTAATACAGGCGGTAGCCATCGCTGGCGGCTTCACAGAAACTTCGAAACACTCGCAAGTCTGGCTTTTCCGCCGCGTTTCGAATGACTGGGTGGAAACAAAGCAGTTCGATGTGAAGAAAATGCTTAAAACCGGCGATTTGGGTGAAGACGCGCATTTACGGCCTGGTGACATGTTGTTCGTTCCCAAAAACACCCTGTCAAAGGTGAAGCGCTTTATTCCCATCACCACTGTGGGAACGTATTTCAATCCAGGGCAGCTATAGTCCCAGCACTCTGATTTCGCACCGGAGGTCGATTTATGGACGAGCCAAAACCAGGCAAACACAACGGCAACGGGTTCTCCGCGCCCTCTTTCTCCTTGCGAGACTTGCTTGGCGTCGTATTTCGCCGCAGGCGGTTGATACTGCTCTGCTTCATGGGGGTCTTTGTCGGCTCCGTTCTCGCCATCGCAATCTTGCCTGCGAATTATGAAGCGCAAATGAAGATCCTGGTGGAGCACCAACGCGTCGATCCGGTTGTATCCACCCAGGGCAATGTAATCGAATCTGACCGCGGACTCACTCCCGACGAGATTTCATCGGAAGTGGAGTTGTTCCAGAGTCGCGACTCTCTGAAACAGGCTGTCCTTGATTGCGGGCTCAACGAGGTCAAGAATCCTTGGTCCCTGTCCGCAATCAAGTTGCGCGTACTGGGAGCCTTTGGATTAGAGCCTGACAAGGACAAACGGACCTTTGCGGCAGTGCTCGCGCTGGAGAAGGACCTGCACGTCATCCCCGTGAACAACTCAAATCTGCTCAAGGTGACTTATGAATCGCATTCCCCGGAAACGGCGGAGCAGGTTATTGCCGACCTGGGAAATCTATACTTGGCGAAGCACTCGGCGGTGCATCGTCCGCGGGGGACTTCCGAATTTTTCGAGCAGCAAGCGGACCAATACAAGGCCGAGCTGGCAGATGCAGAGTCCCGGCTGGTCAAAATGAATCAGGAAACAGGAATCGTTTCCGCTGACTTCGAAAAGCAAGTCGCTTTGCAAAAACTTAGCGACCTCAACACATCACTTCAGGAAACACGCGCCACTATCGCGGAAACAAGGCAACGACTCCATGCCCTGCAGGTAAAAGAGGCCTCCATCCCCTCTCGCATGACGACACAGGTCCGAACCGCGGACAATCCCCAGCTCATAGCCAATCTGAAAACGACGCTGCTGAATCTGGAAATCAAGCGCACGGAACTGCTGGAGGCATATGATCCGAGCTATCCGTTGGTTCAGGAGGTGGAAAAACAGATTAGTCAGGCGGCTGCGGCAATCGCGAATGCTAACGCGGAGGCAGTTCGCGAAGAGACGACCGATGAGAATCCCACTCATCAGTGGGTGAGCACCGAGATGGCTAAGGCCGAAACCGACTTAGTGGGCTTGGAGGCGCGCTCATCGGTGCTTTCACGAGGCCTCAGCGCTCTTCAGGAAAAAGCCTTGAAGCTGGACAGTCAATCGGTAGTTCAGCAGAACCTGTTGCGGACGGCCAAAGCGGATGAAGAGAGTTATCTGCTCTACCAGAAAAAGCGCGAAGAAGCGCGGATCACTGACGCTCTGGACCAGAGCAAGATTGTCAATGCCACCATTGCGGAGGCCGCAGCCCTTCCTTTAGTTCCGTCAGGGATTCCGCTGCCGCTGAAGTTGCTCTTAGCGGTTGTTATAGCCGCATTGCTAAGCCTAGGAGTAGGCTTCCTCGGCGAGCATCTCGACCCGTCGTTCCGAACAACCGACGAAGTTAAGGAGTACCTGGATATTCCGTTGGTGGTGGCCATACCAAGAAATGGCGAATAGGTAAAACCAGTGTTCCTGAATCACTTCGGTCTGCGCAAGCAACCCTTCGGGGTTACGCGCGATCTCTATTTCAGTCCCGCCCAAAAGGTCATCGACGAATCAGTCCTAAACGCAGTCGTCGAGGATCTGGAGATAAAGACGCTTCGGTCAAATTCATCAAACGAATGGCTCTGCGGTGGCGTTGAACCAGGTCAGCTCATAGCGCAAAACCGGGATCTTGCGTGTCCGAAATGGACTGGACAAGCCGCAGTTTCCAGTATTGCCGGCTCGCGCTCCAAGATCAACGCTGGATCCAATGCACAGGATGATTGCAGCGGAGAGAAACCATCTGCGGACAACTGCGCCCGTTGGTCGGCCGAGAAATGGATTGGAGGTATGACGCATGAGCAGGAATGTTGAGATACTTTTGCCGGCGAAAGAGACGGCGCAACTTTTCGGACAGAAAAGCTACGCCGAAAAGAGTTTGAAAGCTGTGCCGCCTTGCATGCGCCCCGACCCAGCCGGTGATGCAGAAGCGGCCGAATTGGTCCGGCGAGTTTTCCTGCTGCCGGTTCGTGAAGAGCCACACGTTGTGGTCTTCTGCGGAATCGGAAAGGTCGATAGAGCTGGCGATATTTGCGCCCGTGCGGGTCAAAACCTAGCCAGCCACACAGGTGCGTCGGTATGCGTGGTGGAAGGGGACTTCCGTTCCCCATCCTTGCATCAATACTTCGGTGTAGGCAACTCCCGGGGTCTTGCGGATGCTCTCCTAGAATCCGCGCCCATCCGGGACTTCCTTCATCCCCTTCCTGGGAGCAATCTTTCGGTACTGCCAGCCGGCTGTAACTCCGAAAAGATACAAGCACTATGGAAATCCGAGCGGTTGCGATGCCGTATGGAAGAACTGCGCACGGAGTTTTCCTATGTCGTGGTTTACGGCCCCCAACTGAGTCTGCTCGTTGATGTAATGCTCCTTGGACAAATGGCTGATGGCGTTATTCTGATTCTGGAGTCTATGGTTACACGTCGCGAGACGGCTCGAAGAGCAAAAGAAAATCTAGTAGCTGCAAACGTGAAGATACTGGGTGCGGTGCTCAACAACCACACCTTTTCGATTCCCGAAACGCTCTACAAAAAAGTCTAACAACTTGTCGATGAAGATGCGTTTAGGCCCAACCCGCCAAACAAATGCGCAAGGGCGGCATGACGGAGCGGCCGGGAGCCTTGGACGCCAGCATCTGGGATCCTTGATCGATTCTCAGAATGCTCGAGGAAACTGGCACCAGCCACATGAAAAGTGATTCTGCTGGACGCCGCCAGATGGTTGAACAGATTGTGGAGTTTGACATCCATGGCGTGCTGGGAATTCGGCTCTTGAATGCGTCATCCGCCGACAGGGCAGCTGTTGTCGGACAACTTGGACTTCTGCAGAAGCCATTGTTTCGCGACCCGGATATTACACTCCGCTTTGTGAGCCATCGATCCCTCCTTCGTATGCGAGATTTGGGGCGCAAGCAAAAAGGAGCCCCGGAAGAAGCATTTTTCGTTTTTGACCATCGGGCCATGGCCAGAGTTCCCTTTGACCAGGTGGGCGGCCCATGCGAAATTATTTGCGAGCGTGGCAACGGAGCCGTGCCGCTTTTCATGCCGATCCTGAATCTCACGGCCCTGGCTAAGGGTTTCGTGGCCGTACATGCATCAGCTTTCATTTATCAAGGCACAGGCATCGTTATGGCCGGGCGGGCTGAAAGCGGAAAGACCACTTCGCTCCTCGGATTTGCTTTTGCGGGAGCAGAGTTCATCAGCGAAGAATGGGTCCTCCTCAGGCCAGACGGACAAGCCATGTATGGTCTGCCACGTGAGATTGCCCTCTCTCCTTCGCACCTTGAGGCCGTGCCTGAGGTTCGTCAGGTGATCAAACGCTCGAGGCTCCTTGCGTACGAGGGTCTTCGATGCCTTGGAAGAATGCCGGGGGTCCTGGGTAACCTAGCCAGTTCGCTTCCGGCCCATGCGTTGAAGAGAGCAATTTCTGCTGTCCAGCGGAGAATCTTGCCAAAAGTG
>Ga0307477_10002957_pt1 | contig 12838 bp, 12 predicted proteins | sample atmos_gasesECM2C_FD_203316 | JGI IMG/M metagenome (GOLD analysis project Ga0307477, IMG submission 203316) | Hardwood forest soil microbial communities from Morgan-Monroe State Forest, Indiana, United States - atmos_gasesECM2C_515 | ecosystem: Environmental > Terrestrial > Soil > Temperate...
GCCGTTCACGACCGCTGAGGCATCGGCGTGGTTCGGCGTCGACGTCGAGGAGGAGCTGCGCGAGCTCGAGCGCGAGGAGAAGCTCGTTCGCGGCGAGCTTCGCCCCGGCGGCAGCGAGCGCGAATGGTGCGATCCCGACGTCCTGCGGCGACTGCGCCGGGCGTCCCTCGCGGCGTTGCGCCGCGAGGTCGAGCCGGTGGAGCAGGCGGCGCTCGGCCGCTTCCTCACTAGCTGGCACGGGATCGACCGCCGCGCATCACTTCGCGAGGCGCTCGTTCCGCTCCAGGCGCTGGCGTTGCCGGTCGCACTGTGGGAGGCGGAGGTGCTGCCACGCCGCGTCCCCGGCTACCGGCCCGAGCAGCTCGATCAGCTCTGCGCCTCGGGCGAGCTCGTCTGGGTCGGAGCCGGGCTCGACCGCGTGGCGGTCTTCTTCCGCGACGACGCGGCGGTGCTCGGGCGGCCGGCCGGCGCCGAAATCATCGAGAGCGAGGTCTACGACGCGATCCGGTCAGCCCTCGGCCGGAGCGCGATGTTCTGGCCCGAGCTCCTGCGTGAGACCCAGCTCGACGAGAGCGAGACGCTCATCGCCCTCTGGGGGCTCGTGTGGGCGGGTGAGGTGACGAACGACTCCTGGGCGCCGCTCAGGGCCGACCGCCGGTACCAGGTACCGTCAAGAGACCGTCACGTGAGGCGCTTCTCGCGGGCTCGGGCGCACCGCCCGACGGCGACTCAGGGACGCTGGTCGCTCGCGGAGCAGCTCTTCGCCGGCGCCGAGCCCGACCGCCGCGCGCTTGCGGAGCTGCTGCTCGAGCGGCACGGCATCGTGACGCGCGACTCGGTCCGCGCCGAGGGGATCCCCGGCGGCTACAGCGCCGTGTACGGCGAGCTGCGGGCGCTCGAGACGCTCGGCTCGTGCCGGCGCGGCTACTTCGTTGAGGGGCTCGGCGGTGCGCAGTTTGCGCTCGGCGGCGCCGTCGAGCGCCTGCGGGAGCTGCGGCCGCGAGACGGCGACGAGCCGGAACCCCTCGTCCTCGCGGCGGCGGATCCGGCGCAACCGTACGGCGCGGTCCTCCCGTGGCCGAAGCGCGCCGGCGCACGGGCCGCCCGCGTGGCGGGAGCGCACGTCGTCCTGCTAGGCGGTCAGCCGGCGCTCTTCGTCGAGCGCGGCGGCCGGTCGCTCGTTCCGCTCCGCGAGCCGGAGGTGGAGTGGCTGCGGCCGGCGCTCGCTGCGCTTGTCGGTTTCGTCAAGCGCGGCGGCGCGAAGCGACTCGCGGTGGAGCGCTTCGACGGCGAGCCGGTCGCCGACACGCTCGTGATGCCGTTGCTCGTAGAGGCCGGCTTCCTGGCCGGCCCTCGCCGCGCCGTTCTGCGCGCCTGAACGCGCAAGCCCTAGGTCGTCCTAGGCTGCCTCGGCCGCCGGAGCCGCCGCCGGGACGGCGGGGATCTCGAAGTCCCGCGGTCGGACCAGCGCATAGCCCGCTACGGCGCCCACCGCCGCCACGGCGACGCTCACCATTGCGATCGTGTTGAAGCCCGTCACGAACGCGTGGTGCGCGGCGTGCACCACCCTGTCGCGGTCGGCGGGCGGCACTGCCTGCAAGGCGCGGCCGGTTCCGCCTGACGCCACAGCCCGCGCAAGCTCGTGAACATGCGACGACGCGGAGGTGCTCCCGACGAGCGCGGAGAGCGTCGACTCGATTTTCGACTGGAAGATCGAGCCCAGCCCGGCGATCCCGGTGGCGAGCCCGAGCTGTCGAGCCGTGTTGTTGGTGCCCGACGCCATGCCGCTGAGCTGCGGGCGGACCACGCCGACGGCGGTCGAGGCCAAGGCGGGCGTGGCCATGCCTATCCCGATGCCGGCCAGGATCTGGCCGGGCAGAAGCGCGGTCCACCCGGACGAATCAGAGAGGTTCCCGATCAGCAGCAGCCCAACGGTCACGAACGCGAGCCCCGTCCCGAGCAGTAGCCGAACCGGCACGTGCGCCGTCAGACGACCGCTCAGCGGCGAGACCAAGAGGATCGGCCCGGTGACCGGCAACGTCCGAAGCCCCGCCTCGAACGGCGAGAAGCCCAGCACATTCTGGAAGAAAAGCGTGATGTAGAGGAACATCGAGAAGATCGACGCCCCGAGCGCGAAGGCGACGATCGTGGCGCCCGTGAAGGCGGGCTTGCGGAACAGCGAGAGGTCGAGCAGCGGGTCCGCAATGCGGCGCTCTACCAGCACGAACAGCAGCAGCAGGAGAGCGGAGGCCGTGAAACAGCTGATGATAGGGGCGCTTCCCCAGCCGTCTTCGTTGCCGCGGATCAGCCCGTAGACGAGGAGGAACAGCGCGGAGCACAGGACCGCCGCGCCGCGGACGTCGACGCCGCCGGGGGCCGGAGAGCGCGTCTCGCGCAACCGAAACCGCGCGACCACGAGTGCGGCCAGGCCGATCGGCACGTTGACAAGGAAAATCCAGCGCCACGACAGCGCGACGACGAGCGCACCGCCAACAAGCGGCCCGATCGAGACTGCCGCAGCCGTGGTCCCGCCCCAGATGCCGAGCGCAGTCCCACGTTCGCGACCCTGGAACTCCTGCGCAATCAGCGCGAGCGATGTGCCGAACATCATCGCGGCGCCGACCCCCTGGGCTGCACGCGAGACGTTCAGGAAGAGCGGGTCGGGAGCCAGCCCGCACGCCAGCGACGAAGCGCTGAAGACCGCCAGCCCGAGCATGAAGACGAGCCTCCGGCCGACCATGTCGGCCAGCGACCCCGCCGCCAGCACGAAGCCCGCAAGCGTCAGCGCGTAGGCGTCGATCACCCACTGAAGATCGGTGAAGTTGGCGCCGAGGTCGCGCTCGATCGAAGGCAACGCGACGTTCACGATCGTCACGTCCAGCAGCAACATGAAGATCGCAATGCAGCTCGCCAGCAGAGTCCACCACTTGCGCTCCACTGGGCTTCGAGCCTACACCGGGGGTCTACACGGGGTCACGAACTCCGGCATGTCGGGCTGTCGGCGACAAGTCCGACGCTCATCGGTCCGCGGGGGCCAGGGCTGCCGGCGGGAGCGCCCGTTTGCAGCAGCCCAAGCGACAGAAGCGCGCCCCGTGGGATACCGGAGGGATGAATCGAAAACTCGATTCCGTTGCTGTCGGGCAGGCCGGAGGGGTTTGTCAGGGTGACTGCGTCCGTCGTCGAGTAGTTGCCGCCGTCCCATTCGGTGCAGCCCGAAGGGACGTTGATGGAGTTTGTGACCAGGACGGGGATTCCGTCGGCTCGAAGCTCGGCTTGCAGTCCGCTCAAGTCAGTGAGCTGGCGAACCGTTACCGAGACCGCGTCTGCCGAGTGCCGAGTGATCGTGAATGCTGAGAGTTCGACGCCGGTCTTTCCCGTACCGGAATGGGGGGCATATGCGAAGGCAAGCCCGGCCACGACGGCGCCTGTAGTCGCCAGAGCGACCAGCACGCCCGCTCTGGTTCGATGGCGGCGCGTACGCAGGCGTTCTCCGCGCCGGAGAATCTCGGCGACGGACGTGGTCATGTGGGTGTCTGCGAGCGAGTCGCGGAGGTTCAAGATCACGTCGTCATCGGTCATGCCCGCGCCTCCGATCTTGTTGTGACGGCAACTTCGTTGCGAAGATGAGCCAGTGCGCGCGAGAGGTGAGCGTTCACCGTGCCTTCGGCGATGCGCATCATCGACGCCGTCTGGGCGACGTCGAGATCGAGGAAGACTCGCAGGGCAAGCACCTGACGCTGACGCTCGGGCAACCTAAGCAAGGCGGCCAGCAGATCCCTGTCCAGCTGATCGCGATCAACGCTGAGCGGTTCTGCTGCGAACACGTCCGTGGGAAGCTGCTCTTGCTCTCGCCGGTCGCGTCGCCAAGCGGAAATCTTGGCATTGACGGCGGTTCGAACCACCCAAGCTCGTGGCGATGGGTGCACACGAACGCGTTTCCAGGACGCCCAGGCGCGAGCAAACGCCTCCGCGACCAGGTCTTCCGCCGCAACGGGATCCAAGGTCCAGGCCGTCATCGTCCTCAGGCAATCGTCGCGCGATGCCTCGTAGAAGGCAGCGAACTCCTCGGCCCTCCGCTTCACACCTGGTCCACGCTCAGCACCGCCAAAACCTTTACCCGACCACACAGCTCGCCGGCGATCACAGCAGGTAGCTCGGAGCTAGGAGGATGTCGGCCAGAGCGTGCTCGCCTGGGCCAGTGTTCCGCGATGTTCGCTGATCCTGGCCTTGCAGCCAGGGGCTCAGAGGGTTTTCAGGCGAACGGCCCGCGCGAGCGCATCCCAGAGCTTCGTAAACCGTGGCTCACAGCTGCCGTGCACGGTGACGGTGTGGCCGGCCGCCCGGATGAAGTCCGAGCCAACATCCGGATTTGTCGCCCCGCACTGGCGGCTACGTACTCCCGAGGCGAACGCATGCCGTACAAGCGCCGACAGCGACGCGACTGTCGCCTGCGGCAGGCGGTGCCGCTCGGGCCGGATGAATCTGGCGGCGATAGTCGATCGAACGCGGCCCGTCGGCTCGATCGTGACCTGGAACGGGACCATGTTCCCTCCGCCGACGCCGAACTCGATCCGCGTCGGCTTGGCCTGTGCCGACGCGGCGGGCGCGCCGGATGCCGCCACCACGGCGATGGTCACCGCTACCACGACGATCCTTCCCACCTGTGAAAGGTAACGCGCTGCCCAGTGACCCTTCGAAGATCGGTAATCCCGGGTACGGCGCTCGCCAGGGCCAGCGTCCCTGAGTGCGCTGCATCGGCCCGCAGTTTGCCGCGTCGTGGCTTGTCTTGAGACCTGGAAGAGAGTAGTTATTCGCGGCGAGAGGGCCGGTTGCTGACGCTGTAGGGTCGCCCGGACGTGTTCAGGTCGAAAGGGGTACCAGTTGAGCAGGAAACGCGGTTTGCTAGCGCATGCCGCTGCGATCGTCGCTCTGGCGGTTCTTGCCGGAGCGCCGGCGACGGCGTCGGCGCAGACGGTGTCTGGCGGGAACAGCAGTAGCGACCAGGTCGCGCCGAGCTTTTTGCAGGGCATGCAGCCTGAATACGGGTCGGTTGGTCCGCAGGGTGCCAGTCTTTCGGCCAAAGGTCGTCCTTCGCCCACCGCGATTCCGGGACTCGCGTCGATTCAGAACTGGAGCGAGCCGGCTCCCAACGCGCCCGGGTTCAGCTTCTGGAATACGGTTGGAACTCCGCCGACCACGCACGGCACTACGGCGCTCAATGCCCCGATCGTGCCGGTGATCGTCTCGCTGCGGAATGCCGACGGTAGCCAGAGATACGTCAACGGCCAGCCGTTGATCTCGGATCCTTCGCAGTATGTGCAGCCTACGTTGCAGTCGCCGGTGTTCGCGAGAGCGACGTATTCGAGTAGCTCGATCCCAACACAGTTCACGGACGCGATTCAACGGGCCGAGTACTGGGGCCGGGAACAGAGCAACTGGCACACGGAGCTGTCGCCAGTGGTCAGGGCTCCTTTGCAACTCAACGTGCCACGGGGCGACTACCGGTTCGCGCTCAACTCCGACGGCTCGTGCTGCTCCTTCATCCTCGTCGATTACAACGAGTTCGGCACCCTGATGTTCCCTCCCACCTATCCCGTCGACAACACCACGGTCTTGGGGGAGGCGGAGCTCAACGGCGACATCAACACGAAGAGCGTGTCGACGTTCCTGTTCCCGAACACATACCTGTACCTGAACGGCAATCCGAGCGACTGCTGCGTGCTCGGCTATCACACCTTCGACTTCGAACCGGGGGCTCAGAGCAGCGGCGGCCTCCCGCGGGCCTACGTGATGAATTACTCGAGCTGGATCACCCCGGGCTTGTTCCGTGGTGGGCTCGGCGACATCACGGCGCTTAGCCACGAGTTGTCGGAAACGTTCAACGATCCGTTCGTCACGGCCTTCGGAGACAACCAGACGCCGTGGTGGCTGGCTCCGAACGGTGTCTGCCAGAACAACCGGGAGACCGGCGACGTGATCGAGAACCTTCCCGACGGGATCTTCCCGATCACGATGAACGGGTTCACGTATCACCCACAGAACGAAGCGTTACTCCAGTGGTTCGCGTTCCAGCAACCCTCGACCGCAATCGACGGGGCGTACAGCTACCCGAACGAAAGCGTTCTCACGGGACCGTCTGCACCGCAGAATCCCGGCTGCGCACCGTAGCGCACCCTTATCTGGCTGCCAGGCGGGTCGTAAACTTCACGACCCGCCTGGCCGTCTGCGCGCTGGCCTGGGCCAGAGTCCCGGAATGTCACCCGACGCGGTGAGCGCCGATTCGGAACGTGTGACCGTCGGGGTGGCGAAGATGGAACTCCCGAACACCCCAGGGCTCGTCCGTCGGGGGCATGGTCACCTCGAAGCCAAGCTCGACGCAGAGGGTGTGCATCGCGTCGACCTCCTCTACCGTCCCGAGGAACCACGACATCCACACGCCGCCCGTTGTTTCGTCGAAGGGGAAGGCAGGTGCGTGCGTTCCCCGCGACCCCTGACCGCTCCGGCAGAGGAAGATCTCGGCTTCCCCGCAACCCGTACCCGCGAACCCGGGCTCAGCGTCCTCCTCCCACTCGAACGTCGTTGCCCATCCAAGCGACTCGAACCAAGCGAGACTGCCACGCACGTCGGACACGTTCAGAATCGGCCTGACGGAAAGAACCGTCAAATCGCGGCGAGCCTACAACGGCTCGAACAACGCTCGCCTGGGCGAGCGTCCTTTACGCCCCGGGTGCTTCGCGTTCGATTTGTCAGGCCGGGACAAGCTTGTACCCGGAGCCACGGACCGTCAGGAGCCGCTCGGGCTGGGACGGGTTGCGCTCGATCTTCCGCCGCAGGTTCGAGATGTGCACCTCGCAGGCGTGCTCGTCCCCGACGTGCTCGCTCGCCCAGAGATGCTGCATGAGCTCGCGTCGCGAGACGACCGAGTCCGGCTGCTCGGCGAGCAGGGATAGGACCTTGAACTCCGACAGCGTCAGGTGGATGCGCTCGCCGTCGACCAGCACCTCGTGCCGGCCGAGGTCGATCTGGAGGCCTCCGAGGCGCCGGACGATCGAGGCGCCCGTCGCCCGGTCGAGCTCCCGCCGGCGTAGGATCGCGCGCACCCGGCTGAGCAGCTCGGCGCTCGAGAACGGCTTTGTCACGTAGTCGTCGGCGCCGAGCTCGAGCCCGAGCACGCGATCGGACTCCGCATCCCGCGCGGTCAGCATGAGGATCGGAACGTCGCTTGCGGACCGCAGCTCGCGGCAGACCTCGACACCCGAGAGCCCGGGCAGCATCACGTCGAGCACGACGAGTGAGTACCTGCCCGAGCGGCCCACCTCGAGCGCCGAAGGCCCGTCCCGCTCCTCGTCCACCTCGAAGCCTTCGCGCCGCAGCGTGAACGCGACGACGTCGCGGACACCCGCATCGTCGTCGACGAGCAGGATCCGCTCGTTCAAGCCGCTGGTACCTCCTCTCGCACGCGCGCGGGCGTGAGGAGGATGCGGAACACGGTTCCAGCGCCGGGCGACGAGTCGAGCTCGATGCGACCGCCGAGCGTGCGCACCGACTCCCGCACGATCGCGAGGCCCAGGCCGAAGCCGTGGGCGTCGCGCTCGCCGCGATAGAAGCGGTCGAAGACGTGTCGTTGCACCTCCGGCCTGATGCCGGGCCCGGAGTCCTCGACCTCCACGGTGACGGTGCTCCCGTCGCCGTACGCGCGGAGGATCACCGAGCCCCTCACGGTGTGCTTCGCCGCGTTCTCGCCGAGGTTGCGGAGCGCCTGCTCGAGCAGGTCGCGGTTCGCGTCGACCGCGAGCCCGTCGGGCGCTTCGACGTCGAGCGAGACGCCGACGTGCAGCTGCAAGCCCGCAGCCACCTCGCGAAGAAGAGGGGCCAGCTCGACGACCTCCGTCCGCGGCTGCTCCTGCCCCGAGTGCGCGCGGGCCAGCGTCAGCATCGCGCGCGCAAGCCGGGCCAGCCGGCCGGCCTCGCGCTCGATGTGCGTAAGGAAGCGATCGCGGGCGACCGGATCCTCCTTCGCGCCGGCCTGGAGCACCTCGATTGCGCCGATGATCGTCGTCAGCGGCGTGCGCAGCTCGTGCGCCGCGTTCGAAACGAACTCGCGCTCGGCGAGCTCCCGACGCTCCTGCTCGGTCAGGTCGTCGACGACGAGTAGCGCCCAGTCGGTCTCGGGCTGGGAGGGGATCCCCGTGACGCCGTAGGCGTGGGTCTCGTCGGGCGTCACGTGCACCTGCGTGACCGTTGCCCGTTCGTCGAACAGGCGGTGGGCGAACTCGCGGAGCGGGAATCCCACCCACGGCTCCGGCAGCTCGTCTCCCTCCCGCAACCGGCCGCCGAGCAGCCTGCGGGCTTCGGTGTTCGCGAAGTGGACGACGAGGTCCTGGTCGATCGTGAGTACGCCTTCGTGCAGCCGCTCGAGCAGGAGGCGGAGGCGGTCGCGCTCCGCCTCGATGCGGCGGAACGACCGGCGCAGCTGGCGCCGCATGCGGTCGAGGTTGTGGGCGAGGACGCCGAATTCGTCACGGAAGCGGTAGCGGAGCGGCGTCTCGAAGTCGCCGAGTGCGATGCCCTCCGCGGCGGCGCTGAGGCGGCGCAGTCGCAGCGCGATCAGCTGCGCCAGCAGCAGCCCGACGATCACACCGATCACACCGGCGATGACGCCCGCGCGAAGCGACTCGCCGTTGACGGTGTCGATCGCCGCCGCCACGTCGGGCCGCTGGCTGGTGGCGACGAGCGCCTCCCCGCGATACGGGATAGCCGCCACGAAGGTTCCCCCGTCTGCGCTTCCGCGGACGAACTCCTTGCCGGCGAGGGCAGATTCGGCGGCGTCGCGCTTCAGGCTGGTGGCTCCCAACCCCGCGGCCACCGACCCGATGAGCTGGAGCTGCACGTTCCCGTTCAGCTGCTTCGCGACGCGCGTGAGGTTGTGCGACGTGACATGCTTCGCCGCCGCCTTCTTCGCGTCGGCGAGTGCCGCATTCTCCCCGTGGTGGCGGAAGGCGTTCTCGGAGTGGTCGGAGAACTGCGAGACGACGATCGCCGTCGAGGTCGCCGCGACGACGGCGAAAGCCACGCCGAGCCACCAGCGGACGCCGATCGAGGGTCTGATCACGTCTGAATCGTAGGCTTCCCGCGATGCCGGAAGGCGATTCGGTGCATCGAGCGGCACGCCGGCTGCAGGTTCTCGTCGGCGAGCGGGTGGAGGTCGAGACGCCGCATCCGCGCGCGGCGGTGAAGCGGCTCCCCGAGCGGCTCGACGGCCGGAGGCTCGAGCAGGTCGAGGCGGTGGGGAAGAACCTTCTGCTGCGGTTCGAGGGCGGGCTCGTCCTCCGCAGCCACCTGCGGATGACCGGCCGCTGGCGCGTCGAGCGCCGGGGAGCGGCCCGCGCCGGCAAGCCGTGGCTCGTCCTGCGCGGCAGCGAGCACGAGGCCGTGCTCTGGAACGGCGCGGTGCTCGAGCTCACGGCAGAAGCGACACGGCGCCTCGGGCCGGACATCCTCGGCGAGCCGCCGGAATACGAGACGATGGTCTCGCGACTGCGTGGCGACCCAGGGCGTGAGCGTGAGCTCGGAGACGCGATCCTCGACCAGCGGCTCGTCGCGGGCATCGGCAACCTCTGGAAGGCGGAGGCCTTGTGGGAAGCACGCGTCTCGCCCTGGCGCCGCCTCGGCGAGCTCGGCGACGGCGAGCTGCGGGAGGTCCTCGAGGCTGCGCATTCGCTCATGCGCACTGCGCTCGAGGGAGCCCGGCCACCGCGACACGTCTACCGCCGCGCCGGCCTCGCCTGCCCGCACTGTGGAGGCGTTATTCGCTCTGCGCCGCAGGGCGAGCACGCGCGCACCGCCTACTGGTGCCCCGGCTGCCAGGTAGGAGGCAACGCTCCGCCGTCGTAGTCGTGAGTTCGGCATGCGCGCGCCGCACCTCCACGACACGCTCCGCCGCTTCTGCCTCGGCGCCTTCGCGGTCTTCACGCGCGAGCTCGAGGACGGGGCCCAGCTGCCGTTCGCCTTCGAGGAGCACGGCTCATACGGGCGGCCGACGCTCTACGAGTACCGCCCCCTCGTTCGCGGCTTCGTCGAGGCGCGTACCGAACGGCTCTTCGCGCGCGTCGACGTCCAGGACGCCGTCGGCGACCTCCTGCGCGAGCCAGCGGCGCGCATCTTCGCTCACGCTCACGAAGGAGAGATCCGAGACGAGAGGCGAGCGGTATATCGCAGCGTCCTCGTACCGCTTCTCGTCCGCACCGCCGAGGGCTGCGGCGGTTTCGACTGGGACGACTCCGCCTTCGCGCGCGCGTACGACGAGCTCGAGGGATCGCTCTTCGGCGAGGGCCACACCTACGGCGCGGTCGCCCCGCTCGTCGGCCTCTCCGTCGGAACGCAGATCGAGCTCGGCGACGGGATCCGCGTGCGAGTGGCGGCCACGGGAGAGCTCGCGGCGATGTGGCCGGAGGCGGCTGGGCTACTCCCGCGGAACTTCGGCCGGGAGCCGGACAGGATCTGCGTACTCGAGCTCGAGCGGTCACTGTCCGGCGGGGCGGCCGAGGCCCCGGACGCGCCGGGTGAGCTCGCCGACGCGGTGACGGCGATCCGACTCTCCACGTCGGCGCCGGTCGCAGCAGGGCCGGTCATCTTCGAGCGGCTCGACTGGCGGCCGTACGGGATCAGGCCCGTCCTCCCGATCGCGGCGACCGCACCGCCGGGCGAGCCGACGCGGCTCGACCCGTTCCGCGCCTCGGTGGCGAGCGACGTGCGGATCCGGCTCGGTGATGCGGACGACGATGTGCGCCTGGGCGAAGCGCTCGACCGCTGGGAGCTCTCGCTCTTCCAGTCGGAGCCGTTCCGCGGCGAGCAGCTCCGCCACGCGCTCGAGGCCGCGCTCGGTGAGGGCGACGGGGCGTGGGCTGCAGCGATGCGCGGCGCAGCGCTCCTCGGGGCGACGCCGCAGGAGCGCGCCGGTCTGGCGGAGAAGCTGCGGCAGCCGAGCTGCGAGCTGCTCCGCCGACTCCTCGTTGCCGTCCTCCTGCACGGAGACCGCCGCGGGCTCATAGGCGAGCTCGACGGAACGCTGCTCGGCAGCCCGTCCCGCGCAGATCTCCACCAACGCGCCAGCTAGCCGGCACAGACCCGTCACGCCTTGGCCCGTACGGTCGGGGCATGTTGGAAGCACGCGCCGTCCTGCGGAGGCTGGAGCGGATCGAAGCCCTCGAGCGAGAGGGGGCCGACGCCCGCCTGTTGCTGCCGGAGCTGCAGGAGCTCGTCAGCGAGGCGACGGCCTGGGCCCGCCGCGAGCGCGATCCCCGCGCGCTCCAGGCTGCGGCCGCCCTCGAGGAGGCGCGCGAGGCTGGGCTGGCAGCGGGGGCAGGCCGATGAGGCTTCTCGCGTCCATGCTCGCGCTGGCCGCTTCTCTCGCTGCAGTTCCGGCGGTCGCCGGCGCGTCGCCGACGCCTCTCACCGCCTGGTACATGTACGGGACGTCGGCGGGCGATCTGCGCTCGAACGCCTACTCCCATGGCTGCGGCTTCGCCCAGGCTCAGCCGGGCACGAGCCTCCGCGTCCTGCTGCTCGACTTCGGAGCGGCCCGAAAGCTCGACGCGAGAACCTGGGGCACGGTCGACTTCAGCAACACGACGCTCTCGAACGCCGAAATCCTCGCCGCGCTCGAGCGGTCAGCCGACGGCTACCACAACTGCCATGTCCGCGGCTCGGTGGACCTCGTCTACGGAACCAGCAACTACCACCTATCCGGATCCGGGATGTCCACGTCCGACGCGTGGTACGCGGGCTACCACCAGAGCGAGCGCGCGGAGAATCTCCACGACTACCAGGTCTCGAAGGGCTACTCCAGCCAGACCGCGGACGCCGCCGGCGACATGGAGCCGAGCTGGGACGGGCAGCTGATCACGAAGCAGCTCGTGAACGGCGACCAGGGCCACGGCTGGGCGCTCTACTACGACTTCGGCTCGGCCGACGGCTGCCCGCAGAGCGGCAGCGCCGACGGCGCCTGCAACAACGGCTGGCACGTGAGCGATGTGGGCTACGTCTCCTTTCACGGGCTGGCCGTGCCGCTACCCGAGATCTACTACAGCGCCAACTCGAGCCAGTGGACGGTCGTGCGGGAGTGGTGGGACGGCGCGCAGAGCAGCGACTACTTCTTCGGCGGAGTGACCGCGTCGACCGGGGTCGGGCTGACTCCCGCGGCGGCGTGGAGCGCTCTCGAGTCTCTCAACAGCGGGCTCGTCGACTCGGAGCTCGTTTGCTTCGGATGCTGAGCCTACGACTGGCCGCCGCGGTGGTCGCCGGTCTTGCGGTCGGAGCCGGAGGCGGCTTTGCCCTCGCCGGCGCGGTCCGCGACGACCCGCCGGAGAAGGCAGCCGCGCTCGAGCGCCTCGGCTCCGTCGCGACTACCGACTCGAGCATCGAGCCGGCCCCGGCGCCGAGCTTCGAACCGCAGCCGATTCCGGCTCGAATGCTCGGTTCGGAGACTCCGGTGCCCATCTCACCGGCGATCCTGCGCGCGCGGAACGGCTGGCTCGTCAGCGACGGCAGAACGCTCGTCGCGGTCTACGCCGGCGCCTCGGGAAGTGATCCGTCGCTCGGGCGCGTAGTAATCGTGCGACAGGACCTCGTCGCCGCGAAGCAGGTGATTCGGTTCGTCGATGCGGGCCCGACCGGCGCCCTCACGATCGCGGCGGCGCCGCTCGGTGCCTTGGTCGAGACGTCCGCACAGACCGGAGAGATCCGGCTGCAGTCGGCCGGCGGCCGTTTGTTTGTCCTCGATCTCGGGGGGAACAAGATCTCACAAGATGCTCACGGAGCCTCGGTACCGTGACGCGCT
>Ga0307477_10002958_pt1 | contig 12837 bp, 6 predicted proteins | sample atmos_gasesECM2C_FD_203316 | JGI IMG/M metagenome (GOLD analysis project Ga0307477, IMG submission 203316) | Hardwood forest soil microbial communities from Morgan-Monroe State Forest, Indiana, United States - atmos_gasesECM2C_515 | ecosystem: Environmental > Terrestrial > Soil > Temperate...
TCACCCAGCCAGTCGACAGTTACCACCATGGGTTCGCGGTCGGCGGAGCTTTTCGGCACGCTGGCGCGCGCGGGGGAAGTGGCTATTGCAACGAAGAACGTGAGAAGCAGCGCGAGAAAGAAGTGCTTTTTCATAAGGAGTCCTTCATGGGCAGCGGGCCCGTTATGTCGTACTACGCTATATCGAGTGACGCCATAGTGTCAAGCGTTGGGGAAATCTCAGCGAGCAGCACCGGGTTCAGGGATCGGTTCCATGCGACCCAATAAGAACACATAACCCGAAATACCCACGAGGAGAAACACGGTAGCGGCGGCAAAAGCCATAGAAAAAGAGTGCGTGGCCTGGGCGATGTAGCCGGTAACAATCGGCGCGGCGATCGCGGAGAGTTGGTTGCAAAAATTCACAATTCCTGCGACGGTGCCGACGCTCTCCCGCGGAGCGATCAGAGAAGGAATCGACCATCCCACCGGCGCCGCGGCGGCCAATCCCCCGATGGACATGCTGATCCAAAAAAGTGCAGTAATAGGGCTGTGAGCGCGCGCCGCGCCGAAAATTCCCAGTCCGAGACTCGTTCCGCCGATCAGGACGACCTGACGAACACGAACCGCGTTCCAGCCACGTTGGATCAACGCATCGACGAGCCATCCGCCAACGACAAGATCCGTGAAGGTCGCGATCAGCCAGGGCACGCTTGTATAGAGCACGGAGTGCAGCAGATCGACGTGAAGCGCGGTCGAGAGATAGGACGGCAGCCAGGTCAGCAGAAGATAAAAAGTGTAGTTATACGCCGCGTGTCCCAAGGCTAAGCCACAAACCTCTCTCTGCCGGAGCAGATACAAAAGCGGTGCCCCTTTGGCGGCTTTCGCTTGATCCTCCGGCTGGGCTCCGCCTCTCGCAAGGAATTGCCGCTCTTCGTCTGAGAGCAACTTGTCCTCGCTGGGATTGCGGTAGAAGGCATAGAACAAAACAAAATATCCAAGACTAATGAATCCGGTCGCGGCGAAACTCCAGCGCCAGCCAAAATGTAGCAGCAAGATACCGATCAACGGCACTCCAATCGCTGAGCCAAATTTTGCGGCCGCGTCAAAGATAGCGGTTGCCAGGCTTCGTTCTTCGGAAGGAAACCAATATCCGATGGCTTTCGCGTTCCCCGGGAATGTAGGCGCCTCACCGATTCCCAGCAAGAGCCGCGCTGCGACAAAGCTGCCAATGCCAGTGGATACGGCCGCGCCGAAGGAAGCAGCACTCCAGAGAACCGTGCTGATGCGCCCAACCCGCCGCACGCCAAATCGATCCAGCAGGAGGCCGGACGGCAACTGCAGCAGAGCATAAGTCCAACTATAAGCGCCGAGCAGGTAACCAAACATCACCGTGGATATTCCAAACGCCGCGTGGAGTGCTTCCTGCGAAACGGAAAGGTTTACGCGGTCGAAGTAGTTGACGAGCACTCCGAAACCCAGCAAGCAGGCAATGCCCCACCTCCGCCGGGGCGTGTCGCTGGTGCCCGTAATGGATTGGTCGCGACTCGGCGCCATCGGAAGGATCCTGCGGAGTTGTCTCTCAAGAAAATGTCGTGCGTGAAAAGTCTGTCCGAAAACCGAACCGAGTATCCCACAAGAACGACTCCTGCCGCGCCATATTTGACGGGAGAATCCCTCCAAAAAGTCCGAGCCCAAGGCTCAATGCAATCAGTAAATCGAATGCGGATGAAATGCTCGCGAATCAGTTCGGTGGAAATGACGGCTGGCGAGGCGCAGTCTGTTTCAACAAGCGGTGGTCTTGTAAGAGCGGTAGAACAGTGTTAAACAAAATGCGAGGAAACGGATTTTGGAATCCGGGGAAATGAATTCGAGTGAATATTGCTCCTACTGTGGGCGTATAGCTCAGCTGGGAGAGCACCTGCTTCGCAAGTGAGCAGGATAAATCACATAAGGGCCCGGCGCACCAGGTGAATCGGCGGCACGTACAATCACACCATTTTGTTCCGACTTTCCCGACCTGGGGTCGCCCTGCACGCCCAACTCTACCGGGTTCAAGGAGCCGACGCCGTCATGAAATCAAGGGGAGCCGACTGAGCGGGCCGGCGGTTTTTCTTGCTTCTTTGCTCCTGTGCGCTCTTCTCCATTCCGTAACCCTTTTGTGTGTGAAGCGGTCGCTCTGCGCAGAGAGGTGTCTCCATTCCCTCCGCGCCGCCTCTAGCCGCCCCCTCTCTCATAGGACTCCCTATTGACGTGCGTGTGGGAATTGAGTATGAAGGACAAGGTGAGCCTAAGGAACTAGTACGCCTCGCCGGCCGATCTGTGACTTTTCGTTTTATTAGGGGTGAGCATAGCACTCTGGGCCCGGCGAGTTGTTCTCCTAATGTCGGCGTTCAAAAGCGAGACTCTCTCCGGGGGAATTAGAGTCTTGATGACACCGGGTCCACTGCATAGACTTGTTGCCTACATCAGGTCCGGTGGCGTTGACATCGAGCAAGAGGAAGCTCCAGGAAACCTGGTTGCCGATCCGGCCAAAAAAGATGGAAGAGAGGAAATGATCTTGGCTACTCCCGCTGTTACCGGGCGTTTTTCCGGCATCGATGCCCGACGAAGCACCCGGTTAGAACGCGCTATCCCCCTAATTATCATGGGCAAAGACAAACTTGGAGAACTCTCCGAGGAGACTACCTCGGCGGTAAGTCTGAATCTCCACGGGTGCGGATTTTCATCACGCCACGATTATCCGGTCGAGACCTGGATCAACTTGCAGGTGACGGAACCAAACGGCGAGGCCAAATCACCGCCCGTCCGCGCCAAGGTGCGGTCCGTCCGCGTTCCCGAGACCCCGCTTGAGCCGTACCAAGTCGGCGTAGAACTCGAAGCGCCCGGCAACGTGTGGGGAATTCCTGCCCCCCCGGAAGATTGGCGAGACGCCCTCGAAGGAGATGCCTCGAGAATCGAGGCCGTCGCCGGAGTGGCTCCTGCGCGGGAGCCTGTGGTGATCGGTGCAACGCTCCCGCGCACGCATACCGCTGCTGAGCAGAATATGGCCGAGGTTGCCGCATTCGCTGCGCCGCCAGCCGCCGCGGAACCCGCAAAAGATCCCGGATTGGCCAAAGCAGAGCGGATGGTAGTCACAAAGGACCAGCTATTTAAGGCGCTGCAGGGGCAACTGCAGCTGGCCGCCGAGAAGGCCGTGCAGGACGCGTTGGCAACACAGCTCGATGAAGCCGCGAAAAAGGCTCTCTATAAGATCGCCGAGGTTTACAAGGTGGGTCTGCGGCAAGCCCAGGAGTTCACGGGGCAACGCCTGGAAAACCTGGTAAGTTCCTCTCAAGAAGAAGTTCTCAGCCGGCTGACGGTGCAGCTCGGCGAAGTTCGGAGCCGCTTGGCAGAAGAGCAGAACGAATATCGCAGCCGGACCGAAGAAATTGCTCAGCGACTCGAGGAACTGGTCAGGGAGACTCAACAAAGTTTCAGCGATGCGCAGGCGTACATCGGGAAGGTCGCCCACGAACTGGTACCCCAGTTTCAATCGCTGCACACGCGGCTGGACGAGTACGCTGGCCGTGCCGCTGAGGATTTCGAAGTCTTGGTAACCAGTGCTTCTGCCCGGCACCTGGTACAACTGAAGGAAAGCACCCTGAAGGTGACGCAAGAGGCTTCCGCACAACTGGAAGCGCGTTCCGCGGAGGTCGTTTCGCGACTAAACGGTGAAGCCGGCCCCTTATTCGAGGAACGAATCGAGACGCTGCTCCGTTCTTCGCGCGAACAGATCCTCAGTCGCCTGGAAGAGAGGCTTGGAGAATTGTGGAGAGACTGGGAACAGCAGGATATCTATCGCAGCCGGACTGAGGCGATTGCCGAGCGGTTGGAGAAGCTGGCTTCCAATACGCAAACTGATTTGGCCAATACGCGGGATTTCGTCGAAAAGGCCGCGGGCGAACTCGAAACTCAAATGCGCGTGCGGCTGGACGAGACCGTTGAAGAGCGCCTTAAGAATCTGGTGAATGCCGCGCGGGAAGAAATCCTGAGCCGCCTTGAGGAGCGCCTCAGCGAAGCCCGGAGCCACTGGGAGGAGGCGTATCACCGCGGGGCAGAAGAGCTTGCGCAGCGACTCCAGAAGCTGGCAGCCGAACCTGAGCCAGACGAGACGCAAGGATTCATCGAAAAAGCTGCCTCCGAATTAGAACCACTGATTCGCACGAGGATGGAAGAAACCGTTGGCCGTGCGCGGGAGGAGTTTGAGGCTGCAGCCGCCCTCGTTTCCGACCGGCAATTGGTGCGCCTTATGGAAGCCACGCGAATGGAGACGCGCGAAGCTTCCTCGCAACTCGAGGCGCGAGCGGCGGAAGCGCGCGCGATGATCCAGACAGCGGCACACGGCATCCTGGACGAGTTCCGGAGGCAGGCGGAAGTGCAAATAGATCTTGCTATCTCCGAGGCAACGCAGCGGACTAAGTCCTCGCTGGCGTCGCTGGAGGCGGAAAACCGGGCTGCTTGCGAAGCGCGTCGCCGGACCCCGGAGGATTAGATCTTTCAACTTTCAACTTTCCATCGTCAACTTCGCCATTCGCCACGCTGTCTAACACTGATCACTAACCACTGCCTTTGTCCCGCGCCTTCAAATCCTCCATCAACCATCAACCGCCCAAAGGCATTCTGAAATTCATTGTGGTTTTTCCAATTGCTGAAATCTGGGATGAAATACTTGCAAATCTCCCGCGCCGTATATTTCCCTGTGGGTCGCCGAGTATGGCGCCAGTCCTCTTTATCAGGACTACTATAACCAGCATTATTTTCTGCTTTAGATATTTCTCTTAATTTCTGTTGACAATTCTGAGCCCGCGTATATTATCCCCGCACTCAGCCGAACCACCTCTGTTCCTTCCGTGTGCGCGACGAAGTCCGACTGAGTCGGCTCTCGGCTCTGTCCCCCGGGTATTAATCACAAGCAAAGAGATTGCAGTGGCCGTAGTTGTGCTTCTGCTATTTGTTGCTATTGGGGGACAGGCGCTAATGCTAGTTCAGCTCCTGCGCCAAAACGGACGCCCGCTGCTTCGAATCGAGGCACGGGAAGCGCGATTTGCTGGCGCAAATTTAGCCGCCCCTGCGCCCACGCCACCGCTTGTCCTCGCACTGCCCATTGCTTCGCAGACGCCGGCCTTTGAAGCCGTGCGCATGTCGGGCGGCAAAATCAGTCTTGATGAATTACGCCAAGACGATAAACCTGTAGTTCTGGTCTTTTCCGATCCGGACTGTGGACCGTGCAACGCTCTGCTGCCTGATCTCGCGAAATCGAGGTAAGGGGGGCTAATCATGCGACTTCGGCTCGGCCTAAGTTCTTGCTCTTTCCGGGGTGGTTTGGCCTGGCGAGGAGCAACATTTCTCTTCCTTCTAGTCGCAGCGGGCGTTTTTGTTTTCTATCACACCCGGTTTGGTCGCATGATCGAAGGGCGCGTGAGCGGCCAGCCGTTCAACAACATTTCGTGTATCTTTGCCGCGCCAAAACGGATTTTCCTAGGCCAGAATCTTTTGCTTCAGGAGTTGGTTGATCATCTGCGGCAGGCGGGCTATACGGAATCCCCCCGCTCGGGCGAGACCGGCCAGTTTCTGGTCACTAACTTTTCAATTGAGATCCGACCGTCTGTGGACTCCTACTTTGGAGGGAGTAATGCTCTGTGGGTCGGATTTTCTGGCCCGCGGATTTCAGGAATTCGCTCTTTGGACACTGGCGAAGAGCTCAGCAGCGCGGAACTCGAGCCCATCCTACTCACGAATCTCTTCAACGATGACTCCCGCGAGAAACAGCGACCGGTGCACTTCAACGACCTGCCGGTCGTCCTAGTAGCGGCCGTGTTGTCGGCGGAAGACAACCGCTTCTTCGAACACCACGGGGTCGATCCTGTCCGTGTGTTAGGCGCGGCATGGATCAACCTTCGCCGACGCGCAAAAGCACAGGGAGCAAGCACGATCACGATGCAGACTGCGCGCAGTTTCTTCTTCTCCACCAAACGCACCTGGCGCCGCAAGCTGGAAGAAACGCTGATGGCCTTGGAACTGGAACGACGTTTCACCAAGCAGCAAATCTTTGAGCTGTATGCCAACCAGATCTACTTGGGGAATCGCGGGAGCTTTGCCATCCACGGCTTCGGCGAAGCCGCTCATGCCTATTTTGACAAGGATGTTCGCGACCTAAGCCTGGGTGAGGCCGCCTTCCTCGCGGGGATCATTCGCTCGCCGAATCGCTACTCCTCGAGCAATTGCACCCCAGAACGTGCGGCCGAGGCGCGCGACCGCGTCCTCGCGACGATGGTGGGAAGGCAGGCCATCTCGCCGGAGGCCGCCCGGGCAGCCACCGAAGCACCATTGCGTTGTGGGGAGAATGTGCCCGAAAGCACCGCAGCTCCCTATTTTGTGGATATGGTGAGGGAACAACTGCTCAACCGATACTCGGAGTCAGAGCTGCTCTCCAAGAGATACCGTATCTACACGACCCTCGATGCAGAGCTGGAGCGTGCCGCTGCCGAAGCCATCGAAGTCAAGATGAAGAACGTCGACGCTTTACTTGCCCGCAGAGAGGAGCGCTGGCGAGAACGCGGCCAGCCTGTCCCAGAGGCGCAGGTTGCGCTGGTGGCTCTCGATCCTCGCAGCGGCGCGATGAAGGCGCTGGTCGGCGGCCGCAACTACGGGCAGAGTCAGCTGAACCGAGCGCTAGCATGGCGCCAGCCGGGCTCTGTGTTCAAGCCATTTGTCTATGCCGCGGCCTTCAGCAACGCGGTGGATGGCTTGGCTCCAATCGTGATCCCGACAACCACGGTTGTGGATGAACCCACCACGTTCTGGTCGAAGGGCAAGCCATACTCGCCGAACAACTACCGCTCAGAGTTTCACGGAACCGTAACCCTGCGCGAGGCGCTTGTCGAATCGATGAACGTGGCCACGGTGAAGCTGGCCGAGCTGGTGGGATACGAGCGTGTGGCACAGGTCGCACGTCAGCTCGGACTCGGCCCGAACGTCCAACCAACCCCGTTAGCGGCAATGGGAGTCTACGAGATGACACCCCTGGACGTAGCCGCAGCTTACACAATATTTGCCAATGGCGGGGCGCGGGCCGAGCCTCTGCTCATCGACAGAGTGGTGAGCCCCGAGGGGAAAGTGTTCGAACAAGACATGCCCAGAGTGCGCCAAGTGCTGGACCGGCGCGTGGCCTATGTCGTGACCAGTCTCCTAGAAGATGTAGTCAATCGTGGTACAGGCGTAGGCGTTCGTCGTCAAGGGTTTACCGGCGCAGCGGCGGGAAAAACAGGCACGTCAGGAGACGCCTGGTTTGCGGGATTTACTCCCGACCTACTCTGCGTGGTCTGGATAGGCTTCGACGATGACCGCGATCTAGAGCTCACTGGCGCTGCTTCTGCAGTGCCCATCTGGACGGAATTCATGGAGCGCGCCTCCTCCCTGAGACAGTACCAATCCACCGAGGTCTTTTCGCCACCGGAAGGAATCAAGGTGGCGGCTATCGATCCCAGAACGCTGCAATTGGCTACGCCGTACTGTCCCATTACTCTCAAGGAAGTATTCCTGGTCGGAACTGAACCCACCCAGTTCTGCGGGCAGCATACGAATCAAATGATGGTGCAAGTCCCGGTCGCATGGTGGGTCTCAAGCCACTACGTTCACTATCCGGACTTTTGCGATCCCCGAACGTGTGAGTTCGGGACCCGTTAGGATCCGGCTATCTGGGAGAGCGCCTAAATGATGTCAACGAAATTCTCGAGAATTCTCGCGCTGTCGTTTGGGTGCGTCGCGCTGCTGGGCAGCCCAGGGTGTGCGGGCCGCCGTGCAACCGCGAGAGCTCAAGGGGTGGCGCCGCCCCGCGCGGAGTTTCGCGCGTTCTGGGTAGATGAGTTCCACGCGGGCATACGCACCCGGGAAGAAGCCACACGACTAGTGGGTGAAGCCCGGCGGGCCAACATCAACGCCCTTTTCGTCCAGGTGCGCGGGCACGCGGACGCTCTCTACACTCAATCGTCGGAGCCGCCGTACGATGACCCGGCCTATGATCCGGATTTCGACGCTCTTCAGTACATCATCGAGGCGGCACACCGCGCCGGACTTGAGGTGTACGCCTGGCTGAACGCGACACCGGCGTGGCGCGGCCCCGCACCGCCGCGAGACCCGCGCCACGTCTTCAACCTGCACGGCCCAGGACAGAACGGCGATGATGATTGGCTGACGCGTTCGCTCCAGGGCGACACGCGCTTCCCGCTGGGGTACTTCCTTGATCCCGGGCACCCCGCTGCTGCCGCTTACTTGGCCGAGATCTATCTGAACATCGTCCGCCACTATGCGGTCGATGGCATCCACTTCGATTTCATGCGCTATCCCGAGACCAGGAAGCACCCGAAGCGGGGTGCCCCTGTTGGCTACAATGCCATTAGTCTTGATCGCTTCCGCCGCTCGATGGGACGCGAAGACACGCCCGCGCCCGACGACCCGCAGTGGAACGCCTGGCGTCGCCAGCAAGTGACGCAACTCGTTCGCCGAATTTATATCGAGGCAAAGGCTATCAACCCACGATTAAAGGTCAGCGCGGCCGTGATTGCCTGGGACAAGCCACCCACCTCGGAGAAAGATTTTGATGAGACGCTGGCCATGCAATGGATGTTCCAGGATTGGCACGGCTGGCTTAAAGAAGGCATCCTTGATCTCGCCGTGCCGATGAACTACGCACGGGCAAATGGGACCGTGACGCGGGGTTGGTTTGATGGATGGCTTCGTTGGGAGAAACGGCATAAGCACGGTCGCGCGCTCACCGTGGGCATCGGCGCGTATTTGAACTCACCGGCAGGCACACTCGCACAGATTCGGCGAGTCCGGGACAGCGAAGGAATGTACCACGCCGATGGAGTCTCGCTTTTTTCATACGCAGCCCTTGCGCCTAGCCGCACCAGGGTTCGAGGCCCCGTTGTTCAACCGGAGCCAGAGGCCAAGTCTGAGGAAGAAGATCCGGCCGAGCGGGTGTTGTTCTTAACGACCGGGGCACCGCCCGAGCCGCCTGCGTTTCCGCAGCCTGCGGCGCCCCCGGAGATGGAGTGGATTACACGGCCCACGCGCGGCTGGCTGGCCGGAACGGTGCGCAATGCGAGCGGCGGTGCGGCGGATGGAGCTGCCGTGACAGTCAAGCGTGTCGGATGGTTTGCGCGCAGGAGACGTACGCTGGCGGATGGAAACGGCTTTTTCGGCTTTGCTCAACTGCGGCCAGGGCGTTACCACGTGCGCCTCGAGATACGGCCAAATCGCAGCCCGGAAATCCAACTCGAAATTGTGGCGGGACACGTAGAACGGGTCGAGCTCGTCCGCCCGTAGTGGCGCCGTGCTGCAGATTCCCCTTGAAATCTTGAGGCTGCAGCCGGGCGTAGCCAATATTTGCAATACCGCGGACCGGGACGTGGACAGCCGCAATGATGCCGTCATGGTTAGGGGCGGTATGAGGTAGCCCATGAAAAAAAAGGGATTGCGATTTGCGATGCTGGCTGCCTTGGCTCTATTTCCTTCGGGAGTTTTCTGTCAGTCGAGTCCTGCGGCGAACTCCAACCCAGAGGCTGGAGACAACGATACGCCTGCGACGATTGTTGCAGGTATCGTCCGAACCGCGCGGGACGTCCCCGTGCCCGGGGCGACTGTGCGCGTCGTTCACCTCGCAAGCGGCCGCTCCTGGGTGGGATGGACAGCTGGAGACGGGAAGTTCTCCTTTCCGGGTCTGCCGGCAGGCCGCTACCGCTTGGAAGTGAAACAGCTTGGTTTTGGCACGAGTCAGACGGAAACAGATTTTGCGGTCGGAACTGCCATGGAAGCACAACTGACGCTCCACGTTGATGTCTCCTCAACAATTGCAGCAGACACCAAGCCCGCGGAAGCTCAGCCGGCACCGGCCAATGCCGCCACCACAGCACCTGAAAGGGCTAAGCCCGCCGAGGAATCAACTTCTGCGGTCTCGAAGAAAAAGGCGAAGACGACCTCCGCGGAAAACGGCCAGCCTCGCTCGAGCCGTTCCAAAGGTGGATCTAAGGAGCAACCTTTGAGTGCTGCGGACGCTGTGCCAACTGATGATGCATCTTCGTCTCTCGGCAAAGTGTCGTCATCCGACGCCTATTTGGTAAGCGGAAGCGTGAATCGCGCCGAGAGTCTCGACGGCCTGACGAAGCAAGCGCCGACCGAAGCCACGAACTTTGGCGAAGGAATTGAGAAGTTGTGGGCGCAACACCGTTTGTCACGTCTTTCCTCGAACCGGCTGCACTTCAGCTTTCACAACCGCTACAACAATTCCGTTTGGGACGCCCGACCCTATTCTCTGGGAGGGCTGAGTGCGCACGAGGTCAGTCACTACGACAACAGCTTCGGGATGAGTATCGCCGGGCCGTTGTACATCCCTCACGTCTACGATGGCAGGCAGCGCACGTTCTTTTTTATTAGCGATGAGTTCGAGCGTTCCAATCCGCTGCGGGATTTCTTTGCCACCGTCCCGACGTCGAGTGAACGAAATGGAGACTTCTCGGACCGCGGCGTCCAGTTGTTCGACCCGACGTCCAGCCTGACTGGGCCGCGCACACCGCTCGGCAGCAGACTTCCCGACGACCGGCTCGATAAAGCAGCGCTGGGGATGCTTCAATTTCTTCCCCTGCCTAACCTGCCGGGGTTCGTACAGAACTTCCATCTGCAATCTGTCTTGCCGACGACGAACAATCGCGTCAACGTAAAGATCCTGCATACGATCTCGCCCCGGTTAAATCTGCTGGCAAGTTATAGCGCGAGAATCCTGAATGCGCAGAACCCAAACAGTTTGCCACAGTTGACGAGCAACACCTCCGGACTCGGCCAGGCCGTCACCCTCGGGCTAACTCAGAACTGGACGTCACGGCTGATCAACGAGAGCAGGGTCAACTGGAGCCGCAACGCGAACAACACCCTGAATGGCTTCGCCTTCAAGAGAAACATTGTTGGCGAACTGGGGATTCAGGGCGTCTCCCAGGTTCCGAGCGACTGGGGAGTGCCTCTCGCGCACTTCACGAACTTCACCGATCTGAACGACGTAGTGCCAGCGCTCCATCGGAACCAGACCTTACGGGTAGTGGACAACCTGACCTACTCGCTTGCCAAACACACGATGCGTACTGGGGCGGAGATTCGCTGGAGTCAGATCAATAAGGATTCGAACCCGGTCCCCCGCGGCGAGTTTGCATTCACGGGCCTGATGACGAGCCAGCTCGATACCCAGGGGCAGCCAATTGCAAACACGGGCTTTGATTTTGCGGACTTTCTGATGGGCTTTGCGCAATCCACAACGGTGCGTTTCGGCAATCCGAGCAGCTATTTCCGCAGCCGCGAATACATCGCCTATGTGCAGGATGCCTGGCGCGTGCATCCCCGGTTGGCGGTCAATCTGGGTGTTCGGTATGAGCTGGCAACGCCGCCGGTGGAGTTGTTCAACAGGATTGCCGATCTCGTTTTGAACCCGGACATTAGCGCCGCCGCTCTGGTGACCCCCGGGCAGATAAATCCGTTCACGGGCAAAAGGATGCCGCGGGCGTTGATGAATACGGATACGAACAACTGGGCGCCGCGGATAGGAATCGCCTGGCGGCCGCCCACCAAGTTCGCGCTCGTTCTCCGTGCCGGCTACGGCATCTCCTACAACGAGTCGATCTACAACCACCTTTCCCTCTCGATGGCCAACCAGCCTCCCTTTGCTCAATCGCAGGAGCGGCAGACGACGACGGCGACCGTGTTGACGCTTGAAAACGGCTTCCCGGTTCAATCTCTCAATAACATCGGGAATTCAGTGGCGGTGGATCCAAACTATCAAGTGAGCTACGCACAACTGTGGAACGTATCCGTCGAATCGCGGTTGAAGTCGAACCTTGTCGTGGATGTGACCTACACGGGCACCAAAGGCAGCCATCTCGACTTGTTGCGTGCCCCAAACCGCGCCACTCCAGGCAGCCCGTTTAGTACCGACCTCAGGCGCCGCATCCCCAACGCACCGGGCTTCAATTACGAGACGGATGGGGCTTCCTCGATCTATCATGCTTTGCAATTGCGCGTGCAGCGGCAGATGGCGCACGGCCTGATGGTTCAGGGCCGGTACACTTTTGGGAAGTCCATTGACGATGCCAGCTCGATTGGCGGTGGCGTGCCTGTTGTCGTCCAGAACGACAACAATTTCCGCGCCGAGCGCGGGCTTTCCTCGTTCGACGTCCGCCAGCAGTTTCGCGGCTCTTTCTCATACGAGCTGCCATTCGGACCGAACAAACGCTGGCTGCATCACGGATGGCTGTTCGGCGCATTTGCCAATCTACAGGTCAGCGGAATGACGCTGATTTCCACCGGCACGCCGTTCACGGCGCTGCTGCAGGGCAGCGCCGCTGACAACACGGGCACCGGCAGCAACTTCTCGACGCGCCCGGATCAGATCGGCAACCCCAATCTGCCGAATGACCAGCGCACGCCGCTGCATTTCTTTAATACCGCGGCGTTCGCACTTCCGCCGGCACTTCAGTACGGCGATGCTGGGCGCAACACCATCACCGGGCCCGGGACATTCCTGACCGATTATTCCCTGACGAAGAAACTCAGGTTCGGGGAGGGCGGCAGGGTTCACACCGATGTCCGCTGGGACGTGCAGAACCTGACCAACACGCCGAATTTCGTGGGGCTGCATACGTTTGTGGGCTCCGACCTTTTCGGCCGCGTCCGCTCGGCCAAGCCAATGCGCAACATGGACTTGATGCTGCGCGTGAGCTTCTAATGCGCGGCCTACTTGGAAGCTTACTTATAGGCTTACTCCTTGTGCCCGCCA
>Ga0307477_10002960_pt1 | contig 12837 bp, 7 predicted proteins | sample atmos_gasesECM2C_FD_203316 | JGI IMG/M metagenome (GOLD analysis project Ga0307477, IMG submission 203316) | Hardwood forest soil microbial communities from Morgan-Monroe State Forest, Indiana, United States - atmos_gasesECM2C_515 | ecosystem: Environmental > Terrestrial > Soil > Temperate...
CTCGGCGGCCAACTGGGCCCGGGACGCCGTTTGGGACGGTTGGGCAATCGCGGTTGATAACTGCGACCGTCTTGTCATCAGTGCCGGGAACGTGCTGGCGTGGGTCACGACCGATGACAGGCGCCTCATCGCGAAATGGTCGGTTTTCCCGTGGCTGTTCCACCGCCTAGCCGATACAGCAACTCTCACGATGTGGCTTCAGGGCAGCGGCGTCCCCGTCTCCGCCCCAAGTCCGGCGAGAGACGGTCGTCTTCGAGTCGAGCTGAACAACGTCTCGCTCGGCGTCTATCCCGTCATCGACGGCGATCTCCTCAACGTTGGCGATCCGTCACAAGTGACCGAGGCGGGCCAAATGCTAGCGACGATCCACGAGGCGCTGGCGGCCTACCCGCACCGCATCGACGGCGGCCGGCCGAGCCGGTACAATCAGCTTGTCCATAATGATTTTCGTTCAGCCAACCTCCTGCACGACGGAACGACGATCAGCGCTGTCCTGGACCTCGAGGAGGTCACCTACGCCACAAGGATGGCTGACCTTGCGAAGGCGACGGTTCTGCTTGGCACTCGCTACCGGAACTGGGGCCCGACAAGCCAGGACGTGCGGGAGGCCTTCGTGGCGGCATATCACGACCAGGCTCCGCTGACCACTACCGAACAGAACGAACTGGAGCGCGGCATCGCTTCAATCGAGAAGCACTTCGGTTGGACATAGGAGGTGCATTCGAAGCCTCCTCGGGGATCGCCAGGCGGAACGACGCCGTTCCCGTCCGAGTTGGCCGAACTGGCAGGCACTGGGGAGCTGGACCTAACTGAGTTCCGAGCAGCGAAAGGGACCAATGCCCGGGCCATGCAGGCACTGAGGGAAACTCTCGCCAAGTCAGCCGAGGACGAAGCCATGCAACGGACGCGGGCCGAGGCGGCGGATCTCCGCGCCAAGTGGGACGACCTCGGCATCGACCGTCGACGCGTCGTCCAGGGACTCGCCGAGCGCATCGAGGTTGGGCCTGCCGTAAGGGGGCGGAACTTCTACGTGCCGGAGCGGGTGAGGTTACGTACCGCTAGTTATCTAGAAGGTTCAGAGCCGCCGAGCGAGGGAACTGTCAGGTGACAGTCCAAAGCAGGGCTGTACACCGTCCAGGATCGCCCCGGGACAGTCGCGGGAAGACCTTGATCTGTCGGACAAAGCCCTGTAACGTTCTGCGCACCTAACGCCCTGAAGAGGAGCCTCGGTGAGAAGACTCGCAGCCGTCTTCGCCGCTCTCGCTGCGACCTTTGCCGCGCTTGCGCCCGCCTCGGCGGCCACAACCGCGCCCGCCCTTAGCGACTCTAGTTGCTGCTCGTTGACGTTGACGGTCCCGGATGACGACCCGCAGGCTGGACTCAACCTGTGGCCAGGTGAACTGACCGTCCGTATTGGGGCGATCGTCGATGCTTCGTTCACAGGCGGGAAGGTGTACGCGAAGACGCGAGCATTCGGTGACAGCGACGCCTGGTCTCCGTGCGCTGCGAGCCCTGGGTCTTCCCGGGGTACGGCGCTCTACTTTCCCGGAGGAGGTGCGGTCGCGGCTGGACCCCTTACGCTGGCCGGGGCGCGCCAGCTCACCGCGCGGGGGCCGTTCCTGGCGGGCAACGACCAGGTCTGCGCCTGGCTGATAGACCGCAGCGGCCGGGTGGTAACGACAACCGGCGCTAGCACTTACGTCGGCTGGGACCCGACGGACAGTGCCTGCTGGGCGCTCCCATGGTCCGAGGTCGCAAAGGCCATCGAGGTGCCCGCCGTGATCGACGATAACCAAATAGGCAATTACACGCTGGAATTCAACGCGACCCTCGCGTGGGAGAACGCGAACATGTCGGTGTGCGTGTGGCAGCAACCAGCGGGGGAGGCCGCGCCCGTCGCCGGGCTCACCCTCATCCGCGAGCAGAGCACCATTTCTCTCAAGCGGCTCAGCGCAGACGAGCTTGGCAACTACGAGACGGGGCACGCCTGCGAACCGGTTGCCGGGGTCGGAGCGCACGCGTGCTGGGTCCTTTCGGTCACCTACAGCCAGGGCTTCGCTGCGGGAGGGGGCTACTCCGGCACGGAGTTGTTCGCAGTGCAAGGACATCTCGGTGTGTACCTCATACTGATCGTCCCCGACGGCGACAAGAAGACCGACCCACCAGAGCGGTTGCTCGGCCAAGAAGAAAAACTTGCGAGGCAGCTGTTCGCACAAATCCCGTTCGCTCACCAATAACGTCCTCTCGGGGGATTCATTACCTTGCCGATATGGGCGACAAAGTATGGAAGAGGTCGTATGGCAAAGAAAGGTTTGACCGCATTGTGTGCCGGGGCGACGATGGCGGCCTCCCTCGTCCTGGTGGCTCCGGGCGGTGCAGCTGCCGCAGCTTCGGCTGGCAGCGCCGCGGCGCAGGAGGGCCAGCGCGGCCCCCATGACGCTTGCGGTGATCTGACCAGCGCTCAAGTTATCGCGGCAACCGGGGCGCCGATCACCGTGGTGGGCCATTCGGCTGTCGTACTTAACAGCTTCTGGTATTCACCTCCGGTGAAATTAGCTAGCTGCTCATGGACTGATGCTGACACCAAGGCCGCTAAATTTGGGATCCTCCAGCTTGCTGTCGCGCGCTTGCCGACGCCTGTGGTTGCAGCGAGCTATTTCCACAAAGTGACCATTTCCACCACCGAGGGCGTCGGTTGGCGGGAAGTTACCGGTATCGGGACTAAAGCACTGCTCTTACCCGAAGGCCCGTTGGCGCCGGCCCGGCCAGAAGCCGCCGAGATCGCAGTACTGCAGGGCGCGCTCGTGCTGGGGATCAACCTAGCGGCAGTCCTGGGAGGGAAGCTGAACACCGTGACGCGGTTCGTGGCGGTCCTGAAGCCACTGGCGGCGAGCGTCCTATCACGTGTGTCGCGCTAGGAGGCGCTGGAAGGCCGCGCCGGACAGAGCGCTCTGTGATACAGCTACGGGGACCGGGATTGTAGCTTTCGGTAACCGAGCTCGACGCCTCGACAGGGGCGCTGGTGAGAGTGCTCTAGCGCTCGGGGTACCAGGGCGACCGCCGGAGGCCATGGCGCTGCGGGCACGACCTGTTGGCTGCGAACGGTGAACCCGGTCCAAATACCACGAGAGGTAGGAAGTTCGGTCGGACCTGAAACTGAAAGGTGGACGTTTGACGGGTTGGGCTTTTAGGGCTACCGCTTCGATTTTGGTCACCGCGGCGTGTGTGTTCACGATGGGCTCAGGTCGTGCCGGCGCGCAGGCTGAGCTGTCGGCGCGCGGGCCAGCTGTCTACTGGACAAACTACGTACCACCGCCGTACTCGCCCATCGGGACCAAGCCGTTGGACGGCGGCTCCGCTCGTCTGGTGCTCCTGCCAAGATGGCTGGAGGGTTACCCGGCGTGGGGACTCACGATCGCAGGCGGTCTCTTCGAATAGCGACTCCGAAGGTGTCATAGGGGCGAACCGTGCGGCTGAGGGACGGACCTGTTCGTTTAGGCAGGTCCGTACCCAGACGCGCGGTCTTCGACCCTTGGCACGTGCGGTGTTCGGCCCTCAGTCGCTCCCGTAGAAGACGCGCTCGGTTACGCGGCGCGCACGTCGGGTGAGCCGGCGGTACTGCTCGCGCAGTTCCGGGGCCGTCATGCCGAGGCTGCGCGCCAGGGTCGTGAGGTGGTGGCCCGGGGGAGGCAGCGAGTCGCCGGGCCGGCCGCGCACTAGGTAGAGCCGGTTGCGAGCCTCCTCGCAAAACCGATAGGCCTCGGCCAGTACCTGGGCGTCTCCGGCGTTGAGCGCGCCGGCCTCGGCGAGAGCGTCCACTGCGTCGAGGGTGCCCTCGGCCCTCACGCCGCTACGGAGCTGCAGGAGCTGGACGGTCCACTCGACGTCAGAGAGCGAGCCAGGGCCGAGCTTGAGATGGAACTCCGGGTCTTCGCCGGCCGGGACCCGTTCGCGCTCGACACGTGCCTTCATGAGGCGGATTTCACGGACCTCGGAGTCGGCTAGCGCGGCGCCCCAGAGGAAACCTTGTGCCAGCTCCCGGAAGCGCGCACCGACGACGGGGTCACCGGCGACGAAGCGCCCACGGGTGAGGGCCTGACGTTCCCAGACCTGGGCCCAGCGGCCGTAGTAGCTCTCGAAGGCGTTGAGGCTGCGGGCCAGCGAGCCCTGCCGCCCCTCGGGTCGCAGCGAAAGGTCCAGCTCGTAGAGCCGCTGGACCGGCGTCTCGCCGTTCATCAACTTGAGGAGCGCCTCGGCGAGAGACTCGGCGTGCTCGGGGCTCACCTTGTCGTCGTCGAAAACAAGCAGGACGTCGAGGTCGCTCGAATATGCGAGCTCCGCCCCACCGAAGCGGCCCATTGCCACCACGGCTATGCCCTCGGCGTGAGTGACGCCGTCGGCATGGGTGGGCCCTCCGGCGTGCGCCCCGGACAGCACGGACAGGGCCACTTCCAGCACCGACTCTGCCAGGCGGGTGAGCGATCGCGTGGTCTCTGGGAGTTCGGCCAACCCGAGGACGTCGCGCGCTTGCGCCCGCAACAGCTCCCCTCGCTGCAAGCTCGCCAGGCCCCGCCACCACTCCGACCGGGGTCGCCAGGCCATGCCCTCGGCGGCGCGGCGTTCGAGGTCGGCCCTGTCGGGCAGCGGGGGAGGGCCGCTTTCCAGGAGGGCGAGCTGGTCGGGGTGCCGTTCGTAACCGCCGGCGTAGAGCGGGCTGGTCCCGAGCAGGAGGCACAGGTGCCGCGCCGCCTCGGGCGACTCCCTGAACAGCGAATTGAGCTGCGCCCTCCGGTGGGGGCCCGTGGCCAGCCGGCGCAGGCCGAGCAGCCCGAGGTCAGGGTCGGGGGACTCGGAGAGCCAGTCGAGCAGCAGCGGCACCAGCTGGTGCATCAGGCGGGAGGTCCTGGAGAACCCGTGTGTCAGTTCGAGGACTGCGGCGCGCGTGCGAGTGGCATCCGAGAAGCCGAACGCTGCCAGGCGCTCGCTTACGAGGCGGTCGGTCCCGAGCCCTTCCTCGGTGGGCTGTGCGCTGAAAACTTCCAGCAGAGGCCGGAAAAAGAGCCGCTCGTGGATCGACCGGGCCGTCGCCTGGTGGCGGGCCAGGTCGGTTTCGAACAGGGCGAGGGCCGTTGCGCTCGGTCCGTCGCGGTAACCGAGCACCCGTGCCAGGTGTGCTCGCGACGAGGTGCTGGAGGGCAGAGCATGCACCTGGCGGTCTTCTACGAGCTGGAGCCGGTGCTCGGCCGCCCGCAGGAACCTGTATGCGTCCGCAAGGCCATCTGCGTCAGGTCGGGCGACATACCCGCCTGCGGCCAAAGCCTCGAGCGCGGCCAGCGTTGCCGGTGCCCGCAGCGTCGCGTCGTCGCGACCGTGCACGAGCTGGAGCAGCTGGACCGCGAACTCGATGTCGCGGATCCCGCCGCGGCCCAGCTTTATCTCGCGCTGAGAAAGGCCCTGGAGTGCCACCGCTTTCTCGGCGCGAGCCTTCATTGCTCGCAGGGCTCGCAAGTCGTCGGCACCCAGAGGTCGGCCCCATACACGAGTCGCGGCCTGTTCTGCGAAGGCAGCCCCGAGCCCGGGCTCCCCGGCGGCCGGCCTGGCCTTGAGCAAGGCCTGGAACTCCCAGGTTTGTGCCCAACGGTCCCAATACGCGACGTACGAGGCGAGGCTGCGCACCAGCGGGCCGGAGCGTCCTTCCGGGCGGAGCCCGAGGTCGGTGCGCCAGGCCTGGCGGACGAGGTTGACCAGCGGCTGGGGGTCGCCCCCGCCGACTAGGACCACGTCGATGTCGCTCCCGTAGTTGAGCTCGCGAGCGCCCAACTTGCCCATCGCGATCACCGCCAGCTCGGCAGTCAGGCAGCTGGTCGTGGTGGCTGCAACGAGCAGCCCGTCGGCGAGGTCGGCCAGCGACGCGCCGACCGTCTCCAGGGGTGTTTCGCCCAGGAGGTCGAGCGCCGCGATTCGCAGCACCTCAAGGTCTTTCCAACGCGAGAGCGGCTCCATTGGCTCGACCGGCCGGTCGAGGGCCGACAGCACGTCCAACGCCATCGGGTCGGTCGTGCACGTGCGGGTGAGAAAGGGGCTCGCCGCCATGACGGTCACGACGGTCCGCAGGAGCGGGCCGTCTGCGCGCAAGCGTTCCATCGGCTCGGGTGCAGCGTCGGCCAGGCGTGCCAGCCCCAAATCTGCCTGTACCGGGTCGGCCGATGCAGCCAGTTCGGACGCCAATACTTCGCGGTAGGCCGGCATGGGCCTACGCTCGGAACCTATGACCTGGTTGCGCGTCGCCCTCTGCCAGCTTGACACGGTGGTTGGCGACCTCCCCGGCAACGTCGAGCGGGTGGTCGGCGCCCTCGGCCGTGCCGAAGAGGCCGGTGCCGACCTGGCGGTGTTCCCCGAGCTTGCCATTACGGGTTACCCACCCGAAGACCTGCTGCTCAAGCCAGGGTTCGTCGCGGACAACCAGGTTGCTCTTGCCAAGGTGGCCCAAGCTACAGAGCGGTGCGCAGCCATCGTCGGATTTGTCGACGAACGGCTCGATCTTTACAACTCGGCGGCTGTTTGTGCGGGCGGCGAGATCAGAGGCGTTTACCACAAGGTCAACTTGCCCAATTACTCGGTGTTCGACGAACAACGTTACTTCCTGCCTGGTGACGGCGCGGAAAACCTCTACGTGATTGGCGGGGCCCGTGTCGGCGTCTCGGTCTGCGAGGACGCCTGGGACCCGGCCGGCCCGGTCAGCGCCCAAGCCGCGGCCGGCGCCGAACTGGTCGTCAATATCAATGCATCTCCCTACAACGCCGACCGCCTTGGTGAGCGCCAGCGCATGCTGGCCACCAGGGCAGCCGATGCCTCGTGCGCCCTTATCTACGTGAACGCGGTGGGTGGTCAGGACGAGCTCGTTTTCGATGGGGCTTCGATGGTTTTCGACGCCGAAGGCCGCCTGCTTGCCGCTATGCCGCAATTCGAAGAGTGCGTGTCAATTTTTGACGTAGAGGTGCGGCCGACCTACCGCAAGAGGCTGCTCGACCCGCGAGGCAGGCACCGCGCGCCACCGTTGCCCGAGGTGACGGTGAGCACGGGCCCGCGCCGGGCAATCTCCGCTCCCCGCATCGAGCCGCCTCACGCGGAACCTCTCGGCCGGGAGGAAGAGATCTACAGGGCGCTCGTCCTCGGCACCTCGGACTACGTCCGCAAGAACGGTTTCAGCGAGGTGGTGATCGGCCTCTCAGGAGGGATCGACTCGTCTCTCGTTGCGACTATTGCGACCGACGCCCTTGGGGCCGCGGCCGTCCATGGGGTTTCGATGCCGTCGCGCCATACGAGCGAGCCTTCCAACCAGGACGCGGCCGAACTTGCCACCAGGCTGGGAATTGATTATCGGGCAATATCAATCGAGCCCGCGCACACCGCTACGCTCGAGATGTTAGCTAGTACGTTCGCCGGGCGCGCTGCCGGTCTTGCCGAAGAGAACATCCAAAGCCGGTTGAGGGGTGTCGTTCTCATGGGGCTGTCCAACAAGTTCGGCTGGCTAGTCCTTACGACCGGCAACAAGAGCGAGCTCGCGGTTGGTTATTCGACACTTTACGGGGATACGGCGGGCGGTTTTTCTGTCATCAAGGACGTGCCGAAAACCCTCGTTTACCGCCTTTGCAGGTGGCGAAATACAATAAGCGACGTCATCCCGAAGAGCGTGCTCGACAAGCCTCCGTCTGCAGAACTGCGCCCGGGGCAACTTGATACAGACAACCTGCCCCCTTACGAGCGTCTCGACCCGGTGCTCGAGGCGTACGTCGAGGGCGACCTCACTGCGAACGAGCTGGTCGAAGCTGGCTTCGCCCCTGAGCTCGTCGAGCAGGTCGTGCGCCTGGTTGACCTTGCCGAGTACAAGCGCCGTCAGAGCCCGTTGGGGGTGAGGGTCACCCCCAAAGCGTTTGGACGGGACCGCCGGATGCCCATAACGAACGGCTACCGCTGACGCTCATGGGACCTTCCTCAACGGCGCACGTTGCCGACCCTGTCCAAGCGAGACCGCCCCTCACGATAGGGGAGTCTGCCGCTCTGGCGGGGGCCTGGGCGTGGGCTGAGGCGTCACTGTACGAGGTGGTCGGGGGCTGGGTGCGGTCTACGGCGCAGCCGTCCGCCAAGGTTTACTTCGACGCCTGTAGCCAGCACCACGCGTGGCGAGCAGAGCTCTTGCAGGAGCGCTTGCCGGCTCGCCTAGTGGCTGGCCGCGCGGGTGCGCGCGATTTGTTGAAGCCTGTCTCGGACGGAGCACCACAAATTATGAAGGCTCTCTCCTGCCTGGAGGGCGACGTGGAGCGATTGGCTGGATATTCCAGGGTCGTCCTGCCGAGGACGGTCGTCGCCTACCGCTCTTGGCTAAGGCGCTGCAGCGATGCGAGCGACCGCCCTGTAATGAGGGCGCTCGGTTTTGCCACCGACGACGTGCTCGCGGATTGGGAGCAAGGGACCGCATTGTTGGTCGAGTTGTTGGACAGCGCGAGCGGGGCAGACGAGCTCGGTCGCGCAGCGGGGGCGACAAGCGAACTGGAACGCCTACTGGTCGGCGAGGGGTTGGCCCCGAATGCCTAACACCGGCATGCCTAACACCAGCAAGCCCAGCAAAGGCCGGACGGCTCGCGGGACCAGCCCAGCGCGCGCCGCCGCCGTCGCCCCGGAGCAGGACGGTGCGGGCGGCACCGAAGGGGCGCTCGCCGAGTTGGCGGAACTTTATTTCTGGCTCTTCGAGGACAGCCCGGCGGCCAAGTACACCTGCGACCTCGACGGCAAGGTCCTCGAAGTGAACTCGGCCCTTTGCCGCCTGTTTGGCCGGGCGCCCGCAGAAATAGTGGGCCAGACCATAAGCAGTTTCTCAGCCGACCCAGCGCTGCCAGCTGATGAGCTGGGGCCGTTCCTTGCGGGCCAGGCACGCACGTACACCGGTGTCAGGCGTTACCGCGGGCCCGACGAACAAGTGCTCCGGGTCAAGGTGAGCCTGGGCGCCATCAGGGACACAGGCGGCAAGGCCCGTATTATTTTCGGGGAGCTGGAGGACCTGACCGCTCAGTACCTCGCCAGCAGCGAGCTCGACCGCCAGCGCAACCGCCTCGAGATGGCGATCGAGGCTTCTGGGATGTCGGTCTGGGAGCTGGATGTGGTGTCGGGGTTCCTCACCGTCCAAGCACGCTCACCGGGCGAGCCCGAGTTCCACGAGCAGAAGATGACTTATGGGCATTTCGTAAGCACCTTTTATCCCGACGACCGAGGGCTGTTGCCGACGATCAGGGCGATCCGGTCGCATGGTTGCGGGGAGCTCGATGTGGAGCTGCGCGCCTGGACGGCGTTAGGCGCGGTCCGATGGGTGCACCTGAAGGGCAGGGCCGTCAGCGACGACGAAGGAAGGGTCGTCCGCTTCGTGGGGACCACGGCCGACGTCACCGAGCCGCGCGCCCAGCGCGCCGAACTGGCGGCTCAGCGGGACCGCCTGGAGCTCGCCCTGGAAACGGCGGGGATGATGGCGTGGGAGCTCCGCCTCGGGGCTCAGGGTTCTTTCAGTTCTTTCCATGCTGACCTGTTAGGGCTGGACATCCCTCCGTCGCTCCCGGCGAGCGGGCCGGCGGACACCCCTGTTTTTGGCGAGAGGGTGTTCGGCGCCGACCGCGACGCCGTGAGCCAGGCATTGCAGGAGTGCCTCGCCGGCCCGGGCAAGGTACTGGACATTGAGTACCGCCTGCGGGACGACGCCGGCTCGGTCCGCTGGGCGCACACGCGGGCGCGCGCTGAGCATGAGCCCTCGGGGCACGCGCTCCGGGTTAGCGGCACGACGGCGGATGTGACGGGAGCCAGGATGGAGGTCGCCGCCCGCCTGCGCGCCGAGAGGGTCCTCTCGCGGACGCTGGAGGCGTCCCAGGACGCTTTTATCGGGGCGGACGAATCAGGCGTAGTCACCGACTGGAACCCCGCTGCAGAAGCGATGTTCGGCTGGTTCCGTGACGAGATCATCGGCCAGAGCCTCGTCGAACGGATCTGCAATGGCGACGGCACCGCTCTTTCCGAAATGTTCTCCGACATGGCGGCCGGGGCACCTGGAACGGCCGGGCCCGAGGGTGCAAAGGTGCGAAGAGAGGTGGAGGTCTATACGCGCGACGGCCGCCATTTCCCTGCAGAAGTTTCTGCGGTCCGTGTGGAGGACGACGGCCTGCCGTTTTGGCGCCTGTTCGTGCGAGACCTTTCCGATCGCAAGGCGTACGAGAGCCAGCTCATCCGCAACGCGCTTTTCGACCCGCTCACGGGGCTGCCCAACCGGGCGTTGCTGATTGACCGGCTCTCCGGGGCGGTCCGCCGGCTCAGCCGGGTCGCAGGGCTGCTGGCGGTGCTCTTCATAGACGTCGACCGCTTCAAGCACGTGAACGACAGCCTCGGCCACAGCTCCGGCGACGACTTCCTCGTCGAGCTGTCCCAGCGCATCCGCTATGTGCTCCGTCCGGCCGACACGGTTGCCCGCTTCGGCGCCGACGAGTTCGTGGTTCTTTGCGAGGCTCTCGAGGGCGAGCGCGAGGCCTTGGCCCTGGCGCTGCGGATCGAGGGCATTTTCGCCACGCCGTTCGTGCTCGACGGACCACCTGGACGAGAGGTGTACGCCTCGGCGTCCGTGGGCATCTCGCTCGCCAAGGATGCGTCCACGAGCGCGGAAACCTTGGTGCGCGACGCCGGCACCGCGATGCACCGTGCCAAGGAGCACGGTGGTGGGCATGCCGAGGTATTCGATGCCGAGATCCGCCGCCGGTCGATGGCCCACCTCGAGACCGAGTCCGAGCTGCGCCGCGCTCTGGAGCGAGGGGAGCTCTGCCTTTACTACCAACCGGTCGTCGACCTGACCGGCCGTCTTGACAAGGTCGAAGCGCTGGTGCGCTGGGCTCATCCCTCCGGCCGGGTGGCGTTGCCAATGGAGTTCGTGCCCCTCGCCGAGGAGACGGGCCTCATCGTGCCGTTGGGGGACAGCGTGCTCGAGATGGCCTGCCATCAGGTGGCCCAGTGGCGAGATGACTACCCGTCGCTCAGCGAGCTCCAGGTCTCGGTCAACATCTCGAGCGCCCAGCTGCGCGCTAAGGACGCGGTCGAGAGGATGGCCGCGATCGTCGACCGCGCCGGCCTTTCGCACGACGCCCTCATATTGGAGATCACCGAGACCGTGCTGATGGACGAGAGGACAGGGGCCGCCAACAAGTTGGCCGCTCTCCGTTCGCTCGGGGTGCGCCTGGCGGTCGATGACTTCGGGACGGGGTACTCGTCGCTCCTTTACCTCCGGCGCTACCCGCTGGACATGCTGAAAATCGACCGGAGCTTCGTAGCAGGCCTGGTCGACAACGCCGAAGATGCCACCATCGTCGATGCGGTCGTGAGGCTCGCGCATTCCTTCGGCCTGCAGACGGTGGCTGAGGGAGTGGAAACCGCGGAACAGCTCAGGCTGTTGCGGGTCCTCGGTTGCGACATGGGGCAGGGCCACTTCTGGGGGAGGCCTTTGCCGCCAGAGACGCTGCTGAGCCGTTTGCTGGCCGATGGGCCGTCGCCCTACGTGGACCTGACGCCCCTGGGGTAACTGAACACCGAGTTGCCAGAGAAGGTGGCGCTGGGCCCCTTAGGGCCACTACGGTGGTGGCATGTTCAAAAAGCTGCTATTCCTCGCCCTGATCGTCGGCGTTGGCTTCCTCGCCGCGAAGAAACTGCGGGCTGCATAACTGAGGGCCGGCCGAGGTCGTCGAACGGCCTCGGCAAGGTCCTTCTTGCTCAGACTTCCACTGGCGCCGCGGTTGAGCGACGTCTGGCGATGAAAGCTATGCCCAAGAGCAGCCCGAGGAGCAGAAGGGCGCTCCCGGCACCCAACAGTCCGGCACGCAGGGGGCGGTGCCCGTCCGGGGTCACCACCATGACCTCCGAGAAACGCAGCACCGGCCAACCTCGCATCTGGGCTATCCGTCTTAGGGCGCGGTCAGGGTTGACCACCACCGGGTTGCCAACGGCTTCGAGCATCGGCAGATCGGTGGCCGAGTCGCTGTAGGCCCAGCTCTCGGTCAGGTCGAGGTTGTCCCGCTCGGCGATCAGGCGGATCGTCGCCGCCTTTTGCGGCCCGTAGGTGTAATTGAGCAGCTGGCCCGTGTAGCGGCCGGCGCTTACCGCGGCCTGGCTGGCGATGGCCTCCTCGGCCCCGAGGTAGCGGGCCAAGGGTTCGACGATCTCCTCGGGGGCCGCCGATACGATGTAAACGGGGCGCCCCTCGTCCTTGTGCTTCGCTATCAGTTCGACAGCTTCTTTGTAGGTGATCGGCCCGACAACCTGGTTCAAGGTGTCGGCCACTATGCGCTTGACCCGCTCTTGCTCCCAACCCTCGGTGAGGGCCAACATCCGTAAGCGCAACCGTTCGAGAGCCTCCGGGCGCGCCCCGAAGCGCAAGAAGAGCGCCTGCCCCCACAGGCCTTTCGCCAGGATGCGGCGGGTGACAAGCCCCTCCCGGTAGAACGGGCGAGAAAACGCGATGAGCGACGCCTTGGCAATAACTGTCTTGTCGAGGTCGAAAAAAGCGGCCGCCCGCGCCGTGCCGTTTGTTGCCGTACCTCCCTGGGGCTCTGTACCGCCCGTACCTCCCTGGGGCTCTATACCGGCAGTCTGCCACCGCCGGCGGGTTTGTACGGGGAGTGGTGGGACTAGCATCTGGGGGTGCGCGACGACCGTGGCCGCCCCAATCCCGACATCGAGCAGATCGACGGCAAGATGTTCCAGCTCTTCGCATTGGTCGTCGAAGCGCTTGCTGCCGCCACGGACGCCCTTCTGTCTGGG
>Ga0307477_10002963_pt1 | contig 12826 bp, 11 predicted proteins | sample atmos_gasesECM2C_FD_203316 | JGI IMG/M metagenome (GOLD analysis project Ga0307477, IMG submission 203316) | Hardwood forest soil microbial communities from Morgan-Monroe State Forest, Indiana, United States - atmos_gasesECM2C_515 | ecosystem: Environmental > Terrestrial > Soil > Temperate...
GCGCCACGCCGTCCAGGTCCGACGATGGCGCAAGAAGATGAGCGGCTGTGCCTGGCAGGTCAATTATCGCGACGGTCGCGTCAACCGCTGGATCGAAGCCCCTTACCCAAAGACGCCGATCAGCCTGGCGATCTTCCTCCATGAGGTTGGCCACCACGCCGTCGGCTTTGATCGCCACAAGCGGCGGTGCGAAGAAGAATATGAAGTCTGGAAATGGGCCATCGACCAGATGCGCGCGTTGGGCATCGAGCCGGATCAGAAAGTCCTGCGCCGCTTCGAGCGATCGATGCAGTATGCGGTCGGCAAGGCCCTGCGAAGGGGCATGAAGGGATTGCCGGAATATCTCATCCAGTTCGCGCCCGCCGCGTGAGTTCGGCATTTCATCGCAACAAAAAACGCCGGAGAGGGATTGCCTCTCCGGCGGCATCGTTCTCAAGTCAACGATTACAGATTCAATCCGCCGACTCTCGGGCAGGAAGGCTGCGCGTGCGAAGCACGCCTTCCTCCAGCACGCTGCGGATCTTCGCCAGGGCCTTGTTCTGGATCTGGCGGACCCGCTCCTTGGTCACGCCAATGATCTGGCCGACCTCCTCGAGCGTCAGCGGGCTTTCATCCTCCTGCTTCCAGTTGAAGCGCCGGCGAATCACCGTCGCCTCCACCTCCGACAGGTCGGCGAGGTTGCGCTCGACGATGGCTTTAAGCTCGTCGATGCAATCCTCTTCCACAGCGTCCCGGCGCCGGTCGGTCCAGTCGCTCTTCTCCATTTCCGGCTCGAACTCGACCGGAAACCGCGTGCGATGCCGCGAGGACTTGAGGGCCGTGCGGCTGAACGCCTTGAGAATCGCGCGGCAGGCGTAGGTCGAGAACTTGAAACCCCGATCTACGTTGAACTTGTCCACCGCGCGGATCAGCGCCATGTTCCCTTCGCTGACGATCTCGGCGAAATCCACGTCGCCCAGCCGCGTGCGCTTGGCCATCGCCAGCACCAGCGCCAGGTTGGTGCGGACGAGGTACTCGCGGAAGTGCTCGAAGCGGCGATGCCACAGAAGCACTTCCTCGGCCCGTTTGCGGGTCAGCCTGCTCTTTTTGACCAGGCGCTGGAGCCTGCACAGCCGAAGCTTGGCGTAGTTGAAGCGGAGGAACATCAACCGCTCTTCACTGGCGCTCATGAGCTGCGGCGCCCCGGCCATCGTCTGGTCAACCGCCTCGTCGCGAGTCGGCTGATACCAGGCAACCATCGGAAGTTGCGGCTCGATCTCAAAATTGAACAGTTCTTTTTCAAGATGTTTGCGCCGGAAGATCGGGCTGTCCATAAACGCGTACGATTCCGCCAGCAGCGCCTCGGCCTTGTGCCGCAGTGCCCGCGGAATAACCCTTGCTCCGGAGTTTGAAATCATCGTGGCCATCTGTGGCCCTCACTTTCCTGCCATCTAAACAACTGTTTAGATGTCACTTTTATTCTAGCGATTCTAACCCCCGCCGGTAGTGCTACGTCCAAAAGTTATCGGAGTTCAGCACGCAACTGTTGTCCCAAACAACAGTTAGGTACAATAAAAATACGTTTCAGGACGGAAAAAGTCGCAGATTTTTTGCATAGCCTCATCCGGTCGAAGCCGAAAAGCTGATTCTGGCCTGCAATAGTGGTACCATAAACTTATCAGAAGTTAGGTTTTTTTCCGCAAGCGGAGTTACAAATGCGCGTCCTCTGCTTCGGAGGCAGTTTCAATCCAATCCACCACGGGCATCTCATCTGTGCCCGTGCCGCGGCCGAAGCTGGCGGTTTTGATCGCGTTGTGCTCATCCCAACCGCACAGCCGCCGCACAAACCAAACAGTTCCGATCTGGCTCCGGCATCGGATCGGCTGGAGATGTGCCGGTTGGCGGCACTCGGCGGCGACCTCTTCGTGGTAGACGATATCGAGACCAAAACCTTCGGCCCAAACTTCACTTTCGATACTGCGGCTCAACTCAAACTCCGCGGATGGCGCGAAGTCCACTGGCTGATTGGCGGCGACATGCTCATGTATCTGCCAAAATGGCATCGGGTGGCCGAGCTGATTCACCAAGTCAGCCTTGTTGTCATGGCCCGTCCGGGAACGGCACTTGATTGGGGATCGCTACCCCCAGATCTTCGCTTCCTTGCTGACCATGTTGTTCCGACGCCATTGATCGATATTAGCGCCAGCGAGATCCGCCGGAGGGTCGCCGCCGGCCTAAGCATTGATTATCTCTGCCCGCCTGCCGTCTGCGAGTATATTCACCGCCGCGGCTTATATCGTTGCCGCTTGTGATCGTTGAATCATCTCAATGGCAGGGCTCTCACCCTTGGGCGAACTTGATTGGCGCGCACGTCTTTCGATATATAGAGTGACCACCCTGAACGGATACGACCTGGCATATACGCTTGCGTTCGGATTGTCGGCACCAGTCTGGCTGGTCAGCCCGCGCTTGCGGCAGAAGGTCTTGAAGGCCCTTCGGGAGCGAATGGGCAAGGCATCGCCGCACCCCCCCGGTCATCCTGCCGTGATGATTCATGCAGTCAGCCTTGGCGAAATCAACGCGACGCGGGCAATGGTGCACTCGCTGGGCCAGACCCGGCCGGATCTTCATTTCATCATCAGCACGACGACCGACACCGGTTATGCCCGCGGCCGCGAGCTTTATGGCGGCAACGAACGCGTCACGCTGATCCGCTACCCGCTGGATTTCACTCGCGCGATCCGCCGCATACTCGACGCCCTCAAGCCCGATGTGGTCGTGCTGATGGAATTGGAAGTCTGGCCAAACTTTGTGCGTCGGTGTGAACATCGCGGCATCCCCGTTCTGCTCGTGAACGGCCGCCTGACGACGCGCAGCTTTCGCAATTACCGGTTAGCGCGTCCGCTGGTGCGGCGGATGTTTGCCCGCCTCGCATTCGTCTGTGCTCAGGAGCAGGCTTACGCCGAGCGTTTCGCGGCTCTGGGGGTGCCCCCGCAACGTCTGAAAGTCACAGGGACGATGAAGTTCGACACCGCTCAGATCGCTGACCGCATGGCTGGGGCTGACGAGTTGGCCGCGATCGTCGGCCTGCGGCCGGGCGCAGAGCCGATCTGGGTGTGCGGGTCAACCGGACCGGGCGAGGAGGAAATCATTCTCGATCAGTATCGGCGGGTGCTGGGGCCGCACCCCCGGCTGCGCCTGGTGCTGGTCCCGCGAAAGCCGGAAAGGTTTGACGAAGTGGAAGAGCTGATTCGCAGCGTGGGCATGAACGTAATCCGGCGGTCGGACCCGGCGTCGGCGGAAGATCAGGCGCGATTGCTCGAATTTTGCGTCCCACCAGTGATTCTCGGGGATACCATGGGCGAGCTGCGGAAATTCTACAGCATCGCAGACGTTGTCCTTGTCGGGCGAACCCTGGTGGACCTGGGTCCGCGCCAACACGGCAGCGACATGATCGAACCCGCCGCCCTCGCCAAGCCCACGATCGTCGGCTCCTTCACCGGCAACTTCAACGAAGTGATGAACCAATTCCGCGCCTGTCAAGCCATGCGCGAGATCGCTTCGCCGGATGAACTAGGCCGCAGCGTCGAAACGCTCCTCGCCGATCCCGCCGCGGCGGCGGAGATGGGCCGGCGGGCCCAGCAAGTCGTGCGCAGCCAACAAGGGGCGACAGGCCAGCATGTCGAGTTGATTCTTCGCGAACTCGACGCGGCGTTGCAGCGCGCTGGCGCTCGCGAAGGTACAAAAGAACAATGACTCGACGCAGCTATCTGTCGATCGTTGCGATGAGGCTGATTTTCAGCGTGTGCCCGACGTCGCAGGCCGCCGCGGCCGTCAATGTAATCGTGCACCGCCTGCCCGCGGGCGGGGTACAGCCGCAGGTCGCGGTCGATTCCCGCGGCGTCGTTCATCTCATCTATCTGCAAGGCGATCCCACTCGCAGTGACATTTTCTACGTTCACTCGGATGACGGCGGCCTAAGCTGGTCGCCGCCGCTCCGCGTCAACAGCCAGCCCGGAAGCGCCATCGCCATCGGCACGGTTCGTGGGGCGCAGATCGCGATCGGAAAGGATGATCGCATTCATGTGGCCTGGATGGGCTCAAACGTTGCGCAGCCTTTGGGCCCGGGCGGATCGAGCCCCATGCTTTATGCGCGATTGTCCGCAAACGCCGGAGGTTTTGAGCCGCAGCGAAATGTGATCTCGCTTCACCCCGGGCTGGACGGCGGCGGGTCGATCGCCGCCGATCGAAACGGCAACGTCTTCGTCGCGTGGCACGCGCCAAATGAACCCGGCAGAGGCGAGCCCGATCGCCGCGTTTGGGTCGCGCGATCTACCGACGATGGAACGCACTTCGCCGCAGAATTCCCCATTTCCGATCCATCAACCGGCGCCTGCGGCTGCTGCGGCATGCAATTGAGTGCGTTCGACGGAAAGGTTTTCGCCCTCTACCGGGGCGCTTCCGAACAGATCCACCGTGGCATGTATCTGATCGATGCCGCTGCCAATTTGACCGCCCCGCGCGACCGCCAGCTCGCGCCGATGAACATTGGCATCTGCATCATGAGCACCGCCGCGTTTGCTCCGGCGCCGCCAAAGCTTCTGGCGGCTTGGGAGACGAACGGTCGCGTGTTCTGGTCGCCAATCGATCCCGGCGACCTCGACCAGACTCAGCCACATCCGGCCGGTTCGGACGCCGCCGGACAGAAGCATCCCGCCATTGCCGGGAATACGACCGGGCAGACTCTGGTTGTATGGGCAGTGGGTACCGGCTGGAACAAAGGCGGATCGATCGCTTGGCAAACGTTTGACGCGAATGCAAGGCCCATTGCCGGCGGCGCCGGCAGGGGCGAGTCGCTTCCCGCTTGGGGAGAGCCGGCAGTATTTGCCCGTTCGGATGGCCAGTTTGTCATCGTCTATTGAGATATCGCCGCCATCCGTGGAATGCCATTTGCAACTCCCACGGTCACAGCGCGTGCCTAGCCTTAGGGAGTAACATGAATAGAGTCCTGATTGTGGACGACATGCCCGCCAGCCGCGAGGCGATGTCCAAGTGGCTTCAGCGCCAGGGCTATGAGACCGCCACCGCCCGCAACGGCGCCGAGGGATTGGTTCGCCTCAAGGACACCAAGCCCGACCTGATCCTGCTCGATCACATGATGCCCGAGGTGGACGGCCTGACATTCCTGGCCGGCATCCGCCGCTTCCCCAAGTGGAAGAACCTCCCGGTCATCATGCTCACCGGCATCAAGGACAAGTCCCACCAGTTCAAGGCCAAGACCCTGAACGTCAACGAATACCTGGTCAAAAACGAGTTCACCTTACCCGATTTGATGGGGCACATTCGACGGCTGCTGAATCCAATTCCGCCGGCCGACGATCTCGGAACGGCCGCAGGCCAGCCGCTGCCGACCTGACTGATTGGTCCTTGTCGCAGAAGCAGGACTACAGGGGTGTCACCAGCCAGCCCCCGTCCACGCGCAAAACCTGCCCGGTGATAAACGCGGCGTCCCCACCGCAGAGAAATGCCACCGCATCCGCGATCTCGTGCGGGTTGCCATATCGCTCGAGCGACACGCCCTCTATGGCCAGTTGCTGGTCGATGGGCCGGGTCACCAGGAATCGCGCCGTCTTGGTCGGCCCCGGGCTGACGACGTTAGCCCGCACGCCGTGCGGCCGCAGTGCCAAAGCCAGGCAGCGGCAGAAATGAACAACCCCCGCCTTGGCAACCGCGTAGGCGACGCCGTCGGTGCATCCCATGTGAGCCGCACCCGAGCCGATAAAGACAACCGATCCCTTTTGCCGCTGGATCATGGCCGGCACGACGGCGCGGGTGACGATCATCGTTCCAATCAGATTGCGATCGAACATGGCCCGCACGTCTTCCATCGGGATGTTCAGCGCGTCGTTGGGCTTGGGCTTGCCGCCACGTGCGGCGATGTCGCCGCCCGCATTGTTTACCAGCAGCGTGATCGGACCCAGCGACGATTCGATCTTCTGCACGGTCGTCCGGACCTGCTCTTCGTTGGCGATGTCCGCGGTCACGGCGACGCAGCGCACACCGTACTTGGAGGCGATTTGCGCCGCCACGTCGTCGAGGTCTTTGGCCTCGCCGAACTCCGCCGGCGCGAGTTTGTTGATATCATGCACGGCCACGTCCGCCCCCGCCTCCGCCAGCCGCTCGGCCATCGCCCGCCCCAACCCTCGGCCCGACCCCGTAATTAACGCCACTTGCCCTTTCAACGATCGCGCGTCCATTTGGTTCTTTATCCCTTTTATTCAAGCGAATGAAAACCAGCCGCCAATCCCAATCCATCTCACCTTACCCACGGCCCGCCTGGCATCGCAACCCGACTGAAATGCGGCACAGCCGCGGTTCGACTTTCTTCGACGCTGAGTTCAGACGAAGCGAGCTCGCCGAAGTCCCTCGGCTGGTGTCGGGCGCATCCCGAAAACTCCTCTCTCCCGCCGGGATCGAAAGGGGGCTGGCGTGCGGGGAAGCCGCGGAGGAGCCGTAGGCAATTATGCGCGTGCCGAATCGCCTTGCGAAAACCGGACCATGCTGAACGTCCGTTCAATACTTTTGAAGCCGCACCAATAGCTGTCAACACATATAAAATGATCCGATGCGCTGGCCCATCATCGACATCGTCGCTGTGTCGGCGGCTGCATTCGTCGCCACGCTGTTCGGTTTGATCGCTGTTGGTGTGGTGTTGTTCTCTCTCGCCACGCCTGTGGTCGGCTGGCTCGGAAGCATCATCGCTGCCCTCGGACTCGGATACTTGACTGTGGTCTTCGAGGTCCGATGGAGGCGAGAAGAATTGCGTCGCGCGACGCGCCGGTGCACTCATTGCGGATACGACCTTCGCGCCACGCGCGACCGCTGTCCGGAATGCGGCCGGCCGGTGTCCCAGAATGAGAGGACCAATGAAGCTGAAACCTGATCCACTCTCCTACGCAGAGCCGACGCTTCCGCCCAAAGCGCGCAGCCAATTGGCATCTATCTCGTTAGGAATTGGAGTCGTCAGTTTGCCGCTTGGGTATATGCTCGCGGAAATCACCGGCCGCGTGCTTGAGCCATTTTTCAGATTCGCCTCAGCATCTCTGATTGATATTTGTATAGCCTCGACATTCGTGCCAACCGCAGTGGCCATCCTTGCCGGCCGGCTGGCATTATCAGAAATAGAGAAATCGAACGGGCGGCTCGGCGGACGGCGCCTCGCGATTGCCGGTATGATATCGGGTGTCGTTACCGTTTTGCTGATCGTCTTTGCGCCGCCGTCGCCATGTTAGGCTTCATCCGATCCCCTACTCGGGCCTTTGCCGTCGCCATCGTCGGACTGGGCACGTGCTTTCTCGTCGTTGGCTTACGAGAAACGATGCTCGGCGCGGCACTCTCGGACCAGTTGATCGGCATATGCTTTATCGTCATTGGCGCGCTCTGGATTTTAGGCCAGGTTCGCAACCTTTTCCGAAAGAGGGTTTTCCCTCCAGGCCACTGCGACTGGTGCGGCTACGACCTTACCGGCAATACGAGTGGGACGTGCCCCGAATGCGGCAAGCCGCTCGGATGGTATATCGCCAAAGGCGGTAGGGCACGACAGTGCGATGGAACGCAGCACCGCGGCCGGATATGACATGATGGTCGAGGCAGCGTGTGGCACTACTTGCTGGGCATGGTCGAAGAGGCGTGGGCCGTCGAGTGCGAGTCGCACTGACGGTGACGTTCTGCTTGTTCTCTGCACTCACTGCCGCCGTGTGGATTTACAGCTATGAATATGCGGTTTACGGCTACCATACTCGAAGGGTCCCGGGCAACGGGTCAAGAGATGCGGATCGGACCGAATACGGCTTTCTGCTGGAGCGCGGAAGGTGCCGGCTGGATCGCGTGTCCAACTACTACCCTGGTTCGCCGACTGCTGACTGGCCCGGCAGCCATTGCTGGACGCATGGGCTTTGGGTATTCGGCCAAGTGTGTATCGAGACCGACGTGGGCCAAGTGGTATTGGAGGATACGACGGCTGCAGGCCTTGGGTGTCACGCGGTTCGCGAGGCTACAGGAGAGGTTGGCATTGCTCATTTGCACCTGCCGCCCGCCGGTAAACATCGCAGTGACACCCCTCCCAAGGTAGCACAGTGCACATCGGTCTATTTTCCGATGTGGTTAGTGCTATGCGCGGCGCTGGCGCCGATACTGCCGAGGGTGGGCTTGGCACAATGGAGGAGATGGCGGGCCTATGGGTGGCGCCGGTCAGGGCGCTGTCCCGGCTGTGGTTACGACGTCCGTGCGTCAAATGAGCGGTGTCCCGAATGCGGCCGTTCGCTGGGCGTCGCCCCGCCGGCCGAGCCAACGAGCGACGAGATCGCCGAACGCCTCGGGCGGATCCAATAGTGAAACGAAACGGGGGCGTGAATGTCTTCCAACCTGAACTGACTGGAACGTCGCTCCTATCCGTCTTCCGCCATGCACGACTCCGAGGATCGGCACCCTTTCAGTTCCCCGCCTCTGCCGCTGACGGCGGGAGGATGGGACAGGCGGCTTCCGCGGCGGCGGTGACGACTTCGAATGCGGGGGAAGTGGCGGCGAGCGCCCGCACGCGGCGGTGTTCCAGCCGCCACGTGAGCAGCGGGCGGACGACGGCGATCGTCGCGAGATAAATGCACAAGGTCCCCAGCGCCATCACCAGACCCAGACTCTTGAGGCCCTTGTGGTGGCCCAGGGCCCAGAAGAAGGCGAAGCTGCTGCACGTGACGAACGCGCACAACAGCAGCGCGCGGTCGGCGGGATCGCGGCGGCGCCAGACCCGCCGGGGATTGTGTACCGCCTCCTTGTAGCGGTGCATCATGAACACGCCGTACTCGTGGCCGGCGCCGATCAGGATCGGCAGAGCAAAGAAATTGGCGAAGTTCCAACTCACCTTGAACAAGCCCATCAGGGCCACCAGCATCGGCAATCCCAGCGCCAGCACGCTGACCGCGATCAGCGTGTGCGGGAGACTCCGCAGGTCGATCAAAACCAGGACAAAGATCAGGACCAGTGAATACGCCGTGGCCTGGTAAAAGGCGCGCTCGATCGCCGCGGTAGAGTGATAGATGTCGGGGGCGATGCCGGTTACCCGCGGCGCGCCGCCAATCGCGGCGACCGATGCCTCGACCTGCGTGACAAAACGTTCCAGGTTGTCGCGCTTCCACAGGTCTTCTTTGGGCTCGATGTAAAGAGCGTACACGTATTGGCCCTTCGGCTGATCCACCGTGCTGGCCAGGTGTTCGCGGATCGAGCGCGGGATGTTGCTCACCTGGAGCGGCGGCGGGTTCAACATCGCCATCAGCCGCTTGAGCTGCTCGACAAACACATCCTGCCAGGCCGACAGGGCGGCGGCGGTGGCAGCCTGGTCGGCTTTGGCGGAGGCGATCTCGTTGGCAAATTCGCGAAGTGACTGCGCGGCGCTGGCCGCATCCGCGCCGCCTGCCGCGGCGAGGTGGTCCGCAAGACCTCGGGCATGCGCTGCCAGGTCGGGAAGATCAGCAGGCTCGATCCCGGTCGGCGTGGTCCACTTTATTTTCGGAAGCTCCGATGCGTGCGCGACGAGGAAGGCGCGGTTGTCGTAGGCGTCCAGAATGCTCTCTGTCCGCCCGACCGCGGGGACGCTCCGAACCGCGTCGCGCACCTTGCGCAGCACGTCAAGGTCGCCGGACAGCACCACCGCCTCCCACGCCTGGAGCTTGCGGATCAGTTTCACGGACGGGAGGTTGGGCGCCTGGAGGTCGAGCAGGTTGGAATTGAAGTTTGCCTTCATTGCGAAGGGGATTCCGGCGAGAAGCGCGGCGATCCAGATCAACGGCCACGCCAGGCGTCGGGCCGTCCGCCGCGGCGCGGCGCCGTATCGTTTGGATGCGGGATAAGGCTTGAGCTTCGCGGGAAACAACACCAAGAGCGCCGGCAGAACGGTGTATCCGCTCAGCAGGCAGAGCAACAAACCTCCGCCGGCAATGATGCCCAACTCCGCGGCGCCGCGAAAATCGGTGAAGACGGAGACGAGGAAAGCCCCGGCCGCTCCGAAGCACGCCGTGTTGACCGGCGGACCGACGTATCGGAACACGCGGGCCCACACCGCGCCCGGCCGCACGTAACGGCGGGCCTCGCGCCGGTACGCGGCCAGAATCTGAATCAGATAGTCCATCCCAATGCCGATCAGCGCGATGAGAAAGACCGTCGAAAGCAGGTTGAGCTGATGCACGGTGGCCGTCGCCCAGCCGAAGGTCCATCCGATCGCGACCGCCAAAGACGCCTCGGCCACCACTGCCAGCCAGATCGATCGCAACAGCAGCACAAGCCCCACGAAGATGACCGCCATCGCGATGATCTCAGCCCGGCGGCCGTCAATGTCGGTGGTGCGATCCTGATCGGCGTCGAGCACTGGGCGGCCGGTCACCTCCACCGTGAACTGCTTGAACGCCGCCGCTTCCTCGGCCACCGCGGCGCGGATCGCGTCGATCGTATCGGCCTCGGTCGTCAGGCCGCTTTGATCCTCCTTCTCGTACACGCTGATCAGCAGCAGATGCCGCGGCGGATCGAGCGGGTTGCGGTCAGGATCCTGATCCGTCACATACGAGTAGCCGAGCTGCGACGGATCGTCCGCCCCGATCGTCATCAGATCGGGAACCTGCTTTCCCGGTTGCGGGGGAAGCCCGGGGTAACGCACCGTTTCGAGCCAGCCGTCGCACACTGCCTGAAGGAACTGAACTGTCTGGGCATCAGGGGTATGAAAAGAAAGGCCACCCATGAATCGCGCCATCGGCGTGCGGCCCAGGACCGCCATAAATAGCGGCTTCTCTCCCCAGGTCTGGGCCAGGGGAATCAATTCCTTCACCTGATCCACGGTGTCGGGAAACGCCTTGGGATCCTGAAACAGAATGCCGGGCGCGGCGGGAACATCCAGCGGCGTCTGCGCCAAAACCGATTGAACGTACTGCGGCATCCGCCGCAGCCGGGCGGCGATTTGCTCAGCGGCCGCCACCCACTGCTCGACCGGCGGCTGCGCCGTGGCATCGGCCGGCGCGATCACCACGTAGATCGCCTGGTTCTCGGGAAACTTTCGGTCAAAATCCAGGTAATCGCGGAAGAACCTGACGTGCGGCGAGAAAAGATTGTTCTGATCGGTGGAGACGGTCAACCACCGGGCGGCCGACGCGACGCACACACCCAGCAGCACGCCCGCGCCGGCAAGCGTGAACCGTGGGTGCTTCACAACCCACAGCACTCCTTTGACCAGTTGCCTCTGAACGAATCCCATCGCAGGCGCCGCCGCGTTGATCGAATCGTAATCACGCCATGACCGTACGCTTGGCCAGGCCCGTCACCGTTTCCCACGCGGCGCCCGGGAAGCGCTGCGTGTCGGCCAGAACATCATCAAGGCCGGTCAAGAACCAATCCATGTCCTCTTGCGTGACGATCATCGGCGGCAGAAACTTGATCACCTCGATGTGATACCCGGCGACCTGCGTCAGGATGCGGTGCTTCTGGAGCAGCGGGATCACCACCATCTGGCCGAACACGCTGAAATTGAGCTTGTGGAGCATGTCCCAGGCCATCTTCAGCTTGAACGAGCTCCCCGGGCGGGCAAAATCGAGGCCGAACATGAGGCCCTTGCCGCGGATTTCGGAAACGAACGGGCACGACTGGGCGATCGGCTTGAGTTTTTCCAAGACGTACTGCCCCATCGCCGCGGCGTTCTCGACCAGCTTGTCCTCCTCGATCACGTAAAGACTGGCCAGCGCCGCGGCCATCGCCATGTCGTTCTGACCGAACGTGTTGGAATGGACGACGCACCGTTCCATCGAATCGAACACACAATCCATGATCCGCGGCCGCGTGATCACCGCGCCGACCGGCACGTACCCGCCCGATAGCGCCTTGGCCGTGCAGATAATGTCGGGCTCGACATCCTTCCAATGCTGAAACGCGAACCATTTGCCCGTCCGGCCCAGCCCGCACTGCACTTCATCCACCACGAGCATCGTTCCGTACTTGCGGCAAAGGCGCTGGGCCTCGGCCAGATAGCCATCTGCGACGACTTCGCAGGTCTTGCCCTGCACCGGTTCGATCACGAACGCCGCGGCTTTCTTCGCGGACAGCGCCTGCTCGAGGGCCGGCAGGTCGTTGAAAGGAATCTTCACCGTCCCCGGAAGCAACTCGCCGAACCGCTCGCGGAAAAAGTCCGATCCGTTGAGCGAAAGCGAGCCATTGGTCAGTCCGTGGAAGGCGTGATCGCAATAGATGATCCCGTTGCGGCCGGTGGCGCAGCGGGCGAATTTGATTGCCGTCTCGATCGTCTCCGTCCCAGTATTGGTGAAGAAGACGCGCGAGAGCGAATCAGGTGTGTGCTTCGTCAGCACCTCCGCCACCAGCCCACTCAAGAGGCCGCAATCCATCCGGACCAGGTTCGGCAAATCTTTGCTGAGAAGCTGCTGGAGAATGGTTTTGACTTTCGGATGATTGCGGCCCAGGGCAAACACGCCCCAGCCGGTGAGCAGATCGAGGTACTTGGTGCCCTCCTCGTCCCAGAGGTAGGCCCCTTCGCCGCGAACGTAGCGCTTGTCGAACCCGATGGCCCGCAGCATTTTGACGAAAACGGGGTTGATGTGTTTGATGTGCAGGTCGTACTGGCGGCCTTGATGTTGTTCGAGCCACTGGAAAAAATCCGTGTGCATGGGGGCAGGCATTATAACGCGGCGCGGCTGATGGGCTATGGGGTGCTGTGGGACGGAAGACAGAAGACTGAAGTCGGAAGATCCCAGCGCGCCGGGGACCGAAGGCGGAAGTGCAAGTCTGTTGCGGGCTGATTCGC
>Ga0307477_10002964_pt1 | contig 12822 bp, 11 predicted proteins | sample atmos_gasesECM2C_FD_203316 | JGI IMG/M metagenome (GOLD analysis project Ga0307477, IMG submission 203316) | Hardwood forest soil microbial communities from Morgan-Monroe State Forest, Indiana, United States - atmos_gasesECM2C_515 | ecosystem: Environmental > Terrestrial > Soil > Temperate...
AGTGGCTCGACGCCGTAATAAGCAATTCCTGCCGCGATTTGTGCCGCCGCTGAAAGTGCAGATCCTGCCAGAATTCTCCATCTTCCCGTCAAAATGAACACGACTGCCGCCGCTAGTCCTAACTGTGGCTTGAAAATGAGGCATCCAAGAGCAAGCCCCGTGGCGAACTCGCGCTCATTACGAAGCAATAAGAAAGCCACAGTGAAGCACGCAAGCGCAAGCGCGCTGGTTTGCCCCCATGCAATCAAATGAAAAAAAGCAGGAAAGCCGATCGCAACGAGAGCGACCGTTCCACCGAAGTCGCGCAGGCCCGGACATACTCGCCAAATCGCATAGCAGCAAGCCCCATAGATCACCGCCGTGCACAACCACCACAATGCGAGCGCCCAGCCGTAAGAGAGATGCGAGAGCGGTGCAAACACCAGCGAAACCTGCGGAGGATATAGCGGAAGATAGCGGATGCCCCGCGCGTCGGGCACGCGTTGCGTTGCCACAGCCGCTTGAGTATCCGTGTGGTATAACTCGCTGCCTTGGTGCGTAATCGCCAGGGATCCTAGAGTGTAGAAATGCAGAAAATCCGTGCCCTTCAGCTTCCCGTTCCGGTCGCGGAGAGTGGGAGTCGCAATTGTCCAGATGTAAAACGCCCAGATGGTCAGCGCGAGCAGCAGTCCGTGTGCGCGCAAACGCCTCGGCGTCAGCCAGCGAACCCAATTCATGATTGCCGCTTCATCATACCGCCAGGCATTTCCGACATGGAGTGTAGTGATTCATGCGCTTCTCGCTGCGAACGTTTGTACATCAGCCACAAGACGAGGAAAGGCGTCAGAGGCAGCAACGCCGAAGGCAGTAGCGGAATACGGCGCAAGGAATCCAACTGTGGCGGATGCGCCAGTAACGCCATCCATGCCACGAACGGCCAAGACAAGAATAGAGCAAACCCTATGCGGTCCCAACGCGGCAGCAATCCCCAGTCGCGGATAAGCATCAAGAGTGGCAAGAGCAGCAGCACCTGATTGTAAGGAGTCAGTAACGGAAAGATTAATGTTGCAGTGACAAAAAACAGGCTCAGTACTTGCGTAGACTCCGCCGATTCTGCTGCGGCCCGCCGCCTGTTCCAAGCATAGACCAGCAAAGCGATCACCGCTATGACGGAAACAATCCCGCCGATCCCGTCGCCGAGGATTACTCGGACAACCGATTGGGTGCCCAGTGGAAAGTAATGACGATAGGCCTGTGCTCCCTCAAGGAAGTATCGCACCCAGCGCGGAACCAGAATCGCCCCGGCACCCGCCAGCAGTCCTAGCGTCAGAGCAAATCCTCCAGCTAGCGGCCACCGCTTTTTCCAGTCGCCAAGGCTCCATACGAGGAACCAGACCAGAGAAAGCGCGACCAACTGCGGCTTGATTGTGGCCACAGCCAGCAGAACGCCCGCTGCAAACAGCCGATTGCGTGTGACACACCACGTTGCGAGTGTCAAAAGAAAGGCCGCGAACAGTCCAAGCTGACGCAGTCGCAGTCCTTGCGCGATCTGCGGACTGCTCAAGACAAACAGTACGAGTGTGACGATCACCCACGGTGGTGGCCGCCATCGCAACACCGCGAGCCACAACCAAACGCTGATCGCAATCATCGCGCCGAGCATCACCGGTGCCCAAGCTTGCAATTTCGCGAAGTCAGTGTGTATCGTGGGCGCCAAGAGGAAAACGACATACAACGGATACGCGAATCGCTGCTCATCGATGATTTCAGACGGAGGCTTGTTGTAGCTCTGCTCGATCGCGTGGCCATAGAACCCCATCTGAATCTCACGGCTGACCTCGGCTCCGTAGGGATTCAGGCCATGCAACAGCAGTTCGCGCGTACCCACCCAGCGCGGATAAAGGTCGCCCATTGCTTCCTTCACCGGGCCACGCTCCACATCGATATAGTGTTCCCATGGCAACAGGATCCGGTGTAGGTAAGTCCAACTGATCGCACAAGCAACAACTCCGGCCAACACCCACGCCCAAGCTTTCATCGTTCAAATCCCGCCAATTCAGGCTCAAACAAAAATAGGCCTCCACCCGCCGAACGCGGGGGAGGCCCGATAACGAAACTTACTTGCTGGCCACCTTTGCGCCGATCTCTTCAAACAGGCCGTCTGCGATCTCAATCATCTCGTCATCCACAACGCGATTCTTCGAGATTGCCTCTTTGAGGGTGATCGAGACGATCTTGTTCGACCGCAGCGCCGCCATGCAGCCAAACTCGCCGCGATGCACCATGTCGATCGCGCCCAACCCGTAGCGCGTCGCCAGGACGCGGTCAAATGCCGTGGGAGAACCGCCGCGCTGAATGTGTCCTAACACCACGGCTCGAGTCTCGAACTTGGTACGGCTCTCAATTTCCCGTGCAAGAATGTTGGCGATGCCTCCCAGCTTGGCGTGCCCGAATTCATCTTTGCCCATGTCTTGAACGACGGGAGCACCAGCGCCAGTAGCGAACTTCGCGCCCTCGGCGACGACCACGATCGAGAAGTACCGTCCGCGCTCGTGGCGCTGCCGAATCGACTCGGCAACTTTGTCGACATCAAACGGCCGCTCAGGAATAAGAATTACGTCTGCGCCGCCGGCGATTCCGCTGTACAGCGCGATCCATCCCGCGTCGCGTCCCATGACTTCCACCACCATCACGCGGTTATGCGCCTCGGCAGTGGTGTGAACCCGGTCAATGGCCTCGCACACGATGTTGCACGCCGTGTCGAACCCGAAGGTATAGTCCGTTCCGCCCAGGTCGTTGTCGATGGTCTTCGGCACTCCGACGACGTGGACGCCTTTTTCATGCAGCTTTTGCGCAACGGAGAGCGTGTCGTCCCCGCCGATGGCAACCAGCGCCTCAATCTTATGGGCAGCGATGGTCGCCATGCAGCGGTCGAAACCATCGGGACGCTTGGAAGGATTGGTCCGCGACGTCCGTAGAATCGTGCCTCCGCGTGGCAAAATGCCGCTCACCGCATCGAGATCGAGCGCCATGCTCTGGTTCTCGATCAATCCCCGCCAGCCCTCCATGAATCCCACAAATTCATCGTCGTAATGGAAGATCCCTTTGCGAACCACCGCCCGGATCACCGCATTTAATCCAGGGCAATCCCCCCCGCCTGTTAGTATGCCAATCTTCATCGTATGCTCCTCGTTGGTATGAGTTCAGGGTGAGTCCGTTGAATGCACCCCGAGCGCAGGGGCGAGACGAAATGGCCCGACGCGGGATCGCAGTCTTTCGGAACTGATAGAGTAACACCAAACGAACCGCTCTCAAACCGAAGAAGACACCGAAGAAAATCGATCAGGCACGTCCCTTTGGGCTCCTCGCCGACATTGCCCGTTGCGCTCGGCTCGCAGATTCGACACAATGCTCGACGGTATGAATAGGCCTCTTTCGATTCTCGTTTGGGGCGTTATCTCGCTTCTCGCCGCCGGAGCAACGGCGGTCGTGGCAGTGCATCGCTCTGAGCCGATCAGTGCCCTCTGGCTGGTCGCCGCTGCCACTTGCTGTTATGCCTTGGGATATCGCTTCTACAGCAAGTTCATCGCCGCCAAGATTCTCGCCCTCGACGCCCTCCGCGCTACACCCGCCGAACGACTGGAGAACGGCCGCGACTTCCTCGTCACTAACAAATGGGTCGTCTTCGGACACCACTTTGCTGCCATCGCAGGTCCTGGCCCGCTTGTGGGTCCCGTGCTGGCAGCCCAGTTCGGATATCTTCCCGGGACGCTGTGGGTGCTGGCGGGAGCCGTATTCGCCGGTTGCGTGCAGGATTTTGTGATTCTCTTGTTCTCCGTCCGCCGCGATGGCAAATCGCTCACCGAGATGGCCAAAGAAGAAACCGGGGCCCTAGGAGGCATCGTTGCCTACGCCGCCGTGATCGCCATCCTGATCATTCTTCTCGCCGTCGTCGCTCTGGTCGTGGTGAATGCCCTGAAAGATAGTCCCTGGGGAACTTTCACAATCGCGATGACCATTCCCATCGCACTGCTGATGGGAATCTACTTGCGCCGCATCCGTCCCGGCAAGGTGCTCGAGGTTTCGGTGCTCGGCTTCATCCTCGTGCTCCTCGCGATCTGGGGAGGACAATGGATCTCGCTTCATCCGGCGCCTGCCCACGTATTTACCCTGAGTGCATCGACGCTCGCCATCTCGATCATCATTTATGCATTCGCCGCGTCCGTCGTGCCCGTGTGGCTGTTGCTTGCCCCTCGTGATTACCTGAGCACGTTCGTGAAGCTTGGAACCATCGGCCTTCTCGGTATCGGCATCGTCGCGGTTCATCCCACGCTTCACATGCCGGCCTTCACACGCTTCGTGGATGGTACCGGTCCTGTTTTTGCCGGCAAGATCTTTCCTTTCGCCTTCATCACCATCGCCTGCGGGGCCGTCAGCGGATTCCATTCTTTGATTTCCAGCGGAACGACCCCCAAGCTTATCGCTCGTGAAACCGAGACGCGCATGGTGGGCTATGGCGCCATGCTGGCCGAGTCCGCCGTGGCCATAATGGCCATCATTGCCGCTTGCGTACTGCAACCTGGCGTCTATTTCGCGATTAATAGTCCGGCGGGAATCGTCGGACAAACCGCAGTCGCCGCCACGACGACCATTAGCGACTGGGGATTCCCCGTGACCGCCGCCGACATGCAGGCCCTTGCTCACGCAGTCGGAGAGCAAACGCTTTTCAATCGCACCGGCGGCGCCCCCGCATTCGCTGTCGGCATGGCGCACATCTTCTCCCAGACCTTAGGTGGCGGGACCGTAATGGCTCTCTGGTATCACTTTGCTGTGATGTTCGAAGCACTATTCATCTTGACGATCCTCGACGCCGGCACGCGCGTCGCCCGCTTCATGATCCAGGATGCCCTCGGCCACATCTACAAACCGCTGGGCCGCACCAGTTGGTATCCCTCGATTATTTTTACGAGCGCCCTGATCGTTGCTGCGTGGGGATTCTTCCTTTGGCAAGGTGTGAAGGACCCGCTAGGCGGGATCAACTCACTGTGGCCGCTATTCGGAATCGCCAATCAATTGCTCGCGACAGTCGCCCTATGTGTCGCCACAACCATCATCATCAAAATGCATCGCGCAAAATACGCCACGGTCACCCTTGTTCCGCTCGTCTGGCTCGTGGCCACCACGTTCACGGCATCCTGGCACAAGATTTTTGATCTGAACCCCCGTGTCGGGTTTCTCGCGCAAGCGGGATTCCTCGCCTCTGCGCCGGCAACAAGCGCCACCGCGCGCCTGATTTTCAACAACCGTCTCGACGCCGCAGTGACGGGAGTGCTCTTGGTGATGGTGATGCTCGTGCTGATCGAATCCGCCCGACAGTGGGTCGGGGTTATCAGCGGACGCAAGGAAGCCCGGGTCAAGGAGACTCCGTTTGTAATGACCCGCTTAACGGAGGAAAGGGCATGATGACGGTGAGAAGCGTTGTGCGAATCCTGATCTCGGCCCTGCGCGAGATCTTTGACGAAGCCGCGTATACTCGCTTTCTCGATCGCAAGCAGATCGCTTCTTCCCCTGCAGCCTATGCTGCGTTCTGCCGTGAGCAGGAAAACAGGGGACCCAAACCCCGGTGCTGTTAAGGACTCTGACTTATGAAAAGCAACCGTTCGCTCATAGAATGTGGGGACAGCCGCCATCGGCTGTCCCGGCGCTTCAGCCCCGCGTCAGTAACCGTGCTTCTCCTGGCGTCTACCTTGCTGGCCCAAACCGAAACTAAGCAAACCATGCGCCCCGTTATTCGCGGACGCCACGCCGCCGTTGCCTCCATGAAAGCCGAAGCCACAGAGGCCGCGCGCCGGATTCTTGATGCTGGAGGAAATGCCTTCGACGCGGCCGTCGCTGGCCAGGCCGCCTTGGGTGTGACCGACTTTTCGCTCAACGGTGTCGGCAGTGACGCGGTCTTGCTCGTGTACGATTCTCGCGAGAAGAAGGTTTATTCCATCAACGCCGAGCCCCGCGCACCCAAGCTTGCGACGATTGAGTGGTATCAGAAAAACAACGGAGGCAAAATCCCGGAGAGCGACGGACTTCTCTCCGGGGGCATCCCCGGCGTCGCCGACGCCTGGTACATCCTGCTCGATCGCTGGGGCACGATGAACTTCGAGCAGGTGTTGCAGCCCGCCATTGATTTAGCCGAAAACGGATTCCCCCTGAGCGAGCGCGGCGCTTCTTACATCGCCGAATCCAAAAAAATTCTGAAGTACCCCACGACGGTCAAGGTCTACCTGCCCAACGGACGTGCCCCAAAGGCGGGAGAGATTCTTAAGAACCCCGATCTCGCGCGCACTTTGAAGAAGCTGGTCGAAGCCGAAAAAGCTAGCTCATCCAAAGGGCGCCACGACGCTCTCAAAGCCGCCCGTGATCGGTTCTACAAAGGCGACATCGCCCACGACCTGGCAGCCTTCTCCGAAGCAAACGGCGGCTTGTTCCGCTACGAAGATTTCGCAGAGTACAGCGCCAAGGTCGAAACCCCGGTCTCAACCAACTATCACGGATACCAGGTCTACAAAAATCCTTCTGCGAGCCAGGGACCAACCGAACTGATCGCCCTCAATATTCTCGAGGGCTATGATCTGAAAGCTCTGGGCCACAACAGCCCCGAATTCCTCCACACCAGCGTCGAGGCCGTAAAGCTCGCCATGGGAGATCGCGAGAAATATCTTGGTGACATGGATTTCATCAAGATTCCCTACGACGGCCTGCTCTCGAAGGATTACGCCCGCGAACGCCGCAAGCTGATCGATCCTGCCAAGGCCTCGCTGGAATTGCGTCCGGGCACACCCGCGGCCAGTACAGCCGATCTCGATCCTCCGGTGCACGAAGTGCTCGATGGCAGCGCCAGTCATAACGGCGACACCAGCTACATCGCCGTCGTGGACAAAGACCACAACATGGTCAGCTTCGAGCCCAGCCTGCACGAACTGTTCGGCACCGGCGTAGTCATGGGCGATACCGGCATCCTCTTTAATTGCCGCGGCGACTATTACTCGCTGGTCCGCGGCGAAGCCAATGCCCTTGAGCCCGGCAAGCGCCCCCGCAGCACTCTGCAGAGCACTCTGGTCATGAGAGATGGTCAGCCCTACGCGATCCTCGGCAGCCCCGGCGGTGACGATCAGGTCATGCGCACCATGCAGACACTGATCAACATGGTGGATTTCGGCATGAACATCCAACAGGCGATCGAGGCCCCGCGCTGGTCCTCGCGCAGCTTCCCGGCATCGCCGTTCCCGCACACGATGTATCCCGGCGACATGTCGGTAGAGTCGCGCATCCCGGAAGCGACCCGTCAAGCTCTGATCGAAAAAGGCCACAAACTCCGCGTCGCACCGCCGTGGTCGCTAGGGTCAAACGGTGGAATTGTGGTCGACGCCGCGACGGGTGTGCTCAGCGCCGGTGCCGACCCGCGCGTGGATGCTTACGCGTGGGCGTGGTGAGCAAATCACTACAACCCGATGCAGCGCTGTCAGCGCCGAGCTTCCTTCGTGTACTTTCGTGCCTTTCGTGGTTCGTGATTTGTCCCCACCTCTTCAGGACGCCCGCCCTGTCCGAGGTAAAGAGGTAAACTGGAGACTCCCATGAGAGTCTTAGGTATCGACTGCGGCGGCGAGTACACCGGCTATGGTGTAGTCGAGATCCATTCCACTGGAAAGCTCTCCTGCTTGACCCACGGCGCCATCAAGCTCTCGCCCCGGGAGAAGCTGCCCACCCGCCTCTCTCGGATCTACATGCATCTCGGAGCCATCATCTCCGAGCATCAGCCCGATGAAGTCGCCATCGAAGACGTTTTTTATGCGCTTAATGTGAAGTCAGCATTGAAGCTGGGGCAGGTGAGGGGCGTAGCCATGTTAGCCGCTGCATCCGCCGGACTGGAAGTCTCCGAATACTCCCCGCTGACGATCAAGTCGTCTGTGGTGGGCTACGGACGCGCCGAAAAGCCGCAAGTCCAGCACATGGTGACGCGTCTGCTCGAACTCGCAGAGCCCCCGGAACCACTCGACGCCTCTGACGCCCTGGCCATTGCCATCTGTCATCTGCACACGATCGCAACGCTCCACCGGCAGCGAGCGGTCGCACGCTAGGTTGGAACAAGGGCACAGGCACCCAAGGTTTTTCTTCGTGGACCTTCGTGTCCTTAGTGGTGAGCGCTTTTCGCTGATGCTACCAACCGGCGACCAATCGGATTATTTGGCATAATCTCTAGGTCTAGCACATGACCGTCAGGGATCTTCGCAACGTAAATACCGCGCGAATGCGAATTCGGTCTTTGCACCGCTGGCCGCTGCTCGCTGTGTTTCTTCTGCTCTCTGTGGTTCCCAGTATTGCGACCGACCCAGCCAGCGTCACTTTTTCTCTAGATTTCCCCAACTCCAGTCCCGAGCACTATTCGATCCTTGTTCAGTCGGATGGCCACGCGCATTACGAATCTTCAGGCAAGATATCTGCCGATTCCGATGTACGCGACGCTTACCAGACGGATTTCACCTTGTCCGATGCCACTCGCGCTCGCATCTTCGGGCTTGCGGCGCAAGCCCATTACTTCTCCGGCAAGGTCGACTCCGGCAACAAGAAGCTGGCTTTCACCGGCGCCAAGAAACTTGTCTACAAAGATGGTCAGCGGAACTCATCGGCCGATTACAATTATTCGCAGCAACCTGCCGTGCAGCAGCTGACAACTCTGTTTCAAAGCCTCGCCGCCACTATGGAGTTTGGCCGCCGTATGACCTACTTCCACCACTATCAGAAACTCGCCCTCGACGACGAACTGAAGCGCATGGAGGACCAGGCAAAACGCGGAGACTTGGCGGAGCTGCAAGCTGTAAGTCCCGTGTTAAAAGAAATTTACGACGACACCTCGGTGATCAATGTGGTCCGCGCCCGGGCCCGCCGCATCATGGAAATGCAACCCTTCCCGGCCGGAAAGTGATCTTGAAATCGCATTTGGCATTGAACTTCCGGCCGTTGTCCTCAAGTCCAAGGCCTTCCGGCCATCCTGCCTCCCAGAACCCCAGGAGACCTAACTTTTACAACTCCTTGCGGAAAACCATGTTCTAATAGGTACACGTTTCCGGAGGTTGTCATGTCTGCACCTTCATCGTCCAGGATTACACTCGTTCTGCTTGCGGTCGCAGTCTGCGTGCTGCTCGCGCTGCCCGCTCTCGCCGACTCGCAAGCTCGCATCGTTCGCCTCAGCGATGTTCAGGGTTCCGTTCAGATCGACAAGAACACCGGCCTGGGATTTGAAGAAGCGTTCATCAACCTGCCTATCACGCAGGGGACACAGTTGAAAACCGGAAACCGAGGCCGCGCCGAAGTGGAGTTCGAAGACGGCAGCTCCATGCGACTCACTCCAAACACCACAATCCAATTCAACAAGCTTGGACTGAGTGACGAAGGCAAGCGCATCTCCGAGATCAACCTCGTCCAGGGCATGGCGTACGTCAACTGGCTGGGCAAGGATGACGTCTCGGTGAATTTCTCCCACGAAACTATTTCGCTGAACCACGCCGCTCACTTCCGCGTCGACACTTCCGCTCAGGTAGCCGATCTCGCGGTATTCAAGGGCAACGTAGATGTCGAAGGCCCGTCCGGCAAGCTCGCGGTCGAGAAGAAGAAGAGCGCAACCTTTGATGTCGCTGACAACGACAAGTCCAACCTCTCAAACAAAATCCAGGAGGCGCCCCTAGACTCCTGGGACAAGGAAGCCACCTCCTACCATGACCAGTACGCGAAGAACAATAACTCGCCTTACGGTTATGGTGTCAGCGATCTGAACTACTACGGCGCATACAGCAACGTGCCTGGCTACGGCATGATGTGGCAGCCCTACTTCACCGGCGCAGGCTGGGATCCCTTCATGAACGGAGCGTGGGGTTTCTATCCCGGCTATGGCTACATGTTCGCCTCGGCCTATCCTTGGGGATGGATGCCGTACCGGTACGGCAACTGGATGTTCGTCCCCAGCATGGGCTGGATGTGGCAGCCCGGCATGTGGAACTCGTGGGTAAATGTACCGCGCTATACTCCGACTACACTGACGCGCGTAACTGCGCTAACACCTCCAGCAGCTGGCACTGTGAAGACGGTTACAGTAGGCAGGGTTAGCAATACATCGCCGATGATGGCTTCCCGCAGCGTAACTGCGGGGTCAGCTGGCATGGGAATTCCGCGTGGTTCGGTGAACAATCTCAATCATCTGAACCATCAAGTAGCGAAGACTGGTTCCGCCGAGGTGCGGCCCGCTCCACAGTTCGGTGCCAGCTCCGCGAGCCGAACTCAATCGTCCAGTGGCTCTGCCTCGTCGCGCGGTAGCTCCATGCCATCCTCTGCCGGACACAGCGCTTCAGTCGGCCACACCTCCAGTGGTGGCCCAGCGCACCACTAGACCGTCGAGAGATTAATGACCAACAGGGCTTCACGAAAGTGAAGCCCGTCGCCTTTTTAAGAAGGAAGATGTGGCGACAGCCGCCTTCGGCTGTCCAGCGAAGGCGAAGCCGAGCGCAAGTGTAGGGACGGACGCCTTCGTCCGTCCCGCGGGCAAAGCCCGCGTGAGGAAGCGTCAAGAGATACGACCGCTGGAAAGAAGAAGTGTCCGAAACCCTGAGAGAATCGCCCTTTAGGGCCACGTAAAGAACCAAACAAAGAGGAATCTCAAACCCAATCCGGGACTCAACCCACAACCACGCCCGCATACCCCACAACCATCTCCCGATCGCCCGAGATATCCCCCGAAGTCGCATACTTCACCAGTTGCGCCGACTTCGCTCCCAGCTGTCGCGCCGCCGTCAGCATCACCACTGCGGGCCCAAAACCGCACATGCTGATATTCTGCTGCGTCACCACATCGAAGAGCCCGCGCGCATCCATGGTAAGAATTCTCTCGATCGCGTGATGATCCTTCGCCCGCGTCACCACATCCGACTCGTAGTGGTTCATGTCACTCGATGCCACAATCAGCACAGGATCTCCTCGACCCGCTATAACGTCAGCTAACGCCATCCCCAATTGCTCGAGTACTTCGAACCGCCCGGTCCTGAGCGCGATCGGTACGATCCGCAAATTCGGCTGCTTCAACTGCAGAAAAGGAAGTTCGACCTCGGCTGCGTGCTCGGCCCGGTGCGCCGCGGGGTCATTATGCAGAGCAGGGAAGCGTTGCTGCAAAGCAAGCGCAAACTCAGCATCGATCGGCACTTCTCCCAATGGCGTCTCCCATGAGCCCTCGCTCATCATCGCGAGAGCCCGGCCCATGCCCGTGTGGTTCGGACACAACACCACGCAAAGCCGCGGAATTTCGAGCTGCGAGAACACCGCCCCTGCCACATGTCCCGAATACATATAGCCGGCGTGAGGTGCGATACAGCCAATGGCCTTTGTCGGGGCCCCGGTGCTCGAAGTCGATTGCGAAAGATATCCCTGAGCTTCCGTGCGCAGGTCGTCAGGATCTCCAGGATAAAAACGTCCCGCGACCGCGGGATGGCGAAGGATGGTAGTACTCATAAGCCCTCCTCCCGGTGAGCCAGCCGACTCCATGGTGCAGACCGAGCGCTGGTTGATGGTCTCCGCGATCTCTGCGATCCGTCTCAGCGATCTCCGCGGTAAAAGCTCTCGTCAGCGGACGCTCTGAGATTATGCTATGAGCTTTCGTGCGGCTTGCGCAAGGCTCGATACACAGCTGCACTCTCGGCCAGATCCAGCGTCTCCGCCCGCGCCGTGGGCTTGACGTTAGCCTCGGCGAGCGCACGCTTCAACCCCTTTTCGTCGTACTTCCCCCGCAGATTGTTCCACAACGTCTTGCGCTTCTGACCAAATGAAAGCCGCAGAAAATCGATAAATCCATCTCCAGCCACTCCTAACTTCTCCTGCTGCGGATCGATGGTCAGCCGCAATACCGCCGAATGCACTTTCGGCGGAGGTGTGAATGCCACCGGCGGCACTACAAACAGCTTTTCCACGCGGGCATAAAGCTGTGCAGTGGCAGAAAGTATGCCGTACTCGCTGCCTCCAGGTGCGGCCGCAATCCTGTCCGCAACTTCGCGTTGCACCATGATCACTATGCTCTCGAAATATTTCGAGAATTCAAACAGCCGCAGCAGGATGTCCGACGTTATGTAATAAGGAAGATTGCCAACCACTCGCACCGGCTGCGGCTTGAACTCCATACCCGGCCGGCCGAGCCCGGGCTTAGGCCCAAAAAGGGAATCGAAATCGATTGCCAGTACGTCCGCTTCCAGGATCTCCACATTCCGCGCCATCCCGAACTTCAGCCGCAACTGCGCCGCCAGCACCCGATCCAGTTCCACGGCGATCAGTCGAGGTGTGCGTCGCGCCAGCAGGGAAGTCAGGATCCCGCGACCGGGCCCGATTTCCAGCACCGTTGACTCCGATACATCCCCAAGTGCATCCACAGTCCGCGCCGCCACGTCTTCGCTCGCTAAGAAGTGTTGTCCCAATTTAGGCTTAGTTTTCGGACGGCGCGCAGAAATTGCTCTTGGCACGTTGACCCTCTCTTCCTCCGGAAGTAGACTGGCAAGTCGATATTGGCATCTTAGATGGTTCGAACCCGGGTCCTGAGAGTTCCTTTTATTTCATCATATCGCGCCCAGCGCACGTACGCTCCTGAGGAGGTTCCGCACTCATGAATATCGCATTTGCCGCTTCGGAAGGCGTCCCTTTTTCCAAGACCGGCGGCTTGGCCGACGTCGTGGGCGCTCTGCCCCGCGCCCTCGCTGCCCTCGGGCATCAGGTCACTGTCTATCTCCCGCGTTATCGGCAAACCAGACTTAACGATCCTGC
>Ga0307477_10002966_pt1 | contig 12820 bp, 8 predicted proteins | sample atmos_gasesECM2C_FD_203316 | JGI IMG/M metagenome (GOLD analysis project Ga0307477, IMG submission 203316) | Hardwood forest soil microbial communities from Morgan-Monroe State Forest, Indiana, United States - atmos_gasesECM2C_515 | ecosystem: Environmental > Terrestrial > Soil > Temperate...
GCTCCATTTACTTCAAAATTGCAAAATTCCCGGACTACGGAAAACTGTCCCACATCGACCTGGCGGGAATGCAGACTGGCGTGCGCGTTGACGTGGATCAGTACGAAAAAGAAAATGCGCGCGACTTTGCGCTTTGGAAAGCGCCAAAACCCGGCGAGCACTTTTGGGAAACGCGCCTCGGCCCCGGCCGCCCCGGCTGGCACATTGAATGCTCCGCCATGGCCATGAAATATTTGGGAGACACTCTGGACATTCATACTGGCGGCGTAGACTTGACCTTCCCGCACCATGAAAACGAAATCGCGCAGAGCGAAGCGGCCACCGGACGTCCATTTGTCCGCATCTGGCTGCACGCCGAACACCTCATTATCAACGGCGAGAAAATGTCCAAATCACTGGGCAACTTCTACACACTGCGCGACCTTTTCGCAAAGAATAAGAAACCCTCCACCATACGTTTTTTATTGCTTTCCGTTCCGTACCGTCGCCAACTCAACTTCACCGCGGATAGCCTACAGCAAGCCGAAAGCTCCGTCCTGCGTCTGCGAAATTTCGTCGCGCGTTTGAAGTCCGAGCAATTTCCCGCTGGCTCCAGCTTTTCGATCCGTAAGCGCGCAGAAAAGGCCGAACAGGATTTCGACGCTGGTCTCGCCGACGACCTGAACACCGCGCAGGCCCTCGCGGCGGCTTTCGATTTGGTGCGCGACATTAACACTTTCATGGACCGGGGCGAATTCCTGCAGCAAGACGCGCCGCGTGTCCTGGCCGCGATGGAGAAAGTAGATCGCGTCCTGGCAGTTCTCCCCGATGATGACGACGAAAGGCTCCGCAAGCTCGGTTTTGGCTCGGACCAGCCGCGGATCTCTCCCGAACAAATCGAAGCTCTAGTCAAACAGCGCATAGAGGCCAAGCAGCGCCGCGACTTCAAGCGCAGCGATCAGATACGCCAGCAACTAGCGGAATCTGGTATCATAGTGGAAGACACAAAAGACGGCACTGTTCGCTGGAAGTACAGGTAAAAACACAAATGGAAATTTCCTCCAAATACGACCTGTCGCTCCATAGCCAGCCCTCGCACGAGCGCCCGAACCTTTTCGGCGTAGATTAAGTCCCTTTCCTCCATTTGAATCGTTTCGCGCGTTTCGCAGCAATCCGCGTGCGCGTCCGCTAAACCTTCACAAATTCACTTCCCGGAGGAAGACATGCAAGCCATCGAGACGAAAGGCGAAATCACCGCCGATACGAAGTTGCCGCACCTGATAACCGCATTGCCGGGACCCAAAGCCAAAGAAATTGTCGAGCGCGACAGCCAAGTTGTATCGCCGTCTTACACCCGCGATTACCCGCTGGTAGCGAACAGAGGTCGCGGTGCCGTGATTGAAGACGTGGACGGCAACAAGTTTCTCGATTTTGCCGCTGGCATCGCCGTGGTTTCAACCGGGCATTGCCATCCCGAGGTCGTTGCCGCAATTCAAAAGCAGGCCGCCGAGCTGATTCACATGTCCGGCACGGATTTCTATTATCCCAATATGGTGGAGCTGGCCGAGAAACTTGTTTCCATCGCACCAGGCAAGGAACCCAAGCGCGTTTATTTTGGCAATTCAGGCACCGAAGCGGTCGAAGCCGCAATCAAGCTCGCGAAATATCACACCAAGCGCGACAAGCTCGTCGCATTTCATGGCGCATTCCATGGCCGCACCATGGGCTCGCTTTCCCTGACGGCCAGCAGGGCAGTCCAGCGAAAAGGATTTGGCACACTCCTTTCCGGCGTGTTTCACATGCCCTTCCCGGACACTTATCGCGGCACCTACGGAATCCGTCCGGAGAACGCGTCCGCAGATTGCCTTTCCTATCTCGAAAATGAACTCTTCCGCCGCCGCGTCGATCCTGACGAAGTAGCCGGAATTTTCATCGAGCCGATTCAAGGCGAAGGCGGTTACTTGCCCGCACCTGCCGAGTTCCTGCAAGGCTTGGAAAAAATCTGCCGCAAATACGGCATCATGCTTGTCGCCGATGAAGTGCAATCGGGCATGGGTCGCACCGGCAAGTGGTGGGCAGTGGATTACGCCGGCGTCGAGCCGGACATTATATGCACTGCGAAAGGAATTGCCTCGGGCATGCCGCTCAGCGCCATTATTACCAAGGCGTCGGTGATGAACTGGAAGCCCGGCGCTCACGCTTCCACTTTTGGCGGCAATCCCGTGTGCATCGCGGCTGCGCTTGCCACTCTCGGCTTAATCGAGGGGAGTTATATGGCCAATGCCGCCCGCATGGGGGAATTCATCAAGCAGCAAACTGCAAACTGGCCGGAGCGGCACAAAATAGTAGGCGAAGTTCGCGGCCGCGGATTGATGATCGGCATTGAGTTTGTGCGCGATCAAAAAACCAAGGAGAAGGCGCCCGACCTGCGAAACCGGGTCGTCCAGATGGCATTTCACAAGGGCCTGCTGGTTCTCGGTTCGGGCGACACCACTCTGCGGCTTTGCCCGCCGCTTGTGATTGACGAAGAACAAGCCACTTTCGCCGTGCGCACTCTCGACGGTATCCTCAGCGAAATCGAAAAAACAGTATAGCTACCCAGCCAGTGTTCGGTTCAGAACGCGGCCAGGCTGTCTTTGCGACGACCTGGCCTCTTTCTTACGCGCCGGCCTCGACTACAAATATCAACTTCAAGCAGCGTCCTTGCCCCCTGGTGTCATGCGATAATCTCCACAAGGCACGATGCTTCCGCAAATCATGTTTTCGATTCTGAATTTTGCCGCAAGCAAAGGCCTCGCGGGAGCATCCACCGATTCATCCGCAAAACAGCTCGCGCGAGATTTCACCATGCCGGAAATAAAGGCGGAACTCGATGTGGTGGCCTAGGATGGCCCTTGCATTCGTAGGAATGAAAACGGGAGCCGAGGCAGAACCAGACCGCCCACACCGGAAGACGCCATTCACCTGGAGAAACGCCGCAAACTGGCTCGCATGGCTCGTCAATTTCTTCGCGCGCGTCGCCCTGGAAAATACGCCGTGGAGATTTGACGTGCGAAACGAGCCTTGAGAAAACGCCCAACGGTGCGCCTGCATAAATCCGCATTCGGCGAACACATAGGTTGACTCATCCTACTTCCCCATGTTTTCCCCCCGCGCACGTTCTAGTACTGGAGCGGCGCAAATCCTTGCCGCGGCCCTTGTGCTTGCTCGGCATAGTAGAGAATAATTCACTCCGCACGGGGACTATTCCGGATTTGCCGCGCGAATAGAATTGTAAAACCGGGGGAAAAGTTTGCCAGAGCTGCGTAGGGATCCAATCACCGGACGTTGGGTAATTATTTCTACCGACAGGGCCAATCGCCCGATGGATTTTATTCGCGAGAGTGTTCGCATCCAGGGCAACGCGAATTGTCCGTTCTGTCCTGGCAACGAAGGCAAGACGCCGCGTGAAATTCTCGCTTACGGTCGGAATGGCGGCGGTAAAGACACGCCGGGTTGGTCATTGCGAGTGGTGCCCAATAAATTTCCGGCGCTGGGCATCGAAGGCGGCCTGGATCGCGAAGGCGACGGACTTTTCGACCGCATGAACGGTGTCGGCGCGCACGAAGTGATCATCGAAACGCCGGATCACAACCTCACACTGGCGAGTGTGCCGGAGAAAGCCATCGAAGAAGTTTTCTGGGCTTATCGCGACCGCATGCTGGATTTAAAGAACGACCGCCGATTCCGCTACGTGCTCTTGTTTAAAAATCACGGCGAACCTGCCGGCGCCACGCTCGAACACACCCATTCGCAATTGATTGCGCTGCCCATTGTTCCCAAGCGCGTCCGCGAAGAGGTGGACAACTCCAAGCACTACTACGACGAAAAAGAGCGCTGCATTTTTTGCGACATGATTCGGCAGGAGATCGAAACCGGCACGCGCATGATCCTTGAAAACGATTTCTTTATTGCGCTGGCTCCCTACGCCCCGCGCTTTCCATTCGAAACCTGGATCCTTCCGCGGCAGCATAGTTCGGCTTTTGAGAACATGCCGGCCCCCTACTACGGCAGCCTGGCAAGAATCCTGCGCGACTTTCTGAACCGCCTCGATTCTGTTTTATCGTTCCCGTCCTACAACTACGTAATCCACACCTCTCCCATCAGCGAAGAAATCAACGACCACTATCATTGGCACATTGAAGTGATGCCCAAACTGACGAAAGTGGCGGGATTTGAATGGGGAACCGGCTTTTACATCAACCCCACGCCGCCGGAAGAAGGGGCGCGTTTTCTGCGGGAGGCAAAGCAATAGACGAGCAGATTAATTTCTCGCATTTTATTTTCTGCGAACTGGTTATTCAGCGCTGGCCGGCTGCAAAACTTCAGTCTTGCTGCTGATAGCTTCTTCGACTTTCAGCAGCAAACTTTCTCGCGTGAACGGTTTCTGCAGAAATTCAGACTCAGGCTCGTACCCGTCCGGATGGCTGTTGTGGTCCAGGTACCCCGACATGTAGACAACCTTTAGTTCCGGATGGCAGCGTTTCAATTTGCGCGCCAATTCCGTGCCGCGCATCCGCGGCATGACCACGTCGGTAACCAGCACGTGTATCGGCTTTCTGCGCTGTTCCGCAATTTCCAACGCGTCCAGCCCATCTTTGGCAATCAGCACCGTATATCCGCTTGCCTTCAGAAATTCCGACGCCAGCTCCCGAACCGCATCCTCATCCTCAGCCAGCAGCACCGTGCCACACCCGCACCCGGATGTCCCGCTCTTTTCCGGCTTGGCCGCCTGCAGAGTGTCGCCGGTCTTCGGCAAGAAAATTTGAAACCTCGTGCCTTTTCCCAACTCGCTATTCACCCAGATGTACCCGCCGCTCTGTTTCACCACGCCATAGACCGTGGAAAGTCCCAGTCCCGTGCCTTTTCCCAGTTCTTTAGTGGTGAAGAACGGCTCAAAAATCCGCGCCTTAGTTTGCGCATCCATTCCTTGACCGCTATCTTCCATCTCTAGCAGTACGTAGTTGCCCGGCACGGTCGGCGGATGAGACTTGGCGTACTCCGCATCGTGGACTATATTTCGTGTGCGAACGGTCAGCTTCCCGCCTTTGCCTTCCATCGCGTCACGTGCGTTCACCGCAAGATTCATCAACACCTGCTCGATCTGCGTGGGATCAGCTTTCACCAGTCCCAATGATTTTTCCGGATCAAACTTGAACTCGATGTCCTCGCCTATCAGCATTGGCAGCATTTTGCTTATATCCGCAATCAGGGAGTTTAAATCCAGAGTCTTGGGCTGCAACACCTGCATACGGCTGAAGGCTAGCAGTTGCCGCGTGAGCGACGTCGCACGGTCGGCCGCTTTTCTTACTTGCGTTATGCTGTGATACAGCGGAGTCGCTGGCGGCAACTTTTCTTCCAGTATGTCGCTGTGGCCCTTGATCACCGTCAAAAGATTGTTGAAATCGTGTGCCACACCGCCGGCCAGCCGGCCCACCGCTTCCATCTTTTGCGCTTGGCGCAGCTGGTCTCCCAGCCGTTTACTTTGCTCTTCGTTTCTCTTCAGAGTGCTTCTCATACGATCGAACGCGGCGGTAAGCACCGCCACTTCGTCGCCACTATTCACGTCCACCGGGTAGTTGAAATCGCCTTCTTCCAGGGCGCGCACTCCATTCACCAGCGTTGCCAGCGGTTTTGTAAACGTATCCGAAATTAGAAAAACCAGTCCAGCGCCCGCCAGTACGGCGAAAAGTCCCAGCCCGATCAGCGTCTGATTCAGCCTTGCTATGAACGCAGCCGCCTCGTCGTAAGACTTCAGCACCGTCAGCGTCACCGGAGGAAATAATCCCGGCGTCAAATCTACCGTGCTGGCGCGATAATGTTCTTTCCCGATCTGAATATTTTTTGCGGCCGGAGAATTTTGCAGCTCATTCGCCAGCGCGTGTTCATCCATCGCCGGAAGGGAACTTACAACGAGTTCGCTGCCGTAACGAAATGCAATTTGGCAAAAAGCGATTCGGCCCACATCACTCGCCACGCTCGCGTCCACTTCGCGTCCTACGATCACCGTCCCTAAGCGCTTGTTCTCAGCATCGGTGCCCAGTTGGACGGGCCGTGAGGCCACCTGATACAAATGCCCGTTGCCGAGCCACCATCCGCCCGTTTCGGTCATTCTCCCCGAGCGAGCCAGCATTTCCTCCGCCGCGGCTTCAGAAAATCCGGGAATGGAGGTGTGCAACGCGACGATCTTTCCTTTCCAGTTAGCCAGTGCCGCCAGTTCGTAGCCGCCGGAACGCCACAAGTCTTCTGCGGCTTCTCGCACCAATGGAGAATCATCCTCCCCCGAAAGCAGCGATTTCACGCTGGGAAGTGTGGCCAGCAGTTCGGCTCGCCGGTTTTCTTCGAGCTGCCGCTCGGCCCGCAAATTCTCAAACGTCAGTATTGAATTTCGCGTGTCCTTCTCTATTTCTCGCTGAACTTGTCCTTCCGCGTTATGGCCTACGATCAATAGGGTCGCAAAGGTGAGGCCCGCAATAATCAGTACGATCGACAATAGAAATTTAGTCCGCAACCCCAGCACAAAGGGACCGCTCTCTGTTCGAATTCGCGCAAGACAGTTCGAGATTTCTTGCAGTAGCATGCAGTTCCCCCGCGGACACAAAAGTAACAGTGGCCATCGCGCAGGGAAATGGCCCGGTAGTACTAGGGGACGGGGTCGTAACTTATTGATTTCACTGAAGGTACGGTCCAATTTTGTCTAAAGCAACACTGACGAAATGATGATGGCTTTCAGTTCTTGCCAAATCCGGGGACAGCGTTACGCGATGCGGGTATGCGGTTACAAGGATGCTCATTCTGCCAGCGGCAGCGTCACATCTATCGTGGTACCTTCTCTCCCAGATCGTATTGAGAATCGTCCGCCCATCACCCTCACTCTCTCGCGCATGCCCGCAATTCCCACTCCCATCAACCTTCTGCCGGCCTCCATGCCTTTCAGAATCTCGGGGTCAATGCCGCGGCCTTCATCGCAGATTTCCACTCGAACACTTTCAGCATCCGTCTCCATCCGAATCTTCGCCACATGGCTGCCCGAGTGCCGGTGAATGTTCGCCAGACCTTGCTGCACCACGCGGAACAATACCGTTTCAATCTCACGCGGCAATCGCCCGAAGTCTTTTGCATAATCTAGATCGACGCGTATTCCGCTCCGCTCTGAAAAACCTTCCACGTACCATCCCAGCGCCGACGCCAGCCCCATTTCGTCCAGTAGTGGTGGGTGCAGCAGGTAAGAAATAGTTCTAATCTCCGCGGTGCAAAGGTTGGCAAGATCCAGCGAATCCGAAATCGGGCGTGCCAGAGATTCCTCCAGATGGGGAGTTTGCTTTAGCCCGCTCAGGTTCATTTCGATCGCCGCCAGGTATTGCCCGGCGCTATCGTGTAGTTCGCGAGCGATGCGTCTTCGTTCTTCGTCCTGCAGACTGATTAACCTCGCGGAAAGCTGCCGCAACTGTTCGGTGCGGTCATCAATGATCGCTTCCATCTCCGACTGTGTTTGCCGAAGCAATGTTTCCTTCTGTTTGCGGGCCTCGATTTCCGCTTCTCGCTGTTTCCTGGCTGCGCGCTCGGCTTCGATCGATTCCAGAAGATGAAGCCCGCAGGATGTGAATTCCGCTAAAACGGTCATCCGCCGGACATCTTCTGAATCAAATTTCACATTTTCATCATGCGAAACGATCCACAGAGTGCCTTGGACTTCGTCCCCAATCGGTAGAGGGAATACTAGAGTCTCAACGATCGGCGGATTCACGTCTTCGAAATCTTCGAAATATCTTGCCGGGTAGGAAAATAATTGCGGCGATCCCAGATTCAGGCAAATCGCGCTGGGACTGAAATCTTTCGGCCCTACTTTGCCGACGTATCCTTCCAGAGCACCGGCTAGGTGCGTCCACCGAAAGACCGGCTCCGCGTCCGGACGTTCTTCGAGCAAACTGATACCCGCGGTGCCCGCGCCGCAAAGCCGGAGAGCTATTTCCAGCAATGTCTCGACGAGCTTGTGAGGTCTCCTCGCCATCACGTGTGCGAGCCGCTGCAATGATTCCGCTTCTTCTCTCGGATCGCGTTCTTTTTGAGCGCGCAGGAAAAGTTGGTCGGTAATCAGGACATCTTCTAATTTCACAGGTTCGCGTCGCGGGGCGGGAGCGGGAGTATTTGCCATTTATTGCGCCATAACGAGATTGCCGAATGGCACGGTACTCAGGAAACGGCAGAGGCAGTCTACCACGAACAACCCCCGGCATACCGCGTTCGCAGCCGTCCCCTCAGGCCTTCTCCCATCGCAAACCTTTATCCTATAACCAAATACCGGGCGCCTACCTTTCGATTTACGTCGTTCCCTGTATGGCCGAACTTCTTTCGGCAAAGTAGGCTTGTCCTGCAACTCTTTAAAGGTGGAAATCTTAAGAGTTACGTTTTTGCGATCGAAAGGAGACAAAAGTGAAACTCGGAAAGTATTTATCAGCAATGGGAGCGACTCTCTTTCTAGGAGCCTCGCTCTTGGCCAGCGTTCCGCAAAACCAGCAACCCGCTCCAGACAACACAAAAAATAACCAAGGTGATGCCAGTAAAGATGCCATCACTGCCGATCAGCAGAAAATGAATCCTGCGGACCGCAACACCACAAAGCAAATTCGCAAGTCGATCATGCAGGACAAGTCGCTTTCCACCTACGCGCACAACATCAAGATCATCACCCAGGATGGCAAGGTCACCCTAAAGGGGCCGGTGCGTTCCGAGGATGACAGGGCCAACCTCGAAGCCAAGGCCGTGGCGGTTGCCGGCGCAGGCAACGTCTCTAACCAATTAGAAATAGCCCCTAAGCAGTAAAGGTTTCCCGCTGGCGTCGTTGAGATGAAAAAAGGAGAAATAAAAATGTCGGATAACAAGAAAACCTCAGTTTTCGGAATTTACACCACGCGCGAGTCCGTCGAGCGCGCCGTGGATACGTTTTTGAAGAGCGGATTTACCACCTCGGACGTCTCCGTTCTGTTGCCGGAGAATCTGGGTGGAAAGCCATTGGCCACGCACAAAGACACGAAAGCTCCCGAAGGCGCAACCGCAGGCGGCGGCGCGGGTGCTGTAGTCGGTGGCACGCTCGGTCTTTTGGCTGGAATCGGCGCTCTCGCCATTCCTGGCCTGGGGCCCTTCATCGCAGCAGGTCCGATCATGGCCGCTTTGGCGGGCATAGGAGTCGGTGGCGCGGTGGGCGGCTTTGCCGGTGCGCTCATCGGAATGGGCATTCCCGAGTATGAAGCAAAACGCTACGAAGGCCGCATTCAGAAGGGCGGGATTCTATTGTCCGTCCATTGCGACACTTCGGATCAGGTAAAGCGAGGCAAGGAAATCCTGAAGAACACCGGAGCGGAAGATATTTCATCCACTGGCGAGTCTTCTTCTAATGTGAAATCGTCCGACCGCGACATCAAGCGTCGCGCCGCGACCGCCAACGAATAACGGGAAGGGGAGGAGGGCTTTTCGTCAGCCTTTCTCCCTCTTTCTTTTGCACACCGCCGGGCCCTGTTACCGTCAACTCGAGGGAAATTCCTGATGCTCCTTTACGTCGGTAATAATCATTCTTTGGATTCTAGGTTTCATTGCGTTTCATGTAACCATGGGCCTGATCCATATCATGCCGATCCTCGGTCTCGCTTTAATCATTACGTGCTTCATTCGGCGAAGAGCCCGGTCGGACAGCTTCCGTTTCAGTTCGCGGCGCGAAATGAAATTAGAGGAGGACTGAATGGCTAGTGAAGGAAAGAAATGCGAACATCCCGTGTGCTCTTGCATCACCACCAAGAAATACTGCAGTGAAGCTTGCGAAGCGATGGAAAAAAGATCCGACATCGATTGCCGCTGCAACCACCCTGCCTGCAAAGGCAAAGTCCGCTAACCTCCGAGGCGTAAGCGGAAAAGCTAGACCGAAGAGAAAGTGGGACGACCTTCAAGCTTGGAAAATAGCGGGGATCAGTAATCGTTCTCGCCTGGTGGTACGGCCGCGCCGGCTCCTTCGGTTATGCAGCCAGTTTGAAAAAGCGGTTGTAACATTCTTGGCACCGGTACGGCCGGAATCGAACGATTTGCAATATTCGGTCTACAATCCCGCGTCTGTGCGATCGCCGGACGATATCGCTCCCACAGTGAGGACAAATGTACGCTTTATCAATTGACATAAAATCTCCACCTAGATCAGATGCCGCGACTCTTCTGCCTAATTCACACGCCCTTTCCCCAGGACTCAAACTTGCCGGCAGAGCCCAAAACTCTCCCCCGCTCTTCCCTATCCTACTGCTACCTACTCTCGTAATCAATCAACAGCCTAAAAATCCCTGAGAGCCTCCCGCACGGCCCCTAGCCGACGCGGAATCCGGTATTTTCGGCCTAAATCTTGCCTCGGGCCATGCCCTGAACCCTGTAATCCTTCGCTGAATTCTACCTAGCCCATTTCGTGCGCTAGCGCAAAAAATTTGCCCGTCAGGTATGTACCAAACCCGGAAGGCCTCATTTTGTTGTAGGAAAGCACTTTGCGAAGACTTCTGGTCTTGAACTGCTCGGGCGAGCACGTTTATCCGTACCATTCCACTTCTCGCAATAGACGCATGAACTCGCTGGCATCGAATTCCAAAACAAGCTCGCAAGCCTGCGCGATCCTGAATTTTTCCGACAGATTCTCGGCTTTCACCATCTCCTCATCTAACGCTTGCAGCGAACGCAGCGTCGCCCGATGCCGCAGAGCATTCCTGGCAAATTCCCGCGAAGCGATGTAGGTCTTGATTCCCGCTACAAAAGCCGGCCCTAATACAGCCGCTGTAATTAACACTCCGATGCCCGGGTAGTTGAGCAAATCCAGACCAGAATGAAGCAAAATACAGCCAAAAGTTACGAAGAACACGATTGTCATTAATAGATGGGCTCCGGCTCCGTCGTTCTTTTCAGCGTCCGCGAGATAGTACATTTGCGCCCGAATTCGTTTGTCGCAGTAATATTTAATGATTTCGCGTAATGAATTAGGATTATTCTCCGAACACTGGACATCAGAAACATCTGGCACCACGCCTTCTACAGTCCGTTCTTCGACATCTTGATATACCATTGCCCGGAGCTTAAGGACCCGTGCCACCACTCTGGCGCGCATATCATCCGATTGCGGTTCGCCCGGCCGTTTGGTTTCTCCTGAGTTAACGCACCAATGTTGCGTGTCCATGATCGTCTTGAATTTCAACAGCCGCAATTTTTCCGCTCGATATCGCGCGAGCAACCAATGCTCTTTCGGTTTGCTCAGCACTCCCACCAAAATAGAAGCCAGGCATAGCAGTGCGAAACTGAATTCCAAGTATTCAACCCAATCCGGCGACCAGTGCGGATATACGGTCTCGTAAAGTCCTAGAAATATTGCGGCCACCCCGAACCAAACCGCCGCCTGGGAAGTATTTTGATATTCCTTCCGGTACCTTTTGGCGTCGTGGTCCGCTTCCTGGAACGGAGGGAAAATTAACTCCTGGGACAGCATCAATGCATTCAGAAGTGGTTCGCATTCCTTGTTGCCGGCCTCCACTTCCTTGCAGTATTTTAGAATGTTGGCTGAATCGTCCATGTCGTCATGCGGCGAGTCATCTTTTGGAAGTTCCTTCTGTGGGCGGGTTTGCAGGTTTACGATACGATATCCCAACGCAATGGTCGTTTTCAGAGTTTGGTTTACCAGCGCGCGGTCGTATTCTTTCTCGGCGCCCGGAAGCTGATCGTAGGGAACCAGGCATGGATGCTTCCGTTTCGCGTCGTCGCGTTGCGGCCCTCGCGTCCATCCGTCCTCGATCCGTTTTTGCGCCCATACTTCATGGGCATTGCGCGCAAGCTGCTCCAGCAGTGGCTTCAGCTCGTCCAGCCTGGTATCGGAAGTATCTATCGGATGAGGAACGTAGGGTTCTTCCGCCATGCCGTAGGTATCCCCCATTGCCATCGAGCCGTATGATACGGCCGCCGTAGCTAGCCCCGGACCTTCGTTCGAAATTACCGGAGCGCGGTCACTATATCAGAACTCCAAAACCAGCCCAATAACCCGCTACGGCCCTCGCTGAAGCCGCGTTTTCCTTGAAATGCCCGGTACCGTTACTCGATTTGCGTTTGCAAATCCCTCAACGGCTATAAGACAATATCGTCCAGCTTTCATTCTCACCGCAGTTCGGCCCTTGGAGTAAGTGATGGATCCCAGCCCCAAGAAGATTTTCGTCAGCTACGTGGAGGAAGATGGCGACGTAGCCCACGAAATCGCCAAGCACCTGGAAGCCCACGGTTACAGCAGTTGGTACTACGAACGCGATTGTCCTGCCGGCGCGGATTACTTCGAAGAAACCTTCAAAGCCATTTCCGATTGCGAAGCCATGGCTATCATCATCTCGCCGCGCTCGCTGCCCTCCGACCAAATCACGCGCGAAATCGTGCGCGCCGTGGAATCCAACAAAGCTACTCTGCCACTGCTTCTCGATCTTACTCACGACGAATATGCGCACCGCCGACCAGGCTGGAAACAAGCCATGGCCGCGGCGAACGCCACACGCCTGCGTGCCAACGAAATCCCCGGCATTATCCCGGCGCTTGTTGCTGGCCTGCACGCAAAAGGCATTCATCCGCACGCCGGCGCCGCCCCTGCCGTTTCGCAGCAGTCTGGGGTCATTGCCGCCCCCGCCGTTTCACAGCAATCTGGAGTAATTGCAGTTCCCCAGGTTGTCCCGGTGTCCACGAACTCCGGAACAGTCGTTGTGCCGCCGCAGCACTCCGACCCCGCCTTCGTGCGCGAAGCGACGCAAGCTGC
>Ga0307477_10002969_pt1 | contig 12815 bp, 9 predicted proteins | sample atmos_gasesECM2C_FD_203316 | JGI IMG/M metagenome (GOLD analysis project Ga0307477, IMG submission 203316) | Hardwood forest soil microbial communities from Morgan-Monroe State Forest, Indiana, United States - atmos_gasesECM2C_515 | ecosystem: Environmental > Terrestrial > Soil > Temperate...
GTGAGCCACAAGGCAATTCCTTATGTAGTGGGGGTTTTTGGTTGACAACAGCCCGGGCAAAGACCAGAATGCCGACAATACGGGGATTACCTTCTATTCCGGCCGGATTATCCCTGAGGGGGGTCCTCATGAATCGGCGGCCGTACTGTCCCGTCTGGCTCGCGTGGGTCTGCCTGGTCCCTGTGATCATAGGTTGTGGCGCCAAGCGCAGCGACGTGCCGCTGGACGAGGAGAAGGCCCGCATGATGAAGGTTGCCACGTACCTGTCCGCTTACAAGGCGGCGCACGGGAACAAGACGCCGACGCGCATGGACGAGGTCAAGGCATGGGCCAAGAACAACCGGCAGGCCGAGGACGCAGACTTCGTCTCAACCCGGGACGGCGAGCCGTACCTGTTGCTGGGCGGCCCCAGAATGCTGTTCCGGGAGAACACAGGCAAAGACGGGCAGGTCTATGTCGGCGGCCTGACCGCGGGTGTCGCGGTGATGACAGTGCCGCAGGCGCAAGAGCTGGTGGGCCAGCAGGAACCCTCCAGGTCCCGCTCGGACGGCGACAAGGAGAGGCGGCAGCGCATGCAGCGGCGCCAGTAAGCAGGCTTGCTCGGCTTGGCGCTGGGGCTGGGCCTGGGGTCTACCCAGAAGTTATCCGAAGAACATCTGCGCCTCACGTGAGGTGCTTTGGCCCTGAGAACTGTTCGGCGGTTTGTGTGTCCTTCATTTTTCTTTCTTCATGAAGGAGGACGCCCGTGACTAAGCGATGGTTCTGGACGCGGATCGGCTTCACGCTGATCGAATTGCTGGTGGTAATCGCCATCATTGGGGTGCTGGTCGCCTTGCTGCTGCCGGCGGTACAGAAGGTTCGGGAGGCCGCCAACCGAATCAGCTGTGCCAACAACCTCAAGCAGATCGGCCTGGCCTTGCACAACTTCCACGACACTGAAGGCCAATTCCCGACCGTCGGCGCGGTCTGGCAGTATGGGCCCTCGTTCCAGGGCGAAACGGGCACTCCGGGGACGAGTAGCGCCGGTCCCAGCCAGGGGGCGACCCCCCAGGGGCCCAAGTATCAAACGGCCAACTTCCTCTACCAGATCCTGCCCTTCATCGAGCAGCAGAACGTCTGGAACATGTCCGACTACGTCGCTGACAGCTCGGGCAACGACTTCCAGGACCTGTCCCCCGGACAGACCAATGACACCGCCGGGGTCGGCAACCCGCCCTTCGGCCCGAACGGCTGTTATGGATTTCCCGTCGGCACCTGGACCACGTACAATCAGGGGCCGCCCTCCCGCTGGAACCCGACCGGGCCGTATGTTCTGGGACCCGTCAGCCAGACCCCCATCAAGACCTATTACTGCCCGTCGCGGCGGCCGGCCCAGCTCTACAACACCCCTGCCATGGCCCTCACTGACTACGCCTCCGTTAACGGCCTGGGCTCCTACTTTACGCTTGGGCCGAACGGCCAACCGGTGGACGCCAACGGCAACCGTCTGAATATCGACAATTCTACCGGCCTGTGGACGACCGCGGGTGTGATCATCCCCGGGAGCTACAACACCTGGGCCAGTGGCGTGCCGAAGGTCAACATGGCAAGCGTCATCGACGGCACTTCGAACACGATCGCCGTGGCGGAGAAGTTCGTCCGGCCCGATCAGTATAACCTGCCCACCGGCAACGACTGGGGCGACGACATCCAGTATTTCAACGGCTGGGACTCGCCCAACACGCGCAGCACCATCTGCGTCCCCTCCTACGCCCCCAACCCGGCCCACGACCAGAACTTCGACACGAACGTCTACCCCGCCTGGCACACGGCGATGTGCGTGGGCTCGGCCCACCCTGCCGGCGCCAACTGTGTCTTCGCCGATGGCTCGGTCCGCAATCTCAAGTACGGCATCGACGTGGCTCCGTTTAACGCCCTGGGAGGAAGGGCCGACGGCATCAACATCAATTCGGACGATTATTGACCCTGGAGATGGCGGCAGCGACTAGGGAGTCAGTCAGCAGCTACGGCCCCCGGACACGCGTCCGGGGGCCGTGGCTTTTTCACGGCACCGGGATCGCGGCCGGGCGGGCCTTGCCGGTCAGCCAGCGCCGGTGGTAGTCGGCACGCCGAGTGTCGCCCTCCTTTTGGTAATAGTCGGCCATCAGCTGGTGGGTCTTTCGGTGGCCTGGCTCGAGCGAGAGCACGCTGCGGAACCAGTGGGCCGCTTCCAGCTCACGGCCCAGCTCCATGTCGGCGACCCCGGCCGCGTAGCGGAGGGAAACGCGGGCCGGGTGCTTGTGGATTTGCTCGACCAGGTCTCGGAGCTCGCTCTGCCGGCGGGAGATTTCCTGGAACCGGCGCTCATAGGTCTTGGCCTCGGCATCGCGGTGCAGTTGCCGCAGCGTGCGGGCAAGAGTGTGTAGTACGTCCGGATCCCTGGGGGCGACCGGCTCGGCGCGCTCCAACCAGCGCAGGGCTTTGGCCGGGTTGCCGTCGGTCAAATCCAGCTGGGCCCGGAGGAAGAGGCCGGGCCCGTGGTCGTGATGCACGGTCAACAAGCGGTCCAGCGCCGCCCGCGCGGCGTCCGGGTCGTTCAGGGACCATTCGCACTGTGCGACGCGGTACCGGGCCTCGGCGTCGTCCGGATGCTGGCGGAGGAAGGCCTGGTAATCCGCGCGGGCCTCCGCGAAGCGCTTGTCGGTCATGTAGGCAGCGGCGCGCCAGGCCAGCGCCTCCGGGTGCTCCGGGCGGAGCTCGAGGGCACGGCAGTAGTCAGCGACGGCCTGGGTGGCTTCGCCACCCAGGTGCAGCGCGCGGCCGTGGTAGAGCCAGGCCAGCCAGTCGTCGGGGTAGCGCCCCTTCCAGATCTCGGTTAACGTCAGAGCGTCGCGCAACCGCTCGTCGTCCAGGTAGCCGCGGACCAGTGCCTCCAGGATGAGCACCTCCTCGGCGGGGCCCGATTGCAGGTAGGCCTGCAAGGGTCGCTCGACCGCCCAGACGTCTCCCACCTGGGCCTGCCAGAGACGCGCCTCGAGCTCGATCTGGTCGGCGGGCCAACCCAGGAACTGCGCCGCTTCGAGGTGGGAGCCCCAGGCGGCAAAGTCGCCGTCCCGGCGACGGGTACGAGCCATCAGGAAGTGGGCCTCGGCGTTGAAAGGCCAGGCCTCCAGGCAGCGGTCGAGGTGCTTGCCGGCCGTGTCAAAGTCGCGGGCCTCCAGGGCACGTTGCGCCTCCTGCCAGTGGAAGTCGCCGCTGTCGTCGTTCGCGGCGGCCGGCGGCGTGGCCGCGGGATGCAGCCACCACAGGGCCCCGAGGCCGGCCAGGAGCAACAGGGTGAAGAGGCCGGCGGCGACGGCCAGGCGCGGGTGCCGGCGCAGGGCACCGTGGACCGCAGGCGGAGTACAGGCAGACTGGGTCGGCGTCGGCATCATGATGAGTCGCAGGCCGGCAGCCCGGCCCGTTCGAGCAATCGCACAGGGCACGGGCTGGATCGAGTCTGTATTCTGCCCAATGCCCGGCGCGGGGTCAAGCCGCCGCCGGGCCGGGGATTCATCCTTGCGGGCGGGCCGGGCCGGCTGTATTCTCCAAAGCAATGTTGAGGTAGGCACTGAACGCTTCTTGCTCTCAAGGTCTGCGCCACCATGCTTCGCTCCTTGCTGGCCAAGGTCCTACCACTGGTCCTCCTCCTCGTGCCGGTCACCTGGATCGGTTTGAAGCTGTCCGGGTTCGGGTTGCGGCATTCCTCGGACACTTCTGGGATTGACAAAGGTAATGAAGCCCAGGCCAGCCACCTGCTGCGGGGCCGGCGTTGGATAGCCAAGGCCAGGGAGGCCCGGCGGCACGCCAGGGCGGCACCGCCTTACGAGGAGGCCCAGGAGGCGGGGCAGATGCTGCTGGGTGGCGCCGGACTGGCGGGGCAGCCGGCGGCGGTCCGGGCCGCGATCTGGCTGTCGGCCTGGCTGGTGCAGCGACCGGTTGCCGTGCCGTCGGCGGAGCGCAAGGCCCTGCACCGGGCCCTGACGGAGTTCGCCCAGGTTCGCGATGACGGGGCGACCGGTGTGGAGGCCAGCCTGTCTGCCGCCCGGTGCCTGGTCGCGCTCGGTCAGCGGCCGCTGGCCGTGGCAGGGCTCGAGGCCCTCACCAGGCGGCACCCGGACGAAATGGAAGCCCACCGGCGTCTGGCCGCCCTCTTCATCGACCTGAACGCCGTGAACCCGGCCATCCGACACCTGCGGGCCTGGGGAAAACTCGACCCCCAGGACGGCCGACCTTACCGGTGGATCGGCTTTTTCCACAAGGAGTACGGTAACCCGCAAGAGAACGCGAGCAACACTCTGGAAGCCATCAAGGCGTACGAGGAAGCCTTGAGGCGCCATCTGGAAGCGGGCGATCGGGCCGACGTCGTCGAGGAGCTGGCCGAAATCCTGATCGACACGCAAGGAGACAGCCGCAAGGCCCTGGAGGTCCTGGGCCAATGTCCGGAGCGGTTTGGCGACGCGCCCGGGATTGTCACGCTGCGCGCCGATTGTCTCGGCAGGTTAAACCGGAGCTCCGAAGCGGTCCGCTTGCTGGACGGCGCCCTGCGCCAGTACCCGCAGTTTCCGCCAGCGCTGCTCCTGCGGGCCACGATGTACCGGGATGAGGAGGAGCCGCGCAAGGCCCGGCCGCTGCTCGAAAAGGCGGTTGCTGTCGATCCGTACAACGACAAGATCCGGCAGCAGTTGGCGCTGGTCTACAAGGAATTGGGTGACCACGCCCGCGAGGCGGAACAAAAGCGGTTCTACGAGGAGGCGCGCGCGATCCAGGAGGACCTGGCCAACTTGACGCAGGCGGCGACCGAACAACCCTCCGATGATGGGGTCCGCTACCGGCTGGCGCTGTTGTTTCTCAAGCTCAAGCACACGCACGAGGCGGCCATGTGGCTTCAGGCAGCCGTGGCGGCCAATCCGGACAACTACCAGGCCCGACAACTCTTGACCGGCCTGAGCGGCGGGCGGGGTGTCAGCCGCCGCTCGTCGGCGCTGGGGAGTGAATGAGGATCGCCGGCCGGCGTCGGCGGGCGGTCAGCGGCGGCCGGCGGGGGGCCAGGGCCGTGGTTCGCCTTGCACCAGGCGCCAATAACGGTCGCAGGCCAGGCCGTCCCACATCTGGGTCCGGGCTTTCCCCGAGGGCCAGCGTACGGTCAAGCGGCCGACGCTCTTGTGGTGGCCCAGGCCGAAGATGATGCGCCGATCACTGGCGGACAGGTAGCTGCCGCCGCCCAGGACCGTGCGCGCCAGCTTCCGATCCCCCACCTCCAGGATCAGTTTCGCGCCGACGGCGTCACGGTAAGGGTTGCCGACCAATTCGATACCCAGCCAGTGGTGGCCGTTGTCAAGGACGTTCTGCAAGAGGGCCATCGGCTCGTTAACGTGGCTGATCACGATGTCGGTCCGGCCGTCATTGTCCAGGTCGCCGAAGGCGGCGCCGCGGCCGATGTGCTTGGCGTGGAAGAATGGTCCGGCCTGGGCTGAAACGTCCTCGAAGCTAACCTGAAAGGGTTTGTCGCCCGGCCGGCGGAGGTTGCGTAAGAGGACGGGCCGCTGCCGGATCTCGAACGGCGGGCGGGGGTAGCGGAGGACGTGGCCGTTGGTGATGAAGAGGTCCTCGTTGCCGTCCCGGTCGAAGTCGATGAAGCCGGTGCCGAAGCCGACGTAGCTGAGACCGATGGCCGAGATCCCCGCGCGCTTGCTGGCGTAGATGAACCGCCCGCCGCCGCGGTTGCGGTACAGGGCGTGGGCCTCGTTCTGGTAGTTGGTCACGAACAGCGACAAGTGGTCGCTGCCGTCGTAGGCGGCGGCAGCGACGCCCATGCTGCCGTTGACATGGCCGGTGTCGTCCTGGGCGACGCCCCGGTCGACGCCGGCCTCCGTGAAACGCATGCCGCCCTGATTCAAGTAGAGGAGGCTGTCCATCTCGTCGTCGGCGACGTAGATGTCCGGCCGGCCGTCATCATCCACGTCGACCGCGACCACGCCCAGGCCCTTGCCGTGCTTGAGGGCGTGCTCGGCCAGGATGCCGGCCGGCTGGCTGACGTCCGTGAAGGTGCCGTCCCGGTTGTTCTGGTACAGCACGTGGGGCAGGGCCTGGAACTGCCTGGGCGGGCAGACGTCGCGCTGGTCGCCATAAGAGCAGTTGGTGGGGTGGTTGTCCCAGGACCAATTGACGTAGTGGCAGACGTAAAGGTCGGGGAAGCCGTCGCCGTCGAAGTCGGCCCAGGCGGCGCTGGTGCTCCAAAGCCGGTCGTTAAGGCCGGCCTGCCTGGTGACGTCGACGAAGCGGCGGCCGCCCGGTGCTGCTGGGTCCTTGACGTTGTGGAAAAGGGCCAGCCGGCCGTAGCCGGTCACCAGCAGATCGGGGAAGCCGTCGTTGTCGTAGTCGGCGACGGCTGCCCCGTGGGTGTAAAACCAGGGCCGGCCGCGGTCGAGGCGGTCGAGCCCGACCTCCCTGGTCACGTCCTGGAACTTCCAGCCGCCCAAGTTCTTGTAGAGCCTGCACGGGTGGCCTTTGATGTCCTTGTTCTGCGGGCCGCCAAAGTAGCCGCCGCCGGTCACGAAGATGTCCAGCAGCCCGTCGCCGTCATAGTCGATCAAGGCCACGCCGCCGCCCAGCGCCTCCAGGATGGCGAAATGCCCCGCCTCCTGGCCGTTGCGGTAGGCGAAGTCGATGCCGGCCGAAGGAGCCTTATCGACGAAATACGGCGGGGCCTGTTCTGCCTCGGGTAGCTCGGCCGGTTGGGGCTTGCCGGTGCAACCGTGCAGCGCGCCAAAGGCCGCGCTACACAATGCTACGGCCAGGCAGAGCTTCGCGACAGGGCGCGGCCGGCGGCCCATGGTCATCCTCGGGGGTGGCGGGAAGGCAGCGGCACTACGGGCGTGGCGAGTGTCGCCATCTGCCGCCGATGGCTCGGCCCCATTACTACAAGGGAGGCGCATCGACGCTGTCAAGGGGAAAAGCCGCTGCAATGAGGCTCGACGCGGCATCGGCGTTTGGTGGGCGTAACCGGTTGCCCGCTCAAACGCCCCGAAGGGGCCAAACAGGACAGCCCAGGGCAACGCCCTGGGAGGGGACGTTTGCGATGTATTTTCGCCCTGAAAGGGCGAAATACCGCGCCGGTGCAGAGTTCGTTTCGCCCTTTCAGGGCTCGGTCCCCGTTTCTGTGGCCTGCCCCAGGGCGTTGCCCTGGGCTATCCTGTGCCAGCCTTTCAGGCTGAAGAAATCGGCGTAGCCTTGTCGGCAATTGACTCGTGGACGGCCCCTGACATAACAGAAAACTCTGTAAATCCGGCACCTGGAGTGAGCGGAGGATAGGTTACGCCCCGTCTAGTTGACAACCATCACCCGCGGCCCTATTCTCCATGATCGATCGCGAACCAATGACGACCGATCATGGTGTCCGCTCTGTCGCTATGCGTCAGGAACGAGCCTCCCCATTGCGCAGGTATTGAAGGCCTGGAAGTTGGCCATGCAGCGTTCCCTGATTTGGGTTTTTTGTGCCCTTGCTGTAGCAGGCTGCACCCGACCGGCCGATACTTCCGAGGGTGAACCGGCCGAGCCGGCCTGGTTCGAGGATGTGACCGAGAGGGCCGGCCTTGACTTTACCCATGATGCGGGGCCGGTGGACGGCACGTACTTCCTGCCACAGATCGTCGGCTCCGGGGCGGCTCTGTTCGATTACGATCAGGACGGTCGGCTGGACATCCTGCTCGTGCAAAACGGCGGGCCGAAGTCGGGCTCCACCAACCGGCTCTACCACCAGGGGCGCGACGGCCGCTTCACCGACGTCAGCAAGGGCTCCGGCCTGGACGTGGCCGGCTACGGCATGGGGGTCGCGATCGGCGACGTCAACAACGACGGCTGGCCGGACGTGCTCATCACCCAGTACCGCGGGGTGCGTCTGTTCCTGAACAACCACGGGAACGGGACGTTCACCGAGGTCACCAAAGCGGCCGGGCTCGACAGCCCGCTCTGGGCGACGTCGGCGGCCTTCGTCGATTACAACCGGGACGGCTTGCTGGACCTGGTGGTCGTGAACTACCTCGATTACGACCCAGCCTCGGGCTGCGCCGACGGGGGCGGGAGGCGGGGGTATTGTCCGCCGCGCACGTTCTACGGTACGGTCACAAAGCTGTACCGCAACCTCGGCCGCGCGGCCGGCGCGAGAACGGACACGGTCCGCTTCGAGGACGTGACGCTGGCGTCGGGGCTGGGCCGGCAGCCCGGACCCGGGCTCGGCGTGGCGTGCGCCGACTTCGACGGCGACGGCTGGCCGGACATCTTTGTCGCCAACGACGACCAACCCAATCACCTGTGGATCAATCAGCACGACGGCACGTTCCGGGAAGAGGCGCGGGAGCGCGGCGTCGCCTGCAACGCCCTGGGAAAGGCGCAGGGAAACATGGGGGTGGCGATTGGGGATGTGGACGGCGACGGCCGGTTCGACGTGTTCGTGACCCACTTGACGGAGGAGACGCACACGCTGTGGCTCCAGAAGCCGAGGGGGCTCTTTCAGGACCGCACGGCGGCGGCGCGGCTGGCCAGTCCGCGCTGGCGCGGCACCGGCTTCGGCACCGTGCTGGCGGACTTCGACCACGACGGCGCCCTTGACCTGGCCATCGTCAACGGCCGGGTCTCGCGGGGACAGCCGGCCGAGAGCGGTGCCCTGAGCGCCTTTTGGAAGGACTATTCGGAGCGCAACCAGCTATTCGCCAATGACGGCACCGGCCGCTTTCGCGACATTTCTGCGGAGAATGCGCCATTCTGCGGCAGCGCGCGGGTCTCGCGCGGGCTGGCGTGCGGAGACGTGGACGGCGACGGGGCGGTCGACCTGCTGGTGACCACGGTAGCAGGCCGCGCGCGGCTGTACCATAATGTCGCCCCCAAGCGCGGTCACTGGCTGCTGGTCCGGGCCATCGACCCAGCCTTGAAGCGCGACGCCTATGGGGCCACCATCACGGTCGAGGCGGGCGGCCGCCGTCGAGTGAGCTGGGTGAACCCGGGGACCAGTTACCTGTGCAGCAACGACCCGCGCGCCCACTTCGGCCTGGGCCGGGCCGCGCGCGTGGACAGCATCCGCGTGCAGTGGCCGGACGGGAACGATGAGACCTTTCCCGGCCGGGCTGCGGATCAGCTCGTCGTCCTGCGGAAAGGAGAAGGCCGCCGGCAGTGACAGGTTCTTTGGCGAGCCGTCGAGGAGCGGTGGTATGAGCGAGGGCGGAAAAACGGACCTGCGGCCGGTCATCCGGTCGTCGCGTCGGCGCTTGAGGACGGCGGCTATCGCAGTGGTCGTGGTGCTGGCCGCGGGCATTGGCGCGTACGTCTGGCGGCAACAGCGTGCGGGGCCGCAGCCGCCTGCGGTGTCGGTGGAGGGGCTCGAACCGGTCGTGGCGGCTTCGGTGGCGGAAGCGCGGGGTGCCGTCGAGCAGTCGCCGCGGTCGGCCGCAGCCTGGGGGCACCTGGGTATGGTCCTGTTCGCCGCTCGCCTGCGTCCCGAGGCGGAGGCCTGTTTCGTGCGGGCCGAACAGCTCGACGGCCAGGAGCCCCGCTGGCCGTTCTTCCAGGGGAAGCTGCTGTCGCTGACGGACTCTGAGGAAGCTATCCCGAAATTCCAGCGCGCGGCCGACCTGTGCGGCGACCAGCCCGACGCGCCGCGGCTGCGGCTGGCCGACCTGCTGGCGGAGCAAGGTCGTGCCGACGAGGCCCGGAGCCAGTTCGCTTCCCTGTTGGAGCGCCAGCCGTCTCACCCGGTCGCCCGCCTGGGCCTGGCGCGGCTGGCTTACGAGCGGAATGACCTGGCGGCGAGCCTGCGCGATCTCAAGGAATGCGCGGGCAGCCCGTTCACGCAAAAGGCGGCGCACACTCTGCTGGCCGCGGTCTACCAGCGGCTCCGCGACCGCAAGGCCGCGGACCTGGAGCGCGGCCGAGCCGCACGCCTGCCGGACGACCGATCGTGGCCGGATCCCTTCTCGCGGGAGCTGGCCCGGCTGCGGGTGGACCGGCGCTCGCGCCTCGAGGAAGGCGCGCGGTTGCTGGGCCAGCACCGGCTGCCGGAGGCCATTGAGTCACTTGAGGAGCTGGTCCGCGACCATCCCGATTTCTACGCGGCCTGGCGGGACCTGGGTTATGCATACTTTCAGGCGCGGGATTACGCCAATGCCGAGCGGGCGCTGGGTGTCGCCCTGCGGCTGGAGCCTGGCGCGGCCGAGGCCCACTACTACATGGGCTGCGCGGCCATCAACCAGGGCAGGGACGAAGCGGCGGTGCGGTCCTTCCGCAAGGCCACCGAGCTGAAGCCCGACTACGCGATGGCCCATTACAACCTCGGCCGGTGCTTGGAGCAGCAGGGCCACCGCGCCGCCGCGATCGAGGCCTTCCGCAGCGCCCTCCGCGCGCGCCCTTACCTGGCCCTGGCGCATCGGGACCTGGCGGACTTGTTGTTGCAGACCGGCGACAAGGCCGAGGCGCTCGTCCACCTGCGCTACGCCGTGGAATTGGACCCGGCGGACGAGGCGGCCAAGGCGCGGCTGCGTCAAGTCGAGGGAAAGGTGGCCAGGTGACCTCGGGTCCGATTTTTTCAGCACGGTCGGGGTTGGTTCCGTTCCTGATAGCGAAGAGGCTTCAGCGCATGAACAACGTCGTTGATCCGAACCCCCAGCAGCTGTTGCACCAGGCCAAGGCGGGCGATGCCCCGGCCTTGGGCGCCTGTTAGTTTTTTGGTTGACGGCGACCGCGGCCTGGACCATAATCGCGTTAATGGATACCTTTTTTTTCTTCGCCCCCCCCGGGTTTTGTGTTGGAGGGATACCGGGATGAATCGATGCCAGCGCTTTCCCTTGCCGGCGTTCCCGCTGGTCGGCTTGCTTTGTCTGGCCATGGGCTGCGGTAAGGGTCCAGTCAAGCAAGTCGAACAAGATCCGGAGAAAGCACACATCATGCAGGTCAGTGCCCTCGTGTCCGAATACATGGCGGCCCACAGGAAGCCGGCGAAGAACATCGATGAGCTGCAAGCGTGGGCCCTGAAGGCACACAAGGCTACGGACGAGGACTTCGTCTCGACGCGGGACCAGGAGCCCTACATGCTGGTCGGCGACCGCGTGCGGGAGAAGACCGGTAAGAACGGGAAGGTGTTTGTGGCGGGCAGAGGGGGCGCCGCGGAGGCGGACCGGGAGAAGGCGGATCAGATGGAGAACGACCAAACACGACCAGGCCCCCCGCCGGGGGTCCGCCGCTAATCGGCCGGCCGAGAGGCCAGCCTGGTTCGGCTGCGATATTTTCAGTTTTTGTGTCGCTCATTTCTCATTCATGAAGGAGGCATCCTGTGATCGGAAGATGGTTACGGTTCCGGATCGGCTTCACGCTGATCGAATTGCTGGTGGTGATAGCCATCATCGGCGTGCTGATCTCTCTGCTCTTGCCGGCGGTGCAGAAGGTTCGCGAGGCGGCCAACCGCATCAGCTGCGGCAACAACCTCAAGCAGATCGGCTTGGCCCTGCACAACTACCACGACACCAACTTGCGCTTCCCGACCAGCGGCTCGGAGTGGCGCACGCAACCTTCGTTCACGGGCGAGAGCAACCCGGGCACGACTGGCGCGACCCCCACGGCGGGCGCGACTCCCAACTCGGCGGCATACCAGACCGGCAGCTGGGCGTTCCAGCTGTTGCCCTTCATGGAGCAGCAGAACCTGCAACAGACGATCGACGTGCCGACGAATTTCCAGGACCTGACGCCGGGGTCCGCCGATCCCCAAGGGCTCGGCTACGGCATCTACTTCAAGACGGGTATGTGGTGCACGACGATCACCGGTCCCAAGGGCCAGTGGACGAATCCTCCCTATGGGCCGTTGTTCAGCACGCCGGTGAAGACTTTCTACTGTCCGTCGCGGCGGCCGCCCCGGGTCAACGGCAACGGCGCCGCCACGACTGATTACGTCGCCGTCGCCAGCACCTACTATCCCGGAATCGTGGTGACCTGCAGCAGCACCGGCGGCTGCAAGGACCAGTGGGGTGACGGCGTGGACAACGGCCTCGTCAGCTGGACGAACTCGGGCGTCATCGTCGCCGGTCCGACGTCCAGCAACGGGACCTACGTGCCCGGGCAGAAGATCAACTTTGCCAGCGTCACTGACGGGACGTCGCACACCATGGCGATCGCGGAGAAGTTCATCCGACCCGACGAGTACGAGAACTCGAACTGGGGCGACGACAAGCCCTACACCCACGGAAACGATAATGATGACTTCCGCGGGACGGGCACCTATGGGCCGTACCCTGGCTTTATTTACCCCGCAACGAAGTCGTACGGCCCCAACCCGGCCAACGACAAGAACTTTGACACCACGCAATACGACAGCTGGACGACGGCCTTCTCCCTGGGCTCGGCCCACCCGGCCGGCTTCAACGCGGTGTTTGCCGACGGCTCCGTCCACAACGTCAAGTACGGCATCGACGCGGCTGTGTTCAACGCCCTGGGCGGCCGCAACGACGGCCTCCCGGACAACTCGGACGATTGGTAAGAGTCGAGTCGAGGTGCAACGTAGCGAGAAAGGGGACAGGACCCCTAGAGTCACGGGTCCTGTCCCCTTTCTTGCACGCTGCGGCCCGCGGAGGATTCCTCCGGGGGCCGCGGCTGTTTTGGGGACTCGGCAAGAAACAACCATCCCACGCCCGTCCTAGTTCTACAGCGCTACCTCGTTGCCGCGTGTCGTCGCAACGTAGGGTAGCCGCAGGCTTTAGCCTGCGGCTGGAGTCGGCCCCTCGCGGGGTGGCCGCCGCAGGCAAAAGCCTGCGGCTACA
>Ga0307477_10002970_pt1 | contig 12813 bp, 10 predicted proteins | sample atmos_gasesECM2C_FD_203316 | JGI IMG/M metagenome (GOLD analysis project Ga0307477, IMG submission 203316) | Hardwood forest soil microbial communities from Morgan-Monroe State Forest, Indiana, United States - atmos_gasesECM2C_515 | ecosystem: Environmental > Terrestrial > Soil > Temperate...
CCGCGCAGGCCGAAGCGCCATCGCCCCGTCGCCGAGGAGAGCCAGAGCGACGAGTGCCGCGGCGCAGAGGGCCGGATATTCCCATCCACCACCTTTGTTCGAGAACAACCAACCGTTGGCGCCGTGCACCAGAACGATCGTGCCCAACATCTCGAGCGCCAGGAGTGGGGCGATCCACCGGGCATAGACACCGAGGATCAGGCCGCTCCCCCCGAACACCTCGAGGGCAAGGACGGCGTACGCCACGATCGCGGGCTGTCCCAGGGATGCGAAATAAAACACGGTCCCGGGTATGGTGAAAACGAAGATCTTGAGCCCCGCGTGCGCGAGAAACATGACGCCGAGGCTTACGCGAAGGAGCAGAACGCCATAGGGCGCCGTGGACTGGTCGATCATCGAGCCCTCCCGCTGTGATGAGATTTCTGGCGAGGAGCGAAGACTCGTTCCCTCCACACCACGTATAGTCTTACGCGCCGGCGGTGCCGGTTCAAGCGAAGAGCATCATTCCGATGAGCCCGCACCCGCGCAGCAGCCCCGTTGCGCTCCTCACTCTCCTGTGCTGGCTGCCGGCGCCCGCGGCAGAGGAGCCCGCAGCGGCCGGTAGCGGCACGCGACCGAATGACTACGTCACTCGTCTCGAGGCCGCCCTGCTGTTGCAAACACTCAATGCGGATCTTCTTGGTCACGATAGCGCGACGGCGACGCTCGAACGCTGGTGTACTGCTCACCAGCTCGCATCGCCGCCACGGATCACGGCGCAGCGGATGATGGACGTGGTCAAGACACCCACGGCAGCGCAGCGGCAGGAGCTGCACGTCGCGCCGACGGATGAAGTCCGCTATCGCAGGGTGAGGCTGCGCTGCGGAGAGGTCGTGCTCTCAGAGGCCGACAACTGGTACGTGCCCGCGCGTCTGACCCCGGAGATGAACAAATTGCTGGATACGACTGACACACCGTTCGGCAAGGCGGTGCAGCCGCTGCACTTTGAGCGTCACACGCTCTCCGCGGAGGTGCTCGTCGACCTCCTGCCGCCGCAGTGGGAAATGCAGTCGCCGTCGTCAGCCACCGCGACACGCACCTTCTGCGTGCCGGCACGAGTGCTGCAGCATCGCGCGCTTCTGACGCTGCCGGATGGCACGCCGTTCAGCGAGGTGGTCGAAACCTACAGCAGCAATGTTCTCGCGGTACCGAGACTCGCGCCCTTGCCGCGTTGCGAGTGAAGCTGCGGCCCGCGGCGACGAGCGCGCTAGGATTTGCGTCGCGAGACGACGAACGCCTCGTCGTTGAACCACAGGCCGCCGTGCTTCTGCAGGACTGCCTGCGTGGCTTCCAGATAGGTACCGGTCTGGAGCATGGAGTCGAGGCGCTCATCCTCGATCTGACTGACGTAGATGGCCGCATTCCATGCCGCGAACAATGTCGAGGTGCCGATGCGATCGCCGATCTCCGACGGCAGGGTATGCATCGCGTACCGAAAGATCGCCTTCTCATCAGGCGGTGCTTGCAGCACGAAGTGGCGCGCCTCGGCGCCGAGCTCCGCCTTCAGCGCCGCGAGCAGCTGATGGCGATCCACCCGGAACGGATCTTCCTTCGGCCAGAGTCTGCGAATGATCTCGAGACCCGGGTCGCGGCCGTAGGATTGAATGGCGAGCAATCGTCCACCGGCAGCGAGGCTGCGTGCCAGTGGTGCGAGGACTTTCGTCACCTTGAATTCGGCGGACATGCGAGCGCGCCAGGGTTGCGAAGCGAGGATGAAGTCGTAGCTTGCGAACGTACGCCCCGGCTTCGGGATCACGCCATCGAGCAGAAACCTCTGATCCTCGCGATAAATGACGAGCACTGACGGCCGTACATAGATCGGATTTCCGGTGCGCGGGCTCGGTTTCGTCTGCCAGCCGCGCGCCAGGGTGGCACTCAGTTGCTCGATCCGCTCGGCATATTCGTGGGCGGAGTCACCGCGCAGTTGCACTTCGTGCCAGTTGAGCGCCGCCTGGGAGCGCGCGTCGCGTGGCATGAGTTGCGGCGCTTCGGAGTAGTGAAGATTGGTGATCACGAGCACCGTGGTCGGATGCTCGAGAAAACGATCGGGCATCTTCTCAAGTCCCAGACGGGCGTCCTCGAGACTGATTTCCTTGGCCACCACCAGCATGGGAACGGTCGGATAGGTGCGATGCGCGCTGCGCATGAGTCGCGACAGAACCGTCGCATCGCCCATGCCGGCGTCGAACAGACGCAGCGCCGGAGGCGATGGCTCGATGAGCTCGAGCTCGTGCGCGGCGCGGCGCGCAATCCAGGTCTTCTCGTTGCAGGTGTTGACGAACGCCAGGTACTTCTGGCGATTGTCGTAGAAACGAAACGGAGTCAACGGCCCACGCGGCGCTGCGACCTGCGGCGGAGCGGCCGTGCCGACCTGCCCCGGCGCTGACCGGCCACCGCCGGAATCTCTGCGTGCCATGGACCCGGGTTCCCGGTCCTCAGACCGGCGGACGATCCGCTGCGCGTGGCGAGGAATGCCCGGCGGCATGCGCGCCGCTTGCCGACCGCGCGGCGTAGCCGAGCGTCCTGAGCGCTGTCGCGATCTCCTCCAGGCTGCTCGCATCGTCGATGGTCGGCGGCACGTTATAAGCCTGCGAGTCAGCGATCGACCGCATGGTACCGCGCAGTACCTTGCCCGAGCGGGTCTTCGGCAGGCGGGCGACGATCGCGACGTGCCGGAACGACGCGACGGCGCCAATCTGCTGCCGGACGCGATCGACGAGCTCCTGAAGCACCTCGCGCTGCGCTCGGGTGACTCCCGACTTGAGCACCACGAGTCCGAGGGGCAGTTGCCCCTTGAGCGGGTCGGCCACGCCGATGACGGCGCACTCGGCCACGTCTGCGTGGCCGGCGAGCACCTCTTCCATCGCACCGGTCGACAGTCGGTGCCCTGCGACGTTGATGACGTCATCGATGCGCGACATGATCCAGACATAGCCGTCGCTGTCGATGAAGCCGGCATCGCCGGTCAGGTAATAACCCGGGTAACGACTCAGGTAACTCTCGCGATAGCCGTCATCGTTCTGCCAGAGTGTGGTCAGCGTGCCCGGCGGCAGCGGCAGACGAATCACGACATTGCCGATCTGACCCGCGGGAACCGCGGCGCCGGCGGCGTCCAGCACCTGTACGTCATAACCCGGCACGGGCACGCTCGCAGAGCCGGGCTTGACCGGCAGCGGCGTCAGGCCACGACAGTTGGCGGCGACCGGCCAGCCGGTCTCGGTCTGCCACCAGTGGTCGATCACCGGCACCCGTAATTTCTCCTCGGCCCAATGCACGGTGTCCGGGTCGCAGCGCTCGCCCGCGAGAAACAGTGTGCGCAGGCTCGCCAGGTCGTAACGGCCGATGAGCGCTCCGGTCGGATCCTCCTTCTTGATGGCGCGGAACGCGGTCGGCGCGGTGAACAACGCGTTGACCCGATGCTCGGCAATGACGCGCCAGAACGCGCCGGCATCGGGCGTGCCGACCGGCTTGCCCTCGTACAGCACGCTGGTGCAGCCGGCGAGCAGCGGCGCATACACGATGTAGGAATGACCCACCACCCAGCCGACATCGGAGGCCGCCCAGAAGACCTCGCCCGCTCGCATGCCGTAGACCGCCTGCATCGACCAGGCGAGCGCGACCGCATGGCCGCCGTGATCGCGTACCACGCCCTTCGGTTTGCCGGTGGTGCCCGACGTATAAAGGATGTACAGCGGGTCGGTCGCCGCGACCGAGACACATGGCGCCGGCGCAGCCGGCGCGAGCGCCGCGGTCCACTCGAGGTCGCGGCCGCTCGCGAGGGTGGCGGTCACCTGCGGACGCTGCAGCACGATGCACTTTGCTACTTTATGGACGGCGAGCCGCAGCGCTTCGTCGAGCAGCGGTTTGTAGGGAATGACGCGCTGCCCCTCGATGCCGCAGGACGCCGAGATCACCATGACGGGGCGCGCGTCGTCGATACGCTTGGCGAGCTCATGCGGCGCGAAGCCCCCGAACACGACCGAGTGAACGGCGCCGATGCGCGCGCAGGCGAGCATCGCGACCACAGCCTCCGGAACCATCGGCATGTAGATGACGACGCTGTCGCCACGGGCGACGCCCTGGGCGAGGAGCGCTCCAGCGAAGCGCGCCACGCGTTCCTGCAGCTCCCGGTAACTGATGCGCGCGACCGTACCGGTCACCGGACTGTCGTAGATGAGCGCCGCCTGCTCTCCGCGGCCCTGCTCGACGTGTCGATCGAGTGCGTTGTAGCAGGTGTTGAGGCGTCCGCCGGTGAACCAGCGATAGAACGGCGCCTGCGTCGCATCCAGCACGCGGTCCCAGCGCCGCTCCCAGTGAAGCAATGACGCGCGCTCAGCCCAGAAAGCCTCCGGGTCCTCGAGCGCGCGACGGTATGCGTCGCGGTAAGCATCTACCGGCGTGGTCATCCTCGCTACCCCCATGGCCGCGTTCGGTGATCGTACATCCGGCTTGCTCTTTCAGGGCAGGGTTTCGCATGACCCTGCCCCTGTCGCGCGCTGCTGCGCCGTTGCCACGCCGGCGCGCGCGCCGCGCGCATGCGGGCTGCGGCTGCCGAGGTGCGCCGCTCCTCGGCGCACGCTGCATCGCCGACGTGTGTTGGCTCGAGATAGTCTTTGCTAGCCGGCGCACAAAAGTGCGAGGATTGGTGTTCACAGGAAGTCATCACACAAACACTGTTAGAAGCACTGCTTATATCACCCGCACCGAACGGCATAAGCGCGTGCGACAAGCTGGAGACTCGCCATGACACTTTCTCTCAACGACGTTGCGCCTGATTTCGAAGCCCAGACTACGGAAGGCAAGATCCGCTTTCACGACTGGATCGGCAACAACTGGGTCGTGCTGTTCTCACACCCCAAGGACTTCACGCCGGTCTGCACGACCGAGCTCGGCTACATGGCCAGGATCAAGCCGGAGTTCGACAAGCGCGGTGTCAAGATCATCGGCCTGTCGGTCGATCCGCTCGAGCGCCATTCCGGCTGGGCGAAGGACATCGAGGAAACGCAGGGCTTCGCGCCGAATTACCCGATGATTGCCGACGTCGATTACAACGTCTCGAAGCTCTACGGCATGCTGCCCGCGCCGGTGTCCGGAGACCCGGCCAAGCGCACGCCCGCGGACAATCAAACCGTGCGCAATGTGTTCGTGATCGGCCCCGACAAGAAGATCAAGCTGATCCTCATCTATCCGATGACCACCGGGCGCAACTTCGACGAAGTGTTGCGGATCATCGACTCGTTGCAGCTCACCGCCAAACACAAGGTGGCGACACCGGTCAACTGGAAGAGCGGCGAGGATGTCATCATCGCCGGCTCGGTCAGCGATGAGGACGCGCGCAAGCAGTACCCCAAGGGCTGGAAGGCGCCGAAACCGTATCTGCGCATCGTGCCGCAACCGCGCGGCTGATCATCGGATGACGTCGAGTCGGCACCGCGGCACCGGCCGCGGCGCGAGCTGCGGCCCGCGCCTCACGAGCGTGCCGGAACGTTGAGGCCGCGCACGACCGCGGGGCGCGCCACGAAGCTCTCGAGCGCGCGCAGCACGCGTGGGAAATCCCCGACGCCGACGAGCTCGCCGGCTTCATAGAAGCCGATGAGGTTGCGCACCCACGGAAACACCGCGATGTCGGCGATCGTGTAGTCGCCGCTTGCGAGCCAGCGGTGCTGCGCCAGTCGCCCGTCCAGTACGCCGAGAAGCCGTCGCGTCTCGGCCACGTAGCGGTCCCGCGGTCGCTTGTCGGCGAAGTCCTTACCGGCGAATTTGTGAAAGAAACCGACCTGACCAAATATCGGTCCGATGGCGCCCATCTGGAACATCAGCCACTGAATCGACTGATAGTGAGCGGCGCGCTCCTGCGGCAGGAAGCGACCCGTCTTCTCGCCCAGGTAGATCAGGATGGCTCCGGATTCGAACAGCGGCAGCGGCCGGCCATCGGGCCCCTCGGGATCGATGATCGCCGGGATCTTGCCGTTGGGGTTGAGTGACAGGAACTCCGGCGAACGGTGGTCATTGCTGTCGAAGCTCACGAGGTGCGGCTCGTAGGGGAGTCCGGTCTCCTCGAGCATGATCGAGACCTTCACACCGTTCGGCGTCGGCAGCGAGTACAGCTGCAGCCGCTCAGGGTGCTGCGCGGGCCACTTGCGGGTGATGGGGAAGTCGCTGAGGTCCATGCTGCGCCTGGCGGTATCGGCTGCGTCAGTCCGTGCGGCCGGCGGCTGCCTCAGGCCTGTGGGGCTGCAGCGCTCGCCGGCCAGCGCAAGGCGTGTCCGGTGTCGTGCTCGAAGCGCTCGATGTCCTCGAGGGTATCGACGTCGACGACGAAGCGGCGATTGTCGGTATCGAAGTAGGCCACGTTGGCCGGATGCGCGTCGCGCCATTGCCGGCAGCCGATGTTGAGATCGCCTGCCAGGATCTGCTCGCGGACGGCGGCGCTGAAGATGACGGGATTGCCCGGCTGACCGGCGACACGCGGGACGACCACGCAAGCTTCTGGCGGACGCTGCTTGAACGCGCCGATGAGCGCAGCAACGTCCTGCTCGTTGACGAGCGGCTGATCGACAAGTGCGACGAGCACCGCATCGATGTTGGGATTGAGTGCAGCGAGCCCGAGCCGCTGCGATGACACCTGGCCATCGTCGGGGCGCGGGTTGTGCACCAGCGTCACGGGGAAAGCCTCGATCACCGGCAGGATGTCCGCCGCATGATGCCCGAGCACGATCACCAGCTCATCGACACCCGCTCCGGAGAGTGCGATCAGCTGACGCAACACCAGTGGCACGCCGCCGAGCTCCAGCAGCGCCTTCGGCCGCCCGCCCATGCGTGCGCCGGCACCGGCGGCGAGCAGCACGGCGCCGACCGACATGCGGCTGTAGAGGCCACTCGCTTTGAGGAGACAACCCACGTCACTTTCCCCGGCCGCCGGCACTCGCACCGTGGCAACAGTGTCCGCTGCCGGACGCCTCCGAAGCGACCGGTTCGGTGCTGACTGCAGAGGAAGGCAGCGCAGCGCGTGCCTCTGCAGCCCGAGGGGGTGGCGTGTCCGCCGCCGGGCCCGCCGCGCCGCGCCGCGCGCGTCTTGCCGCCACGACCGAGGCGAGCACCGAGAGCGCGATTTCCTCCGGTGTTTGCGCGCCGATCGGTTGTCCGGCCGGTGCGACGATGTCGTTCACGGCCCGCGGATCCTGGTGGGCGGCGATCAGCGAGTCGCGCAGCGCCCGCGCCTTGCGGGTGCTGGCGACCAGCCAGATCTTCAGCGCCCGAAGCGCGAGGGCCGCTCGTAATCCCTGCAGATCGCGCCGGCCCTGCGTCGCGACGACCACGAGGCTCCCCGGGGCGATGCGCTTGCTAACGGCCTCCGGTTCGTCGGTGTCGATGACCTCGCTCGCCTCCGCAAACCGCTCGGCATCGGCGCCGCGCGCCACTACCGTCACGGGCAACCCGATGCGCGGGGCGAGCCCGGCGAGCGCCAGCGCCACCGGTGAGTCGCCGATGACAACGAGCCGCATCGGCGGAAGGATCGGATCGATGAACAGCTCGATCGTGCCGGCGGAATGGCAGCTCATTTGGATTTCGATGGCGTGTCCCCCGCGCCCCGACTCACCCGCCGCCTCGGCATCCGGTGCAATGCGCAGCAGGCGCGCGTGGCCGTCGTTGAGCGCCTCACGCACGCCGTGCAGGACAGCAGGTTGAGCACAGCCGCCGCCGATCCAGCCGTGCACGATCCCCTGTGCAGTGACCAGCGCCTTGTCGCCGGGTCGGGCCGAGGTCGGCGCCTCGGTGCGCACCACGCTCACCAGCGCGAACGGCTCCCCTTGCTCCTGCAAGCGCCGCGCAGCCGCAAACAGGTCGGTCGTGGCGTCGCTCATACCAGGGCCTCAATGATTCCGGGCAGCACCGTCTGCAGGCTCGCGAGATCGGCACCGGGCGCGAGCAGATCGATATGGGGCAGAGCGGCCTGCATCCCCTGACTGCTGGGCGAGTACTCGGGGTGACTGCACCAGGGGTTCAGCCAGACGATCCGCCGGGCGCGCCGGCGCAGTTCGGCGAGGGCCGCCGACAGTCGCTGCGGATCACCGGCGTCGTAACCGTCGCTGACGATGATCACGGCCGTGCGTGAATGCACGCAGCGCGCGGCGTGCTCGCGATTGAACTGCGCCAGGCTGTCGCCGATGCGCGTGCCGCCCCCCCAGCCGTGAGCGATCAGGTGGAGCTTCTCCTGCGCGCGCCACGGGTCCGGCTCGCACAGCGCCGCCGACACCGAAGTCACATGCGTATGAAAAATGAAGCTGCGAATGTCCCTGAGCTGGGCGCTCAACGCGCGCGCGAGCCGCAGGTGAAAGAAACTGTATGGCGCCATCGAGCGGCTGACGTCGATCAGCAGCACCAGGCGCGGGCGCACGCGGCGCTGCGTGCGCCACGCGAGGCGCAGTGGTGTGCCGCCGCTGCCGACGCTGCGCCGGATGGTCGTGCGGATGTCCAGCCGGCGGCCGCGGCGCGCGCGGGTCTCGCGTCGCAGACGAATGTGTTTCAAGCTGCGCGCGAAGCGACGCATCAGCGCCTCGATCTCGAGCAGCTGCTCACGCTCCGTCAAGGTACGAAAATCGGCTGAGCTCGTCGCGACGTGCTCGCTCGCGGCATGCCGCGGACGGCGATTGAGAGGGTCGTCACCGTCGGGTGCGCGGCTTCGCCGCGTGCTTGGTACGCCGGCGACGCCGCCATCGCTGCGCTCGCGTCGTTCCGGCCGTTGCCAGCGATTCGGCGGCAGGAACCAGGCGTCGAACAACTCATCGAAGCGCCGCCATTCATCGCGCCGGCCGCAGAGCAAGGCCTGCAGCGACCAGCGCAGCACCCGTGGCTCGAGGACGCCGACCCGTTCCGCGATCCGCAGCACCTCGGTCGCATCCGCCCCGCCCACGGCAAATCCATTGGCATGCAGAAAACCCGCGAAGCCGGCCAGCCGTTCCGCAATCCGGCCCTCGAGCGTGGCGGTGGCGGCGCTCAGCATGCGGCCGCGAGCCGCGCGACCACTTCGCGCGGAAATGCCGCGCGATCCTCGCGCGTCTTGATGAGCGAGCTCAGGCTGTCGAGGATGCGCTCGGCACTCCCGGCGTCGACGACGTTCACCTCGAGGCGCAACAGCGCCGCCGCCCAGTCGAGGGTCTCGGCCACGCCGGGTTTCTTCTTCAGGTCCATGCGCCGCACCGCCTGCACGAACGCGACGATCTGCCGGGCGAGCTCGGCGGCGACATCGGGCACTTTCTTGCGCACGATCGCCAGTTCCTTGTCGTAGTCGGGATAGTCGATGTACTGATACAGGCAGCGCCGACGCAATGCGTCGGACAGCTCCCGTGTCCCGTTGGAGGTAATCACCACGCGCGGCCGGCTGGTGGCGCGCACCGTGCCGAGCTCCGGGATCGAGAGCTGGAAATCCGACAGCAGCTCGAGCAGGAAGGCTTCGAAGGCCTCGTCCGCGCGATCGATCTCATCGATCAGCAGGACCGGCGATGCCGGAGCGCTGATCGCTTCCAGCAGCGGGCGCTTGAGCAGGTAGCGCTCGGAGAAGATGTCCTGCTCTTTCTGCTCGATGCCGCGCTCGTCGTGCTCGAGCAGCTTGATCGCAAGCAGCTGCCGCTGGTAGTTCCATTCATACATGGCGGTGTGCGCATCGAGTCCTTCGTAGCACTGCAATCGGATCAGGCGTGTCTGGCGGAGGCTCGCCAGCACCTTGCCCACCTCGGTCTTGCCCACCCCGGCGTCGCCCTCGAGCAGCAGGGGTCGGCCGAGCTCCTCCATGAGCAGCAGTGCTGCAGCGAGCGCCGGGTCGGCGATGTAGCCGGCGCGCGCGAGATCCTCCTGCAACGCGGCGAGCTCAGCGGCGCGCGCCGCGCCGCTCATGCCGCCCCCCGCCCGCCGAACAGCGACCGCAGCCACCCGCGCACCACAGCCCAAAGCAGCGCTAGCGCGTTCAGCTCTCCGGAACTCGAGGCGGGCTGTGAGACAGTGGCAACGCTCGCGCCCGACGCCGTGCCCGACCTCGCTGCGGATCCCGCGCCGGAGCCCGCGGCGGATGTCGAGCCCGCGCCCGCGGTCGAAGTCTGTCCGGCCTGCAGCGCAGCCGCGAAGTTGGCAGCGAACTGGCTCAACACCTGCTCGGCGACCGACTCGGCCATCCGTCCTCCGAAGGTCGCGGCTTTGCCATTCAGGGCGACTTCGGCATTGCCGACGAGGTTGCTCGAGGTGGTATCGAGCGGCTCGACGCGTGCGGTGAGGTCCAGGGAAGCGCCCGAACCGCCGGTGGTATCGGTCCCCTTACCAATGAGACGCAGCGTCCGGCTCGCCGGTTCCAGCGCCAGGACTTCGACCTCGCCACGAAACGACAGGCTCACCGGACCGAACTTCACCGCGACGGTGCCCTTGTAGTGACGGTCGTCGACCCGCTCGGTGATCCTGGCTCCCGGCATGCAGCCGGCAACCCGCTCGACCTCCCGCAGCAGACTCCAGGTCTGATCGGCCGGCGCCGGCAGCGGGAAGGTTTTAGCGAGGGTGACTTTCAAGCGCCGCCTAGCGCTGGTTGAGTCCGAGCTCGCGACACTTCTGCCACACTCTATATGCGGTATGCGGCATATCCATGTGCGTGACGCCGAGGTGCGCGAATGCGTCGATGACCGCGTTGCTGAAGCACGGAATGCCACCGACGTGCGGCGATTCCGCGACTCCCTTGGCGCCGATCGGGTGGTGCGGGCACGGCGTGACGGTATGGTCGGTCTCCCAGTGCGGCGTCTCCATTGCGGTGGGCAGAAAATAATCCATCAGACTGTTGCCGAGATGGTTGCCGTTTTCGTCGAATGGCAGTTGCTGGCCCATCGCCACCGCAAAGGCTTCGGTCAGTCCACCGTGGATCTGGCCCTCGATGACCATCGGGTTGATGCGCGTACCGCAGTCGTCGAGCGCGTAGAAGCGCCGCACCTTGGTCTCACCGGTGAACTTGTCGATGTCGAGCACGCACAGATAGGCGCCGAACGGATAGGTCAGGTTCGGCGGATCATAGTAGGTCACCGCGTTCAGGCCCTGCTCCAGGCCCGGCGGGATGTTGCCCGTGTGGGCCACCATGCAGATCTCCTTCATGGTGGTGGCGCGGCTCGGGTTGCCCTTGACCTTGAAGCGATCGATCTCCCATTCGAGATCGCCCTCGCCCACCTCGAGCACGTGCGCGGCGATCTTGCGTGCTTTCTCCTTGATCTTGCGTGCCGCCTGGGCGGCGGCCGCACCGGCCACCGGTGTCGAGCGTGAGCCCCAGGTGCCGGCTCCGTAGGGCGCTTTGTCGGTGTCGCCCTCCTCGATCACGATGTCACTCGCCGGGAGCCCGAGCTCCGTGGCGATGATCTGCGCGTAGGTCGTCGCGTGGCCCTGCCCCTGGCTCATGGTGCCGAGGCGAGCGATCACTGCGCCGGTCGGATGGACGCGAATCTCACAACTGTCGAACAGACCGATGCCGAGGATGTCACACACCTTGGTCGGGCCTGCGCCGACGATTTCGGTGAAGGTCGAAATGCCGATGCCCATCAGGGTCGGACAGGTCGGGTCCGCACGCCTGGCGGCCTGCTCGCGCCGCAGCCCTTGGTAGTCGACCGCCTTCAACACCTGCTCGAGCGCCGTCTGATAAGCGCCGCTGTCGAGCGTCCAGCCGAGCGCCGTCGTATAGGGAAACTGCTCAGACCTGACGAAGTTGCGGCGCCGGATCTCCGCTTTGTCGATGCCAACCTTCTGCGCCAGCACGTCCATCATCCGCTCGATCAGATAGACCGCTTCCGTCACGCGCAGCGAGCAGCGATAGGCCACACCGCCCGGTGCCTTGTTGGTGAACACTGCGTCGACGCGGCAATAGGCGTTCGGGATGGCATACGAGCCGGTGCAGATCGAGAACAGCCCGGCCGGCAGCTTGCTCGCCGAGACGTGCGAATTGAACGCCCCATGATCCGCGAGCGCGCTGAAGCGCAGACCCTTGATGCGGCCGTCCTTATCGGCCGCCAGCTCGCCGACACAGTGGTAGTCGCGCGCAAATCCGGTGGTCGAGAGGTTGTCGATGCGTGACTCGATCCACTTGATCGGTACGCCGGTGACGATGCTCGCGACCGTGGCCACGACGTAACCGGGATAGATCGGCACCTTGTTGCCGAAGCCACCGCCGATATCGCCGCCGACGACCCTGATCTTGCTCTCCGCTAAACCTGAGAGCATCGCCAGCACCGTGCGAAACAGATGCGGAATCTGCGAAGTGACGTAAACCGTGAGGTAGCCGGTCGCCTTGTCGAACGAGGCAACGCAGCCGCAGGTCTCGAGCGGACACGGATGCACGCGCGGATTGAGAATTTCCTCGCGCACGGTGACCGCCGCGCCCGCGAACGCGGCATCTGCGGCGGCCTTGTTGCCGGCGTCCCAGGTGAAGATGTGATTCGGGTGCGTGCGTGGGCCGTGGCCCACTTCCTTGCGGTCGGCGATGTCCTCGCGGATGACCGGCGCGCCGGCAGCCAGCGCCTTCTTCGGGTCGACGATCGCCGGCAGCTCCTGGTACTCGACCTCGACCAGCGCCGCAGCGTCGTAGGCGCTCGCACGGTCGGTCGCCAGCACCATGGCGACTTCCTGATACTGAAAGCAGACCTTCTGGTCGGCGAGCACCGCCTGGACGTCTCCGCCCGCGGTCGGCATCCAGTGGAGCTTCACCGGCTTCAGATCCTCCGCCGTCAGCACGGCGACCACGCCCGGCGTCGTCAGGGC
>Ga0307477_10002971_pt1 | contig 12809 bp, 11 predicted proteins | sample atmos_gasesECM2C_FD_203316 | JGI IMG/M metagenome (GOLD analysis project Ga0307477, IMG submission 203316) | Hardwood forest soil microbial communities from Morgan-Monroe State Forest, Indiana, United States - atmos_gasesECM2C_515 | ecosystem: Environmental > Terrestrial > Soil > Temperate...
CCCCTTCGTGGATTTCACGGCTCATCGGGAAACGAGCGGAATCGAAGAATACCTCATAACGTCTCTCGTCACGGGGATCGACCAGCGCCAACAGCCCGGAGTGCAAGTCAAGGAATACGACATTTCCAACGAATACGAATGCAGTTCCTGGAGTCGCGAGGATCGCGATCTGGCTAACCACACCCTGACCGTTGTTGTCGGAGTGGAATTTGACTGAGACTATGGTCCCCTTAGAGAGTTCCGATGAGCCAACATCCATGGAGGCTGAAGCAGCCTGACCCTGGCGAGCAAAAACGGTGCCGGTAGGAACGCGCAGTCTGACTGGTTCACGAGAGAGAACATCACGCACAGTGAGTTCACGGCTGACGGGGTCGTAATTGAGCACCTGGCCTTGACACTCGCCTTCCGGCAATGCCGACAACAGGTGGATGCTGCGCGCGAACACACTGGTTCCGTCCAGCACTGTCTCGACCGAGATATGGTCGCCGGCGTGAAGATCGCGCAGAGCGCCTTTTAGTCCGTCACGATAGACTTGTGTGCGTGCGTCAAAGAGAATCTTCAACCTCCGCCCGCCGAAGACATTCAAGGTGAGCTGGTCGCGAACGCGGTCCACCCCTTGAATGGCGCCCCCTACGACGGTGCTCCTGCCGTTGGGCAGCGGGGGCAGACCCGGTGACCCACTTAAAGCGCTTTCCGGCGTGGACGCAGCCTGGGCACCCTGATATTCTGCTGACTTTTCGCGGGCGGACGACGCTGATTGGGCAAAGGCTAAGCTACTAAGCATGGCTACGGCTAGAAAACGACCCATTTAGGACACCCTACCAGTACCCGGATTTTCACCGTCTCTTTGATGGTATGAAAGGCTAAGCAGTGGCCTCCGAGTACCTTCCGCAGCCAACAATCTTGCGGTTGGGTAGCGAGGCAACGCATTCCCACTCTACGCATCCAACTCACGCTCGTAAGGAACCAACCATGTTTGGGCAACGACTCGGCTTATTGGCAATCATTGCAGTCGCGGTGGGCTGGGCGCCTCGGAACGTCTGCGCGGGAGACCTCAAACTCACGCTCCCAAAACGAAGTGAACTCACGCTCGTGCAGCGCCTCAATCGCGACGGGGTTGAAGCTCTCCGCAAGCAGCAGTACGAAAAAGCCGAAGGGATTTTTTTCAAGGCGTATCTGTTCGATCCCGGTGATCCTTTTACCTTGAATAACTTGGGATACATATCTGAACTGCAGGGGCAACTGGAGCGTGCACAAAAGTTCTATAGTCTGGCGGCGCAACAGGCCAGTGATGCGATTATCGACCGCACCAATGCGAAGGGCCTGGAAGGAAAGCCGATGCGGGAAGCGTTCGGCAACCTGAGTGATGTCCCCATGCAGGTCAATCGCATGAATGTCGAAGCGATTCGGCTCTTGTCAGAGAGCAGAACTCCGGAGGCCGATCTCCTCCTGCAGCAAGCGTTGGCAATGGATCCGCGGAATACATTTACCTTGAACAATCTGGGCGTTGCGAAGGAGTCGCGAGGAGATTACGAACAGGCGCTGACGTTCTATCTGGCCGCTGCAGAGTCGCACTCCTCAGAACCAGTCATTGTCACCATGAGCCGCGCTTGGAGAGGAAAACCGGTCAGCGCGATGGCTGCAGACAGTGCAAAAAAACTGACAGAGCGGATGCAAAACACAGCCAACGACCGAGCACAGGCCGCCTTGCTCGCCGCGCGCGGAGTTGCGGCGACGAATCGCAATGATTGGCCGGCTGCCAGGCAAGCCTTCCTCCAGTCTTATTCCCTTGATCCAAACAGCGCATTCTCACTGAATAACATCGGTTATCTGGCGGAGCGAGATGGCGACCTCGAGACCGCGCAATTCTATTATGCAAGAGCCCGAAAGGCTGAGCACGCAAACGACCGCGTAGGACTCGCGACCCGGCACTCCGCCGAAGGGATGCACCTTCTTTCAGTTGTCACTGATAGCGGCCAGCAAGTCGACGGCAAGATCATCATGGAAAACCAGGTTCGGCACCAGCAATCGGGCCCGATCGAACTGAAACACCGCGACAACACGCCTGTAGTGGAATCTACGGTGTCGCCAAAACAACCGCCATCCACACGTGCCCCGTCACCCGTCGCCAAACCACCACTGTCGCAGGTGCCCCAATAGCATCGCCTCATTTCTGACCAATATGACTGACCAATATGACTAAGACGTTTTTCCCCTTCGGCTCGAGCAAGCCTCTCATCGTTCTCTCGCAGCTTCTGTTGCCGCCTGGACGAGGCGAAGCACTTTCCGCCGCACCTGCCGAACTGGATTCGGTCATCGCAGACATCAGTCGTGAGAAATTTGACGATATGGTGGCCCTTGCTGCCTCCCATCACGTGGTGGTGCGCGGGCTAGAGGTCTTTCTTCACATCGTGCGTCGCGCAGGGGACGACGGCCGTGCAGAATGGGCGGCGACCGCCCTCGCGGCTGAGCGTGCTCGCATCGAGAACGCGATCTCGTTCTTGCAGAGAATTTGCGCCGCATTCCGGGCGGAAGGACACGACGTCACGGTAATCAAATCGCTCGATCATTGGCCCGACCTTGGCAGCGACTTGGATCTTTACACCGATGCCGGCTCGCCTGACGTGCTTCAACTGATGACGCGGAGTTTCGAAGCACAGCTTGCGCCGCGCAGTTGGGGAGATCGCCTCGCACGCAAATGGAACTTTGTTCTGCCCGGATTACCGGAGGCCGTTGAGATTCACATGGGCCGTCTCGGTCAAACCGGGGAACAGGTCGGAATCGCCGCATCCTTAGCCAGACGTGCTCGGGTCGCTATTGTTGGAACGCGATCGTTTCGGCTGCCCTCCGCCGAGGACCGTGTGATGATCTCTGTTTTGCAACGGATGTACCGACATTTCTATTTCCGGCTGTGCGACATTATCGACACTTCCACGCTTTCGGAAACGGGCGACATCGATTACGAGTACCTGCGCTTTTCGGCGAAGATTGCCGGGATATGGAAAGGCGTGGCGAGTTATCTTGCGATCGTATCGGACTACCTGAACCGCTATCGTGGTAAAGGTCTTGATCTCCCGCCATTCGTAAGGGTCTCGGCGCGATTCGGCGGTGATCAACTTCACTTCAGCCGAGGTTTCTTGCGTATCCCGATCATGCCGCAGTCCGCCAAGCTCTATGGCTCACAACTGACTACTCTCCTGCTCAATCGGGAACTAAAGAACAGCGTCCGACTCAGTTTGTTGCCGTGCCTGGCCACTGCAGCCGCTGTGGGCCAGAAGATCACGGGAAGCGATAAAGGGATTTGGTAGCTCGACTAATCTGCAACTCTGGAGCTGAAGCGTCTTGACCAATTATGTTGAGCGTGACTGCTCGCACCCACTCCCAGTTTATCCCTGCCAGGTATGGTGACCGCACGGACACGCCACGCTTTCCGTAGGTCTCTGCTTCGTTAATTGCTGTTTGCAGATAGGACAGGGTTTAGTCATTGTGTAGGTCATAGGGTGCTCGCAGGCTGTGGACGCTGTGCTCCAGCGTCCACATAATCAACGATTACAAATATGTACATTGGCTCTTATCTGTTATCTGGATTACTGTGTCGCCAGTTCCAATAGACGGTCCGTTGCCGGTTGTTCAACTGAACGAAAGCACGCTTTTGATGGTGCTCGGTCTGGTACCGCTGGTACGAGCGATCTTCGTTGGAGTTCCAAGTGTGGTAGTCCTTGTGGTCTTTGTCGTAGTAGCGCTTGTTGTTCTCGCCTTGTCTATGTTCTTCTCTCCTGTCGTCTTGCGGGGTGGCAGTGGCCATCATTGCAATAGGTGCCGCAAGGGCAGCAGTCAGAAGAAGTGAACTGAGATATCGGTTTCCACGTTGCACGTCGTTCTCCTTAGAGGCGAGATTCACATCCGCCGAATCCCACTAACATTACTGTCTGCTCTTTGTGCTCCTGAGTATGGTCAATTCGGCTCAGGTCGCTGACGGGAAAGTCGGGAGAAGGGGAAACTGCGGGATACGATGCGCGATTGGGGTTCAACCGCATGCTTTCAGGTTTCCTGAGGTGTGACGAGAAACGGCCAAGCTTTGGTTTGCGGCTGACACTTAGTGTACCGGCTGGCCCGCGTAGTACCCGCTGCGAGTGCGAACCGTCAGTTTGTGATGGCCTGGTGTTTTAGCTCTCACCTCGATGATGCGGTATCCACCATCCTTACTGCGGTTGGTTGGCTTGTACCCGATGGTGTACTGACTGTGAATGTCACGTGCCACGGTCCGAGTGATTTCGTCGACTTCGTCCAGCCGTTTTGGGAAATAGGCGACTCCGCCCGTCACCTCAGCCAGACTTCGCAGGGCTCCGGTGTCTGACTGCTGGAGTTCGTCCCCGAGCAGCCCGATGGCATAGAGCGTCGGCCCATTCTCTTGTTGCAACCGGCGCACAGCCTCCTGTAGTGTCTCCCGACTGGCATTGTCCCGGCCGTCTGTGATCACTAGTAAGACTTTTCTCTCCACGCGGTTATTGTTCTTCAAATGGACCGTGGATGCGACGATAGCGTCATACAGTGCAGTACTGCCTTGCGTGGAGACTTTCTGCAGAGCTTGTTGGAGCAGGTCGATATCAGACGTGAAGTCCTGATCCAGATAGGAATCCTGACTGAAGTTGACCACAAAAGATTGATCCTCCGGATTGCCGGCTCGAATCAGATTGAGCACCGCCTGATTCACTTTGTCCCGGTTTTCGCGCATTGAGCCGGAGTTGTCGATGACGATACCCATCGCCACCGGAACGTCTTCCCGGTGAAAAGAGGTGGTCGCCTGTGGTGCTCCGTTCTCGAAGGCCGTAAATGCTGGCCGCTCGAGATTCGTAACCAGACGCCGCTGTTCATCGACGACGGTTGCGTGCAAGATCACTTCCCGCACCTGCGTCTTGAACACGAAAACCTCGCTCTGATCATCTGGGGGCTTTTCGCTGTCCAATTGCTCTTGCGTTGTCGTATTACTCTGAGGAGCAGGCTCGGCGTTCGGTGCTGGAGAGGTTTGCGCGACGCCGGTCGCAATTGGTGGAACTGGACTCGAAGAGGTGCTCTGACCCTCGACCTCAGCGGTTACCGCAGAAAGGATGAGGCACATGCCGACAACCATCACACCTCGCCACTGCAGAAATGCGGTAGAGGATGCAACAACCAGTTCTCCGTTGCTGCTATCGTTGTGCTCGTTATCATTCATCTTTGATCCCGTTGATGTCGATGTCGCCCGCAGCGTTACGGCAACTGGTTCACATAGCAAGCACCATTGGTAATTTGGGTCGGCGGATTCGGAGGGGTCATCCAAGCCGGATTACTGAAATCAAAGAACTCAGTCATGTCGATCTGGGCGGCGTCCCGCTTCGTTAGCGCCGGAACATTAAAACGAGTTTCAATGAGCTTCAGAATCGCAGTCAAATCAGCCACCGAGTGCGAGACGTAGTTCTTCCTTGTGTACGGCGAGACAACGATCAGAGGCACGCGGTAACCCGTATAGACGAAGTCGCAAGTCGGCCCGGTCGGAGGCTTGCAAATATCATTTGGAAGCAAATCCAATGGCTTAATGCCATCTGGACTGACGGCCGGCTGCGGCGCAACGTGATCGTAGAGGCCTCCGAATTCGTCGAAGGTGAGAATAAAGGCTGAGTCTTTCCACGAGGTGCTCGCCATCAGTCGATTGATGAGCGAGGACACATAAGTGGCTCCCAGTTGGATATTATTCGGTGTTGAGTCCGAGTTTGTTGGGTGCTCATCGAAGCCGGCGTCTTGGGCCGGCTCAATCAGAGCGACTTGTGGCAACGTCCCGTTCAGCAAGTCGGTGAAGTACTGAGATATTGGCGCGATGTTCTGAGGATACTGAGTCGGGATTGTCCGGCCCCATTGAAAATCCTGTATGGAACTCAAGGAGACGAGGCAGGCAGAATCGTACGGGGGGCCGGAACAAGGACTTTTCTCAGGGTCCACATAGATCCTCCAGCTGACTCCGGCGGTTTGGAGCTCCTGAAAGATGGTGGGTGCTGTTAAAAGCGCTGTGTCCGCGATATCAGTGCCAATCGGATACGCGTACCCCTGGGATGTGCCTGCGATAAGATACGCCCGGTTCGGCGGGGTGCGGGTCATTGCCGGGTGAAACCACCGGTCCGAGGTAGCGAACTTTGAAGCCATGAAGTAGTAGTAGTTAAGGTCACCGCCATCGTAGTACCCCATCGCACGGATGCCATCGGTGTCATTGAACGGCGGGTTGAGAGCTCTGGCGTCGTGCGCGGCAGTCCAGACGAATCCGTTCAAAGCAGCAGACATCTGACCAACCGGGTCGCTGTAATCCCAATCCACATGACTCTCATTCCAGGAAGGGCTCGGGTTTTCAATACACTGAGTGTTCAGATGATACGAAGTAACCGGATTGGTGAGTGCAAAGACACAATCACTTGGCGGAGGGAAGTTGGGGTCGCAACCCGGAATGGCCAAGGCTGGCCCCTTGAGCGGCGCTGCTCCTGAACTCGGATTGAACTGGGGTAGTCCGTCAAACGATTGGTCCGGATAGCCATTCTGTGCCCAGTACCCTCGTAATGCGCCAAAGTAGTGATCGAAAGAGCGGTTCTCCTGCGCCAGGAAAATGATGTGGTTGAGAACGGCGATGTTTTGGGGGGCGCTAAACGTCGCGGTCACTTGCTGGCTCGTGTTCATCTTCAGCGCGCAGGTGACGTTGTTGCCACTACACCCGCCCGTCCATCCGACGAAAGATGAGTTCGCGCCCGCAGTCTCCGTGAGCGTTACCTTGGCTCCGCTAGCAAAGCTGGCGCTGCACGTTGGGGCGCAGTTAACTCCAGAAGGGTTGCTTGAGACCGTACCCGTGCCAGTTCCCGCTGGGTTTACGGTTAGCACGGCTGTGTTTTGGATCGTGCTAAAGCTTGCAGTGACCTTCTGGCTCGCGCTGAGCGTCAACGTGCAGGTTGCGTTGCTGCCGCTGCAGCCTCCTGTCCATCCGGCGAAAGATGAGTTCGCGCCAGCAGTCTCCGTGAGCGTTACCTGGGCCCCGCTAGCAAAGCCAGCGCTGCATGTCGTTCCGCAATTAATGCCCGCGGGATTACTGCTGATCGTTCCTGCGCCAGCACCGGCGGATTGAACGCTAAGTTGAAAAAAAGAAGGTGGCGGAGGACCGCCGCCCGCCCCTCCCCCACAACCGCAAAGCACAAGGGAGATCAAACCTGGAAAGCAGACGATAATGCCGTTTTTCGGCCTGAACATTACGCAGCCACTCTTCTCGTCCACAGACGCGGCTTCGATGGTATTGCTGGAACCTGGGTTGCCTTGCTCAAAGGATTGTGTCGGTGTATTTCCGAGAGTGCTTGAGGCGGCGTGTGTCCAGTCTGCCTGCTAGTCGCAAGTTGCCGCGATCACCGCCGAATGCCAAGGTCCTTGGCTCCCAACACCCATTGGACACGACGATTGATTGGCGACGGGGCGCGAGAGGATTCAGCGGCGGCACCCTCGAGGCAGCCAGTCACCGAAGCTGGTCGCAATGAAAGCCGCCTTCAACCATCGTGTTGTTCTTGTCGACGGTAATCTTCCTGGCCTGACCGAGATCGGAAATCTGTACCTTTGTGAGGTTGAGGTCTGCAGTGATGGCCTTGCCACCGGTGAGGAGCGCTATATCCCGCAGCATACTTTTGCGCTGATCCCCGATGCCAGGCGCCCTGACAGCTGCAACCTGCAGCGGGCCTCGGATCTTGTTCACGACGAGAGTCGCGAGCGCCTCGCCCTCAACATCCTCTGCAATTATGAGGAGGGGTTTGCCGCTCCCTGTGATCTGTTTTAGCAATGGAAGTAGGTCCTTCTTCGAGGTGATTTTGTTTTCATGGATGAGAACGTAGACGTCCTCTAAAGCAACTTCCATGCGCTCAGGGTCGGTGATGAAGTAGGGCGAGAGATATCCGCCGTCGAATTGCATGCCGCCAACTTGCGGTTGGTCGCGGATAGCTCCTGCTTCTTCCACGCTGGCCAAAACACAATCGCTCTCGGTAGCAAGTTTTGCAGTCATTTCGTGTTGGACCTGATCAGCGGTGCTTCACGGTATCCCTTTCGCAATTGACGATCGCCTATGAAACCCCCACTCCGTTTCTTCTACTATGAGGGAACGGGATAAATCCAAGTTGGTCAATAATGCTCACAAAGAGCAATTTCCCGGCAAACTCTTTTATGAGCGTTGCCCCTGCGGCACAGTCTGCAAGTCGAAGCCTAGACCACAATGTAGGGCTTCTTCATGCCAGACCAAATCCAAGTTGTCCTGTTTTCATGGAATGCGAGACTTCAAACAACCGGAAGGACGCGAGCAGTTCTTGAGAATCCGAAGAAAGTGAGCAATCTTGAGCAGCGACGGCGCCGGGCGAACAGTACTCTGCAAGCTGTTGTGGTGGGACCTCTCCTGCGAAGGCGGGCCGTCCGTCCAGTGCAGGCATGGGTTAGCGTTTGCCAACTTGACTATGTTTGACCACGCCCGCCCTTTCAATGTCCCCGGAGTTGGTCTCGATCAGGCACCTCGTCACTCTGTCCCTCGTTCGAATCTCGGAAGTCCGCTCTGGCCAAAGGAGAAACATGAAGAGACTGATGTTGACTACGCTGTCGTTCGTTTTCTTGACAAGCTTGGTTTGTTTGGCTCAAGAGCCAGCGAACCAGGACAACGCAAAACAACCCGCTACACAAGAAAAGCCGCACAAGAGTATGCCCATCAAGACCGTAACCGGCTGTTTGCAAAAAGGCAACGAAGCTGCCGTTTTTTCCCTTGCAGCTGAAGACGGAAAGACCTGGGACCTGAGCAGCAAGACCGTTAAGCTTGACGAACACGTCGGCCATCAGGTAACGGTCACCGGTTCGGTTCATCACGAATCGAAAGCACAGGAAAAAGCAGAGGAAAAGAAGGAAGGCCAGATGGAGAAGGCAGCAGGCAAAGAAGAATATGGTGACCTGCGGGTTACCGATCTGAAGATGGTAAGTGAGACTTGTAGCAAATAACGACGATCGGTTCTCCCTGGGGCCAGCATTCATGTGCTGGCCTCTTCGTTTTGGATGACGATATAAAACGACGAAGTGAGCAATTATGAACATACAGCTTCGGCTTCACGCGGCATAATGCGGAACAAATCTACGGAAACGGTCATGCCTTTTATGAACCCCGAGGTTTGTTTCCGCGCTACCTTCGCTGCCCTTACAAGCGTGGCTCCAGCTACTTGGTGTATTTCTGACGATCTCGACCAGGTATTGGGAAAGGAATTCTATGTCAATCTTGCGGATCTCAAAGGTCTCACCTGCCCTTTTGGTGGCAGCTCTTCTCATTAGTTGTGGCAGCCTTACCAAGCCACCAGCTTCGACGGTTGGCGGCGGCCCTGCGGTATTGATGGTAGTCCCACAAAGTAACGGAGTGGGCACCGACCGTGAGATTGCTGTGGTGTTCAGCGAACCGATGGATCCGGCAAGCATCAATAACAGCACATTCACTATTGCAGGAGTGACTGGTACAGTCACTTACGACGCCACGAACAAGATTGCCGGCTTCAAGCCTTCCCCTAACTTCGCTCCCAATACGAAGTACAACGCGAGCATTGGTGTTGGGGCCAAGGACATGAGCGGAACTCCACTGGCCGCGCCCTACAACTTCTCCTTTACTACCCGCGCAACCAGCGACACTTCTGCTCCGTTCGTTATTGCCGTCAATCTTGTCGCAGGGGCCACTTGCGTACCGCAGAACCAGAAGATCTTAGCCACCTTTGACGAGCAGATGGACTCCCTCACCATCAATCCCAGCACATTCTTAATTGTAGGTGTGACCTCCACTGTGACCTATGACGTGGTTACTCAAATTGCCACGCTCACACCCTCGGCTAATCTGGCGGCGAACACCACTTACACGATTATGGTCACCGCCGGGGCCAAGGACATGGGCGGAGTGCCGGTTGCGCCAATTCAACAGACTTTTACAACCGGTCCATGCCAGGGCGGTGGAACGCAGCCGGTAGCTCTTTGTCCTAACATTGGAAATTTCTCGGTGTTAGCCGGAACCACCGTCACCAACACCGGTTCTACCGTAGTGTCTGGGGATGTTGGAGTATGTCCGGGTACGGCCGTCACTGGATTTCCGCCGGGGCTGGCAGGCGGGACGATCCATCTTGCGGATGGTGTCGCTTCGCTGGCGCAGGCCACGTTGACTGCTGGTTATATCGATGCTGCCGGACGAGCGGGCGGCACTTCGGTCGCCGGAGATTTGGTCGGCCAGACTCTCACCTCTGGTGTCTACACATCGACGTCATCGCTGGCAAATTCCGGGGACCTCACTCTCGATGCGCAAGGCAATCCGAGTGCGGTGTTCATTTTCCAGATTTCGTCCACGCTCACGACGGGCAGCGGAAGCCATGTTGTCCTGGCCAACGGTGCCAAGGCTTGCAACGTCTTCTGGCAGGTCGGCAGCTCAGCGACCCTCGGAACGAACTCTGTGTTTAAGGGAACCATCATGGCCCTCACATCAATCACCGTAACCACGGGCGTGAATCTGGAAGGCAGGGCGCTAGCACGGAATGGCGCCGTCACCTTGGACACCGACGTCATCACCGGATGCACTTGCCCGTGAGGCGGTGGCTAACGCCAGGTGCAAATGGGCGGGTTTCTAGATTCTCGAGAGCCCGCCCACCAGCAATACGAAGAGCAACAAAAGAAACCAAAGCAGAAGTGCACGGTCCACCAGCTCCGCCGCCCAGCGCAAACCAAAATGCATCAGTACAGGCGAGGAAAGGAGAAAGCCTAGATGGGGAAGTGACGCCTGGCCTGTGTGGAACTGGTCTCAAGATGATCACGGAGACTTTCGGCAACTAAGAGATTCGATCAGCGCTCGCCTCGGGCCAGCACTCACGCTGGCCCCTTTTTTGGGACAACAAGCTTGCACCCAAGAGAAAATCGGGAAGGCAGGGACGATGATGAAGCCCAGATATGCCGAGCCCTTGAGCGTGACCCGCCATTCGTGACGGTAGCGGTTCATGGCCACTGTCGCTCGAAGAAGGCCCAGATCACTGCCGGTCCGTTCGGTTCCTTGGGCGTTGGGCCTAATAATCGCGGATAGCGCCAGTAAGGCTGAGGGATACCATGCCCGCCGCCGTGAATGGCAACGAGTTCCACCTCAATTTTGGATTCGTTGCGCCAGATGAGTCGCTCGACGTGAAATCCGTCGGTCACTTGGGTCTCGCTCGTTTCGGGCGTGCCGGTCATGTTGTTGAGGTCCGCAAGATACTGACTCGACTCTCGCGACGACCGGACCTTGCCGCGCTTGAGCAAGCCGAGGAATGTCACCTCTCCACCATCAAACGGATTGATCGGATCCTTCGTGCCGTTCATGATCATGACGGAAGAAGTGCCTTGCCCCGAGAGCGCGCATTTGAAGTTCTCCGGCGTCGGCACGCTCGCCGATATCGCCGCAACTGCGCGAAAGCGGGAAGAGGCTTCGAGCGCAAGACGAAACGCCATATGCCCGGCGCGGGAAATGCCCGTTGCAAATACGCGGCCCGGATCGACACCGACTTCGGTGATGAGTTTGTCGACCATCCCCGTCATGAATCCGACGTCGTCGATTTTTAGCTTGTTCGCGCTGTAGTCGCCGACGATGTTGCACGCGTTCCAGTAGCCCTCGTACCCATCAGGATAGACGACCGCGAAGCCTCTTTCGTCCGCCAGGCGCTCGAACCCATACCCCGTCCACTTTCGCGTTTTCGCACCGTTTTGACCCGAACCGTGCATAACCACGACAAGCGGGGCCCCTTTCGTCAACCCCAGCGGCACGTAGGTCAGGTAGGTCCGCTTCAGCCCGCCCACCTCGATGGTCCCTTGGGTCAACGTGCCTGACAGTCGCGGAACTTCAGGAGCAGGCGAGTAGACGAAGTAGCCGAACAGCCCACCACCCAAGGCAACAACGACAATCAAGCCCCAGAGAAAAAAACGTAGAAAACGTGGAACTCTTTTCATGGCCATCTCAGAACGCTGTAGTCAATGACATGCTCATGCTCTTTACTGGGAAAACTGCGGGACGGTCTTCCCAGGTCCGAATCTCGGACTCTTGAACCATGGCATGAGTCGCACGCGGATCAGACAGAAGACCATCAACACCAATGGCGCAATCACTGGCACAAAGAGCCACGGCGATCCCTGCATGAAGGCTGGCTTGATCCTCTGCTGTCCCAGAAAGAACGAGCCCAAGCGGCCACCTTTGCGGGATAGCAGCGCGACCGCGCCGAAGATGATCCCAAGGCGCCCCGGTGATATGAAGAAACAGGATCAGGTTCGCGGCGGCGAAGAGCCACCAGGAACTTCCTGCGGTGACGTGAAGAATCATGTGTTCATCCCTCCCGCTCATACATGCATGCAGATCGAATCTGCCCAGCGAGGGCAACATGTTGTTCCAGGTAAGCAAGGGCAACGGCGCTGATCGACCGACCGGCACAGAAGATCACCCTGGGGAGTAGTTCACCACTTCAGATCTTTGTCGGCTCTACCCAATTGAGCACTTGATCTGATCCGTCTACGCGGACGGTCGAAGGCGAACGCCTAGCAATCAAATAGGTCGCAAGAAGTCGCGCCGTGTTTAGTAATCTGCCCGAAGGCACTCACGCGACGAGTGCCGTTTGGGGGGTTGCTACAGGCTCTTAAGTGTTAGAGGTTCCCGCCATACCGTCTGATCGGGCTGCGCGCCACGCACGTACGAGGGCTTGAACTTAGAAAAGCTTGAATTCGACTTCAATACTAATCTGTACGCTTACTGG
>Ga0307477_10002972_pt1 | contig 12809 bp, 26 predicted proteins | sample atmos_gasesECM2C_FD_203316 | JGI IMG/M metagenome (GOLD analysis project Ga0307477, IMG submission 203316) | Hardwood forest soil microbial communities from Morgan-Monroe State Forest, Indiana, United States - atmos_gasesECM2C_515 | ecosystem: Environmental > Terrestrial > Soil > Temperate...
TCCATGGGTTTTGTTTTTTCTTTTTGCGCTGTGTCGTCACTCCAGCGAACCTCGGTTCCGCGTCAAGGTCGAAAACGGCGACACAAAAATAGCGTCCAAACTATCCCAAACTTGCGTAATCCGTTGCTTGATCGGCGGTTGCGCAGCTCCCGTAATCTCATAGCTCGGAAGCGCGTGCCCCGGATTGAAACCTTGCGGACTCATGAACGGAAACTGTGGCGATTTCAGAAATGATGAAACTGTCGTCGCGCCGTTTTTCACGATCGGCGCCGGCTTGCCATAGGCGAGCGTACCGCCAGCAAGCCCACCGCTCGAAAAGCCGGGTGCCTTCAACGCTGCCTTTTTGGTGACCGGCTTAGCCGTGTTGTCCCAAATTGCCATCTGTCTTAGCCTCTAGTTTTGTGATCCGCGTGTCAAAACTTTCGATCACGTCAGCCGCCTGCCGCAAGAGCTGGACATATTGTCCGCCGAACGGAATTTGAATTGACCGCAACGTGGTCAAAAGCTTCTGCATTTCGTCGGTCATTCGGTATCGTTCCTCGTGTTGCTCCGGTACGAACCGGGCCGTCAATTGCTCGTGACCGGCAGCATCGCTGCAAGCGGCGGCGGATACAGCCACGCCACGTTCGCCTGCGCGAACCAAGGCCCCACCGCGCCGCCTGGCGCAACGCTCTCGCTCACGAGCTGTTCGCCCACACTACCGGCCGCGCGCGGTTCGTTGCGGTCGCCCTGGTCCGGCGGCACGATCTCCGCGCCGCCGTGCGCGCGCCAAACATACCAAAGCACGCCAGCGGCCACGATCAAGGTCAGGACAAACAGCGTGCTCGGCTTCATTTTTGCGTCCTTAAAATAGCTTGCTCCACAAGCTTTGCGTTGCAATCGCCTGTGTTGCCGCCGCCTGTGTCGCCACTTCGCTCGCCTGTACTTGCGATTGCTTTACTAAAGCGTTCGTGATCAGCGCCGTCTGTTGCGTCTGTCCAGCCGTCGCAATGCCGAGCTGCGCCGTTGACTGATTTTGTCCGTTGATTGCGACATTCGCCTGCAATGTGTCCTGCGTCGTGAGGGCTTGCAGGCTCGTGCTCAATTGTTCGTCCGCGATGTTAGCCTGCAATTGGTTTGCGTTATTCGCCAGCTCATAAGCGAGCTGGTCATGCGTGACGCCCGCGGCCGTCTGCTGGTTTGCCACGTCCGCCGCCGCCGCCGTCTGTTGCTGTTGCGACTGTGCTGCGAGCTGTGCCGCGCCGAGCTGTTCGTCCGCCGCGATCGTGCTCGCATCCGATCCCGTGGGGCTTGTCGAGCTGCCCCCGGCGCCCGAAAAATAGTACAGCACGAGCAAGCCGAGGGCGCCGCCGCCGACCAGCAGCTTGTGCCCTTTGATCCACTCCCAAACTTTGCCCATATCTGTTCTCTTTTTTGTTTGGGGCAGCCCACCGCGAATGTATGCAGGAAGTGCTACCGTTCCCCTTTTGTCCCGCCCCGTGGCGCGCGTCAACCCGGCAGCATGTATTGGCCGGGATTGAGCGTGATCCCCGCATAGGCGGCCTGCACAGCGCCCGGCTGTGGGCTTGTAACATCGATCAGCGGTCCCGGATACATGCCGCCGGTCAGCACGCCCGGCGAGCCGATCGCGGTCAAGGTCACGCCCTGCAATGGCTGTAGAACCGGCTCGGTCGACATGAATTCGCGCGCATTCCCCGGCCCGTTGCCGATCGGCGAATACTTCGGGAGTGCCTGCGTGTCATAGCTGTACGCCATCGCCCCCGGATCTGGGAGGGCGTGGCGGGTGTAGACGATATGGAATGGCACGCCGTAGCCGCTCTTAGGCGCGCTGGTAGCGCCGATCGGCTTGCGGCTATGCTGCTTGCGTCCAAACCAACGGCGCATTGGGTGCCCTTCCTTAGAGGTTCGGGAGGCCAAAATTCGGCATGATCCCGCCAAAGCCGCCCCCGGCCGAATTGACCGGCGCCGAAACACTCCCCGTGACCGGGCCTGTGGCCGCGCTCAAAGCATTGCTGAACGCCGCGCTTCCCGCGCCGATCACGCTTGCGGTCTGCGACTTGCCCGACACGAGCACCGCGAGAATGGCGACGCCCACAATCAGGCTCGCAATCGTAACAATGGCTTCTGTGAGCTGGTTCATGGTGTCGAAACCCCTAGTGCGCTTGCAGCGGGAAAAGGCAAACTTGGTGCGGCCGTGGTCGCGGGTGTCGGCGCAGACGCGCCAGGGAAAGCTTGTGCCCCCTTGATAGCTTGCACGAACTTTTGAAAAAATGAAGCGTTGTGCAAGAGCAACGATAAAATGATCAACGCCATGAAATAGTGCGAAAACGTCCGCAGCTCCGGTATGACGCCGAGAGCTCCGGTTGCCCCCACTGCTACGCCATACCACACGAAGCCAGTGCTCGCCCCATCGCCCACCAAATCCTTGACCAGCATCGAACCGAACGCCGCATAGGTGTTGCGCGCTCCGGTCACGATCAAAACAAGGCCAATGAAAATGAGGGCGAACGGCATTCAAGGCGCTCCTATTGCCGCCGCCGTCGTCAGCCAGCTCGGAACCGTATTTCCCGCCGCGCTGAAGGTCTGCGCCACGTTTTGAGCTGCGCTCGTGGTGCTCGGCGCCGTCGCCGGCGACGTGCCGCCGGTCCCCGAAAACAAGAGCGCCAAATAAGCATCAAGTTCGCCGCGTTGCGTGATATAAATCAGGAACGCGGCGAGCAAGAAAAAGAAAACGATGGTGCTTTGATTAACCACCGTTTCTTCCGAGGCACAGATAATTATAGGTAGCCGCCGCCACTACCACGGTCGCCGTAATCGCCGTCGTGCTGACGGTATAGGTTGGCGCGACCGTACCGCCTTGCTCTTGTACGATACAAACTGGCGCCGCGTTCCAAGCCGTGCCGAACGTCAGCGTCAACGTGGTGGTGCCGGTGGTGCTCGCCATCGTCCCGGCGGTATCGGTCGATCCGGTGCCGAGCACCGGCGATGCGCCACCATTGCTTAGGACCGGCAGGTTATTTGTTGCGATGCTCCCCGTCGCGATATGTCGCGACCATGCCGCATAACCAGTGCCGAAATAAAAGCCGCTTGTGCTGTCGCCAACGCCATAAACCGAGGGCGCCAAGGGATTGCCATTTTGGAAAACACCGATAATGCCCTGTGCCATGACAAGGCCGGCGCCGCCGAGTAGAGCCGCAAGCACTGCAAGTTTCTTGAACATAACCCAGTCCTTTCCTTATGCCGCGTCGATCAGGAAGGCTCGACGCAAAACCAATCGATTGCCACGCCCGCGCCCACTGAGGTCACATTGATGTAACCCGGCGCAAGCACATAGGAGATTGTGGAAGATTGCGAATGAACGACACAAAACGGAATGTTCGCCCAAACATTCGCAAAATTGATTTGGCAGCTCGTGTTTGCGCTTCCGGGGATCACGGTCCCGGCAACATCGGTCGACCCTTGCTGGAACGCAAACCCGGTCCCGCAAAGTGCGGCCGTGCTCGTCGGAACCGGCCCGCTGACCCGGACATGCACGCCGCGCGAAACCAAGGCCGGATTATTGACGCCACCGCCCTGGCCGATCGGTCCCGGCAAATTTCCTTGCGCCTGCACGAAATTGCCGACGGCGAGCACGCTCGCGACCGCAAGCGCGCCCCACCCCACGCCGAAAATCAGCCGTTCATGCCATCGCATCGGCGATGTGAGCCATTGTTTGAACATGATCACGCCACCCCGATCTTGTTCGCCAGTCCCGGCCACTTGGCGCCGGCAAGATAGGCGAGCACGATGACGATGATCAGCATCCAAGGAAGCCGCATGATTACTCTCCTATTCCCCGTATATGGCGAAACACAAATCCCCATCCCGCAAGGATGACGATCAGAAACAAAACGAACAACGCCCACTCTGTGGCGTTCATGTCCGCTTGGAATGGTGACGCATACCACTGCTTGAAATCCTGCCACATGGCATTGCACCCACATTCCATTTTTGATCGCTGCCGGCGGGGCCACTCTCACATAACCCCGCCGGCTACGCGCTCCCCGTCAGCGGGATTACGGCCCGCACGTGAAGCTATGTACTCGGGAACGATCCCGCGTTGATCGCCTGCGACTGTATCGCGAGCATTTCATAGGCGATGTTGAATGATGCGCCGCTATTGACCAAACTCGGATTGATCGCGAGCGACGTGTTGCCGAACTGATTGGTGTCGATCGGCTTGTTCCGATGATCGAGGTAGTAATGACCGGGCGGAAAATCCACGAGCATCATGTTGCGTGTCATCCATTGGACGAAAAACGGATCGAGTTTCCTCAGATACGTCATGTTCGCGACTTGGATGGCGATATAGTTCAAATCCGTTCCGAGATTGAGCGACCCGCCATTGTCGTATTGCAGGATTGTGCTCAAAAAGGTTCGGAAATTCGGATAAAAGATCGCGGTATCGAACCCGCTTGCTCCCGCCAAGTTGGTCGTGTTGATCAAGAGATAGTTGTAGCTCAGCGAGATTGCCGGCAGCACAGGCACGCCATTCGAGCGCGGGAGTTGGTCGAGGTAGCACTGATACACCTGTATCGTGACCGCTGACAGAATGCCGAGGTTCCCCGTGGTCGTGCTCTTGTAAGCAGCCTGTGTTGCGTCCGTGGTATTGCTCGCCACCACCAAATTCGGATTGATTGTGAGCTGCAAGCGCCACTGTGCGCTCGTGACGCCCGCATAGATCGCGCCCCGGAGATCGTAATCGTGATAGGCAATCGGAATCTCAAAAAACAGCCGAAAGGGCACGGCGGCCGTGATGCTTGCCGGAGCGTTCATCACGTCATAGTTGGAACCGAGCTGCGCGGGGCTGTCATTGACAAACGCTGCGCCGATCGGCGCACGGTTCCGCGCGGTGCCGAGCAAAAACAGATGCCACCCGGTAGTATTGACCCGCTGCACATTGTTGAGATCGGTCAGCGTAATGTTGCTGAAAAAGTTCGCCATCCCGAGCGGAGTGCGATTGAGCGTTTCGGCCGCCGCCTGTGCAAGCGTTCCGGTCACTTCAACGACAATCTTGGTATTCAAACCAACATTGTTCATCACGACAACGCTGGTCTGGCCGATCGCCGCATTGTTGCCTGAGAATGTGATCGGCGCCAACGGCTGTTGCATCGGCTGTGCAATGGCGAGCACAGCGGCCTGTGCTTGATCGTTCGTGTTCTGAGTGTAACCGCCGCCCCCGCCACCCTGTTGTCCGCCCTTGGCACGCATGGCGCGCTGTCGCTGCCGATTAAGCCCGGCCGCCGGCGTTTCGCGTGAGCGCCAGGAATAAGCCGCACCGCCTGCAAAAAGATCGCGCTTCATTTTCATCGTCATCGGTATCGTTCCTCGCGTTGCTCCGGTACGAACCGGACTTCACTGTTGCGGAGCTGGTACGATCAGCGCCAAGGCCATCCCGGCAAACGCTACGATCAAGAGGATAATTATCCAATTGATCGGCGAAAACAAAATCTCGGTATTGATCAGTCGGGGCATGTCAGCCACCGAGCTGCGGCAGATGCTGACGTACCAGCGATGCGCCGGCCGCGAAAACGCCCCACGCCACGGCCACGATCAAAACAATCGTAATGATGTTCGGAGCGTTCACGCTGATATAAACCGGCTCGCTCATTTGTACCTCACAGCCATGTCCGTTTCGGCCTCAATTTCGCATCGATGCGCTTCACAATTTCATTCGCTTCGGGCACAGGCTTGATCACATATTTGCTATCGCTCTTTACGCTGTACCAACGCGAATGAAACCGCGGCAATTTTTCATCCGGGTATTCGGCGGGGCGCCAGCTCATGAAACCCTCACCTGTCCGATCTTCGATCGTTTTCCGGTCGGCTTTCGCGTTGAGATCAAAAACAGCAACGTGCGAAGCTTCGGAAAACGCGAATGGACTAACCCGAACGGGCCTTTGCGTGAGAGTGATCACAGGGATACGCTTAGAACGGCCTTGCGTCAATATGCCCTGAAACGCACCCTTTTGAATGTTAGGTAACATATAACCCTCATCGACAAACAAGCCGACGTTTTCGTGTGACCAGACGCGCCATAGCCAGTTTTCGGTTTGATCTTCTAAATCTGGCCTCGATGGCAAAATATAAAGTCCCGGTTCATCGGGAACGTCCGAAAAACCAATCTTGCGCGCTCTTTCAAGAGCTGCGAAAATTTCTTCGCCCTTGTAATCGATGACAAGCCAAGTTTTATTTGTTAAATCCTGCAACGCCAAAAGGAAGGCGCCCAACATTGTTTTGCCACTCCCATTGCGTCCGACAACAGAAGTATGTTCGTCATCGGCAGGAAGGCGAAAAGGTTCGGTCACGGCCTTTTGTCTTTGTCCAGGCACATATTGACGCGCCGAGTCAATTCGTCCAGCCGCGCACCCTGCAAATTCACTCTTTCATCGCGTGCACGGTTTTCGGCTTTTGTCTCGGCAAGCTGAATAAGGACACCATCCATTTTGTCGAGCTTCTTATCAACACCGTCAAGCCGCTCTTTCAAAACGCGCGTGTCAGTCTTGATTGTCCAGACAAACGCAAAAGCAGTTGTGACCACGGTGATAACCGTGGTCACAATACGCTCGATGAAGTCAACCGGAACACTCACGATCAATCCGGTATGATCGCCCACCCTTGCGCAAGCAAGAGCGCCGCCGTCGATTGGTTCGCTTGCTCCCACGCAACCGTGATCGTTTTGTTTTTGTAGTCAATATGACCCATGGCGCCGAAATGAAGCATCCCGGCGAGTGTGTTCGCAGCTCCCGTGTTGCCGGCGCCGAGCGCTGCCGTGATTGCGTTGGTAATCGAGGTCAAAGCCGTTGTGTTCATCATGGTCAGTGCTCTCCACTCGTGACGATTGCAGTTTCCGGTACCTTTTTCATGTTCCAGTGCGCATACACGCCCCAAAGGATTACGCCAAGGTCGCCGGCGAGCACGCCAACGCTGTCGACCGTCAACCCGTGTGACGTGATCCATGTTCCCGCGGTCCCGGAAAGCATCGCCACCGCGAGCTTGCGCACAAGCGAGCCGATTTCGTCTGCGTTCATGTCAAGGCCCCCGCCATTTGCCCGTCAGCATCAAATCACGCTCCGCAGCTCGGCGCTTTTCGAGGCCCGCGTTCACACGGCCGCCGGCATGATCCCAAAGCATGAGGGCTTGTGCCCCCGCCGCGAGGTTGCCGGTGTTGATCAAATGCAGGGTAGAGCTGCGATCGAGCGCACCCACATTGAAATCGAAGCTAACCAGGGCGTCAAAAACGTCCTGCGAGATCGGCACCGTCACGTGATGATTAACGTCCGCTTCAACAGCCGCGAGATCGCTCGACAAGATTGCGTCGGCTTCCTCCCGCGTGACGGCCATCCCGACATAGACGCGCGGCAAACCGGCTGCGCTCGTATGCCCATAGCCGATCGTGAGCGTGCCGCGTACATGGCCGCCGGCCGGGACAACCCGATCGGTCGCGTCATCATAGGCGCTCAGGATCAAACCCTCGTAAGCTTCGATCAAGGCCCGTCCATTGGCGCTCGTTTTCATGGGTGGATTGATCAAGGAAGCCTCCTAATGTGCGCCAGCGAGTGGCGGAACGTCGATTTCGCCTATTCCCTCGACATACATCTTGGACCACGCGCGGGGATCACCGGGCTTTGCGTGCTCTTTTTGGAGAGGAACCGGCGCCGGATTGGGATTCGCTGACGGCGCCGGTTGAGACTGCGGAGCGGCCACCGCAGTCTTAGAGGCCTTGGCGGAAGCAAACAGCCGCGTGCCATAGACCATGGCAATAGCCATGAAAAATGCGTAATGATCGGCGGCCTTCTCACCAACTTCGGGGATATCGTACCACCGCGAGACACGGCCGAACGTCTCGGCGAGCCGGCCGGCCTCATCGTCTTCAAGCGCCCATTGCGGCGCCTTAGCAATCGTCGCCAACATCAAGTGTGTGTCTAGAATGATTGCTTTGAAGCCGCCTAAAGAAATCGAGCCTTCCGCCTTGCGGGGGCCACGGGGACGGCCACGGTCACTGCGGGGCTTGCGGTTAGCGGTTCCACCGTCACCGCCGCTTCCGTCACCGCCGGCAGGGGTGACACTGGCGAGGTCGACGGTTCCGCCGGCGCCGCCGAGCTGGTCACTGTTACCACCGGGATTGCTGCCGCCAGTTTTTCCGTCATCGATTGCAGCTCCGTTCGCAAGCTGTTGATCCCCTCCCACAACTTTGCGTGGGCGTCCCGGTTTTCCGTTTGCCATGTCTCACACTCCCCGCGCAACGTCGTTATGCGCCGCGCCAATTCGTCCCGTAGCGTCGCTTCAGCCAGGGCATCGCGTGCCGCTTCTGCCGCTTCGATCCGTTGTTCCGCGGCTTCGATCGCGGCCTCCGCTTCCGCCTCTACTTGCTCGACGCTCGCAGCGGCAACAGCGCCGGCCGTTTCGACGGCGGCGGCAACGGTTTCAGCGGCAGGCGTCGTCATGTTCGTTTTCTTTCATAAAATGCCAGAAATGCCAGAAAGGCGAGAAACCCGCCGTTCAAGCACCCCGATCCGCCGAGCAAGATCACGAATATCGGGATGCAACGTGTTGTCGAAAATCGCCGGCTCTAAGCCGGCTCGTGAAAATTTTCCGGCACCGTCAGCTCGTGTGCCCCGTATTTCATCATGAACGCGCGCACGTCATCGACAAAGCCGGGCGGCACCTTGACGCCGGCTTGCGCAATGCGTTCGTTCACGAGCGTCCAATGCGCGTCGACGCGTGCTGCAAGGTTATCATAAGCCCGTTGCAGGTTGTCCATTCGCGTCACCAACGCGGTCGCCGTCATTGTCTGCGGTTCCGGCGGTTTCCTGTCGTGCTCGGTTAGCTCTAGAGGTGCGGTCGCTTCCATCTTTGAATTGCTCCATCAATTTAATTATGAGACCGCGCTGAATTGCTTGCTCTTGTCGAATTGCGAGCTGTCCTGTGCGCAATTCATCCAGGCTCGCCGCAATCTTTGCCACGTTTTGCTGAAACGTCAAAACATTTTCCTTGATTGCGTTGGTATCGAAACCGAGCGATTTAACTAGTATTTCCATACCGCTTGCCATGTGATATCCGGCCCGCGTCTTCGCGGTGCCGCTCCCTTAGTTCGGATTGGTCGTATAGATGAAAGCCGCGCTCAGAAAATATGCGGCCGGTGTTGCTATCAGCCTGATACGATACGTCAACGTGGCGTCAAGCTTCAAATTCATTTTTTGCGCCGATTGAACGATTGTAGGTGTCGACGTGTTGCCGGGAAATATCCAAGGGAAAATTTGAATGCCTCCCGACACCTCAAGTTGCGCGTCAAATAGATCGGCAATCGTGCCCTCAGGTTGTGCCCAAACAAAGGCATGTGTCAGATAAATAAAACCATCGGTATAAGGCGAGCCGAACATATTTGCGCCGGCAACCCACGCGCCAGTCGTTCCCGTGGTAATCATCCCCGCGCGAATATCGGTTTGGTCGCCTAAAGCTGGTATCCCAAAATTTGTGTTGTAAATTGTGGAACCGCGCGAAATCGAGGCACTCGCGAGATTGAGATCAATAGCCGTATTCAGCTCCGCGTCCGAATAGGCCTGCATGAGGATATTCGTGAACCATATCCCGGTCACGGGGATGTTGTTGGCAGTCAGCCCCTCGACAAACACCTGCACTTGCAAGTCCTGCGTTATGCAGGGATACCAATCGGCTGTGTTCGGTGCCGCTGATATCGTCATCCCGGTTGACGGAAACCGCACATAGACCGGGACCGCGCTTGCGGTATTGTCGATGTAGACGCTGTTGAGGATATCGATTGACGGCCGGGTTGCTCCGGTCAACAGATTGAACGTCACACCGAGATTGACCGGGCTTCCGCCGATCAGCGTTGCGTAAAGTGACCAATCGATGCGCAACGGAACGACTGTGGGAGGATACGAAGAATTTCCGCCGAGCTGCAAGGGTTGCCCGGCTGGAATGCCTTGAACGGCCGTCAAGGGCAACGTCGGGATACCGAGGAAAGAACGCATTAGCCGATCACCATCGGGATTGAGCTGCGCGGCTTGCCAAGGGGAGGCGCCGCATTGATATGGCGATACAGCTTGTTTTTGCCGGGATACCAGAAACGCCAGGGATCGGCCGCCCATTGCATGAGCTGCGGCCAATCGAGGAACGTACCTTGCGACACCATTCCCGCTGCGACATATCCGCCGAAATAAGCGGGTGTTTGCGAGGTAAACGTACCTACGAGAAAATCCTGTGCCGTGGCTGACCACGCCGGTTGCCCGGCGCCAGCTTTGTTGAATTGCACGGCGCCAGTTATCAAATTCGTCCCCACCGCATACATGGCCGTGGTGTTGAACGAGATCGCGAGGAAAAACGGGATACCGATCGGAACGATTATTCCGGTATTGACATTACCGCTGTCATATAGCAAAAAGGCGCCGGACGTGTTTATGCCAAGCCCGACATTCGCGCCGCCACTCCACATATATCCGGTCCCGCCGCCGCCGACATTGTATGCGCTCATGACAATGATGAAAGCCGCAGTCGTCGCACTAACGGAAGCCGACGATTGATTGCCTAGATAAGCGTAAGCGCCCGTCGTCAGAAAACCGACGCATGGACCTATCACACCATGATTTTTGAATACTTGCGAGCCTGAGAGTGTGAAGACTTGCCCGTCCATAAGGGAAACAAGGCCATTGGTTCCTGTGCAAACAAACGAGCAGCCGAAGTTGCGTGAAATTTTCCCATAACCGACGGGATGCGAGGTATCAACGCTCGCCATTCCGCCCGGAAAGAAAAATGGGCGCCGATTGTTGAGAGCGCTCATGCGTTCAGATTGATGTTGTAGGTACGATAGAAACAATTTTGCTGTGCAGCCGTACTCGTGAAATTGAAACCGGAGTTGTTTTGCATCGCGAGCAAAAATGATCCCGGCGGCAAAATAATGCCCTGATAAAAGCCGATCAACAGGGTTTGCGACGCTGCCGCGACCAGCGGGATCACGGCGCAGGGCGGGAAAGTCGGGGTTTTTGCGGCTTGCGTCCCGGCCGTCAATTGCCCGTCGCCATAAGTGGAACCATCGTCCAGCAAGGCATAAAGCCATAAGGCGAGATTGGCGCCGGCCGCGATCGTATTCGAGGCAATCTGACAGCGCACACTAATGTCCATATATTGATCAAGCGCCGTGCCATTGGTGATTGCGCCGTTGTTTGATAAAACAGTGTCGCCAGTAGGCAAACTTGCAAGATCGGCGGTTGCGCTTGTTTTGAATGCGGTCGTCCAAGTGAGGCCCGCGCCATTGCCGGCCGCCCATGCTGTTTTGTTTGCCATGGTGTTTCCTTTAACTTTTGGTGACTGTGAGCTGCGCCGTGACACGCTGCAAAGTCGTGACGCTGTTGACGTTGAATGCAAGGATATCACCGGCCGTCAAGGTCGTCGTCCAGCCGGTCAAGGTGGTGTCGCTGTATTTTTCCGCCGAGCTGATTGTCGGGATTGCGCTTGCGGTAATGCTATCGCCGGCGGCGGGATGTGTCGGCGGGGCAAAGTTTGCATAGGTTGTTTTCCAAATGTCCACAACGATCGACCCGGTTTGATCCGCGAACAAGAGCACGCCAGTAATCGTGGCATTGAACGGAACCGAAATGTACCCTTTGACGCCTGTGGTGATCGTGCTCCCGCCGCCATCGATTATCATCGGGATTGTGACGTTGCCAGCGGGGCCTGTGGCGCCTGTGGCGCCGGTGGCACCGTTCGTCCCGTTTGTTCCGGCTGCTCCGGTCGGTCCTGTCGGGCCTGTCGGGCCTGTCGGGCCTGTCGGGCCTGTCGGGCCTGTCGGGCCTGTCGGGCCTGTCGGGCCTGTCGGACCAGCCGAGCCGCCGCCGCCGCCAATGTAGTTGATGATTGCGTCCAGGGTTGCGGTCATGCTGTGACGCTCTTGATCAAGCCGCCGAGATTGACCGCGCTCGTCGAGCTCATCGTCAGGGCGTTGCCGGGCGATGTCTGGAGCTGCGGCGTGCTGCCGTTCAGAAACAGCGAGCCATTGATACCGAGTGTTATCAAGCCCGTCAGCGGCTTGGCGCTGGCGCTAGGACCATCGAAGAATTGCACCGTAGTCGCGGCCGAAACGTCGAAAACCATCGCATACACGCGCGCGCCCTGAACGGCGGAACCGGCAGCAATGATCGTGTTATCGGCTATCGCGGAGAGCGGTTGAAAATTGAGCGGCGCCGCAACGAGTGGAGGATTGCACGGCCACCAATGATAAGGCATGGGAATGTTGTAGAGCTGCGTCGAAATCAGCAAAGCCGCGTTTGTCGACGCTGCGAAGCGAAAGCCGTCGCCATAGGCTGGAGTGATTTCAAAATAACCCTGAGAAAAGGGCTGGACACTGATTGTTTGGCCGTTGTCGCCTATGCCGGCAACATTGAAATTGAATTGTTCCGGGTTAAGCGAATTATCGACCCAAAGCGATTGAACGAAGTCCAGCTCGTTCGCCAGCTCTTGCACGAGATCACCGGCAATTGAACCGGGGCCGATCGTTCGAAAATCGAAATCAATCGGGCAGGATTTTGCGCCCGCAATTTTAGGAGCGTGTAAATTCGGAATTGTGATTATGGGGCGCATGCTGTCGGTTCCTTACGCTTTTCAGCGAAACATGTGTTGCATAGGTACAGTCCAACATCGGGAACAAATTCCCATCCGATAGTAGACCTGATATCGGATATGCCGACAATATGCGCTTCATGCGCAATGAAAATATCTCCACATTTTGCGCATTGATATTTCATGAAGTTAAC
>Ga0307477_10002973_pt1 | contig 12802 bp, 15 predicted proteins | sample atmos_gasesECM2C_FD_203316 | JGI IMG/M metagenome (GOLD analysis project Ga0307477, IMG submission 203316) | Hardwood forest soil microbial communities from Morgan-Monroe State Forest, Indiana, United States - atmos_gasesECM2C_515 | ecosystem: Environmental > Terrestrial > Soil > Temperate...
ATCGCGGGTGAGAGGGAGACGATCCGCGCGGCCGGCGCAGCGGTGGCGAGCGGGCGATAGCCGCGCGCCTCGCCGCGGCACGCGGCGAGGAGCGCGAGACACGCCGTGAGGTGGGTGCGCAGAGTGTAACGGCGCATAGTCAACAGCCCACCCCCGTCGGAACGGAGATGGGCTAGCGCCTGCGCAGGGTGCGCAGCGCCACCATCCCTCCCGCGAGGGAATCACAGGTGGCGCGAACGGAGAGGTCTCCTGGCTTCGGGCGCGCGGCTCGCCTTCCCGGTTACCCAGTGGCGTTGAGCCGCACCTGCTTGCCCGTTACAGTGGCGGGGCCGCGCCGGATTCGCACCGGCTTCCGTGAATCCCCATTCGCTGGAACGACGCCGGCTAGTTTAGCCCGCAGACTCCCGGGGCGCAAGCGGGCGTCGCAGCGCGACGACGAGTCCGCCCGCGAGGGCCACGGCGAGGAGTCCGATGACGTAGGGAATGAGCGACTCGGGGCGCGGGGCCCCTCGGGGAAAGGTGAGCACCACGGTGGTCGATGCGGGCACCCCGCGTCGGCGGTAGATGGCGAACGGCCGACCATCGATGGCCTGTACGCCCGCGCTCTCGAGGCCGGGCGCCGTGACGACGGTCGTCGTATCCTCGAGCAGCAGGTCGAGCTCCCCGGTCGGCTGCGCCATCGGGATCGTGACCGCATGCGTCGTGGCGGGCAGGTTGTAGGTGTAACTCACTTGCTTCGGATCCCCGGGCGGGATTGGTCCGAGTACCACCACGCTGTCGCCTCGCCGGCTGACGGACTCGCCGGCGATGTCTCCCTCGCCCACGTCGAACTGCAGCGCGTCGTGCGGCAGCACCCCGACCCACGTCGGGCGGAGGGTGTCGTTTGTCACCCGGGTCGCCCGGCCGGGGTTCGTGAGGGCCACGAGCTCGAGCACGGCGCGGGTGCCGTCCTCCTTGGGGCGCGCGACGCTCACGAGCCGGCGGCTGACCTCGATCGGCGGGCCGCTCGACGCCGTGTCGTAGACCGGGATCGGCTGGAGCGTGGCGGGGCCGCGCCCGGGGGGCACGGGCTCGGAGAAATAGGCAATGCCCCCATACCAGGTGCTCACGACGTAGAGCGCCGCGGTGTCGGGCTGCGGGATCGTGAGGGTGAAGCGTCCTTGGGGCCGCGTGCGGACCGAATCGATGGGGCCCCCGCGCCCTTGTTTCCCGACCTGGTGCAGCACGACCCAGGTCCCGGCGAGGGGCCGGTGGGTGGGCCCGTAGACCACCTGCCCCGAGATCACGCGCTGCGCGAGCGCGGGGCCGCCTCCGCCGAGGAGCCCGAGGAGGACGAGGCCGCTCGGGGCGAGGGCGCTACGGCGTGAACTTACCGAAATCTTCAGGATCGAGGTTCTGCAGGTACGCCTTGAGCGCGTCGGTGTCGAGCGGTGTCGGGCCCGCCGCGTCGCCCGACCCCTCGCCCGTGTCAACCGCCGTGACGGCGAGGAGCGTTTCGCTCGTGAAGATCGGCGCCTTCAGCCGGAGGGCGAGGGCGATCGAGTCCGAGGGGCGCGCGTCGATTTGGATGACCGTGTCTCCACGGTAGATGTGGAGCTCGGCATAGTACGTATTGTCCTTCACCTGCGTGATGATCACTTTCCGCAGCTCGGCACCGAGGCCGACGACCACCTGCTTGAGGAGATCGTGGGTAAGGGGCCGGGCGAACTTCACGCCCGCGAGCTCCATGGCGATCGCGCTCGCTTCCGCTGGGCCAATCCAGATCGGCAACACCCGTTCGCCCTCGCGCTCCTGCAGGATGACGACCGGGGTGTTGGTCGTGCGATCGAGCCCGAGGTGGGCGACGCGCACTTCGATCACGAGCGTCTGCTCAGGTGCCGAGGTCCCAGGAGGCGAGGTACTTCTGCTGCTCGGGCGTCAGGGTGTCGATGGACACGCCCATCGCTTGCAGCTTGAGGCGGGCGATCTCGCGGTCGAGCTCCCCCGGAATCCGGTGGACGTCTCGGGCCAGCATCGCGCCACGCTGCACGACGAACTCCGCGGCGAGCGCCTGGTTCGCGAAACTCATGTCCATCACGCTCGCCGGATGGCCTTCGGCCGCCGCCAGGTTGATCAAGCGGCCGTCGGCGAGCACGAACACCCGCTTGTCGCCCAACCGCCACTCGTTCACGAGCTCCCGCACGGCGATGGGGCCCGTGGCGGCCGCCTGCAGGCCCGCGAGGTCGATCTCGACGTTGAAGTGCCCGGAGTTCGCGAGCACGGCCCCGTCCTTCATCGTCCGCATGTGCTCGACTCGGATCACGTTCACGTTCCCCGTGAGGGTGACGAACACGTCCCCCACCAGCGCCGCTTCCGCCATCGGCAGCACCCGGTACCCGTCCATCTGGGCCTCGAGTGCCTTGAGGGGATCGATCTCGGTGACGATGACGTTCGCCCCGGCGCCCCGCACCCGCAGGGCGAAGCCGCGCCCACACCACCCATACCCCGCCACCACCACGGTGCTCCCGGCCACGAGCAGGTTCGTCGCGCGGAGGATGCCGTCGAGGGTCGACTGGCCGGTGCCGTAGCGGTTGTCGAAGAGGTGCTTGGTGTCCGAGTCATTCACGGCGATGACGGGGAACTGCAGCACGCCGTCCTTCGCCATGGCCTTGAGCCGGATCACGCCCGTCGTCGTCTCTTCGGTCGAGCCGAGCACCCCGCTCACCAGCGCCTTACGCTCCGCTGTGGTCAGCGTCTCCACCCAGCGTCGCACGGGCGGCTCGAGGTCATCGAGGCGATTCAGCGCGATCATGTGCAGGGCCCCGACGAGATCCGCCCCGTCGTCCATCGTCACGTCGGGTCGGTGGGCGAGCGCGGCGCGCAGGTGTTCGTAGTAGGTGGCGTGATCCTCGCCGCGGATCGCAAACACCTTGACCCCGTGGTCGCGCACCAAGTGCGCGGCCACGTCGTCCTGGGTGGATAGGGGGTTTGAGGCGCAGAGGGCTACGTCGGCGCCGCCCGCCTGGAGGGTGACGGCGAGGTTCGCGGTTTCGGTCGTGACATGGAGGCAGGCGGCGACGCGCTTGCCGGCGAGCGGCCGCTCCCGGCCGAACCGCGCCCGCAACTGCCGCAGGACCGGCATGGACCGTTCGGCCCACTCCGTGCGCCGCCGGCCCTCGTCGGCGAGGGCCAGGTCCTTGACGTCGTGGGCGGCGCCGGGCGCCGTCGTGCTCACCGCGCGGCCTTACTCGTCTCGTAGTGGCGAGAGCGCTGCACGGCGAGCCGCAAATCCTCGACCCGGTTGGTGCGCTCCCAGCTGAACAGCTCCACCTCTTTGTCGACGTCGGTGTCCACGAAGCGCCGGCGCTCGGGCGGGCGACCAAAGTGGCCGTAGGCCGCCGTCGGTCGGTAGATCGGGTTGCGCAGGTTGAGGGCCGCGATGATCTGGAGGGGCCGGAGATCGAACACCTCCCGGACCGCTTCCTCGATGGCCGCCTCCGGCACGGTGTGCGTCCCGAACGTCTCGACCATGATCGAAACGGGCTCGGCCACGCCGATCGCGTAGGCGACCTGCGCCTCGCAACGCCGCGCGAGCTTCGCGGCGACGATGTTCTTCGCGACCCAGCGCATCGCGTAGGCCGCGGACCGATCAACCTTCGACGGATCCTTCCCCGAGAAGGCGCCGCCGCCGTGCCGCGCCATCCCGCCGTAGGTGTCCACGATGATCTTGCGGCCCGTGACGCCGGCGTCGCCCTGGGGCCCACCGACCACGAAGCGGCCCGTGGGGTTCACCAGGATGTTCGCCTCCTCGATATCGAAGCCCGTCTCGGCGAGGACGGGGCGCACCACGAGGGCGATCACCCCCGCCCGCAGTTCCTTGGCGTCGACGAGGTCGGAGTGCTGGGCCGACACGACCACCTTGCCGAGGCCCACCGGGCGGTCACCCTCGTAGATCACGGAGACCTGGGTCTTGCCGTCGGGCCGCAGCCACACCAGGTCGCCCGCCTTGCGTACCGCGGCCAGCCGCTCCGCCAGTCGGTGTGCCAGGACGATCGGCAACGGCATGAGCGACGGTGTCTCGTCGCTCGCATAGCCGAACATCATCCCCTGGTCGCCCGCGCCGCCGCGATCCACGCCGAGGGCGATATCGGCGGATTGGCGGTCGATGCTCGTGAGCACCGCGCAGGTCTGGGCATCGAAGCCAAAGTTGGCATCGGTGTACCCGATCCCGCTGATCGTCCCACGCACGATGTCGGGGACGTGGACGTAGGTCGACGTCGTGATCTCACCCGCCACCAGGGCCATCCCGGTCGTGACGAGCGTCTCACAAGCGACACGGGCGTTGGGATCGGCGCCGAGAATGGCGTCGAGGATCGCGTCGGAGATCTGGTCGGCGATCTTGTCGGGATGACCCTCGGTCACCGACTCCGAGGTGAAGACATGGCGTAATGCAGGCATAGGGGAGCGTCCCTCAGACGTTCAAGCTAGCGGCCCGCCGGGCCGCCGGCAACCGGGAATCGGGATCGAGGAGTTTCACATCGACGGCTTCGGCGAGCGCAAGGCGCAGGATGTCGAGCACGTCCTCGGGGCTCCGCGCGTCGAGCGCCGCGGTCGCGGCCGCGCGCGCGCGCGCGCCGTCGATCTGCCGCACGGTCCATTTGACCAACGGCAACGACGGCGGCGCGACCGACAGCGTCTCATAGCCCATCCCGATGAGGAGAAACGCCGACAGCGGCTCGGACGCCATCTCGCCGCACACGCTGGCCGGCTTGCCGGCGGCGCGCGCGGCATCGGCCACGAGCTTGAGCAAGCGCAGCACGCTCGGGTCGTGCGGCGTGAACCGATCCGCGAGCCGCGCGTTGCCCCGATCGACGACGAGCGTGTACTGCGTCAGATCGTTGGTCCCCACGCTCACGAAGTCGCTGGCCGCCACCATCCGGTCGGCCATCACGGCCGCCGCCGGGGTCTCGACCATCACGCCGAGTGGAATCGTGCGCGCGGCTTCGATCCCGCGGGCCGCCAAGGCCTCGGCCTCCGCGGCGACGATCGCGCGGGTCCGCTCCACTTCATCGAGCCGGGTCACGAGCGGGATCATCAGCTGGATGTCCGCATGCGCCGCGGCGCGCAAGACGGCGCGCACCTGGACGCGAAACAACTCCGGCTGGTCGAGACAGACACGGATGGCGCGCCAGCCGAGGAACGGATTCGCTTCCGCCGGCGCGCGAAATGGCGCGGGTAGCTTGTCGCCGCCCAGATCGTAGGAGCGGACGATCACCGGGTAGCCCCGAAAGGCCTCGCCCACGCGGCGGAAATAGGCGGCCTGCTCGTCCTCGGTCGGGAGCGCGCTGCGGCCGGTGATCAAGAACTCGGTGCGCAAGAGCCCCACCCCTTCGGCGCGATGCTCCTGCGCCGCGAGAATTTCCTCGGGCAAGTCCACGTTCCCGCGGAGCGCGATGCGCACGCCGTCCAGCGTGGTGGCCGGGCGGTCCACCACCTGTTCCAGCTGCGCCGTGAGCTCCTGGCGTCGTGCCTCGCCCTTGCGCGCGTCAGCGACCTCGGCCGCCGAGGGTCGCAGGAGCACCGTCCCGCGGGTGCCGTCGATCACCACGATCGCCCCCGATTCAATGCGCTCGACCGCCCCGGGGAGCCCCATCACCGCGGGGATTCCCATCGAGTGCGCCAGGATCGCCGCGTGGGACGTCCGCGTCCCTTCCTCACTCACGAGACCCACGACCCGGTCGCGCGGCAGCTGGACGGTGAGGCCCGGCGCGATTTCGCGGGCCACGATGACACAGGGCTCGGTGAGGGCGTCCCACAGCTCATCCTCCCCGCGGTGCAGCAGGTGTTCGAGGACGCGGATGACGATGCCGTTGAGATCCACGAGCTTTTCCTTGAGGCGCGGGCTCCCGGTGGCACTCCACAGGTCGCGCATCTCGAGGGCCTTGAACTCGTACGCCTTCTCCGCGGTGAGGTGGCTCTCGCGGATCAGCCCCTCGACGCCCGCCAGGAACTCCTTGTCCTCGAGCATCAAGGTCTGGGCGTCGAAGATGCGGGCCTCATCCGCGCCCGCGCGATCCTCCGCCTTGGTTTTGAGGTCCAGGAGGTGACGCTTCACATCGCTCACCGCGGCCCGCAGCCGGCGCACCTCTTTGCTCACCTGGGAGCGGGGCACGACTCGGGCCGGCACCTCGGGCATGGTCCAGCGCACCACGAGCGCCGGACCGATGGCCATGCCGGGCGACACGCCGATCCCGCGGAGCAGCCGCTCACTCATGCGGCGCCCTCTTCGGTTTCGGTCGCCGCGTCGGGCTCGCTGCCGGTCAGGTGCATTTCGTGGAATCCGTCCGCCACCAGCGCCATCAGGGCCTCCATCGCCTCCGCGGCGTCGTCACCGTCCGTCCGGAGCACCAGGGTCGAGCCGCGCTCCGCGGCCAGCATCATGACGCCCATGATGCTCTTGCCGTTCACGCTCAAATCGTCCTTCTGCACTTCCACGGACGCCCGAAAGCGGTTGGCGACTTTCACGAACTCCGCGGCGGGGCGTGCGTGCATCCCGAGCGGGTTCACGATCGTCGCGGTGCGCTCGATCACCGCCACGCCCATCCCACGACCAGGGCGGCGGCCACGGCCCCGAGCCCCAGGCGCAACCCGGTGAGCCCGAGTCGCCGCCAGCGCAGCAGGAGCAGCCCGAGTGCGGCCACGATGCCCACCGTCATCCGGGCCCACCCCGGAAACGGCCCTCCAAGGTACGCCGCCGCGAGGGGCAGCGCCGCACCCATCGCAAGGGCCATGCCCGGCTCGACCACGGCGCCCGCCCGCCGTAGGAACGGCTGACGCAGTGCCTCGGCGACCCGCGTCCCGCGGGCCCAGCCGGCGCGCAAGGCCCACCACCGTAAGGCGACGTGCCCCGCATTGTAGAGCGCGAGAAACCCCACCACGGCCCACCACCCCAGTCCCAGCGCGACGGCCGCGAGCGCGAGCCCCGAGGTGAGGGGCAGCCAGCCCGCCCACACCAGCCGGTCGCCAAGCGATCCGAGGGGGCCGCACAGCGCGGTGCGCAGGCGCTCCACCTGGGCCGGCGGGATGCCGTCGTGCTCCGCGCGAGCGGCGGCACCCACGGCAAGGCCGCAGAGGTAGGGGTGCGCGTTGAAGAAATGCGCGCCGCGCGCGAGGGCGCCCCGGTAGGCCGCGCTATCCCCTGCCCGGCCAAGATCGCGCAGCAGCGGTTCCTCCGCGACGCCGAACCCGACGCCCTGCATGCGCTCGTAGTTCCAGGAGCTCTGGATGGTGAACAAGCGCAGCAGGGTGCGTCCGAGCGGTGGCTTCACCGGAGCCATGCGCCCGCCGCCCCGCCCACGAGCCCCGCCGCGAACCAGCCCAGGGTGGCGCCGCGGCCGGCGAGGCGGAGTGTGCCGCTCGTGCCCGCCGCGATGGCCACGCCCGTCGCCGCGGCGGCGACCACCATGGCGCCCCGCACGCTCAGGGTGCCGACGAGGAAGTGGCGCACGCCCGCCGCCAGCGCGAGCCCCACGGCCGTCACGAGCATCGCCCGTACCGCGTCGCGTGCCAGGCTCGTGACGTGCACCCGCATCAGCGCGGCGACCTCTCCCGCCTCCAGGGCATCGCTGGCCCGCTGCACGGCCCGGGTGTTCAAGCGGCGCACGGCGTTGAGGCTCACGCCGCCGAGCAGCCCCGTGAGCAGGCCCACCACCGCGCCGAGCCCGATCCCGAGCGCCCCCGCCGCCGCGTGCGCCACGCTCACGCCGGCCACGGTTGCGGGGCCGTACTCCGGGTAGCGCACCGCGCCCAAGTGCAGAATGTCGTGCTGCAACAGCTCGAAGACGACGCCGAGTCGGAGGCCCGTCCCGACGTCGCCCAGGATCGCGCCCGCGACGACCCCCGAGACGAGCGGGCGGGCGATCATGGCTTGGGGCACGCTCACGAGATCGAGCCCCACGAGGATGCCCCACAGGAGGAGGAGGCCCTCTTGCCCGAGGCTCACGCGAACTCCGCGAGCGGCACGGGTCGCGCAGTGGGAACGTCCTGCGCCGTGACCTCGATGCCGCGCGCCGCGAGGCGCCGGAGCTCGGCCGCTTCGGCGTCGCTCAGGAAGACGAAGCGGAGGCGCTCCGAGCGGCCCGGCTTCGCGTGGATGCCCCCGACATTGATGCGGGCCACGCGGTGGCAGTTCTCCGTGAGCGCGGCGAGCGTGGCGATATCGCCCGAGACGACGATCCCGGGTCGGGGGTCGGCGTCCCACTCGGGGAGGCGGGCGGCGGCCTCGGCCACGGAGGCGAAGATCACGTCGATGTGGGCCGGCACGCCCATGCGGTAAAGCTCCTGCTCGCTCGGGCTGGCGCGCACCACGTCGTCCACCAACACGATGAACCGCACGTGCAGGGGCTGACCCCATCCCACGACCACTTGCCCGTGGATCAAGCGGTCGTCGATCCGGAACAGCTTGATGCTCATGCGGCGGGCGTGCGAATGGCCCGGCTCCCCGCGGCGGCGGCGCGTTGGGCGGCGGCGAGCGGTGCCAACTCCCGGTGGAAGACGAAGTCCAGCAGCATGGCGAGGTTCACGCCGGTGACCACCGCGAGGCCGGGCCGACCCCGGGCGTAGGCGACGGCGCCCGTGAGGCACGACCCGCCCGGGAGATCGACGAACAACACCGCGGGATGCTCGCCGACCGCCGCGGCGAGGGTCTGGAAGAGTGCCTCGCGGTCGCAGCCGTCGTTGCTCACGGGCACGAAGGCATCGCCCACCCCGGTGATGCTCTCGACGGCGGCGATCAGGGCCGCGGCCACGGCGGCGTGGGAGACGATGACCCCGCGCAACGGCTCACTCATAGTCCTCCTCGAGGTACTCCTGGAGCGCTCGCGGCTCGGCCATGCGTTGAAGCAGGCGTTCGTTGAAGCGCTTCGCGGAGTCGACACCGCCGTAGCGCAGCAGGTGATTCATCGCCACCACCTCGCAGATCACCGTCAGATTCTTGCCCGGGTTCAGGGGCACCGTGACCAACGGCAGCGCCACCTCGAGGATGTCCGTGTGCTCCTGATCGAGGCCCGTCCGGTCGTACTCGCGCGACGCATCCCAATCGGCGAGTTGCACCACGACCTCGATGCGCTTCTGCTGCCGGACCGCCCGCACCCCGAACAGGGCTTGGATGTCGATGAGCCCGACGCCGCGGATCTCCATGTAATGGCGCGCCAGTTCGTGCCCGCGTCCGATCAAGAGGTCGTTGCCGCGGCGCTTGATGTGCACCACGTCGTCGGCGACGAGGCGGTGGCCGCGTTCCACGAGATCGAGCACGCACTCGCTCTTGCCGATGCCCGAGCGGCCGAGGAACAGCAGCCCGACTCCAAACACGTCGGCGAGCGATCCGTGCACGGTCGTGTTGGGCGCGAAGGCGTCGTCGAGAAACGGCTTGAGGCGGCGATAGAACTCCGACGTCTTGAGCTTCGTGCGGATCACCGCGACGCCTCGGGCCCGGGCGAACTCGAGCAATTCGGCCGGCGGCTCCTGGCCCTTCGTGATCACGACGCACGGCAAATCGAAGGTGAAGAACGTCTCCAGGGACGCCCGCCGCGCCGGCGGGTCAAGCGCGGCGAGGTAGGTGATTTCGGTCTGGCCGAGCACGTGGATCCGCGTCTGGGCGAAGCGCTTCGTGAACCCCGCGAGGACGAGCCCCGGGCTCGAGGCTTCCGGCGTGGGCATGACGCGGTCGAGGCCCACGTCGCCCGTGAGGGCTTCCAATTGCAGGAGCCCGCTCTTGCGTTCCAGGAGGTCGCGCACCTTGGGAGGCATTAGCGGGGCTCCCGCACGCTCGGTCGCCCACGCCGCACTCCTGCCTTGTCGAGCTGGCGCCGCACCTTGGCCACCGCCGCGTCGAGCGCCGAGTGGTGGTCCGCACCGCTCGCGCTGCCGACGTGCACGCCGCCGCGAGCGGTGCGAAGCCGCACCTCGACCGTGGGCGCCCCGTGATCCTTGCCAAAGAGGGCGCTCGCGTCCTGGGAGCGGGGCGCCACGCGCGAGAGCCGTTCGAGCAGCGCCCGCGCCCGCTCGCGCAGCTCCTCGGAGATCTCGCAGTGGCGCGCGGTGGTGGTAATCCGCATGGTCACCCTCCCTCGGCGATGACGCGTTGCAAATGCGCCTCCGTGGCCGTGGCCGTGCGTTCCCACGAGAAGGTGCTCGCGAACGCCCGCGCGGCGCGGCCGAGACGTGCCACGAGCGCGGGGTCGCCGGCCAGCTCGAGGAGCCGCGCGGCGAGGGCCCCCACGTCGCCGTGCGGCACGAGGAACCCGGTCTCCCCGTGGCGCACGGATTCCCGCAGCCCGGGGCTGTCGGACGCGAGCGCCGGAGTGCCGCAGGCCGCCGCCTCGACGTTCGTGATCCCCCACCCCTCCTTGGGACTCGGGAGCACCACGGCCCATGCCTCGCGCATCAAGCGGCGTTTGTCCTCGCCCGAGACGAACCCCAGGAACCGCGTGCGGTCGGCGACGCCGAGCGCGCGGGCCAGTCGCTCGAGCCGGGGTCGGTCGCTCCCCTGCCCGGCGATGTCGAGGGCCAGGTCGCTGCGCGTGCGCGACGCCTGGGCGAGCGCGCGCAGCAGCGTGTCCACTCCTTTATAACGCTTCAAACGGCCCAGGTACAAGAACGAGGGCCGGGGCGCGCGCGGGGTACGGCTGTCGGGACAATACCACTCGGCGTCGACGCCCGGGTAGATGACCGTGATGCGGTCCCTCGGGACGCCGCGGGCCACGAGATCCTCCCGTGTGCTTTCAGAGATCGCGTGGAAGGCGGCCCGTCGATAGACGCGCGGCAGGGGGATCTCGGCCGCCCACACGATCGCGGCGGTGACCCAGTTCGCCTCTACGAAGGCCGTCGAGCCGAAGAGGTGAGGCACGATGGCACAAAAGGGCAGCGCGGTGAGCCGGCAAAGATACAGCGGCAGCTTGTTGATGTCCTCCACGACCGCGTCATAGTGGCCCCCGGCGAGGAGTGCGCGCACGGCGGGTCGGGCGCGGAGCGCGAACGACTGGCGGCCCCCAAGCCGCCGCACGCGCATCCCGTCGAGGTCGGCGCAGGGCGCGGCGCCCGGCCACCCACTCGTGACGAGGTCGATCTCGTGGCCTCGGCGGGCCAAGCGGCCGAAGATCTCGTGGAGGTGAATCTCCGCACCTCCCGCGTTCGGGTTCTCGCGATCGTTCCAGTTGACGAGGAGCAGCCTCACAGGGCGCCGAGGTCTCGGGCCGCCGCGTCGAGCACCCCATTGACGAAGGCCGGGGCCTTGGAGCCTGCGAACCAGTGCGCCAGCTTGATGGCTTCGTCGATCACGACCCGTGAGGGCGTCACACCCTCGGCGAGTTCGGCGAGCGCGAGGCGCAGCACGTTGCGCTCGACGATTCCGACCCGCCCCAGTCGCCAATGCTCGGCCGCGTCCGCCACGCGGCGATCGAAGTCGGGGAGCCCCGCGATCGCCTTCGCCGCGAGGTCGGCGCCGCGGTCCCCCCGCGTGGCCACACCGCCGTGCATGGCGGCCACGCGCCCGACCACGGTCGCCAGCGGCGGCCGACCCGAGAGATCCCATGCATACAGCAACTGCAAGGCGCGGGCCCGCGCCTTAGTCTCGGGGCGCTGCACGAGTGAGCTGGGCGAGCACGGCGGCCGTGGTGAGCGCCGCTTCGGCCGCCTCGTATCCTTTGTTCCCCGCCTCGCCTCCCGCGCGCGCCATCGCCTGCTCGACGGTCTCCGTCGTGAGCACGCCGAACCCGACCGCGACCCGGTGGGCGAGCGCCACGTTGCCGAGGCCACGGGCGGCCTCGCCCGCCACGTATTCAAAGTGAGCGGTTTCGCCCCGGATGACGCAGCCAAGGGCGATGATCGCCGTGTAGCGCCCGCTCGCGGCGGCGGCCTCGGCGACGACCGGCAGCTCGAAGGCGCCCGGCACCCACAGGACATCCACCGCACGGTCGGGAACCTGGCGCTCGCGCAAGGACTGCTGCGCGCCGCGGAGCAGACGCTCCGTCACGGCCTCATTGAAGCGACTGACGACGACGGCCACGCGGCCGACACGCGCGGCGCGGGGCGAGCCTGGAGTGGCGGGCACGGTCAGTGGGGCAGGAGGTGACCGAGCTTGTCGCGCTTGACGTCGAGGTAGGAGCGGTTCTCGTCCGAGGCGGGAGGAACGATGGGCACACGCTCCACGATCTCGAGCCCGTACCCCTCGAGACCCACGAGTTTCATGGGGTTGTTGGTCAGCACGCGGATCGCGGAGAGCCCGAGATCGAGCAGGATCTGCGCGCCGATGCCGTAGTTGCGCAGATCCGCCTTGAACCCGAGTTTCTCGTTCGCCGTGACCGTGTCGTGCCCGGCGTCCTGCAGCTCATAGGCCTTCAGTTTGTTCAGGAGGCCGATGCCCCGGCCCTCTTGATCAAGGTAGACGACCACGCCGCGGCCCGCCTCGGCGATCATCCGCAGCGCGCTGTGGAGCTGCCATCCACAGTCGCAGCGTCCCGACCCGAAGACATCCCCGGTGAGACAGCGCGAGTGCATGCGGACCAAGACCTTCGCGTGCCCCGCGACGTCGCCGTAGACGAGCGCCACGTGCTCGGCCCGGTCCACGTCGTTCCGGTAGCCGACGATCCGAAACTCGCCGAACGGCGTGGGCAGCCGCGCCTCGGCCACGCGGTGGACAAGCCGCTCGGTCGCAAGGCGGTGCGCGACGAGCTGCGCGACGGTGATGAAGATGAGTCCGTGGCGCGCCGCGAACTCCTCGAGCTCGGGGCGTCGGGCCATCGTGCCATCGGCGCTGAGGATCTCG
>Ga0307477_10002974_pt1 | contig 12799 bp, 23 predicted proteins | sample atmos_gasesECM2C_FD_203316 | JGI IMG/M metagenome (GOLD analysis project Ga0307477, IMG submission 203316) | Hardwood forest soil microbial communities from Morgan-Monroe State Forest, Indiana, United States - atmos_gasesECM2C_515 | ecosystem: Environmental > Terrestrial > Soil > Temperate...
ACAACGTGTCGGCGGAGATCACGCTGATCACGCCGGTAGCGCTGGAGAAGGGGTTGCGTTTCGCGATTCGCGAAGGCGGCCACACGGTGGGAGCCGGCGCGGTAGCCGAGATCATCGAGTAAACATGCCTAACGGAGAAAAAATTCGAATTCGTTTGAAGGCGTACGATCACCGTATTCTCGATCAATCAACGCGGGAAATCGTCGAAACCGCCAAGCGAACCGGGGCGGATGTGGCAGGCCCGATTCCGCTGCCCACAGTGATTAATCGTTGGACGGTTTTGCGGTCGCCGCACGTGGACAAAAAATCGCGCGAGCAATTTGAAATGCGAACACACAAGCGGTTGATCGACATTCTCGATCCAACTCCGGATACGGTGGACGCGCTGATGAAGCTGGATTTGCCTCCGGGTGTGGATGTCGAGATCAAAGCCTTCGGACGCGAGCACGTCGGGAAGTAAGCAGGCCCGAAATAAAACGCGAAGGAAAGAGCGAACGAAATGGCCGTCAACGGAATACTCGGAATAAAACTAGGGATGACGCAGGTCTTTGCCGAAGACGGCGCCGCGCTTCCTTGCACCGTCCTGCAAGCGGGCCCGTGCGTAGTGGTTCAGCGACGGACTAAAGACAAAGACGGATACGACGCGGTGCAGTTGGGGTTGGTGGAATTTATCAAGCCGCAGCGTGTGAATAAGGCTCTGACCGGTCATTTCAAAAAGGCTGGCGTGGCTCCCTTGCGATACCTTGGCGAATTTCGCATCGACGATTCGAAGGACGAAGCCAAGCCCGGAGACCGCGTCCTGGTAGATAGCTTCAAGATCGGCGAGTTTGTGGACGTCACCGGAGTCAGCAAGGGCAAAGGATTTCAAGGTGGCGTGAAACGCTGGCACTTCCGCGGCGGCGATGCTTCGCACGGTTCTATGTTTCATCGCGCTCCAGGCGGTATCGGAGCGAGCTCGTTTCCTTCGCGCGTATGGCCCGGCCAGCATTTTCCCGGACATATGGGGCATGAGCGCAAGACTTCCAGGAACTTGCGGGTGATAAAAATCGATGCGGAAGAGAACTTACTGCTGGTTTGCGGCGCAGTTCCCGGCCCCGCCGGTAGATACATTTTCATTCGCAAGGCCAAAGCGGCCCTGTAGAGAGACGACCATGCCTGTGGCGGACGTAAAAAACCTGGAAGGCAAGAAAGTCGGCACGATTGATCTGGCCGACGATGTGTTTGGCGTGAAAGTGAATGCGCACTTGCTGCACGAAGCGGTGCGTCATCATCTCGCGGGCAAGCATGCCGGAACGCACAAGACGAAAGACAAGAGCGAAGTGAGCGGATCGGGCAGGAAGCTGTGGAAACAGAAGGGAACCGGCCGCGCGCGGGTTGGCTCGATTCGATCGCCTCTATGGCGCCACGGGGGCACCGTACACGGGCCAACGCCTCGCAGCTATTTCTACGCGCTGCCGAAGAAAATGATTATTGGCGCGCTGCGCTCGGCGCTGTCGTCCAAGGTAGCCGAGCAGAAGATTACCATTGTGGATGCGTGGGAGCTGGACACGCACAAGACAAAGCCGTTTCGACAGGCGCTCGCCAAGCTCGATAAAGATACGCCTTCGATCTTGCTGGTGGACAACAGTTCGAATGTGAATTTGGAGCGCGCGAGCCGAAATATCGATGGACTAACGCTGGTGCCGACGAATGGTCTGGAAGCCTACGATTTGCTGCTGCACGATCATTTGATGATGTCGCGCGAAGCAGCCGTGAAGCTGAGCCGGGCTCTTTCCCCCCATCCGCAGGAACCGGAAGAGCCGATTCAGATTCAGCCCGCGCCATCGGCATCGACCAAGCGCGCCACGGGGAGCGAACACACTAAGCCAGCCGCGAAAGCGCATGCGAAATCGGAATCTGCTCCTACCGTCGCCAAGAAACACGCGGCGGCAAAGAAAGAAAAGCCGAAAGCAAAGTCCAAGCCCAAGGCGAAAAAGGAATAGGCCATGGATACCAGGCTTTATCAAGTTATCAAGCGGCCCATCATCACCGAGAAGGGTCTTGGTGTGAAGGAAACTCAACACACGGTGGTGTTCGAAGTGGCCTCAGACGCCACCAAGACGGAAATCAAGGAAGCGGTACAACGAGTTTTTAAAGTGAAAGTAGATCACGTTCGCACTGCGAATTTTCACGGGAAGTTCCGCCGCCGCGGACGCGCCGAAGGGTTCCGCAGCGACTGGAAGAAGGCGTACGTGCGCTTGGCTGAAGGCGAAAAAATGATCGAGTACGCGGACAACATTTAATTCTGATGAGTTTTACGAGCGCGAGCGTTTTGGAATAAGCAAGAGGAAGCAATGCCATTAAAAACATTTAAACCATACACACCGGCAAGGCGTTTTCTCACCATGCTCGATAAGAGCGAGATAACCAAGCAAACGCCGGAAAAGACGTTGGTTGAATCGAAAAAGCGCACCGGTGGCCGCAATGCCCAGGGTGAAATCACCTCCTGGCACCGCGGTGGTGGGCATGCGCGGAAGTACCGCAGCATTGATTTCCGGCGCGACAAAACGGGCATTCCGGCGAAAGTTGCCTCCATCGAGTACGATCCGAACCGCTCATCGCGAATTGCTTTGCTGCATTACGCGGATGGCGAGAAGCGTTACATTTTGCAGCCGGTTGGGCTGGAAGTGGGGATGACGGTGCAGAACGGTGAAGGCGCCGATATTCTTCCCGGCAACGCGATGAAGTTCCGGCACATTCCGCCTGGCACCATGGTTCACAATCTGGAGCTTTTTCCGGGTAAGGGCGGCCAAGTCGTTCGCGCCGCCGGCGGGGCAGCGCAGCTTCTTAGTAAGGAAGGGGATCTCGCGCTGGTGAAGCTGCCGTCCGGAGAGGTCCGGCGTTTCAGCGTGGAATGTATGGCCACCATCGGCCAACTGGGAAATCTGGACCACGAAAATGTGACCTATGGGAAGGCCGGCCGCACGCGTTGGCATGGCAAGCGCCCGACGGTCCGCGGCGTGGCCATGAATCCGGTGGATCACCCACACGGCGGCGGAGAAGGGCGCGTGAAGGGAAACCATCCGCAGACGCCTTGGGGTTTTCCGACACTTGGCGCGAAGACGCGAAAGAAGCGCAAGAGCAGCAGAATGATCGAACAGCGACGCAATCCGTAAGCCGGGTCTAGCAGAAATGAACCTGGCGCGGCGAACAACTGAGAGCAACCTTATGACAGCCACTCGAGCAAGTCGACGTGCAACAAGACGAACCACACGGCGTCCCGCGCGCGCGCGGAAGGTGGTCGCTCGGCGCGCAGCAAAGCCGGTGGTAAAAGCCGTCTCGAAACTGGTGCCCGCCCCGCAAGTTCATCTGCGGTTGTGCAAGACGGGCTGGGCCGTGATTGTGGAAAAGATTCCGAATGCGCAAGGGACACGATTCGTATGCCCCTTCTGCCCGCTTTCGCACCGCGTTTCTGGTCCGGTGCGCGGATTCAAGAAAATGCGCCGTGCGCAGTGGATTAAGCTGCGCCGTGTGGAGGAATAGTAGCCCGATGCCGCGCTCGCTAAAGAAAGGGCCGTTCGTCGACGACCATCTGCGCGTTAAGGTGGAAGCGTTGAACACCCGAAACGAAAAGAAAGTTTTGAAGACCTGGTCGCGCCGGTCGACGATTTTGCCGGACATGATCGGCCACACCATCGCCGTTCACAATGGCAAGAAATTTATTCCGGTGTATATAACCGAGCAGATGGTGGGGCACAAACTCGGTGAATTTTCGCCGACTCGTACCTTCAAAGGACACGCCGTAAAAGCGGCGCTGGAAAGGGCCGCAGCAGCCTCCGCCGCCCCGGTGGGTGCGCCCGCGGCAGGAGCACCTGGTGGCGCCGCGGCGCCACCAAAGGCATAAATGATGGCAACTTCGATTCAAGCTTCGACGCAAATTGAAGGAGTGGCGAAGGCCAGATACATCCGCGTCTCGCCACAAAAGGCGCGGCTCGTGATCGATTTGATCCGCGGACATCGCGCGGAAGAAGCGTTGCACACCTTGCGATTTACGAAAAAGCGTGTGGCGAAAGAGATTGAGAAAACGTTGCGCAGCGCGATCGCGAATGCCGAGCGCAAGGCGGAAGACTCGGGTGAATCGCTGGACGTGGACGCACTATTCGTAACGCGTTGCTACGTGAACGAAGGCCCGCGATGGAAGCGCATGCGTCCGGCGCCGATGGGCCGCGGATTCCGCTATCAGAAGCGCACCGCGCATATCGTTGTGGAGGTAGCCGAGCATCATCGCGCTGCAGCCGAGCGAGTGGCGGCAGCCGCCGAAGAAGCGCAAGCTTCCAAGGGCGTGCGCGGGGCGGTTCGCAAGGCTCGCAAAGCTTTCAAGCAACGTTCCAAGCAGCAGCAGAAACCGAAAAAGAAGGGGTAGGAGGATCGTTTGGGACAGAAAACACATCCGTACGGTTTTCGGCTGGGCTACAACAAGGTTTGGAAGTCACGCTGGTTTGCCAAGCGCGACTATGCCGACTTGCTGTATGAAGACATCCAGCTGCGCAAGCAGCTGAAAGATCGTCTGAAGTCAGCCGGCATCAGCGGTATCGATGTGGAGCGCGCCGCAAACAAACTGGTGGTGCGAATTTATACTGCGCGTCCCGGAATCATCATCGGGCGCAAGGGCTCTGAAATTGACAAGCTGAAAAGCGAAGTGCAAAAACGCACCAAGCGTGAAGTGCACATCGACATTCAGGAAGTGCATCGTCCCGAGCTCGACGCGCAGCTGGTGGCCGAATCGATTGCGCTGCAGCTTGAAAAGCGCGTGGCGTTCCGGCGTGCCATGCGCAAGGCAGTAGATTCCGCGCTCCGCTTTGGCTGCAAAGGCATCAAAGTACGCGTTGCGGGCCGCTTAAACGGCGCCGAGATCGCCCGAAAAGAGTGGTACCTGCAAGGCCGGTTGCCCTTGCAGACATTGCGCGCGGATATCGATTTTGGCACCGCGGAAGCGCACACGACCTACGGCGTGATTGGTGTGAAGTGCTGGATTTATCAGGGCGAAAAAATTCCGCAACGCGGCGGAAAAACGGGAACAACCAGCGAAGTATAGAAATTAAGGAAACGGGCTAAATACCATGTTGATGCCGAAAAAGGTTAAGTACCGCAAGCAGCAGCGCGGGCGGCGTAGCGGGAAAGCGTGGCGCGGAGGCGCGCTCGCGTTTGGAGAATACGGATTGAAAGCGATGGAGCCGGCTTGGATTACCGACCGGCAAATCGAAGCTGCGCGCGTAGCGATCACCCGCTTCATCAAGCGCGGTGGAAAACTCTGGATTCGCATATTTCCGGATAAGCCGTTTACCAAGAAGCCAGCGGAAACTCGGATGGGTAAGGGCAAAGGGCCACCGGAGCATTGGGTGGCGGTAGTGAAGCCGGGCCGAGTGATGTTTGAGATGGCCGGTGTGGATCTTGCTGCGGCGACCGAAGCGATGGCGCTTGCGTCTCACAAGCTTCCCATTCGAACGAAGTTCGTAAGCCGGGCGGAGGAACTGTAATGGCAGCGCGTACTCAGAAATTGCGTGAGATGAATCACGGCGAACTCGAAGTGCAGCAGCAGGAGCTGGCCGAGCAGATTTTTCGCCTGCGATTTCAGCTTTCAACCGGCCAATCGGAAGGATTGAAGAAGCTGCGTGAAGCGAAACGGGATCTGGCGCGGGTCAAAACCTTGCTGCGCGAAACCGAATTGAGGAAAGCGTAATGGCCAACGAGACACCAGCGGGAGCAGCGGCGGCTCAGCAGGGCGCGCATGTACGCGGAGTGCGCCAGGAACTGACCGGCGTGGTTACCAGCGCGAAGATGCAAAAAACGATTGTGGTGAAGGTCATCCGGGCGGTTCAGCATCCGCTCTACCAACGAGTTGTGCGGCATTCGAAAAAGTATTATGCGCACGATGAAACGGGCGAAGCACGAGTCGGCGATACCGTACGCATTGTGTCCACTCGGCCGCTTTCGAAATTGAAGCGTTGGCGGCTGCAAGAAGTGATCGCGAAATCGACCCGCGCTTAAGCGCCCATATAGAAGCACAGTGAGGGAGCAAGATCATGGTTCAGATGCGGACATGGCTGACGGTGGCCGACAATTCCGGGGCGCGCCAGTTGACCTGCATTCTTCCGGTCGGAGGGGATGCTGGGTTGGTGGCGGGCCTGGGCGACATTATTACCGCCGCCGTGAAAGAAGCCACGCCGGACAGCCAGGTTAAGAAAGGGAAGGTAGTGCGCGCGGTGGTTGTGCGCACCAGGAAAGAGCAGCGGCGGAGGGATGGCACCTACATCCGGTTTGACGACAACGCTGCGGTGCTAATCAACGATGCGGGCGAGCCGATCGGTACGCGCGTTTTCGGGCCAGTAGCCCGCGAGCTGCGCGACAAGAAGTTTACCAAAATCATCTCGCTGGCTCCGGAAGTGTGGTAGCGATGAGAGAACCCAAAGAAAAACCGGCCGCGCACGGCATTCGTCACGGCGACATGGTGAAAGTGATGGCGGGCCGTTCGAAGGGTAAAAGCGGAAAAGTGCTCTCCGTGAATCTGTGGAAGAGTACGGTCACCGTGGAGCACGCCAATATTATCAAGCGGCACACGCGCCCAAACCCGTCGAAGAACATCAAAGGGGGCATCTTGGAAAGGGAAGGCCCCATCCACGTTTCTAACGTCATGCTGGTCTGCCCAGGCTGCGGCAAACATACTCGCATAGGGCATACAACGTTGCCGGACGGTACCAAAGTACGGGCTTGCCGCCACTGCGACGCGACTTTTGAGAGCTAGAGGCCGAGAACAGAAATGATTACTCGTCTGCATGAAAAGTATCGTAAAGAGGCGATTCCCGCGCTTTCCAAGCGTTTCGGGTACAAGAATACGATGGCCGTCCCTCGCGTTTCCAAGGTGACGGTCAATATAGGGATGGGCGAGGCCAGCGCGAATGTGAAGCTGCTTGACGCAGCCGTTGCCGAGCTCGGGCAAATTGCCGGCCAGAAGCCGGTAATCACCCACGCGAAGAAGTCGATCGCGAATTTCAAGATTCGCAAAGGCATGCCCATCGGTTGCATGGTTACCTTGCGTGGCGAGCGGATGTACGAGTTTCTCGACCGGCTATCGGCGATCGTTCTGCCCCGCGTTCGCGACTTCAAAGGGCTGGCGCCGAACTCGTTTGATGGCCGAGGGAATTACACCATTGGCATCAAGGACCAACTGGTCTTCCCGGAGATCGATTACACCCGGGTCGACAAAATCAAAGGCATGAACGTCACGATCACCACCACGGCACGGAACGACGAAGAGGGGCGTGAGCTGCTGAAACTGCTCGGCGTTCCATTCCGGGCTTAAGGAGACCAAAGAAGCATGGCGCGCACCAGTCAGTTCGCGAAGATGAAGCGGAAGCTGAAGTACAAGATCCGCAAGCGGAACCGTTGCCGAATCTGCGGACGCCCGCGCGGTTTTCTGCGTAAGTTTGAACTGTGCCGCATCTGTTTCCGCGGCCATGCGCTCAAGGGAGAAATTCCCGGCGTAGTAAAGGCAAGTTGGTAAGGAAGGAAGAATGACGACCGATCCCATTGCTGATTTGTTGACTCGGATTCGAAACGCTTCCAGCGCAAAGCATTCGCGCGTGGATATGCCGTCTTCGAAGCTGAAAATTGAGCTGGCCCGAATCTTGAAAGAAGAGGGCTATCTGGCGAATTTCAAAGTGGTGGAAGAGCAAAAGGGCAAGAAGACACTGCGTTGCTTTTTGCGTTATACGCCGGACCGGCGTCCGGTGATCACGGACCTTAAGCGCATTTCAAGGCCTGGTTCGCGACGCTACATTGCCAAGACCGGAATTCGCCCGGTAGTTGGCGGGATGGGTATATCGATATTGTCCACGCCACGCGGGCTGATGACCGGTCAATCGGCGCGCAAGGCGGGTGTCGGCGGCGAATTGATGTGCGAAGTTTGGTAAGAAATCGGTAATCACAAGGATTCAAGAGAGCCATGTCGCGAATTGGAAACAAAATAATTCCGGTGCCGTCGGGAGTCAAGATACAGATCAAAGATGGCGCTGTTGACGTCCAGGGTCCCAAGGGGAAGATGCACGTGCCTTTGCCGGTTGGAATTACTTTTGAACAAAAGGACGGCACCCTGGTTGCCAAGCGCGAATCCGAGCAGCATCGCGCTTTGCACGGGCTCGCGCGCGCTCTGGTTGCTAATGCGGTAACCGGGGTCACCGCTGGTTTCAAGAAAGACCTCGATATTGTAGGTGTGGGATATCGCGCCGAAGTGAAAGGCAAGAATGTGGTGCTGGCCTTAGGGTACTCGCATCCAATAGAGTTCCCGATCCCTGAAGGCATTGTCATTGCTATTGAAAAACAGACCCATATGTCGATTTCCGGCGCGGATAAAAACCAGGTGGGGCAGGTGGCGGCAAATCTCCGCGCGTTGCGTCCGCCCGATCCATACAAACAGAAGGGCATTCGTATTACTGGTGAGCGGTTAAAGAAGAAAGCCGGCAAGGCTGGCGCCAAGTCGGCGGCCTAGGCTAACAGGAGAACAAACGTGGCAGCACCAGTCCGAAGATTATCGCGGGAAGCGCATCGCCGAAGGATTCACGTGCGCACGCGTCAGACCCTGGCAGGAACGCCTGAGCGGCCGCGGCTTTGCGTGCATCGCTCGTCCAGGCACATTCGCGCGCAGGTGGTGGACGATCAAACCGGCAGGACGCTCGCTTCGGCTAGTTCGCTCGATGGGGAAGTGAAAAAGTCGATTAAAGGCGGCGGAAATATCGCTGCCGCAAAAGTCGTGGGAAAAGCAATCGCTGAACGAGCGCGCGGTAAGGGAATCGAAAAAGTCGTTTACGATCGCGGCGGCTATCAATATCACGGCCGCGTGAAAGCGCTTGCCGAAGCGGCCCGAGAGGCGGGCCTGAAGTTCTAACAATTATGCCGAAACAAGAACTCAAAGATACGCTGTCGGTTCGCCGGCCGGTGGAAACCAACCAGGCGAACCTCAAAGATCAGGTCGTCTCAATCAATCGTTGCACGAAAGTTGTCAAGGGTGGCAAGAACCTTAGCTTCTCGGCCCTTGTCGTGGTGGGTGATCAAGGCGGGCACGCCGGCTTCGGTATGGGCAAGGCCCGCGAGGTTCCCATGGCCATTCGCAAAGCGATCGAAGCGGCGAAGAAGAATATGGTCAAGCTGAATCTAAAAGGGACGACTATTCCACACCAGGTTCTGGGAAGTTACGGCTCCGGCCAAGTTCTATTAAAGCCTGCGCCGGAAGGAACCGGCGTGATTGCAGGCGGTCCGGTACGTGCCGTGATGGAGGTTGCCGGAATTCAGAACGTGTTGACGAAATCTCTGGGCACTTCGAATCCTCACAACGTGATCAAGGCGACGTTTGATGCGCTTTTGCACTTGAAGGACGCTGCCAAGGTGGCCGAAGGCCGCGGAAGAGGGGCCGAAGAGCCCGCTTCGGTATAAAGACTTGTCAAAAAGATTATGACACCGACCAAGAAAAAAACCGACAGCAAGTCAGACAAGAACTCTTCGACCCTGAAGATCAAGTGGGTGGTGAGTTTTATCGGCTGCCCGCGGGGAATGAGGCAAACCATCCGTGGCCTTGGCTTCCGCCGCATGCAACAAGTGGTGGAGCACCCCGACACGCCGTCCATTCGCGGCATGATCGCGAAGGTTCACCATCTGGTTAGGATTGAGGAATCGTGATGGCCATTAAACCGACACTTTCGAATTTGAAGCCGCCCCGTGGCTCGCGTCATCGCAAGGTGCGCGTGGGACGCGGCATGGGATCGAAGCTGGGCAAGACTTCCGGCGCGGGCAACAAAGGGCAACAGTCCCGCCGCGGTTACTCTCGGCGCGCGGGATTTGAAGGCGGCCAGATGCCGCTGCACCGGCGCTTGCCGAAGCGCGGTTTTTCGAGCCCGTTTCGAAAAACCTATGCGGTAGTCAACGTGGAGAGCTTGAACGTGTTTGAAGCCGGAGAAACGATTTCTCCGGAGTTGCTGTTTGGCCGCGGCATCGTTCGCGTGCAGCGGGAAGCTCTAAAGATTTTGGGCAGCGGCGAGTTGAAAGTCCCGTTGACCGTGCAAGCGCACGCATTTAGCAAGTCGGCGGAAGAGAAAATCGCAGCCGCCGGGGGAAAAACCGAACGGTTGAAATGAGTCCGCTAAGAAAACTCGTGGAGGCGTTCCGAAATATTTTCAGCACGCCAGACCTGCGTAACCGCGTGTTGTTTACGCTGGCATTGCTGGGGGTGTATCGCCTGGGCGCTTTTATTCCGACCCCCGGAATCAATACGGCCTTGCTGCAGCAGCTATTCGAACAGAGTAAGGGTTCGGTGCTTGGAATCTTCGATCTTTTCAGCGGCGGCAACCTGCGCCGTTTGACGATTTTCGCCCTAGGCATCATGCCCTACATCACCGCTTCCATTATTTTGCAGCTAATGGTGGTCGTTTGGCCTTATCTCGAGCGTTTACAAAAAGAAGGTGAGCTTGGCCGGCGCAAGATTACGCAGTACACGCGCTATTTGACGATTGTTCTAAGCGCCTTCCAGTCATTCACGATTGCGGAAACTCTCACACGCCAGAACCTGGCGGGTCAAGCTTTGGTTTATCACCCAGGACCGCGTTTCATCCTGATGACCATGCTCACGCTAACCACCGGTTCGGCGTTTATCATGTGGCTCGGAGAGCAGATCAGCGACCGCGGAATCGGCAACGGGATGTCGCTGATCATTTTTGCCGGTATCGTGGTGGGACTGCCTCGCGCGGTCGGCGACTTGTGGGAAAAAGCTAAGACGCAGCAGTGGGGCTCGTTCACGCCCATCGCGCTTTTAGGGCTTATCGCTTTGATGTTAGCGGTGGTCGCTTTTATCGTTTTTATGGAAGGTGGCCAGCGGCGCATACCGGTGCAGTACGCGAAACGCGTGATGGGCCGCAAGGTAATGGGTGGACAGATGACCTATCTGCCTTTGCGCGTGAACTCTGGCGGTGTAATCCCGCCGATTTTTGCGAGTTCGCTGCTCACTTTCCCGCAGACGCTGGCGCTGTTTTTTCAAAAGAAGTCACCGTTCTTTGAAAAGTTTGCGAATCAAATTAAGTGGGGCGAACCGCTCTATACCTTGGTTTACGTTACGCTCATCATCTTTTTTGCGTTTTTCTATGTGGGCATTATTTTCAATCCCACCGAGCTTGCCGACAACATGCGGAAGTATGGCGGATTCATTCCCGGGATCCGGCCCGGACGTAACACATCCGAGTACATCAATCGCATTCTGACGCGCTTGACGTTTGTCGGCGGCATCTACCTCGCTATCGTGTGCTTGCTGCCGGAATGGATGATCTCCGGCATTCATTTGCAGCATTTGTGGCTGGTGGGTAATTGGTTCGATCAGCATATGTGGCGATTTGTGCTCGACGGTTTGAATGTGCAGTTTTATTTTGGCGGCACTTCGCTGCTGATTGTGGTGGGCGTGGCGATGGACACGGTGCAGCAACTCGAGGCACAGCTGGTAATGCGCAATTACGACGGGTTTGTTCGCAAGGGCCGAGTGCGGGGCCGTCGCAGTTAATGACGGCTCTCCGGTGGTGAGCATGTCGCTCAAGAGGGCTTTTATTTTCTTAGGCCCGCCAGGAGCCGGCAAAGGCACCCAGGCCAATCGCGCGGCAAAGCAGTACGGTGTGCCGCATCTTTCCACCGGTGATATGTTGCGCGACGCCGTCGCACACGGCACCGAGTTAGGCCGGTTAGCCAAGCCGATCATGGAACGCGGCGAGCTTGTGCCGGACAATATCGTGATGGGGATGGTCGAAGAAAGGCTGACGCAGCCCGATAGCGCCGGAGGATTTATCTTCGACGGTTTTCCTCGCACCGTGCCGCAGGCCGAACAGTTGGACAAAATTCTTGTCCGACGCGGCTTCGGAAAGCCGCTGGTAGTTGAGTTTTACGTCAGCCCGGAGACTCTGCTGCGTCGTCTTTCGGGACGATGGACATGCAGCGTGGGCGGGGAAACCTACAATGTTTACGAGCGACCGCCGAAAGTGCCGGGAATTTGCGACGTGGATGGCGGGAAATTGGTTCAGCGCTCGGACGACAGTGCGGATATTGTCCGAGAGCGTTTGGCGGCTTACGATCGCAAAACGAAACCGCTCGCGGAGTATTACCGACAGCACGGCGTTCTAGAGACTGTGGATGGTTCGAAGGGCGTTGAAGAAGTGAGTGGCGCACTTAGCGAGATTTTTGCACGCGCGGCAGGGAGAGATGGTCATCTGTAAATCGCCAAAAGAGCTCGAAAAGATGTACCAGGCGGGACAAATCGTCTGGGGCGCTCTGGAAAAAATGCGGACCATCGTCCGGCCGGGTGTTTCGACCAAAGAGCTCGACGAGTTCGCCGAAGATTTTACCGGGAAGCACAACGCGCGGCCGGCCTTTAAGGGGTACCGGGGATATCCGGGTTCGGTGTGCACTTCGATCAATCAGGAGGTTGTGCACGGGATTCCTTCTCCCTCGCGGAAAGTGCAGGAGGGGGATATTTTGTCTCTTGATTTCGGGGTCGAGCTGGACGGTTACTTCGCCGATGCGGCGCTGACGGTGCCGGTCGGGAAAGTAGCCCCCGAGCGGCAGAAATTGCTTCGAGTGACCCGCGAATCATTGGAGCAAGGAATTGACAAGATTCGGCCCGGCAACCGCCTGGGTGACGTATCGGCAGCGGTGCAGCAGTGGGTCGAAAAGAACGGTTTTTCGGTAGTGCGTGAGTTTGTGGGTCACGGTATCGGAACCAAGATGCATGAAGATCCAC
>Ga0307477_10002975_pt1 | contig 12795 bp, 9 predicted proteins | sample atmos_gasesECM2C_FD_203316 | JGI IMG/M metagenome (GOLD analysis project Ga0307477, IMG submission 203316) | Hardwood forest soil microbial communities from Morgan-Monroe State Forest, Indiana, United States - atmos_gasesECM2C_515 | ecosystem: Environmental > Terrestrial > Soil > Temperate...
GCCACCAGCATGCGGAGCTGGCGGTCCAGGTCCGTCTCGAAGGACGAGGCCACGCGCACCAGCTCTTTGTCGAGCCGCCCGGTTTCTTCCGCGACCGCGATCGTCTCGATCACCGAGGCCGGAAAGAATTCCGCACTTTCCGAAAGGCTTTTGGACAGCGCCGTCCCGCGCTGGACCTGATCGATGGCATTGGAGACGGTGTCGGACAGCGTCTGGTTGCCGATGGCCTCGCGGGCCACCCGCAGCGACGCAACCAGCGGCACGCCCGCCCCCACCAGCGTCCCCAGCATCCGGCAGAACCGCACCAGGGCAAAGTGCGAGATCACCGTGCCGAGCACCGGCACCGCCAGCAGGGTCTTTTCGAAGCGGCGGCGTCCGATGTCGCTCTGGATCGAGCGGCGCAGCCAAAGAACCCCAATAACCAGTGCGACCGCCACGACGATCCCGTATAAGCTCCCGACCACGCCGCTCAGCCAAATAATGAAGCGGGTCAGGTCGGGAAGCGATCCGCCGAACTCGGTGAACATGGTCGAGAACCGCGGGATGAAGAAGGTCAGCAGGAAGATGAGCACGAGCACCCCGAGGCAGGCCAGCACGCAGGGATAGATCATGGCCGCCTTGACCTTGCCCTTGAGGTCCGACTCGCGGGCGCGGAAGTCGGCGATCTGGTTGAGGACCACATCGAGGAACCCGCCCGCCTCGCCGGCCCGCACCATCGCGACATAGACGTTCGAGAACGACTTGGGCCATTTGGCCAGGGAGTCGGCCAGGGAGGTCCCGCCGACCACGTCGTCGTGAATGCATCCCCAAAGATATTTGACGGCGGCGCTGGAGGCTTCGCGGCGGAGCAGGCTCAGCGCCCGGGCCAGCGGGACCCCGCCGGCCAGCAGGTTCGCCAGCTCGCGGGTGAACGATTCGACGGCCTTGGCCGGGACCCGACCTGGCCGCGGCGCTGCCGCGGCGGCCTTGGCCTTCGCCGCGGCGCTGGTCTCCTCGTTGATGCTGACCGGGTGCAGCCCTTTCTGGATCACCTGGGCGATCGCCGCCGCCTTGTTATCGGCCGAGAGCGTCCCCGACGTCTTTTCTCCCTTGCTCCCGACGGCGGTATAGGCGAACGTTGTGGTCATGAGCCTGTCCTGGATACTTAGTACCGCAGGGTGTCCCCCATGCTTCCACTGTGAAACTTCTGCCCGGCCTGGCGCCGCGCCACGGCCGATTTTGCGGGCGAGGCTCCTACCGAACCGCGGCTCGGCAGGAGCCTCGCCCTCCCGCAATACCGCGCAATTCACACCGCCATACCGAGGGATTCGGTCCCGACGCTGGCGGTCTCGTCCTTGGTCAGCCGCACGACTTCCTCGACGGTAGTGCGGCCTTCCGCGATCAACCGCCAGCCGTCTTCGCGCAGACTTGACATGCCCTGCTTCACGGCAACGTTCCGGATCGCGCGGGCCGAAGATCGCTCGATCGTCAGGGCCCGGATTTCGTCGGTCACCGGCATCAGCTCGAAGACACCCTGGCGGCCGCGGTACCCGGTGCCCAAACACTGGCGGCATCCCTTCCCGCGGAAAATCTCGGGCACATTCTTAACGCCCGCGGCGAGCATCACCTCGCGATCCTGCGGCGGGGCAGGCGCCTTGCAATGCTTGCAGATCAGTCTCACCAGCCGCTGCGCCGCCACCATTTCCAGCGTCGAGGCGACCAGGTAAGGCTCGATGCCCATGTCGATCAACCGCGTCACCGCGCCAGGGGCGTCGTTGGTGTGCAACGTGCTGAAGACCAGGTGCCCGGTCAGCGACGACTGCACTGCGATATCCGCCGTCTCGCGGTCGCGGATTTCGCCGATCAGGATCACGTCGGGGTCGTGACGCAGGATCGAACGCAGGCCGGCGCCGAAGGTCAGGCCCGACTTGGTGTTCACCTGGATCTGGTTGATCCCGCGCAACTGGTATTCGACGGGGTCTTCGATGGTAACGATCTTCTGATCGATGCTGTTGATGCGCGAGAGGGCGGCGTACAGCGTGGTGGTCTTGCCGCTGCCGGTCGGGCCGGTGACCAGGATGATCCCGTGCGGCAGTTCGATCACCCGCTCCCAGGCGATGCGGTCACGCCGCGAAAAGCCCAAGTGCTCCAGGCCCAGCAGCGTGTCGCCGCGATCCAGGATACGCAGCACCACCGCCTCCCCGTGAATCATCGGGATCACCGACACACGGAGGTCGATCTCGCGTCCGGCGACTTTCAGGCGGATGCGGCCGTCCTGCGGCAGGCGCTTTTCCGCGATGTCCAGGTGACTGAGAATCTTCAGGCGCGACACGATCGCGGCGTGAAACTTGCGCACCTGCGGCGGGATGTTGGCTTCCTGGAGCACGCCGTCCACGCGGTAGCGCACCCGCAACTGATTCTCGAACGGCTCGACGTGAACGTCGGTCGCCCGCAGCTCCAGGGCCTCGGCCATCACCTGGTTGACGAACCGGATGATCGAGGCGTCCTGAGCGGCGGCGGTGACGCTGGTGAGGTCGAGGTCGTCATCCGATTGCTCGATGACGGTCACTTCCTCTTCGTTGACGCCCATCGACTGGAGCGTGTCGGCCCCGACGCCCAGCAGGCGCTTGGCGGCGCGATCGATCTCGCTCAGCGGCGCCAGCGCCGGACGCACCTCGACGCCCGCGCTCACCCGAAGCTCGTCCAATGCCGAGGTGTCAAAAACGCGGCTGGTAGCGACCAGCACGCCGTCCGCTTCTTCTTTCAGCGGCAAAAGGTGATGCTTCAACAGCAGACGCACCGGAAAGCGTGTCAGCAGTTCCTTGGACGGCGCCGCGGATTCCAGATCGACATAAGGAATGTGAAAGTAGTCGGCCAGCCAGCGCAGGAGCTTATCCTCGGGAACCGCACCGACGCCGTCCCCGTTGCCCGGCATGCGCAGGGCATCATCAAGACTTTGCCCCTCGGCCATGGCTTGGCGCGCCCGGGCGGCAATCTTGTCGTCCAGCACCCCTTCTCGCGAGAGGATCGAAATAATGTCATTCACGGCTGGCCTCGATTGTCAGCGGGTGCTGCCTGGATCATGCAAGGATCGACACTACTATACCGTGTCAGGGCCTTGGTTGTTCAATCTCCTGACACCGGAAAACCGCCATCTCGCCACGACTTCCGCCTCCCAATTTCATCCACAAGTCAAGGCCGAGTTTCAACTTCGGACACGATTTGGGACAACGCTGGTACCATGCCCATATTCGGTTGTTGAGACCAATCTCGGAGCAGTCGCACCACCACGGTCGCGGTTGCCGGCGCGCTTGGCTGTCAGTAGAATCCTCCCGCATGCGCCGGGGCTGGATTTGGGCTGTTTTTCTCGCTGCCTTCGCTGCCGAGCCCCTGACAGCCCAACAACCGCCTCCGTCACGTCCCTCCGACCTTAAGACGGAGCAACCGCCGTCCAATCCAACGCTTAATCGGGCCGAAGCCCTTTTGGAAGCGGGCCATTGGAAAACCGCCCACGATCTGCTGGTGCCGTGGTTTAAGAATCACCCGGCGGCGCCCGACCTCGACCGTGCCGTGTTCCTGTTGGCCCGCACCTATTACCAGAGCGGCGACCGCGTTCGCGCCTTCTATCACCTCGACGAGCTGATGGACGATTTCCCCGAAAGCAAGTTTTTCTATCCTTCCCTGGAACTGCAATATCAGATCGCCATCGATTACCTCAACGGATACAAGAACAGCTTCTTTGGCCTGCGGATCGTGCCGGGATATGACGAGGCGATCGAGATGCTCTTTCGCATCCAGGAGCGCTCGCCCGGCTCGCCCCTGGCGGAAAAAGCCCTGCGGCTGACCGCCGATTACTACTTTAACAGCTCGCAGTTCGACCTGGCCGCGGACGCTTACTCGACGTTCATTCGCAGCTACCCGCGCAGCCCGGACATTCCACAGGTCAAGCTGCGGCAGGCGTTCTCATCGCTCGCGCAGTTTCGCAATGCCCGCCTCGACGCTACCCCGCTGATCGATGCCCGCGCGCAATTCAAGGCGTTACAAGTGCAATATCCGGAGATTGCCGCCGAGGCCAACGCGGCCCAGTGGATCGAGTGGATCGACGGGCAGTTGGCCCGCAAGGCGTACATCACCGCCGACTTTTACCGCCGGACCGGAAAGCTCACCGGCGCCGTCTTCCTGTACCGCTACGTGGTGCAGACGTACCCGAATTCCCACGAGGCGGCGCTGTCCCGGCGCGACCTGGAGCGGATGCCGCCCTGGGCCCTGCGGCAGCCGCCGCCCCCGCAAAGTAACCCCGAGGCCGCCGCCCAGGCCCTTCCGACTGCAACGCCGCCGGCGCCCGCTCCAGCCAGTACTGGTAAACCGCGATGACTCAGCCGCTCGATTATTCGGTCAACGCCGAGAAGCAATGAGAATGAGACGGATTTTACTATCGCTGCTCTTCTCCCTGATGTCCGGCTGCGGTTACACGTGGTCGGATAACGGAAGCAGCTTCGCTCCCGAAGCCGCCCCGCCCCGCCACGGCATCTATCGAGACGACGTGAAGACCGTCGCCGCGCCGATCTTCGCCAACCAAACCTACTACCGCGGCGTCGAGCTGGGCCTGTCCAAGGCGATCGTCAATCAGATCGAGAGCCGCACGCCCTACAAGGTCGTCCCAAAGGAGCAGGCGGACACGATCCTGGAAGGGGAGATCGCCAACGTCGTCGTCCGCACCGTCAGCCGCTACCAGTTCAACGGCCTTCCGCAGAACCAGCTTTACGTCGTGACGGTGAACTTCACGTGGAAGGACCTGCGAACCGGCGAGATTCTCGTCCAGCGCCACCATTTCGAGCAGACCGCCCCGTACTATCCCACACTCGGTGAAGACCAGTTCATCGGCGAGCAGGAAAACATCGAAAAGCTCGCCATCGCCATCGTCGAGGAGCTGCAAGCCGACTGGGGAAAGACGTCTACAACTAAGCCGTGAGAGCCTGGGGTTCGCAATCGCGGTGTAACCGCTGCCACGATCGCCGCTCTCCATGTCATTTGCATCCAAAAAGTAATACTTGACTTATATGTATAATTAATCTATGGTGTCATGATCGCGCGGCTGCCGCCATTTACGCACGAGGGTCTGTTGCCAGTTGGCGACTTTGTATTGACCTTTGATGAGTTATTCGAGTCGGCGCTCGTGCTGGGCCCGGACAACACCGCGGACGCATGGGACGCTCGGTGGCGCCGGACACTCGCGGAAAACCTGGCCATCATGGTTGGACATCTTTGCCAGGTCGGTTTGACCGATGTTTTCATCGACGGATCGTTCGTCGAGAACAAGCCGCGGCCCAACGATATCGATGGCTACTTCCTGTGCGATCGGGATTTTTTCTATGACGGAGAACTGGAAACCAAACTTCAGAAACTCGACCCGGCTTGGACCTGGGACGCCGAGCGCCGTCACGCCGCGCCGGGCAGCACCAAACAGCAGCTTCCCATGTGGCACAAATATCGTGTCGAGCTATTTCCACACGTCGGTCAGTGGACGGGAATTGTCGATCAGTTCGGCCACGAGCTGACGTTTCCCTCCGCCTTCCGCCTGACGCGCGACTTCAAGCCGAAGGGCATTCTCAAGATCGGAGGCCTGCCATGATTCGGACCGAAACCGAGTACCACAACTCGCTTCAACGAATCAAGCAGGCCGAGCGGCTCCTGCGCGAGCAAGAGCAGAAGCTGGCCGACGAGGGCCTGCGCCCTGCTCAGGTGAAACGCGCGCTTGACCCGACCCGCGTCTTCCACGAGCAAATCAAATCGGAGGTCGAAAGCTACGAGCGGCTCAAACGCGGCCAGTTCGAGGAACTCCAGAACCTCCATGCCCTCGGTCAGTTGCTCGTCGGCGTTCGCATCGCGATGGGCCTGACCCAGCGCGAGTTGGCCGAGAAGCTTGACGTGCATGAGTCGCAGGTGTCTCGCGACGAACGCAACGAATACTTCGGCGTCACCGTCGAGCGCGCCGCCCGCATTCTCGATGCCCTGGGCGTCCACACCACCACCCGCGTGGAGAAACTACCGGCCCTGGCGAGGTCGGCATAGAGCGTGTTATGCACTTTTGCATGTCCCGCGACGGCTTGCGGAGTTATCTGCAATGCAAATGAAAACAACCGGCCGTCGTCGGGCAGAATTGGCGTGGGCTGCACCTTATCGACCTCCGCGCATCCTTGCATATTTCGTCCTGACCCTCGCTGCCGCGGCGGGCTTCGCCCTGCCATCCAATTCCCGCGCGAAAGCCGCCGAGCCCGCCGATCGGCCCCTTTATCACGAGACCCTCCGTCCGCAATTTCATTTCACGGCCCGCCAATGGACGGTCGATCGCCTCAACCCCGGCATGCGCCAGGAAGGATGGCTGAACGATCTCAATGGCCTGATTTTCTACGATGGCGAATACCATCTCTTCGCACAACGCTGGGCCAGGTGCTGGCTTCACGCGGTCAGCCGCGACCTCGTCCACTGGACCGAACTGCAACCCGCGTTCTGGGAGGAAAGCGAGGGCAGCGGCGTTCAATCCGGGACCTGCGTGGTGGATTACCACAACACGTCAGGCTTGTCCCCCGACAAGGCCACGCCGCCCATGGTGGCGTTCTGGTCGCGGTTTGACAATCACAGCCAGTGTATCTCGTACAGCCTGGATCACGGCCGCACGTGGAAGCGGTATGAGCACAATCCGATTTTCGATCACCCCAACCGCGATCCCAAGGTCTTCTGGTACGCGCCGGGAAAACACTGGGTCATGATTCTGTACGGCGACAAGCAATACCACGTGCTGACCTCGCTCAACCTGCTGGAGTGGAAAGACGAGCACAAGCCGATTCCCAATTGCTTCGAATGTCCCGACCTGTTCGAGCTGCCGATCGACGGCGACAAGGGCCGCACGAAATGGGTGCTGGTTCAGGGAAGCGGGAAATACTCGATCGGCACTTTCGACGGCAGGCAGTTCACGGAGGAAACGGATCGATCCCCATGTGACATCGGCCCGAATTTCTACGCCACGCAGACGTGGAACAATACCGAAACGGGCGACGGCCGCAGGATTCAGGCCGCGTGGATGCGCGGCGGCGTGTATCCGCAAATGCCGTTCAATCAACAGGTCACCTTCCCGTGCGAGCTGACGTTGCGTTCAACGCCAAAGGGCCCGCGGCTGTTTCGCGAGCCGATTCACGAGATCGTGACGCTGCGCCAGAATCCCGACACCTGGGCAGGCCGTGCGTTGAACGCCGGCGCCACGCTGCCGTTGGAAGCTTCGGGCGACCTTTATGAAATTCAGGCCGCCGTGAGTATTCCTGAAAACGCCCGGCTGACGTTCAACCTTCTGGGCGCATCGGTCGTCCTTGCGTCTGACTCGATCCGGTCCGGCACCGCCCAGGCTACGATCCAGACGCCGCTCAGGACGGTGGAGATTCTGGTAGACCGCACGTCGATCGAGGCATTCGTGAACCATGGCGAAGTGTCCTCGTCAAGGTGCATCCTGCCCACGGAAAACGGCCTGTCGTTGAAGGCCGAAGGCGGTCAAATCGATATTCATTCTCTCCAGGTGTTCCCTCTCAAATCGGCGTGGAAGAACGACTAATCTTTCCTCTGCGCTCGGTGGTTGGCTTTCCCTTTCTCCACCATCAATGTTGCGTACAATCGCACGGCGCGCGGCGCGACAGGGGAATCTCTCGCGTTTTGTCGCGCGTTTGGGTGCGTAGTCTTGCTGTGTGATTCTCGTAAATCCATTCCACTCAACGATCCATGAAAACTCGCGATTTTTTCAAAGTCGCGCGACAGCCTCTCTGAAAATTCAAGATGTCGCGCGATGGCGAGGGGGATTTCCCCGCGCTGCCGACCCCCCCCACGCCGGGGCGACGCTCGCGCTCATTTCATTGCCATCTTTGCACCCGTAGAACAGGAGCAGGGAGCGATCAAGGTGAACAAATGGCAAGACGCTACACGGTAAGCGACGGAAAGCTGGTATTGACGCTCGAGAAAGCCGAGGAGGGAGGTTTTGTCGTCACCTCTCCGCTTGACCCGGAGTTAATCACCGAGGCGGACGACATCGCCGAGGCGTTCGACAACGCACGCGATGCGCTCAAAGCGCTCCGCCAATCGCGGGCCAAGCTGGCGCGGCGGCTACCGATTGCCGGTTGACATGCCGAGTCGTTTCCATCGCGAATCTTCCCACGGTGGAACGTATCATGGTGCCGCCGGTGCGTATTATTCCCCAAGAGGACACCCGCGACGATCGCGCGCTCACTCGCCCAACGATTTGAACAGGGTGGTGCGCGGCTCCTTGCCCATCTGAACGGCCGAAGTCGGTCCAAGCTTCATCTTTGTCGCGCCGACGCCAACCCGAGCCAGCACAACGTCTGCGGAGAGTCCCTCGGCATTGTAGAGCGTCATAATTCGAGACTCCTTCACGGCCTGGCCTGCCTTCCAACCGACACCGCCCAATAACGCAGGGTTATCTAGAATAATTTGGTCGACAGTCTTGCTCGACTGGAGTTTGAGCGTTGCGGCCTTGCCGCCTTCTACAATAATCACGTCTTCCGCTCCCCCCGCGCCCTCCATTTCAACCGGGACCGATTGGAATCCCGACGCGTTCGGGACCTTCACGTTCAGACGAACGAGACCTAACGTTTGCACCGCCATCGGCGAAGCGCCGGCATTGGAAAGGACCACGGTCGCAAGGACTCGTTGCGGGCTCGCCAGATCGATCACGCTCTCAAGTTGTCCGGTTAAATCAAGCGATGTGCGTATGTCCTGCTGAAGTGTTTCCTTTACTACCGCCAGGAATGGGATTAGGACGTCGGGATCGTAGTATGCCCACAGCCTTCGCAGGAGGTTCATTCGGTGTGCAGACTTTATTCGCCTTTCGTATGCATTCGGATCCGTTGGGTTCTTGTCGCGTTCCGCTTTCGCAACCTCTTCCTCGTTGACCTCAGTGAGTATCATATAGCCAGTCGGTACCTTTACCTCGATTGGTCCAACTGATCCGGGGGGGTGCTTCTGATATTGCGGCGGTAGTTTATCTTCGTAGTCGGCGAGCACGCGCATCGCGGCCAGTTGCAGGGTTTTGTCAACGTCGTCGTCGCTCGCCCACACATTGAGGAAGTCGAGCCGCCGGTTTTCTAGGCTACGCTTTCCATTTTGCGTGCCAAGCATATTGACGAGCTTATCGAGACACGCGCAGCACTGGCGCGCTAAATCGTCCACGCGTTTTGCGTTGTCGATCGCCTTGGTCACATTGTCAACGGTGGTATCGGCTTCGACGTTCGGATAGTAAAGATGCGCTCCAGTTTGCGACACCAGATTGTTATCAATCTTCAGGACCGCCTGTTTGTCCGCCGAGGCCTGGATTGTCACGCTTGAGACTTCCACCAAGGGCCGCGCCTGCGAGAGGCGAGCCGTTATGACGTTTGTGACGACGGCGGTAACGACAGCCGTGACCAGTAACGAGACAACCCAAATCAGTGGGTTCCAGAACCGGTTCCATCGCTTTCGATTTATTGCGTCGACTACAATAAGTCTCCGCGCGGTTGAACTGTGAATACCGACCTGTGGAAGGTCAGCCACTGGCTTATCAATCGACTGCGCCCCGACCGATGGGAGAGGATCTGACATGACGGCGCCTCCTTTTGCGCGTATAAGGCTGAAAGGAAAGGCTCGGAAGCACGCCTTTTACAGTACAGTGCCCCATAATGTCAAAATAAGGCATCGCAATCGTATGGGAGGCGCTTGTGGCGGCCGGAGGCCACAGCAGGCCACAACTGAGGTGATTTTAGTGGACCATGCTGCGAAAGAAGCGAAAGAACACCCCCCGCACCTCTCTGATTTCGGCGTTTTCAGCGTGATTTCGCGGTTTTTCGGGTTCAGGCGTGTCATTGCGGGTGGCCGGCGAAAAAAGCGAAAGAACCCTCCAACCGCGAAGTTCTTTCGCTTCTTTCGCACCCACGTCAGGTGGCAGACGCGCCGGCAATTACCCATCGCTCCGCGGGCCGTCCATCGTCTGCTTCGTCGCGGACGCAGATTGCCGTGCTTGCCTCAGCCAACAGTTCCAACGCCTCGTCGATCCGCGTGCCCTTTTGGTGGCGGTGAAAATAGTTGGTTATCTCCGTTCGCGTCATCCCCTCCGGCCGGTTTTTCAGGGCGGCCAGGATTTCGTCGGCCAGGGGGTCGCCACTGGTCACGCCGAAGATGTGGGCGGCGCTCTGGTCACAATAATCCCACAAGGCGATCGCGGCCTGGAGGTGCTCGACACGAATTGTGGTGGTGCGATCGAGCAGCGCGTAGACCGCGGCAAACCGCATGACCTGGGCCTCGGCGCGGCTGGTGATGGCGCCCAGCATGCCGGGCCGCTCGGCCGAGAGATTCGGATAGACCTGGCGCCATAGCTGGCGCGAGGCTTCATCACGGGTCATCGGCCCGGCCTCCTTGGCGAACGCGATCGCGTACATCAGCTCCAGCGTCGGCTCCTCCAGGGCATCGCCGGCGATTTGGCCGCCCTCTGGCAGACGCTTGCTCCGCTTGCAGCAGACCCAGGCGAAGCGGTTGGCAAAGCCGTTAAACGCCTCGGCGTGGGGCAGCGTCGTCCGCAGCTCCTCGCGGGTGATGTGGCCGATCACGCTCACATGAGGCGCGGTGGCGACGGCAGGATTCGTCCGCGTCAGCGTGCGCAGGTCGCAGCCGTCCCAGGCGCTGCGCAGCACTGGCGAGAGGATGTTGCCCTCACGCCGCAACGTCTTGAAGCACTGGGCAAATTCTCCCTCGAAAACCAGCAGGCGTTTGTCGGCGACGCCGGGGTCGAGCACTTCGGCTTTGGATTTGTCTTTGTTCCCGGATTTGTCGCTGTCAATGGAGGGGTCCTGAGGGCGGGTGGTAACTGGCGGATTGCCGCCTCGGGTCACCGCGTCGCGTATAGCGTGGATCAGGCCTTCGCCGCTGCTCAGGCCGGTGGTCACGCAGGCGCGGGCCCAGCCGGGATCGGCCTGTTCCATCAGGCGAAAGATTTGCGACCAGCTCGTGCCCTTGCGGGCCTTGGAGGAGTTGCCGACCAGCAGAAAAAAGAGGTTGGTCCCGTGGCGGGCGCCATCGGCAAAAAAGTGAGGCGATCGTCCCGCGGCATTTCCGACGCAGGTCAGGAGCTGTACCAGCAGCGCCGCCGGGTCGGCCTCGGTGTGCGGTTCGATGACTCGAACGATCCGCCCGGCCAGCCCGAAGTAAGCTGCCTCGCCCAGGGGTGATGGCCACGCGCGGGAGGTGGGTAACTGACAGCGATCATGTGGCACAGCCGCCCTCGGCTGTGCTCGACCGAAGGTCGAAGTCGTCTGCGGAGGATCTTCCGCCTGCGGCGAAACACCGCCGGGGGCGGCGGTGCCACAAAACCCCTCACTCCGGCCCTCTCCCGAAGGGAGAGGGGGAAAGGAGGAATCGGGAGACGCGCTTTTCCCCTCGCCCGGAGCGAGAGGGGGAAATTGCCAATCCTTCCCAATCCACTTGCCAATGCGAGCCAGGATGGGATCGGAGAGGATCTTTCGTGCGGCGACAATGCCGGTGGGATCGGGGTCGCCCGCGGAGACAACGCCGTAGGTTGGAATCAGATCGAGATAGGCCCTGATGTCGCGGCCGCCGGCCAACTGGGCGGCGATCGACAAAACACCATGGACGGTGCCGCCGGTGAATGGCCCCTGGATCATGATCTTCCCCATCGCAACGCACAGCACTTGGCAAGCGTCATCGTGGGCGGGCCAGCAGCGGCTCAAGAGCCAGGTGATGGCGACGGACGCCGCAAATGTACCGAGCAGGTCCCCCGCCGTGCGATGCGGGCGGCGGTCGGACTCACAAAGCGGCGCCCGCCCGCCGCACATTGGATCGGGCGGCACGGCCACCGACTGCGGCGTGGCCCACTCGAGACGCCGGCCATTCGCTCGCGTGCTGGGCGGAAACATCGTCAGCGCCCCCTCGGCGCGGATTTCCACCAGCGGCGATCCGTCCGGCGCGTCGAGACGGGCGGCGGCGGGAATGTCTTCGCATCGATAAACCCGGCGGGAGGCTTCCACCGACGCCGTGCCAAAGACGCAGTCGGTCTGCGGCAGCAGGCGGTTGGCGACAAATACCATCGTCGAATCCGCAAGCTCGACATCCACCAGGCCGCCGGATGATTTGCCCAGCAGCACGCCGATGTTGCAGGGCCGCGAGAAATAGCGAGGCAGGTCTTTAGGAGTCAGGACCAGCTCGCGCCAGTTAGGCAGAAGCGGATAATCGATGCCGGCCGGTATCGGAATGACGCGCCACCCGCGTCGCAGATAATCGCGTGCCGCATCCAGGCACTGTTCGGCAGTAGCGGCCGGGGCCGCGGGGGCAGAGGCTGTAAGAGGCATGAGAGGTCTCCGGTCAGAGGTGAAAATGCGGCGGTTTTCGCGAGCGGCGCTCTAGTTAGCATTATTATAGGTATTACCAGACATAATGCAAACAAAAATCGCCTGTCATTGGTCATTCGTCAGTGGTCCGTCGTCAGTTGCCGGTTGGTCCTTGTGCGCAAAGCGCCGGCCAATGACCACGGACAAATGACCAATGACAACTGACAAATGACCACCGACAACCAACAACCGACCACACCCTTGAATTCCCCCCCATCAAACCCCACCCTACCCGGATGGATTTGCCCTACCTGACGCGCGATTTCCCCGGCATCGGCGGGACGATCAAGAACCGCGCCCAGGACTTTTTCGTGCAGGAGATTCCGCTCTACGAGCCGTCGGGGACGGGCGAGCACGTCTATGGCGAAATTCAGAAGATCAACCT
>Ga0307477_10002977_pt1 | contig 12791 bp, 9 predicted proteins | sample atmos_gasesECM2C_FD_203316 | JGI IMG/M metagenome (GOLD analysis project Ga0307477, IMG submission 203316) | Hardwood forest soil microbial communities from Morgan-Monroe State Forest, Indiana, United States - atmos_gasesECM2C_515 | ecosystem: Environmental > Terrestrial > Soil > Temperate...
GTAGGGATCGACGCTGGCGGTCAAGCCATTGTTGGTGACGCGGAGGAGCCAGCGGCGATTTTCCACCGCGCGGACGCGAGCCATGTGGAGATGCTGTTCGGGCGCGGCCGAGCGGCCAAACCAGCCATCGTTGGAAATGTTGACCAGGAGGTCGGCGCCGGCCAGGGCGAAATGGCGAACTTCCCCGGGATAGATGGCTTCGTAGCAAATGAACGTACCGAAAGTGTAGCCGCCGGGGAGATGCGCGACGGAATGCTTGGCGCCCTTATGGAAGGCGCCGATTTCGTCCGAAACATTAGCAGCCACGCTGTGAATCAGCGGGAAGGGCTCGTACTCGCCGAAGGGAACCAGGTGAACTTTGTCGTAGGTGAAAATTTTTTGCCCTTGTGGGTCGAGCAAGATGGCGCTGTTGTAGGGAGCGAGCGCCGGGTGCGAGGTGACGGAAGGTTCGGGCGCGGGCTGCCACTCGATGGTGCCGGCGAGGAAGGGATGATGAAAACGAATGGCGATGAATGAGGCATACCGGGCGAATTGCGGGTCCCCCAAGGAAAACGGCGCGGGGGCCTCGGGCCAAATCAGGAAATCGGCGGAGTGATTGGAAGGGGCGAGGCTGAGTTGCTCGATTTCCTGAAGATCGGGGCCGTGGGCCGAGAACCAGTCCTGTTGGTAGCCCATGGATTCAGGAAAATTGGGCTGGACGGCGCGCGCAAAATGGTTGGCGGAGGTGTGAGGAACGAAACGGGGTCCGACGGCCATGATGGCAAGAAGGAGAACGGCTGCAGCGGCGAGGAAAGCTGCGCGAAGCCTGAGACGGGGAGCGGGAGCGAGAATGGCCCAGGCGAGCAGGGCGTTGAATGCAGCGACGGCGAAGGAGAGGCCCCAAATGCCGGTGACGGTGGTGAGCTGAAGGAGAGCGAGATTGGCAGAGGCGGGATAGCCCAGCAAATTCCAGGGGAAACTGATTTCGGGGAGATGGGCGAGGGCGAATTCAGAGACGACCCAGAGGAACGGAGCGCCGATGCAGCCGAGCAGCACGCTGCGCTGGGCGAGACGGCGAACGCACCAGGCAAAGGTCCCGGTAAGCAAGCCTATGATCGAGGCGATGATAAACAAAATGGCCCAGCCGCCGAGGCGAGACAGTCCGCCGTGCACGGCGAGCACGGTGGCGATCCAGGGCACACCGGTAAAGACAAAGAGAATCGAATGAACGTAGCCGCAAGCGAAAGCGATGCGGGGGCGGGCATCCAAGATAACGACGAGCAAGAGGCCGATGCAGAGCCAGGAATAGATTGGGAAATAAAATCCGGTGTAGGAGAGCGAGAGTGCAGCGCCGGAAACCGCCGCGCAAACCAAGCGGAAAGCAGCGGGAGTGGCCGGTCCCGGATAGGGAGGGAAAAAACGGGTCCAGGAACGCAGGGACATCAATGCTTCACGATAGCCTTGAAGCCGGCGCCCTCGAGGCCCTTCCTGGCGGCGTCGGCGGATTTCTGGTCAGCGTAGGGACCAACATGGACTCGATAATACTTGTCGCCTTGCGGAGAAACGACAAAGGCGGGGAACTTTTTCCTTTGCAGATGGGCGGCCAGGCTCAAGGCGTCGGATTCGCGGCGCAGCGCGGCGACCTGCAACGTGTACGAGCCTGGAGGGATGGCGGGTGAGTTAGCCGATTTTCCGCTTTTGCTTCTCGCCGAAGCGGAAACATTGCGTGGGCTGGCAGCCGGGATGGACCAAGCGGGTTTCAGACTGTCGTCCGGTGCCGAGGATTTGCCAGCGTTGTAAAAGCTCCAGTCGGAATTAGGCTGCGAGTTACCGTCGGTGGCGGGATCGGAATCGCGGCGCGTATCGTATGAGCGCTTCGCGTTCGGATCAGATTTCGGAGCCACGGGAGTGGGCTGGAGAGTGCGTGGGTTGGAAGCGGCGCGCACCTGGCCGTCATACTGATTGCGGCCCATGACGTATCCGAGAGTGAAAAAAACACCGGAAAAGAGAAGCATCAACATGAACAGGCCAATGACGTGCCTGCTCTCGAGCACGCGCTCGCCGGCTCCCCCGCGTCTACCTCCCGATGCCATTCTTATTTTTTTTGCCCCGCTAACGATTGCACCCAACTGTTAATAATATCGATGGGCAGCGGAAACACAATGGTTGTGTTCTTCTCAACACCTATTTCGGTAAGGGTCTGCAGATAACGGAGCTGGATGGCGGAGGGCTGCGTCTCGAGAACTTTCGCGGCGTCGGCCAGTTTTGCGGAAGCTTCGTACTCGCCGTCGGCGTGAATCACTTTTGCGCGGCGCTCGCGTTCGGCTTCGGCCTGGCGAGCGATGGCGCGCTGCATCTGTTCCGGGATGTCGACCTGTTTCACTTCGACCTTGCTGACCTTGATGCCCCAGGGCTCGGTCTCGGTGTCGAGAATGACTTGCAGCTTGGCGTTGACCTTGTCGCGTTGGGCGAGGATCTCGTCGAGTTCGAATTGGCCAACCACGCTGCGGATGGTGGTCTGGGCGAGCTGCGAGGTGGCGTATTGATAGTTCTGTACTTGCGAGAGGGCGAGATTGGCGTCGACGATGCGGAAATAGCAGACCGCGTTCACTTTTACGGAGATGTTGTCGCGGGTGATGATATCTTGCGGCGGAACGTCGAGCGTTTCGATGCGCATGCTCATACGGGTAAGAGTTTCGATTGGCCAGAAAACGAGGTTGAGACCAGCGCCTTTCGCTTGCGGCAGCATGCGGCCGAGGCGGAGAACGACGCCGCGCTCCCATTCCTTGATGATGTAGAGGGAATTCCAGAACCAGATAAGCACGAAGCCGATGACGACGAGCGTACCGACGCTGAACTCGAACATTTGTCCTCCTGATACTGGCTGATGCGCGCGACCCGATCCAACTACTGGCCCAAGTTAATCTTGAAAATCGTCCGTAGAGACTTGACGATACAGCGTCAGGCGACCGGCTCCACGTAAAGCTTCAAGCCATCCATTCTTACCACGCGCACCGGTTTGCCTTCGGGCACGGGCTGATTGGAGATGGCGCGCCAGAGTTCGCCGTGGATTCGAATCATGCCTTCGGCTCCGACCGGGAGCTCGGTGACTACGGTGCCTTGCGCCCCGATCATTTCCTCGCGGCCGGTTTGATTTTTCCAGGAGCGCGAGCGCAGCACCAGACGCATCAAGAGAACGGTCAGCACGGCAAAGGGGAGGGTTACGGCCAGCGCGACGCCGAGGCTTACGCCACCGGCGGTGAGCGGCGAACGAATCAGAAACATGGCGCCGAGAAGCATGGAGACGACACCGCCCGCGGCGAGCACGCCGTGGCTGGTGAATTTCGCTTCGAGGATGAAGAGCGCGAGGGCGAGCAGGATTAAGAACACGCCGGCAAGATTCACGGGAAGAATGTGCATCGCGTAGAGGGCGAGGACCATGCAGATGCCGCCGACGACGCCGGGTGCGATAACGCCAGGGTGAGTAAATTCGGTATACAGGCCGAGAACACCCAGGATCAGCAGGATAAAAAAGACGTCGGGTTCGACGATGCGGGCGAGGAATTTCTGACGGGCGGAAAGCTGAAATGGGACACGCGTCGGGTTGGCCAGCGCGAGCTTTACTTTTGAGCCGTCAAAGCGGGCGATCTCACGGCCATCGAGTTGGCGGAGCAGATCGTCTTCGGAACTGGCGATGAGATCGATGAGTTTTCCGTCGAGCGCTTCTTTTTCGGTGAAGGCCTTGGCGTCGGTGACGGCGGTTTCCGCAAGCTTGGGGTTGCGTCCGCGTTTTTCGGTGAAGCTGCGCAGGAAGGCCTGGGCGTCGTTGTTGATTTTGCGGCGCAGCGTTTCGTCGATGGCGACCGGGTATCCGCCGACCGCGATCAAGGGAGAAGCCGCACCGGTGTGAGTGGCAGGCGCCATGGCGGCAATGTCGGCGGAAAGAAGAATGTAGAAGCCTGCGGACGCGGCGCGCGAGCCGGTGGGATAAACGTAGACGGCGACGGGAACGGAGGAGCTCAAGATGTGCTGGATGATGTCCTTCATGGAGTCGCTGAGCCCACCCGGAGTGTCCATGGTGATGAGAATGAGCGAAGCGTGGCGATTGGCGGCGTCGGCGATGCCTTCGTCGATGTAGGTGGCGAGGATGGGCTCGACTTCGCCATCGAGTTTCAGTTCGAGGACGACTGGATTGGAGGCGTGCTCGTCGGCTGAAACGCGAGGGGAAAAAGCAAAGAAGGCCAGGCCGGACAGGGCGATTACTAGAATTCTGTGAGCATTGAACCAATCGCTGCTGAAAATAGCGCGATATGGAGTCATTGCGCGCCTCCACTGGGCTTGGAGCTTGGGAGATGCTCGAGCAATTGCTTGGCTTCGGAATAGTTGGGGGCGAGCTTTAAAGCGCGCTGCACTTCGGCACGCGCCAAGTCCGGCTTTTTCTGCTCGAGGTAAATGCGCGCGAGCATAGTGCGGACGAGGGCGGAGTCGCGAGCTTCAAGGGAAGCCTGGAGTTCCTTAACGGCGTCATCGAGTTTGCCGCGACGGTGATCGATTTCGCCAAGGCCGCGGTGTGCGGCGGCATTGGCGGGCTCGGTGCGCAGGACGCCACGAAATTCATTTTCGGATGCATCCAGCCGGCCCGCGGCAAGCTCCTGGCGTCCGCGGCGAATGTGGGAGGCTGCAGTGTCGACTCCGGCGCCGGAGGGCGTGGAATTCGCGGCGGTTCCGGACGCGGCGATCTCGAGGCGTAGCGCGGTGGTATCGAGCTCGGTTCTTATGCGGGCGAGACGGAAGGTCGCGTCGGATTTCACATCGACATGCGAGGATTGCAGCGCGTTGGGGCCGAGAGCTTCGGCGGCGGACTCGCGCTCCTGATCTGCTTCCGGCTTCTTCCCAGCTTTTTCCAGCGCTTGCACGAGCAATGCACGGTCTTCGGGATTTTCCGGTTTTCGTTCGGAGGCTTCGCGAAAGGCGGCGGCAGCGGCTGAGAAGTCACCGGATTGCAGAGCGAGGAGGCCGAGGTTGAAAGGATAGTCGTCCTCATCGGGGTCAAGATCGGTAGCGCGACGCAGGTCGGTCTGCGCTTCCGCAATCTTGCCGCGGCGCGCGCGGGCAACGGCGAGATTGTTCAAGATTTCCGGGAGGTCGGTTCCGGTTGCGCCAGCTTGCCGTTCGCTCTGGGAAGAACCGCTGCTGAGAGATTCCTGGAGGGACACGAAGGCCTCTTCGGCTCGATCGGGCTGATTCAATTGCAAGCGGCAGACGCCCGAGGAGAACAGGGCTTCTACATAGCGGTCGTGAGCGGGCGGAATGTGCGAAAGGAACGAGAGCGCGGTGGTGCAATCGTTTCTTGTGAAATAAGTTTGGCCGAGAGCGAAATAGGGATCGGGCCAGGAAGGCTCAAGGCGGGAAGCTTCCCGCAACTCACGCAAGCGAGGCTCGTCTTCATTGGCCAGCAGGCCGCGAATATAGTGCTCGAAGGCATCGAGACGGAGTGGACGCTGGGCCTTGGAAAATTCGGCGAGGGTCGGGCGATAGTCTTTGTCGTTTTCGGAGAGCAGATGCCAGACCAGCTTCGAGTGCATCTCCATCACGGAATCAAGCGGGCCGGCTTCGCGGACCGCTGGAAGCAGTGTGAGCGGATCGGTTCGCAGCAGGCGGGAATCGATGGTCAGAGTTTTGCCGTCGGAAGTGAAGGAGCCGAAGATGACAAAATCGGCGTCCAGATCCTGAGCGACGCGCAACATACTGGCGCGGCTAAGCTTCGCGGAGAACGGAAGACCATTGCGTTCCTGCTCTGAAGTGCGGCCGGCGTGAGAATAGACTTGCAGGCCGCCAGCGGAGAGAGATTGGATGGTGAGCTCTTCGAGACCCTCGCCGAGCCAATCGAGGCGCGGGGAAGCGCCGGCATTCTCGAAAGGGAAGACCAAGTAGACGCCGGAGTGGGCCGAACCATTGGGGCGAGTTGGCGATTGCGCGGTGAGAGATACAGCGCATAGCGATGCGCAGGCAACGACGAATGCGCGGCGGATGAAACGATAGGGGGACATGGTTCCTCCGCATTGTAGCAGACGCGGGGAAGCGCGCATTTGCGGCAGAGGGGCTTGCGACTAATGGTAAACGTGGTGACGAAGGTTATTGCTGTGCGGACTCAACCGGCTTGGGAGCCAGAAGTTCGATGATCACCGGATCGGTCAGCAAGGCCGCGAATGCGGGGTCTTTTTTCACGTCGTTAATTTTTGCGTAGCCTTCCTCCTTGGCCTTGCGGAGGTACAAAACGGCGCGGTCGAGATTGCCGGCCTCGGCGAAGGACTTGGCCAGCAGGAAATAAAAGCGGCCACGGTCCGGCACGGAACGGTCCTGCAGAACAGAGCCATTGCGAGAGGAGCCGCGCTCGAAGAACAGCGGATCTTTGGATAAGGCGGTGCGGAAGGCGGCGATGGATTCGTCGTACTTGCCCTGGCCAAAATAGGCATAGCCGAGATTGCTATACAGGATGGGCATGTCGTCGCGCATTTTTATCGCGCGTTGATAGGCGCGGACAGCTTTGCCATATTTCTTGCGCTGATACCAGATGGTGCCGATGTTGTTTTCGGCGTCGGCATACTTGGGATTGGCCTTCACAGCCTTTTCGTAATATTTGAGGGCAAGTCCCAGCGCAGTTTGCTGGTGGAGCGCAATCCCAAGTTTATTCAGGTAGACGGCGTTATGCGGATCTTGTTCGCACAACAATTTGTATTGCTCCATGGCCTCACGATACTGCTTGCGGGCCATATATAAATCGCCCTTCTCTTCGTCACTTATCCGGCGTTCGGCAGGGTTCGCGGTCGGGTTGGACACCTGCGACTGCGTTTGCATGGGAGGAACAAACGATTCTTTGCGGCGGTCTTCGCTGGTCTGGCCGATGGAGGGGAGGGTCAGGCAAACGAGGAGAAAACCAACAGGCAACGCCAATCGGACACAGGTCATGGCGAGTCTCCTTTGTCTACCGGCTAGCCTTATTCCGGCTTTGTTGCGTCGTCCGGTTTGGGCTTGTCGGAGTCCTTCTTCTTACCTCCAAAGATACCAAAAATCTTCTTCAAGGGACTCTTTTTCTTTTCTTCTTCCTTGTCTTTGGCTTCTTTGGCTTCCGGGGTCATCTGCTCTGCTTGGCCTTGCCCGGTCGCGTAAGGAGGGCGATTGGGGTCATAAGGAAGTGTTTTGCCGTCGGCGTCCTTGGGAGGCTCCTTGGGTTGGCCGCCGCCAAATACGTGGGAGAGCCAGGAACCCGTAGAGGTGAAGACATTGTGGCTGCCGTGAATTTCGCAATATTGTGTGGGAGCGGAGCCGGCGATGTAAACCTCTTGACGCGTGGTGGGGCAATTGGAGGTGGCCAGCTGGAGTGACTCGGGATCGATCAGAACGGACTGCACACCCTCCGGCATATCGAAGTCTTTCACATCGCGGTAGCTGGGAAGCGCGGTGGCGTGGTTCATGAAATCCGCCCAGATCGGCCCGGCCGTCGAACCGCCCAGCAAGCCCAGGTCGCGGTTGTCGTCGAAACCAATCCAAATGACGCACAGGAGATTGGTGGTGAAGCCGGCGAACCAGCCGTCGCGAGATGTGCCCGTCTTTCCTGCCGCGGGTAGAGTGAAGCCGCGCGCACGGACTCCCGCGCCCGTGCCATGATTTAAGACATCTTTGAGGACGCTGGTAACCAGGTAAGCGACTCGCGGGTCCAGAGCTGTATGTGTCTGGGGCGTGACCTTCTCCAGGATCTCGCCATCGGCTCCAATAATGTTGCGAATGAATTGTGGCTCGGCCCGCGTTCCGATATTGGCGAAAGTCGTGTATCCCGCGGCAACGTCCACCGGGGTCATGTCGTAAGCGCCCAGTGCCACCGCTGGCGTCGCACGGATGTTATTCCCGAGGCCCATTTGCCGCGCGATTTGAACAACACGCCCGTAGCCGATGAGTTCAGCCACCTTTACCGTCGCCACGTTCAGCGAATTGGTTAGCGCATCGCGGGCCGTAACGCGGCCCAAAAATCGTTCGCCATAGTTGTTAGGCGTGTAATCGACGCCGTCGTATTCGAAGGTGGTGGGTTCATCGTCGATGGTCGTAGCAGGAGTAACGATGGGCTGCACACCGTCCACCGCGCTGTCGAAGGCGGCCGCGTAGACAAAGGGCTTGAACACGGAACCCGGTTGGCGATGGGCGAGGGCATGGTTGAGCTGGCTCTGCCCGTAATCGCGTCCGCCAATCACTGCTTTGATCTCTCCGGTGCGCGGATCGAGGGCTACCAGCGCGACTTGCGCCTGCGGGATGGGCTCGCTGCTGCCCTTTTTCGCTTGCTCCTTGCGCCACCGGTCATACTTTTTGGTCAGCAAGGTGTCGACATTTTTCATCCCAGTGTCGACGGCGGCCGCGGCGGCGCGCTGCAACGCGGGATCAAGCGTGGTGTAAACGCGAAAATTCTCGCTGAGCAAATCGCTCTCTGGATACTTGTCCAACAGATGGTCCTTGACCATGTCGATGAAATAGGGCGCCTCGCTGCCGGAAACCGACGCACGCACGATGTTCAGCGGCTCTTTCTTGGCGGCCTGCACATCCTCGTCATTGATGTATTTGTTGTCGAGCATTTGCGTGAGCACGCGGTCACGCGCTTGCAAGCCGCGCTCGGGATGGCGATCGGCGGAGGAATAATAATTGGGCGCGCGAATAATGCCGGCGAGATACGCGCATTCGGAAAGCGTGAGTTGGCGAAGATCCTTGCCAAAGTACGCGACGCTGGCTTGCGAGAACCCGCGGATACCGAAGCTGCCGCGATTGCCGAGGTAGACCTCGTTGGCATACAACTCGAAGATCTGCTGCTTGGTGAAACGTCCCTCGAGTTCGAGGGAAACCATGGCCTCGGCGACTTTGCGGCGGAAGGTGCGCTCGTTGCTCAGGAAGAAGGTTCGCGCGACTTGCATGGTGACCGTGCTGGCGCCCTGGAAGTGATTGCTGGTGTGGCGCAAGTCGGCCCAAGCCGCGCCCGCGATGCGCACAAAGTCGAAGCCACCATGCTCGAAGAAGCGCTTATCTTCGGCAGAGAGGATGGCGTGCACGAGGATCGGAGGGAGATCGTCATAACGCACAGGGCGGCGCTTCTCGCGCGTGCTATCGAAAAGATTGGTGATTAGCTCTGGCTCAACTTCGGCATTATCGAGCGTGTTGCCGCCACCCAGCGGGCGGATAGCGCGAATGGTTTTGCCGGTGAACTGGACGTCGAGAGCATTGCCGCCTACGAAGTAGGAGAGCTTGGAAGGACGAATATCTACGGCAGAGCGCTGGATCGTGTATTGGCCAAGAGCATTCGGATCGGCTTCGGGACGATACCCGGCGCGCTGCAGATAACCGGTCAGCTCCTCGGGACTGATGGCCTGGCCGACGGAGATATGCTCGGGCGCAGAGAAGATTTGCGTGGTGCTCTGCAAGACGTGGCCCGAGAGGCGCGCATCGATCATGCGGGAATACTTGGTGTAGTAGTAGGTGAAGAGACCGCCGGCGGTCAGGAAAATGGCGAATATTACCCCTAGAATGGTCAGACCGAGACCGGAGGTCCAGAAACCCTTCAGGATCCGAATACGCACGCGCTAGCTCCCAGTGGCTGGAACTCTATTGTCTCGCAAGTGCTTACGGTAAGAAAGGCGAAGAGGAGGGGCGGAGTTGCGAAATGAGCACAAGGCCCGGAGTACAAATGGGCTTTCTTGAATTCGCGTTGCAAACGGTACCTATAACAGGGACTTGTTCTCGCTCGATGGGGTGAAGTGAAGGTCCATTTTATAGACCAGAAGATCGATCGGAACGGTGTAATCGAGCGAGATTCTGACCAGCGAGTTGCTGGCGAGCACCTTGATATCCTCTTTTTTGATGGGGACATCGAGATCCTGGGCCTCTTTGAAGATGGTGTCGCGGATTTGATCTTCGGTGTAGCGGTTTACGACCGCAAAGCGGGCCTGGTCCTGCATCTTATCGGAGAGCTGATATTCCGCGATGTACGGAGGCAGCAGCCTGAAAGCGCAAAACGCAGCGAAGACGACAATCGCCAGGTAGGCAATAGCCTTGAACTTCCCTTCGCCACGTTGCGAACTGGTGCGCACCCGCCGCTGCTTGCTGGACAACTGAATCACGTAAGCCTCTTTATGGCCGACCGAGAACGCAAACACGGTGATCGGCAAAACATGGCAGAACTTTTCGTACTTTTACGCTAACACTCGCTCGGATAGGGTGTCGAGCGTAAGCGCCGGGAGGTGTTCCGGGAGAGCAACAGGACGCACAATTCAGGCACCCAGCCGCAGGCGAGAAACCGTCAGTACGCGCGCGCAAATATGGCGCGTTCTGCCGCTGGCTTGCCGCAGTACACGCAAACGCCAGAACCGCCGGATTGCTCGAGGGGGATGCAACGCATGGTGGCGCGGGTTTCTTCTTTGATCTTGGCTTCACATTCCGGCCCGGCACACCAATAGGAAAAAGCGAAACCGGTTTCGACCGCCTTCTTAAGGTCATCGTAGGTCTTGGCGTCGAGCGTGTTGGCTTTGCGGAACGCCAGGGCTTTGTCATGCAGCGACTGCTGGATCTCGGCAAGCAGACGTTCGACGGTGATCGGTAAATCGGCCAGCGGGGCGCTAATCTTGCCCTCCCGGCCGGGCCGATCGCGACGCGCGAGCACTGCGGCTTGCTTGGCAACGTCTTTTGGCCCAAGTTCGACGCGGAGAGGAACACCCTTCATTTCCCAATCGTTGAACTTCCAGCCGGGGCTCGAGCCCTCGCGCTCATCGAGCGTGACGCGGATATTTGCTTTGGCCAGTTCCCCTTTCAGCTTGCGCGCGGTGTCGAGGACCAAAGACTTCTCCTCGTCGGCTTTGTAGATAGGAACGATCACCACCTGGTACGGCGCAAGCTTCGGCGGGAGAACCAAACCTTGATCGTCGCCATGGACCATGATGATGGCGCCGATGACGCGTGTAGAGAGTCCCCACGATGTCGTCCAGCAATGCTGGAGTTGGCCGTTCTGGTCGAGGTAGCGCACTTCGAACGCTTGCGCAAAATTTTGTCCCAGGAAATGGGAGGTTCCGGACTGCAAGGCCTTGCCGTCGCCCATCATGGCTTCGATGGAATAGGTGACGTCGGCGCCCGCAAATTTTTCGGCGTCGGATTTTCTGCCGGGAATCACGGGGATGGCTGCGTCGTTCACAGCAAAATCGGCGTAGATGTCCAGCATCTGACGTGTTTCGGCTTCGGCTTCCTGGCGAGTTGCGTGCGCAGTGTGGCCCTCCTGCCAGTAAAATTCCAGGGTGCGCAGAAAGAGCTTTGTGCGCAGCTCCCAGCGCACCACGCTGTTCCACTGATTCATCAGCACCGGAAGATCGCGGTACGACTGAATCCACTTCGACCACATGTGGCCGATGATGGTTTCCGAAGTGGGCCGGATGACCAGCGGTTCGGCCAACTCTTCGCCGCCGCCAACAGTGACCACGGCGAGTTCGGGAGAAAATCCTTCTACGTGGTGTTTCTCCTTGTCGATAAAGCTGCGGGGGATGAGCAAGGGAAACGCGACGTTTTGGTGTCCCGTCGCTTTGAATCTGCTATCCAGCGCTTGCTGAATGTTTTCCCATAGCGCCCAGCCATAGGGCCGCACGATCATGCAGCCGCGCACCGGTGCGTAATCGGCGAGCTGCGCTTTCACGACCAACTGGTTGTACCACTCGGAGAAGTCTTGCGAGCGGGTGGGAAGCTTTTCTTCGGCCATGCGGCGGTTTGTCCAGTGGCGCTCCGGTCTATGACCTGAGGCTCTTGAAGCTGCACGCAGCGAAATTACGCGATGCGCGAACTGAAAAGCGTAGCGGAGGCGTGCAAGCGTGTCAACGCGTGAGGAAATGCACTACGGGTTCGGTCTGCAAAAGAAGATCGCCAGCGGTAAGGGATTGATTCCGAGTGGCCTTGATCCGAGAACCAATCTTAAGATCACCCGAGCCGACTTATCTGGACTTGGCCTGACTGCTCTCAACTTGTCTGTGCGATTGGCAGTCGGAGATAAAAAAAGCCAATGCACCGAACATCGAGACGCCTGCATCGAACCGCGTCAGGAGGAAAACTCATGAAAGCCGCAGTCGTTCCTGCAATGAGCAGTTCGTGGCAGGTCAAAGATGTCCCTCAGCCTCAACCCGGACCCGGTCAGGTACTGGTGAAGATGCGCGCCAGCGGCATCTGCTATACGGACGTGCACGAAACACTCGGACACATTCCAGGTCCATTTCCCCGCATCCTCGGTCACGAGCCGGTCGGCGAGATCGGTGCCGTGGCTCCCGACGTCACCGCGCGGAAGGTAGGCGACCGCGTGGGTACCGCCTGGATTCAATCCACGTGCGGGCGCTGCGAATGGTGCCAGCGTGGCCGCAGAATGTTCTGTCCCTATCTGAAGAGCACGGGAATTGAGGCGCAAGGCGGACATGCCGAGTACATGCTGATGAACGCCGACGCAACCTATCTCATTCCCGACAAGGTCTCTTACGAGCAGGCAGCCCCGATCTTCTGCGCCGGTTACACGGTCTATAGCGGGCTGCGCTGGGCCGATCCACAGCCGCACGAGCGCGTGGCCGTGCTCGGCATCGGAGGCCTTGGGCACCTGGCAGTACAATACGCGAAGGCTGCGGGCTTCGAGACCATCGCGATTTCTCACTCCCCCGATAAGGACAAGATGATTCGCGAGCTGGGCGCGGATGAAATTGTCCGCGACGGAAAGAGCCTTGCCGCAGCGGGCGGAGCCGACATCATCCTCAGCACCTCCA
>Ga0307477_10002979_pt1 | contig 12785 bp, 21 predicted proteins | sample atmos_gasesECM2C_FD_203316 | JGI IMG/M metagenome (GOLD analysis project Ga0307477, IMG submission 203316) | Hardwood forest soil microbial communities from Morgan-Monroe State Forest, Indiana, United States - atmos_gasesECM2C_515 | ecosystem: Environmental > Terrestrial > Soil > Temperate...
GGAGTGGCGGAATGGCAGACGCGGCGGACTCAAAATCCGCTGGCCGCAAGGCCGTGAAGGTTCGACTCCTTTCTCCGGCACCAACATTTCCCCAATGTTTATGCGGGTTTCATAAGGAGCCGTGGAATTGATGGCTCCCAACCGGGGCGCGGCACTTTGCCTAATCTTTGCCTAACCGGGAGGGCCAGTTTTCTGAGACTATCGGGCCTTACATCGGAGGCGACTATGGATTGGCTTGTGCGCCACGGCGCTGTGGTCATGGTCTTCCTGGGCGGCCTCATCGCAGCGATTGGTGCGTTCGCAGCAGAGCGGCGAGCATCCGCGCGGCACGCTGAAACTCAAAAGCGTATTTGGTCGATTGTCATTCTGGTTGGTGCTTTGATCGGTGGAGCCGGGACGTACTGGGCTGGTTATCAACAGGATCAAATATCGGCGTACTTGTCTGGTAGCGACAGCTACGGCTACCTCACGTTAGGGCCACAGACGGGCACATCAATTCAATTCATATTCCAACAGGTCGGAGATGCGCCCTTTTATGACGTAATGCTCGACGTTCACGACGCGACGAAGTTTAAGGAATTGTGGCTTAAGAAAGGCTTTCCTCCTGAGGCGCTTGATCCCAATAGCAAATGGCAGGGTTCTGTACCGACAAGCGACGGTATGGAACTTCAGAGACAGACGTTGACTGCAATTCCCGTCGGGAATTTAGGCCCGGGACAAGCAAGAATAGTTTGGACAGCGCCTGTACCGGAGTCGGAAGAACAGCACTACAGCATCTCGATTTTTGCGAGAAATGGCCTGATCGTTCAAGACTTGCTGTTGCACCGAACCGGAGAGGGATGGGCCTGGGCGACGAAAGTGTGGCGGACGTCAATTCAGGTCAAGAATGGGAAACAAGATCGGCAGGCGTTATACGAGATGGTTACTCCCAGCTTCCCGCGCGACAGAATCCATTGGCAGTAAATCGCGGGGCCAATCACTAGACATCCAGTTTGGCGAATGCGGCGCGCTGTTCGTCAGCCTTAGCCGCGCCCAAGTAGTGCAGGAGCATGGCGTGGGTTTTCCAGCCAGCGATCACCATGATGGTATCGTCGGCTATCCCCTTGCGGCGCGCCCAGCGTGCGAATGTACGCCGCAAGTCGTGAAAGCCGGGGTGTCGTGTCCCATCCGGCGTGGGGAAAGTAATCTTGAGCCGCTTACAGGCCGCCAGGAACGGTCCGTAGGCTTGATCGTACGTCAGGAACTCGCCGCGCGCGTTGGGGAATACCCACTCGCACGTCGGGAATTCTTTCTTGAGGAGCTTGTGCTGTTCTTTCAAAACTTCCAGCGGCGTGCCGGATAAGTAGAGGACTTTCTGGTCGCCATTCTTGGTACGACGGCCGGGTATCCGCAACTCGCCGCGTTCAAGGTTCACTTCCGCCCAGCGCAAGCCCAGCGGCTCCGCAATCCGCATCCCGGTACGGGATATGAATTTGGTCAGCGGCTTGAGCATCGGGGGCAATTCCGCCAACAGCTTGTCGAGTTGCCCCGGCGAAAATTCCCCATCCTTAGCGCGGCCGTCCTCCTTTTGAATTACGATATCCGGCACACGGCGGACCTTGTCTCGTTTCAGCCCGAGGCGGAATGCTGCTTTAAGCGCCGCAAGTTCGCGGTTCACACTCGGATATTGAGTACGCGGCTGTTTCAGCCGGTGGGCGCGGTAGGCGCTGATGTCGGCTTCTGTGATCCCTATGACCTTTCGATTGGCCCCAAAAAATTCTTCCAGCCGCGAAAGGGATAGTTCAAGCTTGTCCGTAGTGCGCCGACCTTCTTCAACGTATTTCACGCGCAGGGCGTCGGCTATATCACGCAGCGTGACATCGCGGTAGGTGGGCAGGTCAAATTCGCCCTTGTCAATCCGGCCCAGCCGCTCGGTAAGTATCTGTTCCGCGCCTTCCTTGGTCGTGAAATTCGTCGCCTCGTTGTGGCGTCGACCGCTCTCATCCGTATAGCGAATCCAGTAGAAGCGGGACTTGCGCGGTTGTCCCCCAGCCAGCTTGTAGGTTGGCAACCACACGCTCCCACGCCCACGGCGCGCACGGCGCTTTGTGGGTGCTTTCTTCTTTCGGGGGATTTCAACGACGGGTGCCAGTTGCGAGGCCATGTGCCCTCCCATTGGCATGATGGGTGACACACAGCGGATTTTAAATAGGCGGGAGGTACTGAGTTGGTGGTACTAAAGTGCCGAGGCACCGGCGGGCGCGCGCCCGGCAGCTTGGCAACTCATGCGTATCTACGGGTGGTGGCCAGTTTCCGAGAAGCGGTGCCGGCTCAACCGGTCGATGCAACACCCCCTAACCAGTTGATCCAGCAATGCTTCCCATCGAGAAATCGATCTGCACGGCGTGCTCAATCAAAACCTAAACAGGGCTTTTGTTTTGTTTGAATTGACGCAGGCGAACGAAATCAGCCTCGTAGACGCCTCCCAGAAGACTTTGAGCAAGTGTTGCATCGACCCATTGAGACCACCGGACTTATCAGGACTAATCGACCAGAGCTGAATGCTCACGAGCCAAACGCGCTCGTTTTCTCCAATTCAAGGTAAAATGGATTTTCCCAAGTCAGGACAGGTTTGAGCCTTATCGAGAAAATCCATGATGAACGAGATTGATGCTCAACGCTTCGACGATGTGCGCAGCAAGTATGAGGACGGAAATTATTCTCAAGCACTGGAAGAGTTGCGGGAGTTGGCTGGTCAAATTACCGATCCTTGGGACAAAGCTGAGCTACTTTACAACGAAATTATATTTTTGGTCGTAATGCGTAAGATCCCAGAAGCCAGACAGCGGGTCGCAGACCTCAACAAGGCGATTACCTCACTTGTTGAAAATCCTTCTGATGGATATGGATATGATATGCCCATTAGTCTGCCGGTCATGGCCCGAGAGGCAGAACTCAGGGTCACAGCCGCGGAGGGAAAGACGCTTGAGGCCCTCCGAATCTTGGATGATTTGGTATCTCGCTATCCCAAACAATTGTCCATCCCCGAATTTCACACCGTTTCCCAAGAGATTAAGACGTTGCGCGGAATACTACTGGCCGACGCGGGTCGGTGGGAAGAGGCAGGACCTTTTCTCGAAGATGCAGTTCCTCCCGATTGTTGGAAAGATTACCACACTTACTATCTGGGGCAGTACTACTACGAGTTGAAGAAATATGAGCGTGCCAAGGAGACATTGCTGCAAGCCCTTAATCTGGATCTTCCAAACTCCTGGAAGGGGCAGGCACACTTCATCCTCGGCTCAATCGAGTATTGCCTTTCAGATTTGAAAGCCGCCAAACGCCATCTTGAAGAGTGCGCCAGAACCGCAGATCCGAAGTACACTGATATGGCAAAAGTCTGGTGGGGGCTTGAAGTAATTTGCCGGAATTTGGGCCTGCTCGCCGAAGCAGAAAATTACCAAAAACTGAGGACCGGTTTGCCGCCAACGTCCAAGATAAACTAGTCTTCAGGTTGCTGAGTCTGCGTCGCAATAACCACAAATGGCCTTAAATTCTTGGAACTGATTCTCAAGTCCTGAGAAAACGGGATTATCGTCAACTGGCCCGACACCGACACTTCTGAAAATCCCACATGACGATAAGCGGACTTCATAGGACTTGAACAATTAAGCCGGCTACATTTGTCTGCGAACTGAATCAGTAGTATTTTGGCGGTCACGCTATAGGTCTTGACGAATGTTTTTCAAATTGAAGCTCCAGACATTCTGGATTTTACTCCTCGTCTTATCGAGTCTGTGGGTCGCTGTAGGATTCGGTTCACTCTTGGTTTCCGCGCTTTCGCCTGCGGCCGACGTTTGGGCAATCGTTCATGCGATGCAAGGACGTCAAGATCCACCTCCTAAATCGACAGCCGTGGTTCAGACGGCGCTAGACGGAGGCGGACGTCTTGGGCGAATCATTCACGTTACGCACTACGCCGGTGTCGGGGCAACATTCCGAAATGGGGATCCACACAGAATGAGGATGACCGAAGATAGCTACTTAGCGTGGTTTCAGAAGATTCCTAGGCCCATCCTCCTTGTTTTGCGGCGCTATGAATTGGACGGGACCTTACAGGGCTACGAAATTGGCTCGGCTGAAGCGACCAGATTGATCCCTATATACGGGCCTCCTCTGCTAGCATTCGCGGTTTCGCTCTACCTAGTGCGTAAGAGAAAATCTCCTTTGCTAAGCGACCCTGCGTCGATAAGCGATCGCGCTTCTCAATAGGAAGGCTACTGGAAACAGCCAAGTCCCGTGAAACGGGGATTATCGGAAATTGGCCCAACTGTGGTTCAGTCTGATCTTCCGTTAGCGCCCACTGTGGCGCTAGCCGAGGCGGGGCCGGTCTCCAAGCACGCCTTGTGATCCGGCCCGTTTTTCTTTTCCTGCTAGCGGCGACTTCTTCACGAGCCACATCACAGTGGTGTGGTGGCACCCGAATCGGGCGGCGATTTCTGTATAGCTGCAACCGGCGCGGTGCATTTCCAGCGCGGCGTGATGGTCGAATTTGTGTAGCTTGGGCCGGGGCCTTCGCGCGGGCGGATAGATCAAGCCAGCCTTGATGAAGGCCGATCTCATAGTCTGCTCGCGCACGCCAAATTTCGCCGCCAGTTCGCGGTAGGACATCCCAGCCTGTCGAAGTGGAATGGCATCCTTCAGCCGCCATCGGGCACGGGGACCAACCGGGGAGCGCCGGTAGCTTCCGGGCTTCGGAATCCGTAACGTCCCATCGGCAAGCTGCGCGGCTGTCTTATTCATCCGATACAGAGTTTGACGAATTGACCACGGCGTCACACCCATTTCGGTAGCGACCTGTACACTGTCCTCACACAATCTGACCAACCTGTACGCCAGAGCACCGAGGTAAGGGGCTAATCCGCCGACCCTGCGCGCCGCTTCAGCCGCTTGCCGGTTATGCGCGGACTTGCAACGTGCTAGTTGTGCGATGGCCACGTTATCCAAAGCTCGCAATTCATCGAGTGTCCTAGGAATTCTCCGCGCATGGGCAACCATCGCAACGCGCGCGCCGATCACGCGCTGAAGCATCTTGGCTGAAAAGCACCACGAATAATCCTGACGCCGGTACGTGGCGAGGGAACGGTGCTTGACCGACATGCGGTTGAGGTCTTGCCAACTAATCCCGGATTCAGCGGATACGGGGTAAATCATGCTGCCGCCAATTCAGTGTCAGGCGCGTGGCGCTTGCGCGGTGCCTTGAACGATTCACGGCATTCGGAACACACCCAAGTCTTACCTTCGTCGTAGTGAACGCGGCTGGCACAAGCGGGGCACACGCCTTCTTGCTTTTTGTTGGCGTAAAGCCGTTCAGCGGTATTCAGGTCATCGCCGCAAGAACGGGGCAAGATCACTTCATCCGGCGCACCCCAGGGGCGCTTCCCTAGGGGATTGCAGAGGCCACAGCAATACGCAATCTTGTCGCCCGTCGGCCAATAGACAGAATGAGCACAGCGGGGAAGAAGACCTTCCTTTGGAATTTTTGTTCTTGGTTTGGAAAAAAGATTTACGGGCCGGGCTTTGTCCGCATCGAGCAAAAATATGGAATAGTCCACGTTTTACCTCAATCGAAAAAGTTGCGGGGCTGGAAGGAGACCGTCTATGCCGTAGTCGGTCGGTGCTTGCCCCGCGAGCGCCAGCACCCGGCGCATGTCCCGTGTAGGACAAAAGGGCATTCAAGTGTGATGGGATGGGAAAAAAGGAAGCGGGCCGCTACCGGGGAAGCAACGACCCGCTTGAATGCGCACCGGGGGCAACCGGCACGGCTACTGGACGCGGCAATGAACCTGACTGGTCTGCCGTACGCGCCCAGCACTTCCTACGGCATGGGAATTCAATTCTTGGGGCCGGTCTCGCGCCCAGCCCCACAGTGGGTGAAAGAAAAAGCCCCACTGCTCTCACGAAGATCGCTTATCCCGATTGCTGATTTTTATAATCGTTGGGCGTCGAGCAGGAATCCCAGCTTGAATCGGCGGGCTTCACGGCCTTGCCCGTAGGTGCCGGATTCTGGATTTCGACCACAGGATCGAATCCCGCGACGGTATCCGCCCCAGCCCCGCCAAAAGGGTCAACCTCTGGCGCGGCGGCTGGATTCGTTCGGTTCTGATTACCAAAGTTCTTCGTTGTGAGGCTCATCTTTTTTCTCCAATCGGATTCAGAATTGCTTTTTCGCCGGGTGCTTCACCCAAGTAGCGAAGGAAGGCGTCTACAATTCCTTGGTCTGAAAGTTCCGGGAAACCCTTCGAGCGCCGCCACTGGATGAATTGATCCAGCGAAGTGATCGCGCCTTTGCGTGCGCGGATTGCGGCTTCGGGGGATTTTTCCTCGTCGCATCTTTGACCCGCGTACCGAAAATTCGGGTCAGTGGGTGCCAGATCGAAGCGTTCTTTGAGTGTGTCCATTTTTTCTCCTTAGCCGCGTACCGGGCGGCGGCCATAATTTCGTACGGCATTGCGCTGGATCGCGGCGGCCTTCTCATCGCGCACTTCCCGCGCTGCCGCTACAATGTCAGCGTCGCTCATTCGTTCGTGGTGGAAGGTTTGCGTATCGTTGGCGATAACCGCGCCAAGGCGGGCGGCTTCGGCGCGGCGGGCTTCATCTGTGCGCGGGGCGCTAATCGCGTAGTGCGAAGATCGCGCTGATACGCTGGTGGCGGTATACGCAGGAAATGTAACCGAAGAGACATCGTAGAGACCAGAAAAATTCCTGATCGTCCGGAAGCGTGTGGGCTTGCCGTTAGCATCTAAGCCGTCGGACCATTCATCGTCGCCATCATCCAACCTGAACGAGAAGGACATCTGATCCATATCGCCGCGCGAGACACTTTCGTGGATATCGCGGCCAAGCTGTGTATTCGGAAGCTGGACGGAGCACCACAGGCCCGTGCCATCGCTTCGAAGCTTCAGCGTGCCCGCCTTCGTCCTTCCAAGAATTTGATTGGGATCGTGGTTGACCAGAAAGCGGCAATCCGTGTCCTTCGATGCAACCACTTTGTCGAAAGCTTTGGGGGCGATCCGTTCGATGAATCCGCCAAGGTCTTGGCTGTCGCTGTTGTAGACGGCCGCGTAGCCTTCCAGAATTCCGGGGCTATCATCGCCGGATGGGGCCGCGCGAAGCTGAAGCTTGCCGGATAGTGTACGGTGCTCAATTTTGTTGCTCATAAAATTCTCCATTCGTCGCGGATTTGCGCGGCGTCGAAATTTCTTCGGTAACATTTTCTATTCCACAAAAGCGGCGGGCCTTTGCCCGATCTGGACCTTCGGGAGCGGCTTCCAAAAGCTTTTTTCAAAGCGGGCCACGGTACCGCAGTGCGGTATTTCGGGCGGACAGTCAAAATATTCGTGGTGGCACCGATCACAGTTGAAGGCCAAGTACTCTTTTCCACTAGCTGTGATAGCAGTGTAGAACCCGGTTGCGGGCTTCACGTTATTTCCTCTTGCTGTGCCAAGCGGCCCAAAATTCTGGCCCCATAGAGGCGGCGTTTGCGGGATCGTAGGCCGCAGCATATCGCGCGAGAATTTCGGGGCTGGGGCGCTGGCCGTGGAATTCAAAAGACGGCGCGTCCTCGGGTTTTCCTTGAAAACGCATTTCTTCACTTCTCCACGTCGCCACCAAGATTGGTTGCAGCGAGCGCGGCGCAATCATCACGCCCCAGCGTATGGTGTTGTCGGCGGTCGGCCAGACCCTTTTAGCAAGCGCCGCCTGCGCGACGGGGTGCATTCGACGATAGGCTTCAGCCGCGAAGTGCTCGAACATAACTTCGCTTGCCTTCATTTGAAGGAACGAATCGTTGTAGATATTTTTTAGGACTTCGGCTTCATTCGGGGGCGGTACTTCAATTCCAAGAAGATCCAAAAGTGGGTGGGGCATTGCTTTCTCCTGTACAGCCAGATTCAACAGCTCGCTTCAATTTTCACAGCGCCCTGTTACGGGGCTTGCGCCGGGCGGGCGAGGCTTAGGTCGCGGAAAAATCTTGTCGTATGGATTCGGCACGAACAGGCTCCTTATCCCACTTTTCAAATGCAACCCACACACGCCTTCGAAGCGCGGCCTTCTCTAAGTCAGAAAAAGATTCAAGCGTCGCGATCAGCACATCGTCGGGATGCGATGGCTGCTTGCATTCCAATTCGCGCTTCCAGTTCGCTTCGAATTCAGCCTTCACGTGTTCATCCTCGAGGATGAAGTACGCGAAAATTTCCACGGAATAGTCGCGGAATACGCCGCCCGGATTGAAGCCCACGGCCACGGCTGTAGCTTTAAGGCAATCGACACTCATGACGGAAGGATCTCCGATCCAGGGGCTTGAAAGCCGTGCACCGGGCGATTCATCAGCTTCTCGAATTCATCCGGCTCCTTCGCCTCTTCCTTCTTCACAGCCTTCGCACGCTCGCGACTGGTCGGTGTGAATCCCAAATCGACCAAGATTCCTCGAAGTTGCTTTTCGCTTTCTTGCGCGATGACGAGCCACGGATTCTTTTTTTCCTTCTCAAGCTGAACCCCCTTGCTGATAAAGGTTGTGGTGATGACTTCGCCACGTACAGCCACATCAGCGCAGGCTTTCTTCCATCGGGTCCAGGTCGTGCAATACAACACGATCAGCTCGCCGTCGCCCTTCGTAAGTGCTCGGCGCTTTTCCAGCTCGTTGCATATCTGGCGGAAGCGTTGCTTCTCGTCCTTCGTCAAAGATCGCGGGCAGGGCGGGCGGCCTTCTTCCGCGTGGGCTTCCTTCGCGCGCGTCTTTCGAAAGCGGATGCTGTTGCTGGATTCCAATGGTGGTCGCGACATTTATTCCTCACTATCGACGAAGAATCCGTCCGGCGTCATGCCGGGGAAAGTAGCCATCTTTTCTTCGTCCATTTCATCGGGCGGCGTGTTCATGATTTCGAATGCCTGTTGATCGGCCATCTTCATCCGGTCAAAAGCCGACAAGTGGGCGTGCGCCCGGCTGTGCGCTAGATTCTTGAGAATCCGTTCGGCCACGATTTTCCGGCGCGCTTCGAAGACTTTAGCGACTTGTTCCCGGTTCATTGCTGGGCCTCCGCCCGCTTGATAGCGCGGGATATCGTAGACAGGTCGGCCTCGGTTCCAAGGGTGGACTTGATTTGCGGTAAGCTGTAGCCGGAATTGCGTAGTTCCAGCGCCTTGCGGCCGTCAACCTTGAATCGCGCCGGGCGGCGGTATGTGATCGTCTGAAATTCCATGCGACCTCCTTGCACAATCCCGCACAAGTGTTACGGGGTAATGTGGGCTGAAGCCGGGCGAATCAGTCCGGAAAGTGGCTCGATAGAATGGGGCCTTCGGGCGCAGACGCCATTTTTCTCTTTTCAACTTACGGCGCTTACACCATTCATGGGGGCGCGGCGGTAGGCGAAGGGACGCCGCAGAAAAACTCACTCCCATATCCCTCTGTGGAATCAAAGGTGTTTGTGCCGGGCCGCTGGGCGGTAAGCTACCGGGGCGGGCGGTTCAGCATGTGCCCAGTCAGCCCTTGTTTCTCTTCATTTGCAGCTATTCTGGGCGATTTGCGCGTGAGTATTGGGCGGTCTGCCGGTATGGTATGAGCCACAGTGACTGCGGCTTCCTGGGCTTGGCACTTTGCGACTGGTGCCTATTCACGGGCGCTGGGCCAGATTCCGATAAGCGGACTTGGCTAGCCCTCTGAAAATCTGCCCGCTTGTAAGCTAACGTAATCGCGGCCATAGTGTCGGCATATGTTTCCTCGTTTTTCGCTGCCTTTTGGCCTGCTTTTGTTAGTTCACACCCTCGTCATATTCGCTCCTGGGTATGCCCAGTCTCCCGCTGTTGCGACTAATCCGCAACCCAAGGAACCTGCGACATCGGCATCGCCTTGCCTTGAGCTTTCATTCAGTGGCCGCATCAATGGGAGCGAGAGATATTCGCGAGAGTTAGGTGAGAAATTGTGGGTTCGGTTTGCGCCGACTATAAATAACTGGGGTTGGGCAATTTCTGTCGAGGAAGCAGGAAGTACCGATGATTACGCTTGGCCGGTCAACCCTCCTTTCCACTTCGGCAACTCAGAATATCTCAGCACCGGATATGGCGAAACGGTGGAGTCCAAGTTGAAGTTCGAGCACAGAATATTCTTCGCATTGAACCGGGCTGTCTACGAACAGGCGGTTAAGTTGGTCAATGATGAAGCTATGAGTAAAGACCCAGAAGGGGCTGGACGTTTTCTTGCGATTCTTCCAACGATCCCGACGGGCATACTCTACGTTAAACCAACCAGGTTCGAGGTCGTCAGCGAAGGAAAATCGGTTAACTGGATGGAGTATTCTGTAACTGTGATTGTTCCGGCTTCCTTCCGTTACGCCCCGGGTCTGGATGCGAAGAAGCGATCCTGTCCCCCGATGCATTGGAACCCTTGAATTTGGCTCAATTCTCGGCACTGGCCCCAAGCAGCGCGTCACTGTTTTAGCGGCAACACAACCTCAAAAAATGAGGCGCAAAGCGCAACCTGCTTTTTCGGATTCTCCCGATCGTAGAAAATCGGTACCTTCACTCCGGGGCAAAGGTCGATCCTAAATGTCGTCCCCATCCTCGTGACTCGCTCACCAGATGGTGTGTCAAACTCATAGTGCACCCAGGTTAAGCGACCGGAATCCACCTTTGTGATGCGTCCGATGGCGATCTCTCCTTCCGAAATCAGGGGTTTGTGCTTTACATAAGGGCGTAACCATAAGATCCCCACCAGTAGGACGCCAATAACCCCGTTGAGTTTTAGAAGGGCTTCCATAGTCATTCCCCGTGTCGGCCGATGGTGCTGATCGTAGACCTCTACGGCGAACAGCAAGAGTGGAACCCCAATAGCAATAAGCACGTCCCACTTTCCTTTGCGACTCATGCGAATCGACCGAGGCCTGGGTAATTCAGCGAGAATTCGGATGGCTTCGTCATACGGTCCTGAGGTATCCGCGCTCATAAGGATGCACCTCGAATCAAGCCAGTGATGTTAGACCAATTTCTGCTCACGCAAGGCTACAATGCGTTATGGGTGTCCAGATAGGGCCTGAGAAACGGGATTATCGTCAACTGGCCCAACGTAGTCCTATCGGCTCTCCAGCCGCGCGCGTTCGCCCTTGATGATCCGGCTTCTGAACTTCGGCTTCTTCGCCCGGCCATCCCGATGGTTGAAGATACCGTGCGCCGCCCTGTATGCCCGGCGTTCGGCCAACCGGCGCTCAAGCTCCGCTTCATGCGCTGTTGGTTCCGTCCAATCGACCTCATCAGTGATGACATCGGCGGGCGTGCATGGCGGTAATCGCGGGGCCTTCATGCTTAATCCCTTTCGCGGCGATCTCGCTCCCACACGAGGTCGCTATCCGGGCAATGTCGCGGCGCTGCCGGTTCAACCCGCACAACGTGATGCTGGCGGGTGCAATATACATGGCCACAGGTCTCCGCTTTCTGAATCTTCTCGGCCAAAGCTTCCAATTCTGTTAGGAACAACCACACACCACAGGCTGGATAACACGACACGAGCAGTGCCCAAGGTCCGTTACCTGTGATCGTCGCGCGGGGCCAGCGCCGGGCGGCGGCTTGCTGATAGATTGATTCGCTCACACTGTTACCGTGGAAGGTTACGGGGGTTAGTCGTTGCCGAAGATTCCAGTGAACCATTCGTTGCGGTGGTCAACTTGCTTTTGCTTCGCGGCACGCCAGCCGGGTTGGGATATCACGTGCTGTGCTTCAGCGATGAATCCATCGGGCACTTTAAGAAAGCTAGTCAGCGGAAATTTGGTTATCGCGCTTTGGTCTTCGGCTTCAGCCATCCACTTTTTGCCGCTTTTGTACGTGCCTTCCGCCACGTGGGTCACCGGCTCAAGGTTATACATCGGCGGGTCCGCGTAGACGTATTCCAGCCATGCAACCATGACCGTCAGTTCGCCGTATTCTTGAATCAAGGCCTCCAACTTGTTGCCGTCGGTCGGCAAGGTCGCAAGCACGCTGCCGTACTTCTGGTTTTTCTGTCTCCAGATTGCGTAGGCCCACGGCCTCACTGCCTTTTTCTGCTTTGGCTTTTTCATTCGCTCACCTCATGGCCGCCCGAAAAAAAATTCTTACTATTACCACTACCTTCTTAGTGCTTTAGGAAGAATCAACAGATTCGGAAGAATCAAAGAATACCGTCCAAATCGCCCGCACTTTTCGTCCATAACCTTTTGATAATTCATGTGTTGCAACGGCGCGTGGGAAGGGCCACGTCCGCACTCCGTCCGCACTGTGCCCGCACTCCGTCCGCAGTGGCTCCGCACTTTCGGCCCCCAACTTGTTGCAAATAAAAGAAAAGCCGGGACCTCTTGGAAAAGTGGATGCTCGAAATTTGAAGTCCGCACTTTTCGACGGGGACCTATTGATAATTCATGTGTTGTAACGCCGCTTGCAAAATTCGCATGCGCACTTCGGCCCGTGGAAAATAAACTCGCCAGCCTTTACGCCGGGGCGGTCGAATCTAAAGCTCTTAAGCTTGAGGCTGAATGAGAACTTGCAGTGGGTCTCGTCAATCAGATGGCACGATTGGCGATGGGGCGCAACAAGGAACCCGTGATGCCATGCGGCCCCCACCCTTTTCCGTCCAATCCGGGCGATGATTTCGAGATCCTCAATGTGAGCCAGGGCATATTCCACGGCGCGCTTGTGGTAGGGCTTGTGGCCCAGCTTCACGATCTGCTTGTTGATTCCCGCAACGATTGTGTCGATGTGGACCCACACGAATCTTTCAATTGGAC
>Ga0307477_10002981_pt1 | contig 12777 bp, 22 predicted proteins | sample atmos_gasesECM2C_FD_203316 | JGI IMG/M metagenome (GOLD analysis project Ga0307477, IMG submission 203316) | Hardwood forest soil microbial communities from Morgan-Monroe State Forest, Indiana, United States - atmos_gasesECM2C_515 | ecosystem: Environmental > Terrestrial > Soil > Temperate...
TTTCCACCTCCGCGCGAGTACGGCACCACGTGATCTATCTCATGCTTTTTAGGATCATAGCGCTCACCGCTGCGCTCGAATTCCGCAATCGCCTTGCGTCGATCACGGCGCGAGATGTAGCGCGAGTGTCGCGGCCGGAATTTGTCCGAGAGCAGCAGTGCAGCAATAAACGCGAGCAGCAGGGCCTTCGGCTGCTCCATGAACCTCTCAGCGACAAAAGCCGTGAAAGTGAAAATCCCGAAGATAGCGACGGCGTAGCGCAGTCGCTGGCGAATCAGTTCGCGCCTCGCGGTGAACGATGCGAGAACCATCAAGCCAAACACAATCAGCAAGACAACCAACAAGTTTTGATTTATGCTCAGCACGGATTTTCCTTCTGGCGCTCAACTCAGGTTTCTTTGCGGGAACTGAGTGAGCGCCTTTTGCTTTATTTAAGCGCAGCTGCCACGATGCCCACATCCTTGTGCTCGACGATGGCAAGGATCTGTGCGGAGCACTTCGGGCACAGATCTCTACTTACAATTGGATTAGCTGAGATCCCCTTCAGCGTCACACTCACAGTGCGCGTGACGAATGGAATGGGATACGGGCAACCCGACGACATCCGCTCGATCATTGACGGCACGGTGTACCAAGTGAACGGCTACATGCCGCTAGGGAGTTCTGTTACGAGCGTGCAAACTCCGGGCGGTCCGACACAGTTTACGGGGCAGCCAACGCTGCCCACGGCTCCTGATCAGAATTGCGCGCTCGGGATGCCTTATGACGTCAATGGGAATCCGTGCCAAGGTGATGGATCGAGTCCACCTCCGGATACGTTCGCGCATTGGCTCGAATCGAATGCATTTTGGTTGATCGCTGCGGTTGGTGCGGTGGTGGTTCTTCCGAGACTGCTATGAGGCTACACTTCCAAATTCGGCCGATGGGTGTTGTGCTCAATCTGGACGAGAGCAAGCAGTTGGTTTACCTGCACGCGCAATTGGAAGGCACGCGCCCTGCCTTCGATGATGCCACCAATGACCGCAATCCCGGTCGCGATGAACACGATTCCAGCAACGGGGAAGTCGGTTTTAGCGAAGTAGGTCATGATTTCTGCTCCCAAAAAACTCACCCCCAGAGCGACAATGCCAAACTTTGCGGTTGTGGTGAACACAAGTTCTCGAGCTTGTTGCTCAAGACGTGCCGCGGCTTTCAGGAGAAACTGCTCGTCGTATTTCATGCTTGCCTTTTCTCGATCAGTTTCTCGTTCATGAAGTTAACCGTGCGATCGCGGAACTCATGGAACTCTTTATCGCGATCTCCGATCATCGCGTGGATGGTGGCGAGTTGGATTGTCAGGCTCTTGTTTACTCCTTCAATTTCAATGGCGAGTTCGGCTGCCCGTTTTTCACTTGCGACGGCGAGCGCGGTAAAGCGGCTGATCAGTCCATCAACGCAGACGAGAACAACAAAAGCGAATAAGCCTCCAAAGCTCAGCCATGCTAGCGCATGCCACGGATTGATGTGCTCCCAGAAGCCAGATGCAACGAGACCATGCACTTGCATGGCAACCGTGAGCACCACGCCACATCCGCTGACTATTCCGAGGATCATCTTCGCACCTCGTGCTATATTCGCTCCCATAGATAGGCTCCTGAGGCGCTCCGTCCGCACAACCTTGCCATGGGTTCGGACTGGGCGCCTTCTGTTTTCCCCTCGAATCTTAAGCCTTTCCGGCGAGGTGTCAACCGCATGAGTGGACCGGACCGAGAGCGCATCTACACCGACGCTGAGATCGTCGAGCTGCTCGAGAAAGCAGCGCGCATGGGGCTGCCTCTCGACAAGGGCAGCGATCTCGAGCAGCTCGCGGTTGGTGAACTCGATCGACTGGTGAGCACGATTCAATGAGCAAGCGACGCAAAAACGCGGGCGAGGGCTACGGCTACATGTTCCACGGCTCATTCTCCAAAAAGGCGGACGCGGTCGCGAAGGAACGCAAGACAAAAGGCGCCTGGGTCAAGAGCACGCCGACGAATCAGGGGTATCGCTATATCGTGATGAGCCCGCGCACGAATCCGCGGAAACGTCGAAATCCGAGCCCGGAAGAGACGAAACGCAAAGCGATCGCCGCGTTTCGCAAACTTGAGCACCTCGAGGAGCAAGGCAAACGCGAGCGCGCAAATAAGCTGCGCCTGCAGCTCGCGCGACTCAATCAGCGAGTGGGCTGGACTATGGCCGATGTCGCCTCGTTTGCACGCGGCGAAAATCCGAGCGAGTTGCTCGTGATGGGTGCCAACCCGCACACGCATGAGATCACGGCGAAGCCTGGCGAGACGATCACGATCAGGGTCAATCCGACGGCGCCGCGGGAGAATTTATATCTGGGCTTCGGTCCTTCCGAGCCGAGTCGCAAAGATCTGGCCGCATCGCGTCGCGCATTCAAGGCGAGCGTGCGACAGAAGACGAAAGAGGAGCGCGCAGAACTCTCGCGACTGCGCCGATCGGCGCGGTCCGGCTTCCGCGGTAAGCGCAAACTGCAAGACTTGTTTCATGAGGTCTATGGTGCGAATCCGAGCGCGTCGATCTGCGGCGCGAAAATCGGCGGCGAACTCTGCACGCGAAAACCGGGGCACCGTGGGCCTCATCTCCCTCAAGGTGCGACGATGCGCACGCGCGAGCGACTGCCGCACAGCTGGAAGCCTCGAGCGAATCCGAGCGCTGCGGCGCTGCGCGAAGCATTCACCGGCGCAGATGTGGACTCGTACACCGTGCACCGCGAGGATCATATGCCGGCAGGCGACTATGCGCAGCTTGGTAAATTGCTCGCGCTCTACGTGAAGCCTCACAGCGGCGGGCAAGTGCAGATGATCAAGCCGCGGGGCACGATCCTCGTTTCTGACGAAAGCGCGCGGCAACTCTGGTTTGTTGGTGGCGATCAGGACATCTCGGCCGCTTTGAGTGTCTTCGGTGCGCGCCAACGCGGCGCGGGCCTCTTCGAACTTGGGGAGGCTCGACGCATCGACTACAAGCAACGGAAAGAGCACGTACCAGATCCGGACGTCGACGAGTGGCGCCACGAGTTCGGCGAGGAGTCGGGCGTTCGTCCTGTCGTCCTGTTCGATGCAACGCACAAGCGGTTACTGCTCGAGGGCGGCGAGTACGTCGTGCGCTCTGAGGGAATTGTCAATTGACTACTGCAGCCATTTCGACTAGCGCCGCAATTCTGACGCGGCCAACCTTCACTCTGGCGGATCGCCTCAAGATTCAGCAGGAGCGCGCGACCAACCGCGATTACATCGTGATCGGCCGGCTCACCTCAGTGCTGTTCGAAGCGCAGCGCAACATCTCGGGCCTTTCCCAGTCGCGGCCGCGCTACCACAACTCCGAGCAGGCGAAGCAGATGAAAGACGCGCTCAAGCCGTTCTCGGAGAAGCAAACAAAACTCTGGGCATCGATCACGCTCGATTGGCTCTCGCACAAAAACGCGCCGCTACTTGCGATCAGTCGCGACCGGCAGGATCTGCTTCTGCCGTCGGGGATGACGCCGCTCCCTGATATTCCAGATCCGCGGTGGAGTCCGAAGGATGCTAACGAAGTGGTACCGCGCATCCCGCAACTCCTCACCGGCTGCCCGGTTGTCGGTGACAGAGTGACGGACAAAATCACGGCGCGCAGTGGGCGTGTCTATGGCGTGCTGCATCCCGTGCTCGAGCTCTGCGTGATGCTCGCCGGCGTGCAAGGTGGCTTCGGGCGAATCCGCGGAGCGGTCGATCCGGCCGACGGCACGCACCTCGCCATGCTCATCGACGATTCGAATCCGCACGAGCTGCGCGGTTACTTTGTGGGCGGGCGATTTCAGTTCGGAGGGTGAGAGATGGCAGATCAAGAGCTAATCGATTTTCTGCGAGCGCAGGGCCATAGCGAGGAACGAGCGCAGCAGATCGCAGGCAACCATCCCGACGCGGTGCGTGCCGACATGGAGAAAGCAAAATCGACTCCGACGGTGGCGGCGCCGGGCAAGGTCGACTGGGTGCGAAACGAGCGCGGCGAGTGGGTTGTCGCGGGCAAGTGATGGCACACGAGCACGAGGAGCGCGAGGAAATCAAGCTCCTGCGGGAGCTGCTCAAAAATGCAGAGAAGCAACTGCACGTCCAGCGAGAGATTTTGGGACGGCTGCAACAGCAGCCGATTTTAACGAAGGCGAGGATCAGCATCATGCCTAAGACAGTGCCGGTCGGCGGGACAGCAAACGCGGTAATTAAGGGAGTCGATCAGAACGGCCAACCGTTCGTACTCGACGCCACATACAAAGTCACCTATCAGTCATCCGCGCCGGCCGATGAATCTTTCAGTCCAGTTAATGCGGACGGGTCCGACACGATTGCGGCTCTGGCACCCTCGGCAGCGAGTGGCGATCAGATCAGCGCATCGATTACGCGACCTGACGGCGTTGTGATCAACGCAACACCGGACGTGTTGACCATTACGGCGGCGACGCTGGTGCTCACGTCGGCTTCGGTCGTCCTGAGTTAACGGAAAGAGTTTTCGCGGAGGCTAGACAGATGCACCACATGCACGGAGACGATCACGACGAACTCGTCGAGTTTCTGATCTCGCAGGGTCACAGCGAGGAGCGGGCGCAGCAGATCGCGGGCAACCATCCCGACGCGGTGCGCGCAGATTTTGAAAAGTCGAAAGGGGCCAGTGATGCCAGCAAAGAAGAAACGGCGTCGCAAGACGAAAGCGCGACGGAGACGACGGAAGAATCCGACCCCGCCGCGTAATCGCTGGGGGCAGTTCCGCAAGCGTCGCAAACGGAGATAACCCCTCATGGCTGAGGTCAGAGTTTTTAATCCGTCTTCGTACACTCCGCGCAGCTACTTCGCGGATGAGGGCGAGGGAGAAAGGAGGTCAACCGTTATGGCACGACGTCATCATCATCATCACCGGCGCCGTCGGAATCCCCTGGGGCTTTCGAGTGGCGTGGTCAAGGATGCTGGTTTCAATGCGGTCGGTGCGATCGGCTCCATGTTTCTCGCGGGACAGTTCAACCTGTCTGGCTGGGCAGGCGTGGCTTCGACAGCCGGCGCAGCCGTTGCCCTGAAATTCGTGGGCAAGATGGTAGTGGGCGAGTCGGGCTCTGAGGAACTGCTCAAGGGTGGACTCACGGCCACGATCATCGCTGCACTGCATCAGGCAGGCTTCGCGAAAAACCTGGGCCTCGGTCTGTACGCACCGAGCTGGTTCGCGGTGCCGACAGCGTCGGATCAGTACCTGCGCAACTATGCGCCGCAAATGACCGGCCGCCGCGGAGCGGGCACCATCTACTTCCCTGGTCCGGGGGGGCAGCTGGTCCCGGCCGCGTTGCCGGCAGGAGTCAGTGGGATGGGCTTCCACAGATTCCGCAGCCGCTACGCCGGGAATTACTAACCGCAGGGGCGCTCACAGCCTTGCGGGCTGACATTGCAACGGCCGTAGAGGATACGGCCGTTGGGTCCGCGACGGAAATACTCGCCGCGGATCTGGAAACGATTCTGACCTGAGAGGAGGCGAAACACATGAAGGTCAACAAATTTTCTCCGCGCTACACCTCGGCGTTTTCGGGGTGTCGCGAAATCCAAGAGCGCGAAGTGGGCAACCCGAGACTCCATGCGCTGCGCAACAACCCAATCGTTGCCGGCCAGTTGGAATATCTCGTGCAACCCATTTACGACTTTTACGCCGTTGCGGTCGCAACTGCCGTTACCAAGCAGCAGTTGTTCTCGCAGCCGATCGGGGCCTCGTACACCCCATCCGGCGGTGCAGCATTCATCAAGACCCTGTATCACACGAACCTCGTGCAACCGGGCATGCTGGATGCTCCGAAAAAACTGCTGGTCAAGGCCGTAGCAGTCGTAATCCGCTCCGATGCTTCTCCGCAGGATGCGGCCAGCTTTATCGGCCTCACCCTGGCGCAGCTGCTCATCTCCGGCAAGGATTACTGGACGGCTCTCGTGTCCAAGTGCCCGGCAGGGGCTGGCGTCTACGCTTCGAACATCTCGACGCAGACGCTCGCGGCTGGCGGCACCTTTGCCAACGGCAATTCGAACGGATGGCCGACGGCGCAGAACGTGGCGACGATCACCGATCCGATGCCGCAAATCCCTGGTCTCGATCCGATGGAGCCCATTCTCGGGCAACTCGTCGAACAGAACCAGAATTTCGCGGTCGTCTTCGATCCGACGATCTCGGGCGCTGCTGCATTTACGACACTGGCTGCCGCTCCGGCGACGCAGTTCGTGGGCACGGGCATTAACGCACACTGCTACCTCGAGGGCGTGCTAGCTCGCGCGATTCTGTAAAGAACAAACCGGGGCGCGCATGGGAAGTGGTACACGCGCACACATCTTTTCGACTTGCATAGAAAGGGCTCCAATCATGGACCCACAGACGGACGACCAATTTGAGCGGCAGTATTTTTCCTACTGTCTCGATCGCGCGGTGCCGGGGAACGCGGTGCAGGATCCGAATCAGCTGCAGATCCTGAGCGATGCCGATTTTGAGTGGTGGTGGATTCTGGCCAGCCGCACGAGCAACTTGCTCAAGGTGATGATGAAAGAAGCAGCCACGGGGCGCGACTTCATTGGCACCACGGCATCGGCGACGTCAGGGCCGGCGACATTCAACGGCATCAACATCGACAACTGGTGCGGCACGGCCGCGGCGACGGCGGCGTTCCCGCTGGCGGTGCCCTACATCATGCCGGCGACGCGCGTTTATACGCTGCTGTTCACGGATACGAGCGGCGTCACCAACACGGTCGAGCTGGTATTTAGCGGCTTCAAGCTGTGGCCGCGGCCGAAAGTTTCCTAGCGCACCCCGAGCGCTTCGAAACGTGCTGAGGGCGCGGGGCACGGAAATAGCCGCGCTGTGAGAACTTATGCCTGGCGCAAAACCGACATCCCGGCAGAACACGATGCAGCATCCGCTGGCGCGCATGCTCCCGATCCAGCGCGAGCAAATGATGGTGTACCGACTCGGCGAGAAGCGTCCTCCGGCGGGCCATCTCGACGGCTACGGTCCGATGTGGGAAGCGGTCACGCTATCACTCGGCGCGTCGGGCACCACGACGCAGACCCTGCAGGCGCGCGTGAACCTGCAGCGCGACTTTACGCTGATGGCGATCTCCTGCACTGCATCCTCGATCGCGGCGGGTGGTTTCCGGGCGCAGTTCTTCGACAAAAAGAAGCAGCGTCGCTTTGCCGATCGGCCGATCAATCGGGTCAACATCGCCGGCAACCTGGGCGTGCTTGGGCCTTTTTTCTTGCGCGAGCCCTATCGCTTCGACGAACCCGACTCGCAGATTTTGGTTGAGGCAACCAACTTCGAAACGGTCGGGAACACAATTCAGATCGTGCTCTACGGCCTGGTGCTGCGCTTCAACGAGACGCGAGCGGGCGTCGCGCAATTCCCCGGCGGGAGTGTGCCGTCACCTTTTAGCGGATGGGGGCAGCCGTGAGCACGCGCGCACTCTCAAGACGCGAAGCGCTGGTGCATCGGGCGCGGCGCAGCTTCGGACTCCGCGGCCTCGGCACTCCGCCGGCGGCGAATGATCCGATGGCGGGCATCGCAATGCCGGTCGGCGTTTCGAATCTTCCCATCTGGCTCTATCCGCCGGTCGACTGGGAAAACCTCGATCAGCTCAACTATGTGAACCTGCCAGCAATCGCGGCGACTGCGACGATCATCTCTTACACAATTCCCGCGGGCCGCCATGCGGTGATTCAGAAAGTGGGCAATAACTTTGTGGGCGGTGGCTGGGTAGAAGGATCTGGCGCCGTCACATGGGCCATTCTCGTCGACGGCTTCCCTCCGCCTGGGGCCACGAGTTACGCGTCGATTCTTGGCTCTCTCGGGTCGCCGGCAAGTCCAACCGGAATTTCTGGCTTTCGTGTTTTCGAAAATCAGGTACTAACCCTGGTGGTCAACAACGTGAGCGTCGTACTCGCCGGCCAGCTCGCCGGCGGGCGCCTGACCGGCTATCTCTATCCCAAGGATTCTGAAGCGGTGGGAGTTTTCATTTGAGGCGAACCTTTGCAGTTTTTGGCGTTGTGCTGCTGCTCGCGATCGGCGCTTCGGCGCAGTTTCTTGGATACGTGTCGACGCAGAGCGTTGCGGTCAATGTCTTCACGAATCAAGCGGCGAACGCGGCTAGCGCTACGCTGCAGAACATTGGCCAATCGGCGCACTTTCTCACGTACTGCAATACCGGTTTTCAGGGACAGCTTGCGCTCGAGGGGAGCCAAGACGGAACCTACGCGAGTCCGATCGTGCTGGCGCAGGCTTCCTATGGACAACTCGGCCTAGCAGACAGCGCGTGTCACGTTATGCAGGCTGGCGGCTACTACCCTGCGGTCCGGGCGCGTGTTCTCAACTACCTGGGCGGATCGGTCACGGCATTCTATACGGCACTCGCCGCTCCGATCAGCTACGCGCCAAGCGCCATCACCTCTACTGGCCCAACATCGCCGATCGTGTGCGATCGAAGTTTTTCTCTCACCGTCGCTCAAAATGCGACGTCTTCGCTGATCGGAAATCTGCCGGGCCAAACGTTTGTGCTCTGCGCTGTAACTTTCAGCTTCAATGGCGCGACGACGGCGGGCTCGCTGCAGATCTCAGAATTCGCAACGTCAGCGGCGCCGGGCAATGCATGCACCACGGGCATCGGCACGGGCGCATTTTGGAATGCATTCGTGACAGCGAACACGCCGCAGCTGTTTTCCGTGGGGGGTGCCCTGGGGCCGTGGCTGAAAGCGCAGGCTCCGAATCACGTTCTTTGTCTCACGACGACAGCGATCACGGCAAACACAGAAATCACTTACACGTTTGCGCAGTACTGAACATGAATTTGATCGTGTCGATCCACGAGGGCCGAAGAAAGAACCTGATCACCGCGGCGATCTCGGATGCTGAGGCGTTCGCGAAATTGAAAGTCTGGGCGGAAAGCGAAGGCTACACGGTCGAGGTTCAAGAGGACGATCAGGAGCGCGCACTTAGAAGGGTAGGGAAGCGATGAATCCGCTTTACTTGAACGTTGCGCTTTTTTCGGTGGGCTGGATCCTGTTCGTCCTCCTGCAGGCGCAGAACTCCGTCAAGTCGAAATCGAACGGACTGCCAGCGGGCGCGGCCGGCATCTGGCGTTATATCCAACTACAAGCGATCAACCTGGCAGTACGCGCGCTGGTTTCCGGTGCTCTCTATCCGGTGATCGTCAACACGACGGCGAGCAAGCTGCAGGCTGCGGGTCTTGCGCTGCATGCTGCTGGCGTGGCAGCAATCGGCGGATTGGCTGCGAATGCTGCAATCTATCAAGTCTCCGGATTGCTGCCCTGGTTGCGTCAGGAAGTTTCTGACGCGGCGCCTCCGCCGAATTCCCAGATCGTTACACCACCTGCACCACCACCATCGGAGACGCGCTCATGATTCGAAAATTGCAATCGTTTTTCCTTTGCTGCGCGATCGCCGTAGGCACGATGTCGACAACCGCGTGCCCCAGTTCGCAGACTGTGCTCACCGACCTAGAAAGGTTTGGCCCGGTCGTTACGAACCTTCTCACGATTGCATGTGAATTCAATCCGACTCCGCTTTGTGGGACTGGCGCAGCAAAGCTTACCGAAGCGCAAAAGCATGTTGAGGTGTTGTGGCAGGCGTACCTTACTGCGCAGTCGAAGGGCACCACGACGCCGGCACTTTGGAACGATCTCAACTCGGCGCTCGACGTGATGATCTCGCAATCGTCGGACGTGTTCGCCCTGGCGCATGTAGTCAACGGACAGAACCAACGAGACGTGCTGCAGATGGCCACGGCGACGGAGGGACTGCTCGCGGTGATCGAGTCTTTCCTGCCTGCGAATCCGGCACCGACGAACGCACTCACGGCGCGAGCGATGGCTCGACCGGCGCGGCTGGGTACGTTCCTGCCAAAGGCAAACCCGAAGAGCGGGAAGTATGACGCGGCCTGGTTCAAGCAGTGGCAGAAGGACTACAACGCAATTCCAGCGGTGCAAACGCACAACATGCAGGTCAAGGGCGGGGGCTTGCTCGGGCTATGAGTAGACCGATGCGGCCGGGGGAGGCGCGAATCGGGCAACGGGTGATCACGCTGCGAGCCTTCGCCGACTGGCCAGACGTACCAGTGGGCACGGTGGCGACGATTAAAGCAATTCTCTCGCAGAACCCGGGCGCGGAGACGGATGCGATCACGATTCGCCCGCACGTCAAAGGTTACCTCTCGATCGCGTGCGAGTCGTCGGACGTGGAACTCATGCACCGGTGATCAACGAGATTCGGGACGTCGTCGCTGTGTTGATCGCTTGCGGTGCGGTTTGTTTCGCGGCTGGTATCGCGGTGGGAGTCTTTTTCTGGCGGAAGGGGAAATAGATGGCGGGATGGTACATGCAGGTTTGCGACGTTTGCCGATTGCTCGATGGCGATCGCAGGCAAAAACTCTGCGCCTACTGCCCGATCTGCGACGCGTGGATCTGCGTGCAGGACGTCAGCAACTGGGGCCGCCGGGGACGAGCATCTGCGCTGGCGATGGCGGAAAGGTTTGACGCATAAATGGCTTACTGTCTCGAGGTCGCAATCATCGACGGCGGCGATCGCACGATCAAAGTCGTGCACCAGTTCTTCGGGGAAACTGAGCGCGAGGTCGAAACATACAAACGCGAGCACCTGGGCTCGTGCGAGTACTTCCGCTCGGCCGAACAGCAGGAACGCACGATCGAGGAGCTCGAGGAGATCGACGAAAGCGAGCTGCCAACAGAAGAGGACTACGAGTTAGAGGAGGATGCCGGATGACTCTTCAAATTCCACAGCTACTTGGACTTGCCTCGCAAGCTGGCTTTTCCGGCGCAGACCTGGCAATCGCAGTTGCGGTGGCGCTCGCCGAATCAAGCGGCAATCCGGAAGCCTACAACCCAGAGCGCGCGGCTGGCGCACCAGAGGGGCAAGGATCTTTCGGCCTCTGGCAGATCTACCTTCACGCGCATCCGGAGTTTGCGGGGCAAAACCTTTTAGATCCGCAGACCAACGCCGTGGCCGCGTATGCGGTTTACTCCGCGGCAGGGAACTCGTTTCACCCCTGGTCGACATTCGTGAGCGGCGCGTACCTGGCGCAGCTCGAGGCAGTGAATCAGGTGCTCGCCGCTTCACCGGACAGCACGACTGGCGGAGGCTTTCAGACGACCGATCTAGTGACGGCGCTCTTGGTGGGCGGAATTGCCTTGTATTTCACCGGCCGGCTGCTGGGGTGGTGAGCATGCGACTCGCGCGTCTCTTGCTCGTTGTAAATATATTTACAATCGTGGCCGCGGCGCAGTTTACGCTCGTCACCGGCACCGTCACGGATCCGAACAGCGTACCCTACGCACTGGGCACGATCGTGCCTCTGTTGACCACCTCGGCGACGCCAACCTTTACTGCAACTGGGCAACTGTACTTTCCACCCTCGCAAGCCTCCGGCCTCGACGGAACTGGTCACTTTCTGGTGCGCATCGCAGATAATACCTTTCTCTCGCCTGGGGGCACGACGTGGAATTTTAAGGTGTGCTCCGCGGTGGGAACGGTGCAGCCCGCATTCGGTACGGGGCCGCAGTGCTTCACCCTAGCAGCTCCGATCACGATCTCGGGCGCGACGCAGGACATTACGACGCAGCTGCACGCGGTGGCACTGGCGCTCACGCTGCCTTTTGGCACTGGTACGGGAACGGTCACGGGCAGCGGCTCGGCGGGGACGGTTCCAGTCTGGACGGCTGGCACTGCGATCGGTAATTCCCTGATCACTAGCTGCTCGGGCGCGCAGACCTGCGCAGCTGGCAGCACGGCGGGGAAGGTGGAAATTGGCGGCACCCTTACGCCACTCACGAACGCGGTCGGCTTAGTCACCAATGCACAACCAAACCCGTCGGCTTGCGGCGGATCGAACGTTGTACCTCTGCCGGTCTTTGGTTGCACCGCTGACCTCATCCAGCTCGCTAACAACGCGAGCAGCACGGCCGACGTCAGCTCCGGACTCTATGTTAAGTCGCTCCCTAGTCAGGTTGTAGCTGGGACTTTGGGCGTCGGAATTGCCACTCAGGTACAGGCTAGCGCGAATGAAACAGAAACTCGCGGGATCTACTCCGAAGCCTACGAAAACATTGGAACCACCACCGTCACCACGCGGCGCGGCATATTCGCGTTTTCAGCCAACGGAACGAACAACACGACGGCAACCAATGAAGGCATCGTCGCGCAAACCGGAGCGCGGACCGGCACCAACACCGCAGATTACACGATGCACATTCTTTCACCCAACCTCAACATCGGCGGATCGGGTGGAACGCTCGGGAGCCACGTCGGGTTGCAGATCGAAGATCAAACCGCGACCGGCGTGGGTACGAATTCCAGCCCGGTAGCAATTCAAACCGTGGGCGTGGCACCAAGTAAGTTCGGCGGGCTCGTGGTGCCTCCGGTGAATGCGCTCGCGAGTCTTCCGGGGTGTGGGGCTTCAACCGAAGGCGGGCACGCCGTCGCAAACAACTGCAACGCGGCATGCTCGGCTGGCGGAACTTGCACTGCGGGGGGTGCGACGCATTGTGAACTCTACTGCACTGGCGGCGGTTACGTGGAGACGGGACGGTAAGGGCACCTTATGAACCTGCGCAAACTTCGCTATCTCTTCTTGCTCTACGCGGCTTTCGATCTCTTCATCGGCGGTGTGTGCGGCGGATTTCTTCCACTCTCCCAGCTCGCCGCGGCGCAGTTTACTACCGTCTC
>Ga0307477_10002982_pt1 | contig 12776 bp, 30 predicted proteins | sample atmos_gasesECM2C_FD_203316 | JGI IMG/M metagenome (GOLD analysis project Ga0307477, IMG submission 203316) | Hardwood forest soil microbial communities from Morgan-Monroe State Forest, Indiana, United States - atmos_gasesECM2C_515 | ecosystem: Environmental > Terrestrial > Soil > Temperate...
GCTGAGCGCCACTTGCGCACGTCGCCAAGTTTAATTTTGGTGTCGCCCATGGCCAGTTCGAGGTCGTCGGCCAGTTTGCTGTCAGCAATCAGTTCATCGAGAGTGGGCATCTATGCTCCTATGCTACCGATGGCGGTGTGCTGGGGCCGCCTCCCGCTTGAGTTGCCGCTGGTGCGCCCGTGGCGGCGCTGAATCCTAGGGGTGGTCGGACAGCGCCCTCGGTTGACTGGGCTGACTGCAGCTCTTTGAGTGCCTTGTCCAGGGCCTTTACAGTTTGGCTTAGGTGCCCAGACACGTTAGGCAGGCGCATGCCGCTTTGGACGAATGCAGCCATCAGGGCGGCTTTCACACTTTGTAGGGTGCGCATCAGGAAGGCTGGGTCGGCGCCGTGGAGTTCGCTTGACATCTGGCTGACCTGACTGCCTGCGTCAGAGGAGCCTTCACCTGGGACACCTCCACCGCCTGGACCACCGGGGCCACCCGCACCACCACCCGCTCCTGCCGATAATGAAGTGAGGGCTGGGCCGAGCAGGGAGGCCAACGGATTTGACGGACTCGCCACTATCGTTTCTTACCCTTTTTGCCCATCTCTAGGTGCGCTACAAAGTTGTTCGGGTCAGGCGGTTCGCCGCCGGTGTCCCAGGGGTCGATCAGATCGAGCACGTCGGGGCCGGGTTCAGCTGCGGCCTTCATGACGTTTAGAGGCGTGTTGAAGTCGGGGAAGTCTACGTTCTCGCGCACGCCTTCTCTGTCGTCGCTCGCTGGATCGTAACGCTTGGCTGCGGGACCGGATTTCTGTGCCATGGCTATTTCTCCTTACCCTTGCTGGATTTAGCTGAGTCGCCTGCTGGAGCGTAATTCATGGGATCGGCGGGCATCACAGTGTTAATGTCGTCGTCTACCATCGGCGTGTCGGTTTCGTAGGGGTAGCTGTCGTGGTCGTTTACGGGTGACCACAGTGTTGGAGTGCGTTTAATGCCTCGGTTATCGTATCGCGTTGTCACGCTGGCTCCTTGAGACTACGGGGAGAGCCGCAGCCCTCCCCCCTGAGTTTGCTTAGGTGCTGCTATTTCCGCTTTCCCTTACGACCACGGTGTCTCCGATCAACGAAGGTCACGCGCATTTTGGTCTCCTTTTCTCCATGCTCACCCCTGGAAGGGGAGACCCGCATGGGGGGTACTACGAGTAAAATTGTTAGCGGCGTCTGCCACCCTTGCGGCCACCTTTACGGCCACCCTTGCCACCGCCCTTGAAGATTGATCCGCCTGTCAGTACGTTTGACATGTCACACTCCAAATACTACGAGGGATGCAGCTGCGTCCGATGCACTACACGCAAAAGTCAATGTGCCCCCGGAGATCGTGGCTCCCAGCGTAGCTTGAGCCGATGAGTCCAGGGAGAAAGAGTCGATCATGCCGAAACCGGTTGCGAGGGTGTTCGTGTTGGCCACGCTAATGTTGGCACAGTACATGCGCCGGTTACCGCTGTAGCAGTACACATAACTGTTAACAGTTGCAGCTGCCATGTGCCCTCCTCCTGCTAACGACTGCGACGCACGTAATTACGCATGCTAGGACGCCTAAGAGTGTGGCGGCGATTTCTGCGCCCGCGTGCCACTTAATTGATCCGCCATTCTGGGTGAGCAAGCCATGATTGCCAAGCGCTGATAGCGGAACGCTCCACATATTCCCAGAATGATTCGCTGCCGAACTTATAGCGTGCGTCTTCTTGGATACTTTTGTGGATCAACAGTGGAACGTGGGTGCCATCGACAACGTATTCGGCGTCCCAATATTCTCCACGGTCGTGCCAGCTTATACGTGAAATGTCGTGGCCGTTTAACATTACGCTGTAAGGGTGGGGGGTGCCTGAGGGGATTACAAGGAGGGCTGGGCCGTATGCTCCGTACTGGGCATGCCGATTAACCATTGCTTACCACGGCTCTTAGGGCCACGGTAGATAGCGCAGCCTGCGTCTACCAGGGTGCCGTCTACACACCACTTGCGGACGGTGCGTGGAGCTATGCCGTAGAACTCAGCGGCCTCAATTGTGTCGTACCAGTTGTATTGAGGGTGAGTGCGTTTGAAGTGTTCACGGGTGGTTGGCATTATCGGGGCCTCTTGAGTTTGCTGAGGGCGGCTAGCTGGAGTTCTTCTCGCTGAGCGGAAGCCACTTCGGCGGCGTCCGGGAAGTCAAGTGCCTCAAGGGCATATTGTAATGGAAGGTGGCCTTCCTTCAATAGACCCATCACGAGTGAGCGCATGGCGGCTGCTGACATGGGCCTTATGGATGTGTGGTCTAAGTAAACGTCGTAGTCTTCGATGGGGCCTAGTTCGGGCCACGCCGTCAGTTTTACGTCGCCACTATCTTGGCTGACAAATTGTGTGCCCTGTTTCAAGTTGCGCATGGTCCAGAACACCAGTTCGGCGGTGCGCTGGACGCTCTCGGCCATCATACGAGCACGCATGCGGGTCAGGAATTGTGATTGGAATATCGACGCGTCGTTCAGGTCGGCGCCTACGTTGCCGGGGGCCTGTTGGCCCGCTCTGGCTGGAGTGAATCCTTGTAGCTCTTTCTGCAACGTGAGTAACTGTTGGGGCGCTTGGGTCATGTGGGCGGGCATGGCTTGGGGATATTTACATTCGGGCACAGGACTGTTGGCGTTGATGATGCATACTTGGGCGGGGATGCCGCCAAACTCTTCGGCACGCAGGCCGGTGCGTTCGTCTATGAACCAGATCATGTTGTTGGTGCGGACGGCGTTCTCGAAGTTCTGGGTCAGGTGGCGTTCGGCTAGCTCCTGTAGACCCTTTGTGTAGCGTACGGGCGGTGGGCACCAGAAGCTGCCCAGGGTAGGCATGGCGTGGTAGGGGATGATTGGCCAGCTGCGGAATGGATAAGGGTTGTCGCCGTCGGCCAGAACGATGCCGTCGCACTCTACGATCCAGCGTCCGTTGGGCCATCGCAGCTTGCGTTGGGGGGCGGGGATCAGTGCTCCTAATTGGGACTGGATTCGTTCAACGTCTTCCTTGGGGATGTCCATGGCGGTGTAGTCGCGGATGTACAGGTGTCTTACGGTAAGGCGCCCGTCGCCACTAGGCTTTATTGTGGGTATGCCACCGCTGATGCTCATGGGCCCGTCGGGTAACTTTAAGCCAATGTCGAAGCCGTCGGGGGGTGCAGACGCTCGCCCTAGTACGTTGCGTGGATGGACTCGGTAACCGTTCTCGGGCCACAGGCGTTGGATTTCGTCAATGTACATGCGGTCTTTGAGGATGACGTAGACCCACTGTTCGGGGTCCGCTGATCCAGGGTCGGGGAACACTGTGCTGGGGTCGCGGACTTCCATCCACACTTCGCCCTGGCCGCGCTTGGCCTCGGGGTCGAAGCCTACTTGGATAAAGCCGGTGCCACAATAGAGGCCCCACAGTTCGGCCAGGAATATTTTGTTGTTGAAGTACTGCTGACGCCAGTGCTCGGTGAAGCCGTCTTCGGCGGCACGGTCGCGCTTGCCGTCTTTCATGATGAATATTTTGGGCTGCTGATCGCTGAGGTCGGTGGCTTCGTTCAGCATCAGGGTTTGGAGCTGCGGCACCACTACCCTAGGTCTAAAGGTGGGGGATGCGGGGAACCTACCTGTCAAACTGTGGAAGTCGCGGACTTCTTGGAACCAGTCGTCGCCGAGGGTGTTGTCACGTTCGTCTTGACTCAGCCGTTCCAACTCATCCATTTGTCTGGTGATAGTTAAGTCAGGGCTCTCTTGAGCTGATTCTCTTTTTATATTGGTGATAGGCATACTAGGCTACCTTTGCTTGACGCAACTTTTCATAATAAGCATGTCGCGTAGCTTTCCGACATATCCTACAAGTGCGCCCACCTTCTGGATACCAAATAGTATTCTCTTCAGTCCATGGATGGCCATTGCGACAAGTCTCTTTCGCTCTGACTGCAGGGTACAAAAGGTGGTGTAGTTTAGACGAGTTCAAGCGAGGATACATTGTACAGAATCGCAGAACATCCTGGGCAGCTAGCTTTTTGACAATTAAGTATGGAAGAAGCAGCCGTAGACATTTTTCTACGTCAACCCGCTTAGCCACACGCAAGTTCAACGATGGTTGTGTTCCACGTATCCTATGCGCCCAGTGAGCTTTATTTATATAAGAAGCTATCCCCTGCCGCTTCAAAAACTCTTGTATTACATATAGGACACCAGCTTGGCGCTCCGTTTGTCCAACAGTGATACTAGGACTTATGTGATTTGTTCCTTGAGCAATTCGTATACACCCTTCACCGTCTACAAACCCAGCCACGTAAGCCCACATTTTATCGTCAGTCACTATTGCACCTTAGGTTTAGCCAGCAGAGTGTCGTCGCCGTTCAGGTAGCTGCGCAGGGCGGCGATGGGGTCTTCACTTTTTACGCCCTCTTCAGTGCGCATGAAGTCCTCGATGGCGATTCCAACTTTTATCCATCCCTCTAGCGTCATCACGTTTGGGACCAGTATTTGTGGGTTGCCCATGATTTTGCTCTGCAGGTCGGCCCATGCCGTCATGCGTCCAGTGCGCCGGTTACGTTTGAACGCCTGGCCAATGTCCTTTAGGATGTCGGTGGCCGAGGCGTATTCATGCTCTGGCGGCGCTGGTTCGCTCGGCGCAGTAACCCGGCTTCGATCTCCGCTAGGTCGCTGTCGGTCGGGACGGCCATTTTCGATACCTTCGCTGCCTGCTCCTGAATGCGTTCGGGTCTTATCCATTCGGCGGCCTCTGGATTAATTATCATCATCTCTGCAAACTGACTGCCTGCCCTGAGCACTAGCTCACCGCTGCCGGGATCGTAGTCTGTGTAGAGTATGGCCCTCTCGTTCAGGGCGTCGATATCGCTGCATTTGACGCGCAGTTCGCCACCTTCCCTGCGGGCCAACGCGAGCAAGATGCGGGTGTAGTACGATAAGGGGTCTTGTTTGCCTCGTGTGTGGCTGGGCATTAGCGCCTACCCCGGCCCCTGTGTCTACCATATTTAGCATCGGACTGTTCAGACCTCAGCCTAGATACCTTGGCGCCACGCTTTTCACTGACGCCCTGGGATGGGATGAAGCCGCCGGTGGGTTCGCCATGCATGTGGCGGCCTTTCATACGGCCTTTTGTGCTGCGTGCCATGTTAGATACCCTCCAGTCCATGTCCTAGTATCGGCTTACTGCTACCTTTTGACGATGACATAACCTTTTTGAAGTGGCGCTGCAGGCTGAACTCCAGGTCGTCTTGCCACTTTGGGAGCTTTTCGCGCAGCTGTTCGTCTTCGGAGCCCATCACGAAGGGGTCGCGCCACACACGCTTGCCGAGTACCTTGGGGGGCGGGTTCTGTACGTACGCGATGGCTGCGAGCATAGCTGACATTAAGATGTCGTCGTGGCCGTACTCGACTTCCCACCTGCCGCTCTCGACTAGGGTAGCCTGATCAAGTTGTTCGAGGCAGGCTTCGTCGCGGACTGTCAAGGTGGGGAACTCTTCGCCGCGCATGCGCCCTCGGATGCAGGTACGGAAGTTATCGAACAGTTTGCGCCGCGAGTATGTGGTGGTTTCCCAGCCGATCAGTGTGGAAGGCTTGCGGCCCCACTTGTCGTCCTTGCCCTTCCACAGGGCGAAGTTGGGGTACATAAGCTGGTCGCGCAGGATGCGGATGGTCTCGCGGCCACTGTTACCGGTGAGTTCGACGTTGAGCATGGCCTTGTTGTACCAGCGGCCCGCCACGTTGAGGTACTGGGCTAGGATGTCTGGGGTGATGCGTTCACTGTAGCGAGCTACGATTGCGCCCACTGTGCCGTCAATGACCGTGAATGCTGCGAAGTCGCCCTCTTCTACGCCTACGGCTGCGTCGGCGCCTATGTAGTATGTGTGGCCAGTTTTAGGCTCTTCCCACAGTAACATGGAGCCCTGGGTGGTCTTTTCAAAGCGGGGGTGGTCGGCGTCCCAGTGCAGGTGGCCTTTGGCGACTGGAGCTACAATACATTCGCGGACGTACTTTATTTCGTCGGGTGGGAATGCTGGATCGCCACTGGCTACGAACGCTACTTCTGGCGTCCACGGGTATTCCTGACTAAAGCGGGGCAGCATGCCTTGACACTTATTTTCTAGGGTGTAGCGCATCCAGGATATCTGGGCTTTGTTGGCGTTGAATGGGGGCGCCATCAGTTCACGTTCAAGGTCGGTGGCGGGGGCGTCGTCGGCGTCGGCTGGGTCGGCTACACAGACTGGGTCGTCTAGGAAGCCGATGAATACTGGAATGTAGCCGTTGTGACCAGCGACTGCGGATTTCCAGAACTCGTAGAACACTTTACCGGGGCCGACCCTACCGAAGGCTGTGGACTCGATAATGACCATGGTGTCGGGACCTTCGCTTACTGCGGGCAGCAGCGATAGGAAGCTCTCTTCACCAGGGAACTTGGCGGCTTCGCTCATGTGGAGAGCCGACAGTGTCAGGCCGCGACCACCTCCAATGGAGCCTGCGGTGGCGATGTCCAGGATGCTGTCGCCGCCTTTGTGCTTAACGACGATGTGCTTGGTGAAGATGTCGCCCACTTTTACGGGGAGTGCTTTGGCCAAGTCGCGTGGGACTCTGAATAAACCTTCTGCGGTGTCGTTTAGGTGCGCTACGATTTTGGCGTGGGCCTGTTCGCGGGCCAGGCAGTGCAGCAACAGGAGGGCGTCGGCTTCACTGGAGATGCCCACACGGCGGCTTTTTAGGACAATGGCCCGTACCATTTCGGACTCTTCGTACTGCTCGGATATCTTTCTGGTAAATATCTCTTGGCTGGGGCGTAACTTAAAAGGTACGCTGCGTCCATGGATCAGGTCGCGGATCGGCAGCTTTTCCAGGAGGTCTACGGAGCGCTGGATGTTCATCCGGTGCGCTCCCTGCCGTTTGGACTTACTGACCTGAACATGCCTCCCATGGCGGCCTTCATGTGGCATCCTTGGCTACAAATCGACTCGCGTTCCACCACACCAGTTTTAACATTCATGCGGGCCTGCGTGTACACTGGGGAGTAGATGTTGCGCCCGTGTTCGACGCGGGTAGGCAGCTCGTGGTGGCATACGATGCAATATTCTTTCTTCTGCTGGGAGTTGCGCTGACTGTATATGCGTGTACCAGCGTCGGCACTGGCCCTGACTTCTGCGAGGAGCTTTTCGTAGTTGGTCAGCGATAAACTGTTCCAGTCGGTCTCGGTGGGGACGTTAAATTGATTGACAGCCAGGCTAGACTTCGGCATTCCACCCTCCCTGGGGCGCTATAAAGAACACATGCCTGTCACGGTTAGTGAGTTGAAGCTCGCGGCGGCGGTCCATTTCGAGTTTCCACTGCGCCCTGGCTTTGCCGTGGGGCGTGGTGAACACGTAGCCACAGCGGCAGGTGCGGCAGCCAAACTGATAGTATTCGTCGTCTTGCGCCAGGATTACTGGGTCTGAGCGTTCACACGTACCTTTTTTGTGGTTCGGGCAGACTGGGGCGTCCATGCCCTACTAGTACTAGTACACGCTCAATCTGTCAAGTGAATAAACGTGCGGGCATCTTTGGGATCGCGGCGGGCCTCGGGAGGGGCCATGGTCTGGTGAAGGTAACATTTGAACAGGTAGGTGCGTATCTGCCAGCGGTGCATCCAGTTTATGTAGCGGCGGCTGCCACGAGCGTAGATGGCGATGTAGGCGGCGTTGGCCATCATGGAGCCGATCTTTTGCTGGGTGATGGCTTTGCCCTCGCGCTTGGCTTTGTCGTAGAGGCGGTTGTACTCGGCCCAGGCAGTGTCGCGTAGGTGCGGGGGGACATGGCGGAAGGGCTTGGCCCCACCACCATGTTTGCGGTTGTCTTTGGCATAATTGTTGAGGGTGGGCTTTTGGGCGCGGCGTGCGTCTACCTCTTTGAAATATTGCAGGGTGTTGTCGATGGCCTTCTGCGATAGTTTGCGCATGCTCCTACCCTAGCATAGAAAGTTAAAATTACCTATTGACTAGTCGCGTTGGGCATGTTATTCACTGTGTGAGGAGGTTCACAATGTCTAAAGGTACAGCGTTTAGCAGGACCGTTCAATATTTTCGGGATGCTTCACCTGACGAAGCCAAGGCTGCGTACATGCTGGTCGCTGAGATTATGCGGGAGCGTGTTGCAAGTAAGCCCCAAGCGGCACCTAAAGTGAAGCGGCACAGGCGTACTAAGGCGCAGATGGCTGAAGCTATGGCGCATGCACGAGCGGCTAAGGCAGCCAGGGCGTCTAGTGGTGCGGTGGCCGCAAGTGGAGGGGCCTTGGCTGAGCTGTATGAAGATGGCAAGGGTGCGGGGGCATAGGGATGGCTACACAAATTATATGGGACGAGGACCCTGTCGATGTAGTCAAACCTCCTGAGCCAGTAGCCTACGATAACTATGGGGACTTCGCAAGTGGTAAGCCACCCTCAACTTACAAAGAGCTACTGGCAATGGCCGACATCAATGACCTGATCTATGAGCTTAATAAGCGCGGCATGGTGGTGACCGCACGTACTGGTGTGTACATGCCAGCCACTGTGTCTACATCACCATACGCACAGACCGCTGCTCTAGGCGGGTCAGTGTACACAGTGCCTACTACTACCAGTGCTACGACCCTACTCGGTCTTGGCGCTTTGCAAGGGCAGGCCACTTTGACCAGTGGAATATACCAACAGTTACTGGGAGCGGTGGATGCCTCCAAAAACAAGTGGTGAGGTGTTTGAGTACCTAAGCACTATAGGCAAGAAGGGTGGGGCCTCTAAGTCTGCTAAGAAGCGGGCTGCGTCTAAGCGTAATGCTGACAAGGCGTGGAGGGCTAGGTGGCGTGACAGGCCCCAGAAGGAGCTATGGCCACCAGAGCTTCCACCGGCGTAGGGGCGTCACTTGAGTGTAGTCAACAGCAGCACCACCTTTGTCAGCAGGCTGGATGCCGTTGTGGGTGCCATCTTCCGGCTAAGGATATCATTCAACGTACTGAGCGTCCTGAGATGCCAGTACCTGACAGGGATGTTACCGTTGAGGCAGTTATGGTATGCCCTAAATGCCACAAGTCAGGGCGCCCTACCGATAAATTCTGCAGACACGACGGTACTAAGTTAATGGTGGGTGGGCGATGTCCAACGTGCCTAGCAGAGACGCTTCCTGAGGATGTGTTCTGCGGTCTATGCGGAGGAACACTTAGTGGCTAAGCTGGCTACACTCGAACAGTACTATCAGTTGATGGATGCGCGTCCTGAGAAGTTTACTGCTGAACAAGTTAAGTTTGCTAAGGACGATGGTACTAATCCCTGTGCCGCTTGTGTACATTGGTTCCACAACCCAATTACGAGTAGCATGGTGTGCGAAGTAATGCGCCCAGAAGACGAGAGCGTACCGGCAGATTGGACCTGTATGTTTTGGACGGTTGACTATGAGACTTTCCCTAAGATGGAGGAACCTAAATGACTAGCTATCGTGCTTGGAATGCTGCTACCTATCCGTATGACCTAGCTAAGTGTAAGCACTGTCTAGTGATGCATGTTGACTGTGATGTGCCAGGGGTAACTTGCAAAGACCCTGATCATCAGGAACTTAGGGATGTGTGTACTGAGCAGGGGCTGGGGGAGTTCTATAAGGCCCATCAGCAATACTGGAGTGCGTACCAGGACCCTGATCGCACGCCCTTGACTGATGCCTGGCTGGCGGCGAACAAAGATAAACTTGTGGCCATCCGGGAACTGTTTAGGAACGAGTATGCCAATAACCCTGCGCCGCCCGAGCAGATGGAGTTAGCGCTTGAGCCAGTGGCTGCACCAGAGGTATAGCACTTTTAACCGGATGTATTTTGGGGGCAGGCTGCCACGTGACACTGTGCTGATGTGGACCACCCGGTTGCCTCCTAAGGTGTGTGCGCGTAAATATAAGTTAGAGAGTGGCCCACAGCTTATATTGTTCAATCACAAGTTGGAGCCCTGGCAGGACGTGATTGAGATGAGCTTGCTCCATGAGATGGCCCACATGGCCACGGTTAACAACCATGGCCGCAGGTGGCAATCTGAAATGCTGCGCCTCGCCAAGGCAGGCGCCTTCCGCGATAGGTGGTGACCTCCCATGTGCTACTAACTTGCCTGCCGTAGTGGCAGAGGTCTGTTACGCTGTATTCCATAATATGGCGATTGGAGACACTATGCACAAGATGGTTAGCTGGCTAGACCTGAACTACCGCATGGTCATGTTAATTTTAATGGCCTACGAGGTGATCATGCTGACTGTGCTCGTTGTAGTGGAAGTGGCCAAGTGATTGATGTATACCTGAGATGTGCGCCGCAGAACTGGATTCGTGGAGGCATGGCTATAACGTGTATAGCTTGGTGGCGCGATCAGCTGGATGTAAAGCTACATATTATTGCAGCCGAGGGATCATGCCTTGAAGAAGTAAGTTTAGATTGCCTTGAGGAGGTAAGTGTAGCTAGAGCTAAAGTGCTGCCACTGGACAACTTTCACTGGGCCTCACGCGCTTATGCGGATACCCAGGCACAGTCAACACCCTATGTGCTGACCGATGACGACCGGCTGCCGATAGGTGGGAAGTGGCTGGAGCGGGCACTGGCACTGTGGAATAGGCACAGTGACTACACAATGTTGTGCCCAGTAAGTTATATTCCGGTGGAGCGTCCCCCTGAGCATGTTGGGGCAGACGAGGTAGTCGGTGCCAACAATTCGTGTGGGGCGCCATACTTTGCTGCCCCCCACCAGATTCCCTATGATACGTTCGCTGGGCCAGCTAACCAGCAAGATCAGATTGTGTGTGCATGGATGCGCCAGCACAACGTGAAGCACGGCTGGATGAGGGATGTCTATAATTTGCACCTGGGTTTTGGGCACAGTCAAGTAGGTCCCACAGGAGTATACTAACCTGTGAACACTGTAACTTATGAACGTTCTGGACCGCTGAGCATGGCACTATTGCAAGACGCTTACTATGTGCTGGTATGGGGCTACACTGAGCCTGACACCATTAAATGTTCCCGAGCCACCAAAGCTAAACTGATTACCGACCTATTCCCTGACGCTCACCTGGATAACGATAGAGTAATCCGGTTCTGCAACGCCACCCTTGAGTACGATGACACCCTGGACGACCACACTATTATAATCTGCTATACCGAGCCCCCTGAATATTTCAAACAGCACAAGTGTGCCTATCAAGTACGGGTAACACTTACTGAACCTGGTTGAGCATAATTTACCCACTAATTTTTACGCCTACTAAGGCATAGACATCCACGCGCACAGCGTAGATATAGACACGTAGCTCGACCTACGAGAGATGGGGTACCCGTAGTAGTAGCACGTGGCGCGTGACACGTAACGCTAACGTAACTATGCCTATCGCTAACGTATCTGGCCATCTACTACACGTGTAGGACCGTGTGCGTGCGGCTGCGGCAACGTATATATGTGCGAGCGTGTAACGATTACGCGTACAGTGTAATTACTACTACTGCTACGACTGCTACGGATGCGCAAGGTGTTGATAACAAAGGGTTGGCGCATGTGGCCATGCGTGTGCACTACGCAATGTGCCGTTTGAGAGAAAACAAGCGGCAGACTCAGGCGAGCCTCAGTTAGTAACGCATGTACGTACACGGTGTTAACAGCATCGGAAGCGTATGAGTCAACCACTGAGGATATCTAGAGTGTACGGTGTGGGGGTGACACATGCCACATCGTAAACATGATAGCGCGTGGAAACAGTTTGAAACGTTTGGGGTTACGGTACGTCGAGAACGTCCCCTGAGGGATGCCGATGGACACGTGAGCAAACGTTACGAATTGCCAGCGACGGCGGCAGAGCGGGCCTTGGGACGTGGTCCTAGGTTCACACTGGCACCGCAGCACAAGGGTTCACGCGGTATCAAGCGGGATTCGCCTATCGGTGAGTTACAGTTGCCACACGTGCATACGGGTGAACGTCTACTCTCACAAGAGGAAACGTATTCACAAGCGCAGTGTACGTGCGGTAAACCGGCAGATAAGAACAGTATGTTTTGTGGAGACTGTAACTCAGCGACTAGGCGTTACTTAGCGAAGTTTAGCTAAGTGTGCGGGTAGTCACTCGCACACCGTACATTCTGGGTTCGCTTCCCATACGTTGGGTGAACATAGGGCATTGCCCATGTGCACATTAGTTCGCAACCGTGTGCATGGTAATTCGTGCAATGATAACCGCGCCTATGTGTGGGAGTCACTATCTTGGCACACTGCGCACCAATTAGCCATTTTGGCGCACGTGGTACCATTCCGCGCATTGCGAGCGGAGCAATCGTGCTACGTGTTACGGGTAAGCCGCAGAGAAAGTGTGGGATAGTGTGGGGAATCCGATTCGCGTATTGTCCGCGAGAGTATTGCTTTGCTGTATGTGCGTTCCGACGCACCGCTAGCGAGAGAAAACGCTATGTGCGGTTCGCCTTCACAAACGTATGCAGAGAGAGCCAATACCGGCGCTGTGGTCAGGTGCCAGCGGCAATAAAACGGCGGTCTGTCCGTAGCGTGGCTACGGTACACTGTGGGAGGGTTACGTATATGCTTGATATCATTGGATATACGCTGCTTTGGATGCTGTTCTTTGCGGTAGTAGCAGTCATCCAAGAGCGTGAAGAGCGCGAGCGCAGGCGTAACTGTAAGCGTGAGTGACCCTCGCGCAGTGTACCGTACGTCACAGTGGCTACGGTACGGGAGGGTTACAAACATGACAAATGATGCACAAGCAGGT
>Ga0307477_10002983_pt1 | contig 12773 bp, 12 predicted proteins | sample atmos_gasesECM2C_FD_203316 | JGI IMG/M metagenome (GOLD analysis project Ga0307477, IMG submission 203316) | Hardwood forest soil microbial communities from Morgan-Monroe State Forest, Indiana, United States - atmos_gasesECM2C_515 | ecosystem: Environmental > Terrestrial > Soil > Temperate...
AGGACGCGACCCTCAAGGCCATCGAATGGCTGACCCCGCTGGGCCGGGGGTCGCGGGCCACCATCGTGGGCGCGCCCCGGGCGGGCAAGACCGAGGCCCTGCGGCGGCTGGCCGCGGCCCTGGCCGGCCAGGAAGGGCTTCATCTCATGGTCGTGCTCCTGGGCGCCCGCCCGGAGGAGATCTCCGAGTGGAAGGCCGGGCCGGCCGAACCCATGGCCACCCTCTCCCTGGCCGCGTCGGCCGAGGCCCAGGGTCAGGCCCTGGAGCGCGCGGTGGAGACGGCCAGGCGCATCGCCGCCCGGGGCGAGCACGCGGTGCTCCTCATCGACGGCCTGGACGGGGTGCATCCCCCGGTGGCCCGCAAGGCCCTGGCCGCCGCACGCAACATCGTGGACGGGGGCTCGCTGACCGTGATCGGCAGCGCCAGCCGGCCCTTCGGGGGCGAGACCACCGTGATCGCGCTCGACGTCAACCTGACCAGCACCGACCGCCTGCCGGCCCTTGATCTGGTGGCCAGCGGCACGCTGCGCCCGGAGCTGCTGGTGGGCGCGGCCGGGGCCCAGGCCATCGCCCAGGCCCGGGCCGAGGCGCTCGAGTAGGGCTCAGGCCCGGTAGGCCACCCGATTCCAGGACGGCTCGGGCGCGAGCTCGATCGGCTCGCCGCCCCGGTCCGGCTGGACGTAGGAGAAGGTCTGCGTGTCCTCGTGGAAGGCCACGTCGAGCTCGCCTTCGTTGACCCGCTGATCCAACCAAGCGCTCCGGAACACCAAACGCCTCAGCCAGTGCACGAGCGACCGCTCGGCCGGACCGACCAGCTCGGGCCAGCAGTCGCGCACGTGTACCCCCAGGGGGGAGGCGGCGTCCTGGATCTCCCCGTTGACCGCCAGGTTGACCAGGTCCTCGAGCTCGGCCTCGTGCAGGCGGCCCCGCACGAACCCGAGCTTGATGGCCGCCTGCTCGCACCGCTCGGCGAAGTCACGCTCGTTGAAGGTGAAGCGGAGCTCGCCGTACTCCAGGACGAAGTCCTGACCCGAGTTGTAGTTTCCGCGCCTCGCCGTGTCCATGACCGCTCGAGCCGCGCCGGAAAGGCCGCGGGCGTCGGGATCATATGGCGGGTTCCTTCCTCTCCGCCGGGCCTGAAAGTGATCTTGCACCTCGCCCTGGGATAGAGTCGCGGGCCGATGGCGGCGGACCTCACCGATCGGGTTGCGGTGGTCACCGGGGCCTCCTCGGGAATCGGCGAGGCCACCGCCCTGGCCCTCGCTGACCACGGGGCCGCGGTGGTGCTCGCCGCTCGCCGCCAGGACCGGATCGACGCCCTGGCCCAGCGGATCGAGGGGGAAGGAAAACGGGCGCTTTCGCGCCCGACCGATGTGGCCGACGAGGACGATGCGCGCGGGCTGATCGCCGACGCGCGCGAGCGATTCGGCCGGATCGACATCCTGGTCAACAACGCCGGGGTGATGCTGCTCGGTCCGGTGATGGGGGCGGACACGGGGGAGTGGCGGACCATGATCCACGTCAACCTGCTCGGCCTCCTGTACTGCACGCACGCCGCCCTGCCGGTCATGGCCGAGCAGGAGTCCGGCCACATCGTCAACGTCTCCTCGGTGGCCGGGCGCACCGCCAACGCGGGCTCGGCCGTCTACAACATGACCAAGTGGGGGGTGGGCGCCTTCTCCGAGGCCCTGCGCCAGGAGGCCCTGCACGTGGGGGTCAAGGTGACGGTGGTCGAGCCGGGGTTCGTCGACACCGAGCTCCAGAGCCACAACCAGAACCCCGTGGTGCTCGAGGCCATGAAGAACATGCGCGAGCAGATGGGGGAGATCCTCCAGGCCCAGGACATCGCCGACGCCATCCTGTTCGCCCTGACCCGCCCGCAGCGGATGGGCGTCAACGAGATTCTGGTGCGCCCGGCGCGGCAGTCTCGGTAGGGGCGGTCGAGGTGCTCGAGCCGCTCGAGGCCGGTGCGGCGCTCCCGGTGGTCGTGGCGCTCCCGGCGGTCGACGCGCTCCCGGCGGTCGCGCCGCTTGCGGGGGTCGACGCGCTTCGGGCGGTCGCGCCGCCGGTGTCGCTCGCGGCGCTGCGGTAGGCCGCCTCCCCGCCGGGGCCGACCGGGGCCGAAGCCGCCCGCAGCCCCACGGAGTCGATGGCGGCCCGCTGGGTGGCCTCGATCTCGGGCATGAAGGGGGCGGCCCGGCGATCGACGATCGCCGGCAGGAGGCCGCGCACCGCCATCAGCCCGCGCACCCAGCCCGGCACGACCACGATCCGCGAGCGCCGCTCGATCCCGGCCACCACCGCCTCCCCCGCCGCCGACACGGGATAGGTGCGCCCGCCCGGACCGCGCACCCGCTCGCGCATCCCGCTGAAGGCGGGATGCTGGTCTCCGCCGCGCACCATGTCGGTGTCGATCCAGGAGAAGTAGGCCACGCCCACGTGCACCCCGCGATGGCGGATCTCCGCCCGCAGGGAGTCGGCAAAGGCCTCGACCCCCGCCTTGGACGCGGAGTATGCGGCCATGGACGGAGCGTGGAGAATCGCGGCCACCGAGGCCACCACCAGCAGGTAGCCGCGCCGCTCCAGCAGGTCCGGAAGCGTCGCCCGCACGGTGCGCCAGGTGCCGAGCAGGTTTATCTCCACCGTGCGCTCGAACGCCGCGGGATCGGTGAGATGCACCATCCCGCCGGAGCCGATGCCGGCGTTGGCCACCACCGCGTCGATCCCGCCCAGGCGCTCGTGCACGGCGGCCACCGCGCGCTCGAGCGCGGCCGTGTCGGTCACGTCGGTCTCCACCCACATGGCCTGCGGCCCGCATTCGCGCGCCACCGCGGCCAGGGCCTCGGGCTCGAGACCGGCCAGCGCCACCCGAGCCCCGCGCCGCGCGAGCTGCCGGGCCGCCTCCGCCCCGATCCCGCGGGCGGCTCCGGTGATCAGGATCGTCTGCCCGCTCACCGGGCGCCGGGTTGAGGACATGGGCCGCAGGATACGTTCGGCGCAGCTCCGAGGTCGAGAGGGCGGCCGCCCGGGCGACCCAGCCGTACGATCGGGATCCGCCAAGAGCCGGTCCAGGCTCGCTTTCCGGGGGCGTACGCTGAGCCTGTGACAGAGCGCACGCATCCCCTGCGACTGCGCGACGGGCGCCCATCCGGGCTTGCGGGTTTCGCCGCGGCGGCCGCCGCCGTGGCCGCCGCCACCGGCCTCATCTACCCACTGAAGACCATCGCCCCCGTGGTCTCCCTAGGGGTCGTTTACCTGCCCGCCGTGCTGTTCATATCCGCCTATTGGGGGCTCTGGCTCGGACTGGTGACGTCGGCCGCGAGCGCACTCGCGTTCAACTTCTTTCACCTTCCGCCCGTGGGGCGCTTCACCATCTCCGGCAGCGGCAACTGGGTAGCGCTGGCCGCCTTCACGCTCGTGGCCGTGGCCACCAGTACCATCGCCGAGCTCGCGCGCAGCCGCGCGCTGGAGGCCGAGCGCCGCCGCCAGGAGGCGGACCTGGCCGCCGAGCTGGCGCGCAGCCTGCTGAGCGGCATTCGGACCGAGGAAGCGCTGAGTACGACCGCGCACCGGGTGGCTGGCGCCCTGGGATTGGCCTCCGCCGGGATCGAGCTCGGGACGGTCGAGGGCGACGAGCGCCGCCGCGCGCTGGCGCTACACGGCCCCGACGGACGCCAGATCGCCACCCTTCTGGTACCCCATTCGCTGCCGGACGACGATCAGGCACGGCTGCGCAGCCAGGTGGTGCCGTCGCTCGAGGCGTTGGTGGCCATAGCCCTGGCCCGAGACGCGGTACAGACCGACGCGGTCGAGACCGCGGCGCTGAGGCGCAGCGACGACGTCAAGACCGCGCTGCTGCGGGCGGTGTCGCACGATCTGCGCTCACCGCTGACCGCGATCGTGGCAGCCGGTCATGCCCTGGGCACGCGGTCGGTCACACCCGAGGATCGCCACGAGCTCAGTGCTGCGGTGGTCCAGAGGGGTGAGCAGCTGGCGCGCATGGTGGACAAGCTCCTCGACCTATCCCGGCTCCAGGCCGGTCGGGCTGAACCCCGGCGCGAGTGGATATCCCTGGAGGAGGTGCTGGCCAGCGCCGAGGAGGGCCTCGCGACCGATGGTGCGAGCGTGCGCATGTCGGTCGATCCGGATCTGCCGCCGATCTATGCCGACGGCGCCCAGGTCGAGCGAGCGTTCGCGAACCTTCTGGAGAACGCGGTCCGCTACTCCAGCGGGGAACCGGTGCTCGTCCGGGCTCGCGCGGTGGGCTCTCGCATCATCACGCGCGTGGTGGACCGCGGCCCGGGCATTTCGCTCGCCCAGCGCGAGCGCATCTTCGAGCCCTTCTACCGGGATCGGCTTCTGCCCGCTGGGCACGCTGGGTCGGGTCTGGGGCTGTCGATCGCCAGGGGGTTCATAGAGGCCAACGGCGGCCAGATCGCGGTCGAGTCGCTGCCCGGCCAGGGGACGAGCTTCGTGGTGACCTGGCCCGTGAACCCGGGGCCGTCCGCGCCGGGGACCGGTCATGGCTGAGGGCGCGCGGGTACTGGTGTGTGACGACGACGATCAGATCCTGCGCGCGGTCAGGGTGATCCTGCGCGACGCGGGCTTCGAGGCGCTGCCCGCCGTCGACGGCGAGGAGGCGCTCGACGTCGCGGCCGTCCGCTCGCCGGACGCGGCGATCATCGACCTCGTGCTTCCGGATATCGACGGTGTGGAAGTGTGTCGCCGGCTCCGAGAGTGGAGCGAGATGCCAATCATCGTCCTGTCCGCGGTGGGAGACGAAGCCGCCAAGGTGCGGGCGCTGGCGGTAGGGGCAGACGACTACGTGACCAAGCCCTTCGGTCCGCGCGAGCTGGTGGCGCGGCTGGAAGCGGTGCTGCGCCGGGCCGGGCCGGCGGCCGGCGAGTCGCTCATCACCGCGGACGGGCTGGAGGTTGACCTCTCGGCCCGAATCGTGCGGCGGGAGGGGGATGAGATCCACCTCACGCCCAAGGAGTTCGACCTCCTACGCCACCTCATCAACAACCGGGGCCGGCTCCTGACCCACAGGGCGCTCCTGACCGCGGTGTGGGGCCCCGGGTACAGCGACGACACGCAGGTCCTGCGGGCCCACATCGCCAACCTGCGCCGCAAGATCGAACCCGCCGGGATCGGGCGCTACATCAAGACCGATCCCGGGGTGGGCTACCGCTTCGCCGCTTAGAGCACCATCGCGGGTGCGGTGGCATCCCCGCGCCTGACCCCCGGCTTCTTCACGGGATCTGTATGTGGCGGCCGCGAATCTTCACGGCCTCTTCCACGAGACCGCCACAAGATGGATCTCATGTTCGATCTGCTCGCGGTGGTCCTCGGCGTCCTCATGTTCGCGGTGCTCATCGCGCTCATCGAGGGGATCCACCGGATATGACCACGGCCGACGTCCTAGGACTGGCGATCTCGGCCCTGGTGCTCGTCTACCTCCTCTATGCGCTGCTGCGGGGGGAGCGCTTCTAGATCCCCGTGACCACTCAGGGCTGGCTGCAAATCCTGTTGTACGTGGCCGTGCTGGTGGCCATCACGCCGCTGGTGGGCGGCTACCTGGCCCGGGTCTACACCGGCCAGCCGATCCTTCTGGATCACTTCCTGCGCGGACCCGAGCGCTGGCTGTACCGAATCTTCCGCGTCGACCCCAACCGCGGACAGGACTGGAGGGCCTATGCCCGCAGCCTGGTCGTCTTCTCGCTGGCCGGGTGGCTGGTGCTGTACCTGATCCTGCGCACGCAGGACATCCATCCGTTCAACCCGCAGAACTTCCACTCGGCCACGTGGGACGTCACGTTCAACACCGCCTCGTCGTTCCTGACCAACACGAACTGGCAGTACTACGGCGGCGAGACGACGCTGTCCTACTTCAGCCAGATGGCCGGGCTGACGGTGCAGAACTTCCTCTCCGCCGGCGTGGGCATCGTGGTCGCCATCGCCCTGATCCGTGGGATCACCGGCCGCAGCGAGAGGAGCCTGGGCAACTTCTGGCAGGACCTGGTGCGCACCCAGCTCTACGTGCTCGGACCGCTTGCCATCATCGGCGCGCTCGTGCTGGTCTCCCAGGGGGCGGTGCAGAGCGTCTCGCACTACCTGACCGTCCGGGGTCCGACGGGGCTGAGCCAGACGATCGCCGTGGGACCGGTCGCATCCCAGGAGGTCATCAAGGAGCTCGGCACCAACGGCGGCGGGTTCTTTAACACGAACTCCGCGATGCCCTTCGAGAACCCGGGCGGCTTCTCGAACTTCTTCGAGATGCTGCTCGTGTTGGCCATTCCGGCGGGATTGACCGCGACCTATGGGCGGATGGTGGGCAGCCGCCGGCAGGGGTGGGCCATCTTCTCGGCGATGGCCATCCTGTTCGTGGTCGGTGTGACGGTCGCCTACGCGGCCGAGGCGCACGGATCGCCGGCCCAGCATGCGGCCGGACTGCACACCAGCGCCTTCACCGGCTCGACCGGCGGCAACCTGGAGGGCAAGGAGCAGCGCTTCGGGATTCCCGGCTCCGCCCTGTTCGACACCATCACCACCGTCACCTCGGCCGGAGCGGTCAACAGCGCGGTCGAGTCCTACACCGGGCTGGGTGGGGCCGTTCCGTTCGCGAACCTCTCGGCCAGCGAAGTCATCTTCGGGGGCGTCGGGACCGGGCTGTACTCGATGCTGCTGTTCGTGCTCCTTGCCGTGTTCATCGGCGGGTTGATGGTGGGCCGTACCCCGGAGTACCTGGGCAAGAAGATCGAGGCGCGCGAGATCAAGCTCGTCTCCCTGGGCGCGCTGATCACCCCGCTGAGCGCGCTCCTGGCCACCGGGTTGGCCACCTCGATCAAGACCGGGGGGCGGGCCTCTCCTCCGATCTCGACTCCGGCTCTGATCGGCAAGCCCCAGGGCTTCTCCGAGACGTTCTACGCCTATCTGTCGCAGGCCAACAACAACGGCTCGGCGTTTGCCGGCTACAGCGGCTACGTGCAGCCCAGCCCGGGCAACATCGGCGCCCATGGAGTGACCGTCCCGGACCTGCTCGGCGGGTTCACGATGTTGTTCGCGCGCTACGCGCCGATCCTGTTCGTGCTGGCCATCGCCGGCACCCTGGCCGGGAAGAAGGTGTCCCCCGCCGGCCTGGGAACCATGCGCACCGACAACCCGACGTTCGTCGTCCTGCTCATCGGCGTGATCCTGCTCGTGGGCGCCCTCACCTTCTTCCCCGCGCTCCTGCTCGGACCGATCGTGCAAGCCCTGACCAACCACCTCTACTAAGGCACCCGACGTGCGCCGCGACATCGTCACCGCAGCCATCGCGATCATCGTGTTCACCATCCTGCTCGGAGTGGCCTACCCGCTGGCCATGACCGGTGTCAGCCAGGTCGCGTTCCCGGGCAACGCCAACGGCCAGAGGCTCTACGTCAACGGCAAGCCGGTCGGCTCGAAGCTCATCGGCCAGCAGTTCGCCGACCCGGTCAGGGGCGCGAACGGCAAGCCCAAGCTCGACAAGAACGGCAACCCGGTAACCAATCCGGACCCGCGCTACTTCCAGCCCCGCCCATCGGCCACGACGCCGCCGGACAACGCCTCGGCCACCACGTTCTCGAACCTCGGGCCCAACAGCACCGCAACCCGAGACGCGATCGCCTCGAACATCCAGGCCTACCTCCAGCTGGAGAAGCCCTACACGCCCGGGCTGACCGCGGGCCGGGTGCCCGTGGACGCCGCCAACAGCTCGGCGTCCGGGGTCGACCCCCACATCTCGCAGGCCAACGCCAGCATCCAGGCGCACCGGATCGCCTCCGTGCGCCACCTGCCGCTGAGCACCGTGATGGCGCTCATCTCCCGCTACACCGACGGCCGCACGCTGGGCTTCTTCGGCGAGCCGGGCGTGAACGTGCTCGAGCTCAACCTCGCGCTCAGCCGCCAGATGGGAACGCACTGATGTCAGAACGACGCTCGGCTTCACTGTTCGAACGTTCGCTGGTACGGCGGGCGATAATCGACAGCCTGACCAAGCTCAACCCGCGCGTGCAAGCGCGCAATCCGGTCATGTTCGTGGTCGAGATCGGAGCGGCCTTCACCACCGTGGCGTGGCTGATCCAGGCCTTCGGAGGCAGGCCGCTCGGCGGGGGGAACGAGCCCGCCTGGTACACGCTGACCATCAGCGTCTGGCTCTGGCTGACCGCGGCGTTCGCCAACCTGGCCGAGGCCTTCGCCGAGGGACGGGGACGGGCCCAGGCCGACACTCTCCGAGCCATGCGCCGGGAGACCGTCGCCCGCATGCTCGACGGGACGACCCGGTCGGCCTCCGAACTGCAGCGGGGCGACGTGGTGGTGGTCGAGGCCGGCGAGCTGGTCCCGGGAGACGGAACCGTGACGGAGGGGATCGCGTCGGTGGACGAGTCCGCGATCACGGGCGAGTCCGCTCCGGTGATCCGCGAGGCGGGCGGCGACCGCTCGGCGGTGACGGGAGGCACGCGCGTGCTCTCGGACCGGATCGTGGTGGAGATCACCCAGGAGCCCGGCCAGTCCTTCCTGGACCGGATGATCGCCCTCGTCGAGGGGGCGGCGCGGCGCAAGACCCCGAACGAGATCGCGCTCAACATCCTGCTCGCCGGGCTGACCCTGATCTTCCTGATCGTGGTGGTGACCCTGCGGCCGTTCGGCCTCTTCGCGCACACCTCGATCTCGGAGACCACCCTCATCGCGCTGCTTGTGGCGCTCATACCCACCACGATCGGCGCTCTGTTGTCGGCGATCGGAATCGCCGGCATGGACCGGCTCGTGCGCCGCAACGTGCTCGCGCTCTCGGGCCGCGCGGTCGAAGCATCCGGCGACGTGGACGTGCTCCTGCTCGACAAGACCGGAACGATCACGCTGGGCAATCGTCAGGCGGCCGAGCTCATCCCCATGCCCGGAGTGACCGAAGGGGCCCTGGCCGAGGCCGCGCAAATGTCCTCGCTGGCCGACGAGACGCCGGAGGGTCGGTCGATCGTGGTGCTGGCCAAGCAGTACGGGATCCGGGAGCACGATCTCCAGCCAACCGACGCGCGCTTCGTGCCCTTCACCGCCCAGACGCGAATGAGCGGCGTCGACCTCGACGGGCGGCAGTTGAGAAAGGGAGCCGGCGACGCGATCATCGACTTCGTCCGGCGCGAGGGCGGCCAGGCCCCGCCCGAGCTGCAGCCCATCCTCGACCGCATCGGCCACGAGGGCGGGACGCCCCTGGCGGTCTCCCAGAACACCCAGGTGCTGGGGGTCGTCTACCTCAAGGACACGATCAAAGAGGGCATGCGCCAGCGCTTCGACCAGCTCCGCGCCATGGGTATCCGCACGGTGATGATCACCGGCGACAACCGTCTGACCGCGGCCACGATCGCCCAGGAGTCCGGCGTCGACGACTTCCTGGCCGAGGCCACGCCGGAGGCCAAGCTCGCCCTGATCAAAGAGGAACAGGGGCGCGGCCGACTGGTGGCCATGACCGGTGACGGCACCAACGACGCCCCCGCCCTTGCTCAGGCGGACGTGGGAGTGGCCATGAACACGGGCACGCAGGCCGCCCGCGAGGCCGGGAACATGGTCGACCTCGATTCCAACCCGACCAAGCTGATCGAGATCGTCGAGGTGGGCAAGCAGCTGCTCATCACACGCGGGGCATTGACCACGTTCTCGATCGCCAACGATGTGGCCAAGTACTTCGCGATCCTGCCGGCGATCTTCCTGTTCACCTATGCCACCTCGGCTCACGGGCGGGGCCCGCTGGACGTGCTCAACGTCATGAGCCTCGGCAGCAAGAACTCGGCCATCCTCTCCGCGATCATCTTCAACGCGCTGATCATCCCGGCGCTCATCCCGCTGTCGTTGCGCGGGGTGCGCTACCGCCCCATCGGCGCCAGCGCGCTTCTGCGGCGCAACCTGTGGATCTACGGCCTGGGCGGGATCGTTGCGCCGTTCATCGGGATCAAGGTGATCGACCTGATCATCCACAACCTCATCGGCGCGTGACCGGCGAGCCCGACTATCGTGGCACCGAGCTCGACCAAGACCTACGGCCCAGGCGCACCTCTCGCGGCCGTCGATGAGGGCTCCGCCGCTCGAGGTGAGGCGGGCGGCCACCGGGGCCGGCTCAGGGTCTTCCTGGGCATGGCCGCCGGGGTGGGGAAGACCTACTTCATGCTCGAGCAGGGCCACGCCGAGCTGGCCGCTGGGCGCGACGTGGTCGCAGGGCTGATCGAGACGCACGGCCGCGAGGAAACCCGTCGCCTGACCGGCGGGCTGCCCGCCATCCCGCGGCGCCGGATCACCTATCGCGACACCGAGCTCGAGGAGATGGACCTGCCCGCGATCCTGCAGCGGGTACCCGATCTGTGCCTGATCGACGAGCTCGCCCACACCAATGTGCCGGGGGCGGGGCATCGCAAGCGATACGAGGACGTCGACGACGTGCTGGCGGCCGGGATCGACGTCGACACCACCCTCAACGTGCAGCACCTGGAGTCGCTCAACGACCGCGTGGCCGAGCTGACCGGGGTGCGCGTGCGCGAGACGATTCCCGACGCTGTGCTCGGCATGGCCGACGAGGTGGTCATGATCGACCTCACGCCCGAGGCGCTGCTGGAGCGTCTGCGCGCCGGCAAGGTGTACCCGCAGGAGCGAATCGACACCGCGCTCAATAACTTCTTCCGGGTCGAGAACCTGGCCGCGCTGCGGGAGATCGCCCTGCGCCAGGTGGCCGAGGAGGTCGAGGCCAAGCGGCTGGTCACCGAGACCGTCGGCACCCGCGACGAGATGATTGCCGCCGATGCCGTCCAGGCGGTCGGCGAGCGGCTGCTGGCGCTGATCGAGCCCTATTCCGGAGCCCAGCGGCTGGTGCGCCGGGCATGGCGCTCGGCCCGGCGGCTGGGCGCCGATCTCGATCTGCTCTGGGTCCGTCCGCCGCGCGCGCCGACCGAGGAGGAGGAGCGTGCGCTGCGGGTGCTGGGCCAGCTGGCCTCGGTCCTGGGTGGCCATCTGCTGGTCGAGGAGTCCGACGAGCGCGCCCGCACCGTCGCCCGCGTGGCCCGGGAGCGCGGCACGACCTACATCCTCATGGGTCGGGCCCGCCCCGCGCGGGGACTGGCCCGCCTGCGCACGCCCCTGCCCCAACGCCTGATGGAGCTTCTCCCGGGCGTCGATGTGCGCATCGTCGCCGACCGCGCCACACGGGCCGAGGAGGGGCCGTGACCATCCTCCTGGCCGTGATCGTGGCCCTGGCCGCGGGGGTGGCCGTCGGCTACTGGCTACCTCCGCACGGGCGCCTGCCGTTTCGCGACCGGCCCCGTCCCGTTCGCCGCATCCTGCTGCCCTTCACGGGGGAGACGATCTCGCGCCGGGCGCTGGAGGCGGCCGTGCGACTGGCGCGTGCCGAGCACGCCACCATCATGCCCGCGTTCCTCGCTCGCGTCCCCCTCAACCTGCCGCTCGACGCGCCTCTCCCGGCCCAGTGCGCCAGGGGTATGCCGCTCATCGAGGCGATCGAGCAGCGGGTGGTCTCCCAGGGCCTGAGCGTCGACTCTCGGATCGGCCGCGGGCGCTCCTACCGCGATGCTCTCCGCCATCTCCTCGACGGCGAGAGCTTCGATCGGATCATCGTCTCGGCCAGCCGGGACTCGCATACCGGCCTGACCAGCGGCGACCTCAAGTGGCTGCTCGAGCGCGTGCCGGCCGAGGTACTGATCCTACGGCCTGCCCCCAGCGACACGCTCGAGGTGACAGCCCCGGGTTTCAATGCCAGCGCCGCCCTCAGGCGGCGGCGGGCACCTTCGCCTTGCCCGCGGGCGAGGCCTCGACGATCACCCGGCACGGTCGCTCCTTGAGCACCGTCTGGATCGCGTCTCCGAAGGTGCTCGCCCCCCCGCGCGCCGGTGCCACGGGCATGATGATGGCGCGCGCCTGCCGGGTGCGGGCCTCCTCGATGATGCGCCGTCCCGCCTGGCCGGCCCGGATCTTCTCGTAATGGCCGCCGACGAACCGGCGGCCCTTGATCTTGGCCGCCTCGATGATGGCCTGGGCCGCTTCCTCCTGCTCGGGCAGCGACGCGTCGATCGGGAGCGCGGCGGGGACCTCTATGAACACGAGGACGTGGATGCTGCGCCGGTTGCGGGCGGCGAGCTTGAGCGCGGTCCTCAGTAGGTGGACGTCGAACTGGGCGTCGGGATACACGAGCAGGATCGACTCGTATTCGATGTCGTGCTCGGTGGCGGGAACGGGCAGCGCCACGCGCTCGGTGGTGACCAGGTCCAATCCCAGGTGCCGGCGGTAGAGGGTGTAGGCGAGGAGCCCGAGAGCAAGCCATCCCAGGCCGGCCAGGGCCACCTCGAGGTGCAGTACGGTCACCGTCACGAACGCGAGCCCCGTGCCCAGCCCCCCGAGGACGGCGAAGAGCGGCAGGTCGCGGCCGGCCAACCGCAAGGTGCCGGGTCCCCGATAGGGCCGTTCTCGGTCGGGCTCGCGCACCCGCAGGCGGATGACCGCGAGATGAGCCACCGTGAACGACAGCATGGCTCCGAACGCGTACACGTTGCCCAGGAACGTGGCCTGGCCCGGGATGAGCGTCAGGCAGGCGACCCCGCCGAAGACCAGGATCCCGATCCAGGGCGTGCTGAAGCGCGGGTGAAGCTGACGCAGCCGGTCCGGGACCTGGCGGTGCAGCCCCATCGAGTAGACCAGACGCGAGACCCCGATGATGCCCGCGTTGGCGGCGATGAACAGAATCGTGGCGGCCAGGAGGC
>Ga0307477_10002984_pt1 | contig 12766 bp, 7 predicted proteins | sample atmos_gasesECM2C_FD_203316 | JGI IMG/M metagenome (GOLD analysis project Ga0307477, IMG submission 203316) | Hardwood forest soil microbial communities from Morgan-Monroe State Forest, Indiana, United States - atmos_gasesECM2C_515 | ecosystem: Environmental > Terrestrial > Soil > Temperate...
CAAAAAGGTTTCGAGGCGGCAGCGGAAAGATCACCGTTGCTGGAGAAGTTTGGGCTGGACGATGCGCAGTGGGCCGAGTATGTGCGTGAACGTGACGCACGAAAGCGGACGGCTGCACCAGTGCCGCAGTTCATCAAAGTGCAGGGCACGAGCGGCGCGCAGGAAGCGGACATCGAGCGCTTCCTCACTCCGTTCGTGGGGAAACCGCTCAATACGGAGAAGCTGGACAATTCGCTGACGCGGCTGACGGGCGAGGGGAAGTATGACGCGGTGGGATACCGAATCACGGAGCAGGATGGGAAGCAAGGACTGCTGATCCTGGCGCGGGAAAAAACCTACGCGCCGCCGACGATTCAGCCCGGCTTCCAAATGGACGGGTCGGAAAGCGGGGATGAGAAGTTTACGCTGGGCACACGGCTGACATACCTGGACGTGGCGGGGTTCCGCTCGGAGTGGCGAACGGATCTTTCCTTCGGGAACACCTACGGAATCGGGAGCGAATTGTACCGGCCATTTACAGCGGTGAGCAAATGGTTTTTCGCGCCGCGGGTGGATGCGAGTGACTCGGAATTCCGCATTTATGCGAAAAACGATCCGGTGGCGGATTACCGGATTTATCGAGCGGACCTCGCCGGCGACGTGGGATATGGATTCAGCCGGTTCAGCGAAGTGCGTGTGGGATATGAGGTGGGTTACCTGAGCACACGGCTGCGGCTGGGGACGCCGGAATTTCCCACGCTGAAGGGTCGCGTAGGGGCGGCGCGGTTCCATTACCTGATGGATCGCACGGACGATCCCGTGATTCCCCGGCGCGGGACGCGCGTGGAATCCACTTTCCGGTGGTATAACGCGAGCCCGGGCGCGGCGGAGAGCTTTCCGGCGATGGACCTGCATGTGAACTATTTTCAGCCGATTTCACGGGCGGCGTCGCTCTTCGTGACGGGTGAAGGCGGCACGACGTTTGGCACGACAAACACGGGAATTCCGCAGTTTTTTCTGGGCGGGCCGGAGAAACTTGGAGCCTACGGCCAAAACGAGCTGAACGGCGATCAGTATTATCTTTTCCGCGCGGGATATTTGCACGATTTGTTCACGCTGCCGCCGTTTCTGGGGAAGAAAATCTACGCGATCGGCGCATATGAATTTGGAAAAACGTACGGGATGCCGAACGAGAGCAAGTTCCCGACAGACGGCGTCGCGGGAATCGTTGCGGAAACCGCGCTGGGACCGATTTTTGTCGGCGGTAGCGTGGGCGACAGCGGGCACCACAAATGGTTTTTCCAGTTGGGGAGGGTGTTCTGAGTCTGCTGTCGCAGGATTGAAGAAGAAGCGAGGGGGATTAAGGAGCGGCGGCGGGTTGTGGGACAGGTTCCGGTTATCCGACTTCCCAAGAGTTGAAATTTTGGAATGTTCAATGACCCATCAATCATCTTCATCCGTTCGCTGCATCGCTTGGTAGCGCTGCGTGGCGCGCCACTGATTCACCAGTCGGCACGCGTGCCGTTCGCTCATTCCATGCTGCTGACACGCGTGCTCGACCGCGTCCGACGCCGCTCGGGGCTTAGAAGTTTCCCTCCGCAATATCCTTGAGAACCTGCTTCTCAAGAGACAGCTCAGCCACCAGCCGCTTCAGCTTGCTGTTCTCCTTCTCCAGCTCTTTGAGGCGTTTGGCTTGATCCAGCTTCAACCCGCAGAATTCCTTCCGCCAGCGGTAGAAGGTCTGTACTGTGATGTCCGCTTCCTTGCAGGCTTGCGGCGTGGTCTGCAACGTCACGATCTGCTCTGGCTTGTACCTCTTCATCGGCATGTCCAGCTCCTTTGCAGACTGATTCTCTCTCACTCCCGCTGGACTTGTTTAGGCCGGTCAGGTCAATCCGGCGGATATAGTCTTGAACGGAATACCTCACGTGAGCCCGGCACACCTCACGTCATCGCGGGCGATGGTCATTAAGCCGATACTCGCCGAGGAGATCAGCGAGAATCCATGCTGTTCCGGCAATCGCGAAGGTCTCGGCGGTTTCGCTCCAATTCGTATAATTGTGGGGATCCGAAAGAAGCAACGGTACCCACACGAGCAGCCCAAAGAGCACGAGCATCATTGTCAGCAGGCGAGTGGCGAGAAGTGCCATTCGATTCGTAAGAAGAGCCACAGCCGCGAGTGCGAACAAAACAGTCGTCGTTACCGCCCAAAACATCTGACTTGGCGGAAGCCACTTCGGAACAAGACTGGCGGTAGCGTGAAGATAAACCCCCTGTTCGAGCGTGAAGGAAACGACACACATGCCCACAAGAATGCGGCCGATGCGATTAAGCGTTTCCCCTGACCATGCCGATGACAAGCGCGCATAAACGATCGCCGCTCCGCTCACGAGAGAGAACTGCTCGAAGAAGTTGCCCCAGCTATTGTAGATCTGCGGTTTGGCGACGATTTGTGGCACGCACAGTAAGGCAAAGATAAGATAAACCACACTAAGGACGAGTGCGCCCGCTTTCGCGGTCCGACGGAACTGAATCGCAGCGCCGCCGAAGATCAGGGCAGCGCCGGCGGCGTGGACAAGGTAACGCGGCTGATGCCAGCCGTTGTAGTCGTGCCAAGCCAGCGTGATGAGGCCAAACGCCAAAGCCGCTACTCCAAACACATGACGGCCGAGGTTCGAACCAGGCGTATTGGAACTAGGCATTGCTGCCGTCATTTGTTTTCAATCCCGTTCACGCAGGTGTGTCTCCATGCGGGAGAGCCGATCGTCGGTAACGTTTATTTGAGCAACCGGGGGATCGCAAAGGATGCACCGAGCTTACCGGAAACTGAGCTGCCCTCCTACCAGCAAAAGTTCTTGACTTTCGCTTTTTGTTCGCCTATAGTGCGGGACGGTAGAGGAAACGGGAAACGGTCGGCGGCTCCATTGTCCTCTGGACTCTCCCGAGCCGCCGGCCGTTGAAAATTCCGAGCCGTAAGCGGGGTGAGGGGTTGACTCGAAAGAGCGATCCCTCGATCCCGGAGGGTGGCCAAACAGGCGGCCCTCTCCCGGAGAAGCATCCGGGATGCAAAAGACACAGCTCGGAGGACAGTATAGGTGGCCCGCTTCCCTGCGTTGACCCCGATCCGATCGGGGCCACAGCTAATAGGAGCCGCTATGGACGTTGTTACGTGTGACCGCGAAGCGGTCAACGTTATGTGTGACCCTGACCTGGTCGGGGCCGGCTGTGTCGAAAGCGTATTCACTGCCGTAGCGATGCCCATCCATCCTTTTCACGACGATGCAAGCGCGAAAAAAAACCTCAGGCCTAAAGGCCTGAGCTACAGCCGCGGCAGCAAAATCCCAAACATTGTGCATGTGGATGTGGACGCGTTTTTTGCGTCGGTGGAGCAGGTGCTGAACCCCAGGCTGCGCGGGAAGCCGGTGCTGGTGGGGCGCGGAGTGGTGGCGTCGGCGAGCTACGAAGCGAAGATGCGCGGCGTGAAGACGGCGATGACGTTTCGCGAAGCGCTGCGGATTTGCCCGAAGGCGGTGGTCGTGCCCGGGCAGTACGAGCACTACGCGGATTTTGCGGAGCGCGTGCGGCAGATCCTGGAAACCTATACGCCGACGGTGGAGACGGCGGCGCTGGACGATTTTTACCTGGACTTTGCAGGGACGGAGCGGCTGTATCCGGATTATGAGGCGACGCTGCGGCGGCTGCAGGCGGAAGTGCTGGGGCGGACGGGACTGAGCGTGAGCGTGGGCGCAGGGCGGACGAAAGTGGTGGCGTCGATTGCGTCGCGGCTGGAGCGGCCGCGCGGGTTTCGCATGGTCGCGCCGGGCGAGGAAGAAGCGTTCCTGACGCCCTTGCCGGTGGAAAAGCTGCACGGGATCGGGCACGTGCACGGGGGAGCGCTCGGCGAACGCGGGATTACGACGATCGGGCAATTGCGGCAGGTGCCGCGGCAGGCGCTGGAAGCGGCGTTCGGCGAAGCCATCGGGGGGCAAATCTGGGAGCGCGCGCGGGGGCTGGACGGGCGCGAAGTGATGATGCCGGCGACGCCGAAGTCGGTCTCGCGCGAGACGACGATTGAAGGCGGAACAATCGACACGGAATTTCTTGGCGGGCTGATCGAATATTTGTGCGAGCGGATCGGTTCGACGCTGCGCGAATACAGAAAACAGGCGCGGACGATCGGGCTGCGGGTGCGCTATGTGGATTCGTTTTCGGAGCACCAGACGGTGCGGTTGACGCGGCCGACGAACGATGAGCGCGAACTGCTTGCGGCGGCGATGGAACTGTTCGGAAAATTGTTTACGCGGCGCGTGGCGGTGCGGCTGGTGGGCGTGAGCGTGACGAACCTCGAGCCGGACCGACGGCAAAATGAGCTGTTCGACCGGGACGCGAACCGGCGGTGGTATTTGAACCGCGAGATGGACCGCGTGCGCGGGCGGTACGGCTGGAACGCGGTGTTCTACGGCAAAGGGCTCGAGCTGCGGGAGCATTACGCGACGAAGCCGAACGGGCTGGTGTTGTCGACGCCGTGTTTGTCGCGGTGAAGAAGAAAAAGCCCCGGGTCTAAAGACCCGGGCTACAGGGTTATGCCGTTGCAGTAGTCGCTGAAACTTTTCCTTCCTGTTCCCTACCCTGATTTGAATACAAGGGGCCACGTTTTCGCACGGCGTGACTCGTGACTTGTGCTGCGTGATTCATGGAAAAACCATTCTCCCAGCGCAAGTTTCACGAGTCACCTGTCACGAGTCACCAGTCACGTGTTTATTCATCTCCATTGTCACAGCCACTATTCGTTCCTGAGGGGGGTGGCGTCGCCGGAGGAGATTATCGCGGCGGCTGTGGAGCAGAAGATGCCGGCCGTGGCGCTGACGGACACAAACGGGATGTACGCGGCGGTGGGGTTTTATAAAGCGGCACGCGCGGCGGGGGTGAAACCGATTGTGGGGGTGACGCTGGACGTTCAGTGGCCCTTCGGCTTCGCTCAGGATAAACGAGTGACGAGTGGCCCGCCACGGCGGGCAAGCGAGTGGCGAGAAAAGAAAAAACGAGAGGCGGAAAGTGTGCCGGTGGTGCTGCTGGCGGCGGACATGGAGGGGTACAGCAATTTGTGCCAGCTTGTGACGCTGCGGCATTTGGGCACGGCGGAACTCACGCAAGACAAAGGTACCGATGAGGAAGAGGGGCGGCCCGTAACGATGGAGGAGCTGGAGCGGCACAGCAGAGGCGTGATTGCGTTGGCGCCGATGCCAACACAATTGCAGGATGCGAGGCGGACGGGCACGGCATGCCGTGCCCCTACGAGGAAAGGTCAAACCGATGCGAAGTGGCGCGAACAGGAATTGCGTGGCACTAGTCACGAGTCACCAGTCACGAGTCACTTTTGGCAGATGAAAGAAATTTTTGGGGAACGGCTGTACATCGAAGTGCAGCGTTTGTCGCCGGGGGATGGGCGCGCGCTGCGCGAAGCGGAACGCATCGGGCGAGAGCTTGGCGTGCCGCTGGTGGCGACGAACAACGTGCATTTCCTGCGGCCGGAGGAGCACCTGCACCACCGCACGATGAATGCGATTCGCACGGGCGGACTGCTGACGACGGTCCAGGCTCCCGAAATCACCAGCGGTGAAGCGTGGTTCAAGTCAGCGGCCGAAATGCAGCGGTTGTTTCCCGATCATCCGGAGGTGCTGCGGGCGACGCTGGAAATTGCCGAGCGGTGCAACCTGCAGCTCGCACTGGGAAAATTAATTTTCCCGGAATTTCCGGTGCCGGAAGGCGAATCGCCGTTTTCGTATTTGTGGAAGCTGAGCTTCGATGGCGCGCGGAAACTTTACCGGCCGCTGCGGCCTCCGGTGCTGTCACGGCTGACGCATGAGCTGGAAGTCATCGAAAAGCTGAACCTCGCGCCCTATTTTCTGCTGGTGTGGGACATCGTGGAAGAGGCGCGGCGGCGCGGGATTCCGGCGGTGGCGCGCGGGTCGGCGGCGAGCTCGATGGTGACGTATTGCCTGGGGATTTCGCGGGTGTGCCCGCTGCGATGGGGCCTGTATTTCGAACGGTTTCTGAACGTGCAGCGCGGCGATTGCCCGGACATTGATATCGATATCTGCGGCGCGCGGCGCGACGAGCTGCTCGATTACGTCTACGAGCGCTGGGGCGAAGAGCACGTGGCGATGATCGGAAGCTTCATCACCATGCACGCGCGGCTGGCAGTGCGCGAGGTGGCAAAAGTGTTTGGCGTGCCGCCGGGCGAGGTGAACCGTTTTACGAAGCGGCTGCCGCACCGGCCCGTGCGCGAAATTTTGCAGGCGATTCGCAATTTGCCGGAGTGCCGGAACCTCCCGGTCAATGATGATCCCTGGAAGACGATTCTTCAAGTGGCCTTGCGTCTCGATGACGCGCCGCGGCACATGGGGATTCATCCGTGCGGGACGGTGATTTCCGCGCGGCCGTTGACACGGTTGACGCCACTCGAACGGGCAACGAAAGGGATTGTGGTTACGCAGTACGATATGAATGCGATCGAAGCACTCGGACTGATCAAGATGGATTTGCTGGGACAGCGCGGGTTCACAACGATGGCGCTGGCGCTCGATAACATCGAGAAAAAAACAAAGGAGGTAGAGGAGAAGAGCAGCATCGCACCGGATGGCGCAACGCCGTGTCCGAAGCCGCGGGAGATTGATTTTGACGCCATACCGGAAAACGACCCGGCGACGTGCGACGTCATCGCGGCGGGGCGAACGATGGGCGTGTTTCAGATCGAGTCGCCGGCGATGCGCGGGATACTGCGAACGATGCAAGCGCGAACACTGGACAAAATTGCGCAAGCACTGGCGTTGATCCGGCCAGGAGCGGCGGAGTACGGATCGAAAGAGCTGTTTCTGAAACGGCTGCGCGGACCCTTCACAGCCGAAGGCAAGCAGGAAGAAATCAGATACGCGCACCCCGCACTCGAAGACATTCTTGGCGACACGCTTGGCGTATGCATCTTCCAGGAACAGGTGATGCAGATTTCACAGGCCCTCGGAAGCATGTCGCTGGCGGAGGCGGACCTGGTGCGGCGCTCGTCGGCAAAATTTTCCGGGCAACGGGAACGCGAGCGGCTGCGCGGGAAATTCTTGAAGGCGGCGGAGCAAATCGGGCTCGATGGAGCGGAGCGCGAAGAGACGTGGATGATGGTGGAAAAATTCGCGGGCTTCGGATTCTGCAAGGCGCACGCGGCGACGTATGCGGACATTTCCTACCGCATGACCTATTTGAAAACGCACCACACGGCGGAGTTTTTGGCGGCGATGTGCAGCGCGGGCGCAGGTTTCTATCACGTTTCGGCGTATGTGGAAGAAGCGAAGCGCTGGGGAATCGAGGTGCGGCTGCCGTCGGTGAACCATTCGCGCATGGAGTACACGGCGGAAACGCGCGCGGACGGGCGGCGCGCCTTGCGCGTGGGATTGATGCAAGTGAAGGGGCTGCGGCTAGAGACGATAATGGCGATCCTGCGAACGCGGGAAAAAAGCGGCGCGTTTCGGTCGCTGGAGGATTTTCTTTGGCGCGTGCCGGTCGAACGGGACGAGATTGAGGCGCTGATTAAATGCGGGGCATTTGATCACCTGGGTGATGAAGTGCGCGCGACGACGCGGCCGGCGATGCTGTGGCGGTGGAATTTGCTGCAGAGGGAAAAACAAAAAGGGGGCCCTCGACTCCGAGCCGGCTTCGCCTGCTCTCCGCCCCCTTCGGCTCCGCTCAGGGCAAGCGGGATGACAGAGTCTTTATTTGGCGGCACACCCGATGAGGAAGCGAGCGAAGCGCTGGAGGGAATGCCCACGGCGGAATACACGCAGGAGCAAAAGCTGCGTTACGAGCGCGAGATTCTGGAAGTGTGCGTGAGCGGGCATCCGCTGGATTTTCTGCCGCGGAACGCCGAGGTGTGGAGCGACGAACTGGAGAAATTGCGCGGAAAGCGCGTGGCGTTGTGCGGCTGGGTGGTGACGTACCGGCATGTGGGAGCGAAGAATTACCGCAACATGATGTTCGTGACGCTGGAAGACCAGCGCGGCGTGTATGAAGCGGTGCTCTTCCCTGAAGCTTATGAGAAATACGGCGGGCTGGTATTCGAAACACGGGCACTGCGGGTGACGGGGAGGGTGGAGCAGGAGGGACAGGTAAATTGCGATGGATTGGCGGCGCTGAGGAAATAGAAAGAATCCACACAGAGCGCAAGGAAGGCGCAGGAAACGGGTTGCGGTGTGATCCGAGCAAAGACACAAAACGAGATGCCGGTCGCAGAGCCGGAAGCGGGGCGGCCGGCGGGAACCGGCGAGCAATGGCTGGGACGCAACCGCAGCGCGAAACGCAGGCTGTGGGAGCAGTTGAACCCAAGGAGCCGCAAACAGATCCGGCTGATCGCCGAAGCGCTGGCGCAGCAACAAGCGCACGCGCGCTTGCCGGAGGCGTTGCGCGCAAGGCTGAGCGCCGCGATCGGGGAATTGGAGCGTGTGGCGGGACGAATCAGCGCGCTGCTGGCGGAAATAGCCCGGAGGAAACCGCCGAACGAGTAAAGAAGCGGAAGACGGAGCGAGTTGGCCCGCGCGGGGCGGCTGGAGGTAACAGGGCGGACACGCGCGCGCCCAGGATTGTTGCAGGGCACGCAGGGTGACTCCATACTCAAATTGTGGGTAGATCTATGAAGCGAGTCCTCCTGAAAATTGCAATCCTGGCGAGCGCGATGAGCTTGGCCGCTGTTTCCACGCGGGCGGATGAGATTCGCCTGAAAGACGGCAAGAAGCTCTACGGCGTCATCGTAGCGTACGATGACAATATGTTCAAAGTCAAAACAGACTTTGGCTATGTTCTCGTGGAGAAGGACAAGATTGCGTCCATCATTCCGTCGACGCCGGCAACTGCAAAGGCCGAGCCCAAGGCAAAGAAGGAAGCCGCGGCAGATTCGCAACCGAAGCCGGAACCAACGGCCACGTCATCCGGGGAACCGGCAGCGACGAATGCGAGCGCCAAATCGGCCGTTCCTGGCGCAGCGGAAAAACGCGAAAAGGCAGGGCCGAAAATAACGAACACGGCGGTCAAACCTGAATTGCCAGTCAGCGTGCCGGAGAATGCCGTGGCGCCGGCGATAAAAGGGCCGGCAACCGGCGTGCCAACCAGCGCTTTGGCGGTGGCTGCAGCGCAACCTGCTCCGCCGGAAGCTCCGGCGATCCGGGAAGAAATTCAGGGAAATCTGTACACCAATTACACGCATGGTTTCCGGATGTACAAGGCGCCCAGCTGGAATCTGCTGGATGACGCGCGTAAGGCGCTGCCGAACGCGATTGTCGCGATGGGCACGTCGAACGAATCGACGTTGATGGTGGTCGGGCAAGAGAAAACAAAAGAGCCCCTGGATGCGGCTGCGGTCACTGTCGAAAGGCGTTTGCGCGAGATCTACGAGAATTACAAACAGGTTTCGCAGCGCAAGACGGCGATCGGTGGATTGCCGGCGGTGGAATTCCGCTACCGCGGACTGGCGGACGAACATCCGTGGTCGGGAACCCTCGTGGTGCTCGCGCGCGGAAACGATATATTCACCGCACTGGGCATGACCTACGCGGACACCGATTTGATTCAAATCCAGGAGAATGTGATCGCGCGGGCGATTACCAGCCTGGATTTCAACGTGCACTGATCTGAATTCGTCATCACCACGATAGAACAGGCAGGCTCCGCCGCAGATGTCCGACGTTCGCGACGTCACTCCCCTTAAAGTTAAAGCGTGAATACCTTCTACGCCGAAGCGGATTCCGAGGAATCGTGGAATTTCCGGTTTTCCCGGATGAGGCCGATAAGCGCCTGAGCGGCACGGGGCAGGCTGCGATCGCGACGGTAGACCAGCCCAAGCTCTCGCCAAAGGTCGACGCCCTCGACGCTCAAGAGCTTCACTTCGCCTGCTTTTACCTGGTCGCGCGCAAAACTTTCGCTGATGAAGGAAACGCCTGCGTCGGCTCCCACAAAACGCTTGATCATGCCGATGCTCGGCAGCTCCATGGTCACGTGCATCCGCGACCGGTAAGGGCGGAACAGTTTATCAAGAACCTGCCGCGTGAAACCTGTTCGCGGAAAAATGAGCGGCTGCCCCGCGACCTCGGCGAGCGTGACGCGCGAACGACTGGCTAGCGGATTGCGAGTACTGACCATGAAGCGAAGGCGGTCCTTGTAAATGTGATGGACTTTCAAATTCGGGGACTTCACCGGCAGAGTTACGATCCCTACATCGACGGAGCCGTCCTCGACGCGCTGCAGAATCTTGTGGCTGAAATTGCGGTAGATGCTGATGTGCACGAGCGGATAACGCCGCTGGAACTCCGCGAACATGTCGGGGAGGAGATAGAGGCAAGTGGCCTCGTTCGCGCCGAAAACGACGGGGCCTTGAACCACATTTCCGCGGTCGGCAACCAGCTGAATAGATTCATCGCGGAGACGAAGGAGTTTCTCCGCATATTCGAAAAGCACCTCACCCGCGGGCGTGAGCTCGACGGACTTCGCGGAGCGGTCAAGCAGCTTGGCGCGATAGGTTTGCTCGAGCTGGCGAATCTGCGCGCTCACGGCAGACTGCGAGCGAAACACTTTCTGGCCAGCCCGCGAGAAGCTCTTCAATTTTGCAACGTAAACGAAAGTAGCGAGTTGGTCGAAGTCCATGGGCGAGACGCTCGCTGCGAATTATAACGGATTATCGCAGCTGAGAGCGGGCGGAATGCTGCACCTTTCAGGCATGCAGTGCGGCCTCACGAAACGGGACGCTATGAGCGGGAGGAAACATGTCTTCGCGCTGCGGAAGCCGGGAAAGCACGGGCGCCCAGGTCGCTTCAATAGTCCCTTGAAAATGCACTGGCTGCACACGAGCCATCGGCAGCGCACCGTGACGCGATAACAGGCGAGCCGCACGCGGACTGGCCGTGAATTGAGCATGTTCTTCCAGAACGCGGCGCAGCCATGCCTCTTCCCTGCTCTCCAGGTCGGCGAGTGTGACGAACTCGCGGTGGAGAACCTCGTCACATTCGGCGCGCAGAGCGTAGGCGAGGCCTCCCGTCATGCCGGAGCCAAAATTGAGACCCAGCGGGCCGAGGACCAGAACAATACCGCCCGTCATGTACTCGCAGCCGTGCTGGCCGACTCCCTCGACAACGGCGAGGGCGCCGCTGTTGCGAATTGCGAAGCGTTCACCGGCCCGGCCTGCGATAAAGAGCTGGCCGGATGTCGCGCCGTACAGCACGGTGTTTCCCGCGAGAATATCACCGCGCCGCGAAGCAGCGGATCCTGTGGCAATTGCGATCGTTCCGCCGGAAAGACCTTTTCCGACGTAGTCGTTGGCTTCACCGTGGAGCCTGAGCGTGATGCCGTCCGCGAGGAACGCCCCGAAGCTCTGGCCCGCGGATCCGTGATATTCCTGCGTCATTTCCGGCGTCGTCGAATCATCCAGCGCCCGGCGACGCATCACCTCGCCGCTCAAATTAGCGCCGACGCTGCGGTCGGAATTTTGTATGTGCCGTGAATCACCTGCGTTTCCCGATGCGAGGTTGAATCGCGATACATCAACGACTGCAGCGTGCAAGCTCGGAGTTTGGCGCGGCGCAATGCGAGGAGAATCGGAAATGGGCACCACCATGAGCGCATCCAATCCGGAGCGCGCGGAAAGACGGTCATACCAGCCTCTCAATTCGCTGAGCGAGGCGACGCCGAGCTCTGCCATCCGCTCACGAACTTCACCGGCGAGCGAGCGGAAGTAAGCGACGACCATTTCCGGCTTGCCTGTGAATCGCGCGCGTAGCGCCTCATCCTGCGTGGCGATACCCACGGGGCAAGTATTGAGATGACACTGTCGCGCCATGACGCAGCCGAGTGCGAGCAGCGCGGCGGTGCCGAAACCAAATTCGTCGGCGCCGAGAATGGCGCCGACCAGAATGTCGCGCGCGAATTTCAGGCCTCCGTCCACGCGGAGAGAGAGGCGCGAACGGAGGCCAGCGCGAACCAGAGTGTCGTGCGTTTCGCGCAATCCGATTTCCCACGGCAAACCCGTGTTCTTGATGGAGGTGAGCGGTGACGAACCTGTTCCGCCGTTGTGGCCGCTGATGGTGATCACGTCCGCGCCAGCTTTGGCGACTCCCGCGGCGATGATGCCGACGCCCGCACCCGAGACGAGCTTCACGCCGATACGCGCGCGCGGATTCACGGCGCGAAGATCGTGGATCAGCTGCGCCAAATCCTCGATGCTGTAAATGTCGTGATGCGGCGGCGGAGAAATCAGCGGCGTTCCCGGCACGGCGTGGCGTATGCGCGCAATGTAGCTCGTAACTTTGCGCGCGGGAAGCTGGCCACCTTCTCCGGGTTTGGAGCCCTGTGCGATTTTGATTTCCAGCTCTTCGGCGTGGACGAGATAGTCGGTGGTCACGCCGAAGCGGGCGGAAGCCACCTGTTTTATTTTGTTCGCGGCATGAGGCTCGGAACGATAGAGCGAAGGATCTTCTCCGCCTTCGCCTGTATTGCTGCGCGCACCGATGGAATTCATGGCGAGCGCGAGTGTGCGGTGGGCTTCGAGGCTAAGCGAACCGAGAGACATCGCCTGCGTGCTGAAGCGGCGCAGGATGGACTCGAGCGGCTCGACTTCTTCGATTCCGATGGGCGTACCAGGAACAGTTTCCAGGAGGTCGCGGAGGAACACGGGGCCTTGGTAATCCGACAGCTCCTCAAAAGCGGAATATTTTCGTTCTTCAGGAGCGCGTACGTGTGCATGCAAGCGACGCACAATCTC
>Ga0307477_10002985_pt1 | contig 12765 bp, 8 predicted proteins | sample atmos_gasesECM2C_FD_203316 | JGI IMG/M metagenome (GOLD analysis project Ga0307477, IMG submission 203316) | Hardwood forest soil microbial communities from Morgan-Monroe State Forest, Indiana, United States - atmos_gasesECM2C_515 | ecosystem: Environmental > Terrestrial > Soil > Temperate...
CCTCTCGCAGGAGCAGGCGCAGCAGTGGGGGCTGGCCCAGGCCGCCGTGCTCATCGACAACCTGTACGTGGGCAGTCCCGCTCAGCAGGCAGGGCTGCAGCCGGGCGACCTGCTGCTCGCGATCGATGGGGTCTCGCCGAGCAGCGCACAGGATGCGCTCGGGCGCATCGCCGGCCACAAGCCCGGTAGCAGCGTCGTGCTGCGCGGGCTGCGCGGCCGGCGCGTGTTCGAAGTGCGGGCGCAGGTGGGCGAGCGCCCGCGCAGCGGCTAGAACGTGCTCATGCCCACACTCGTCACGCGCCGCTTCGCATCGCGCACCGCGCTCGATGCGGCCCTCGCGCAGCGCCTCGGGCAGGCGCTCTCGGCAAACGGCGCCTCGGCCATCATGCTCTCCGGCGGCAGCACACCGCTCCCGGCTTATCGGGCGCTCGCGCGCAATCCGCCGCCTCGCGATGAGGGCTTGCACCTGCTGTTCTCCGACGATCGCTATGTACCGTCCGGGGCGGACGCCAGTAACTATCACCAGGCGCGAGCGCTCCTGGATGCGCTCGCGCTGCCCGCGAGCTCGGTGGCGCGCGTGCGCACCGAGCTGCCGCTCGCCGAAGCGGCGGCGGACTATGAACGGCAGCTCACGGCGCTGTTGAATTCCGGCGTGCGCATCGGATTGGGGCTCCTCGGGCTCGGTGCCGACGGTCACACGGCGTCACTGTTTGGTGCGGCGGACCTGGAACGCGCGCGCGGCCACCTGGCAATACACGTGCAGCGCCCGGACGGAATGTCGGCGGTGAGCGTGACGCCGGAGCTCCTCGCGCACGTGGAAGACCCGCTGTTCGTGGTCGCCGGCGGCGACAAGCACGATGCCATCCAGGCCTTCGCGGCGCAGGATGTGAAATCGACCGCCTGGCGCGCGGTGCAGGGATGCCCTGCGGTGCAGCTGTGGGTGCATGAAGACGCGTCTATACTGGGTCTCCCATCGATGCGCTGACGGACCGGACATGTTCCTTCAAGTAGAGGACTTCTTCGCTCCCGCGGAGGTGCAGGCCATTGCCGAGATCGCCCGTCAGGCAAAGTTCATTGACGGCAAACTCTCCAATCCCCACAACGTCAACAAGGACAATGTGATCGGCGACACCAATGACGCGATGGCGCGTAAAGCCGCGCAGATCGCTCTTACTGCACTCCAGCGCAGCGAAGAGGTGAAGAATTTCGCCCTTCCCCAGCGGGTGGCTGTGCCCACCCTCGCCCGCTACGAAGTCGGCATGAAGTACGGCGCGCACATTGACTCGGCCTTCCTGCCCGTCGGTCCGCAACCGCTGCGCTCGGATGTTTCCTGCACGATGTTCATCTCGAATCCCGCGGACTATCAGGGGGGTGAGCTGTTGATTCACCTGGGCACGGAAGTAACGCGGATCAAGGGCAACGCGGGTTCCGCCGTGTTCTACCCGTCCACCCGCGTGCACCAGGTGACACCCGTCAGCTCCGGCGCGCGCCTGGTCATGATCACCTTCATCGAGAGCCAGATACCCGACGAGATGCAACGTGACCTTCTGTACGCACTCGGCGAGGTGCGGGCGCTCGAAGGCCTGAAGATGGAGTGGGGCAACCGCACCCAGCTCGAGTACGTGATTGCGAACCTTCTGCGCATGTGGTCGAGATAGCGACCTGTTCCAGGCCAGATGGGCGCTCTTCCCGCCTCGATCGTGCGCGAAGTCGCCCTGAACCGCACGCAGGCGAACCCGAGGGTCCGCACCATCTCCGGGTTGGCCGGGTGGGCCCGGTAATCGTTGCGAATCCGCAACAGATGGCCCACCCCCGCTCCTGTAGCGGCTGAAAACCTGCATTAACGCGCTTGCTGCCCGGAGTCAGGTTGGCAACACCGGGACAGCGTGCTCTAATGCGGCCCCAAGGCCAACGGCAGCCCGTGGGACGGATCCGGATAAGGGAATTGCGGGGGCGTTGCCGTGACCACTTCTCATTAAACAATTCTCGAATTCAGAGGAATCCACACATGGCGAAAAGTCGCAGCTTGCAACAGGCGGTGCGCTTCGCGTTGGCGACGGCCGCAGCCGGGGTCTCGGTGCTCCATGCCCAGGAAGCACCGGCCCCAAAGGCAGCGCCCATTGAAGAGGTGGTCGTCACGGGATCGCGCCTGCAGACGCCGAATGAGACCTCGATCAGCCCGATCACTACCGTGTCGGCGGTCGATCTGCAGCAGACCGGTCTGACGCGCGTCGAGGACGTCCTCAACAACCTGCCCATGGTGTTCGCGGGCATGAACGCGACCACCGCCAACGGCGCGGACGGCACGGCGACGGTCGACCTGCGCGGCCTGGGCAATCAGCGCACCCTGGTGCTGGTTGACGGCCTGCGCCTGGGTCCGGGCTCCGCGTCCCTGGGACGCAACTATTCGGACATCAATCAGATCCCCGCACCCCTCATCTCCCGGGTGGATGTGCTCACCGGCGGCGCGTCGGCGGTGTACGGTGCGGACGCGGTCGCGGGTGTGGTGAACTTCGTCCTCAACACACATTTTGAGGGCGTGAAGATCGACGCAGGCTACAACTTCTACAAGCACCATAACGGCGATCAGGACGGTGTGGCGCAGTTTGTGAGCGGGCACGGTTTCCCGCTGCCACAGAGCGATGTCGACACCGGCTTCGGCAAGTACGCCTCGGTCCTCGTCGGGTCGAATTTCGCCGACAACAAGGGCAACGCGACCGCCTACGTGACCTATAACAACCAGGGTGCGTCGCTGCAGAGCAGCTTCGACTACAGTTCCTGCTCGCTCGGCGTGACGACCCTTGCCTCAGGGTTAAAGGGACTGACCTGCGCTGGCTCATCCACGTCGGCCAAGAACGGCGCCGGTGGCGACATCCGCGTGCCCAACGCGGCCGGGAAGCTCGTGCAATATACGGTCGACGGCACGAACAATACCTTCCGGCGGTTCACCACGGCGGACCAGTACAACTTCGGTCCGCTCAACTACTACCTGAACCCGAGCGAGCGCTGGACCGCCGGCGTCTTCCTGAACTACGACCTGAATCCGCACGTGAACGTGTACAGCTCGGCCATGTTCATGCGGAACACGACCAACGCGCAGATCGCCCCGAGCGGTGCCTTCTCAATCACTGCGGCATTCATTCCGTGCGCCGATCCGTTGCTCAACGCGTCGGAGCTCGCGGTTATCTGCCCTGGCGGCGTAGGGAATTCCTCCGAAACCTTCGGCGGGACGACCTACTCGGGTAGCAACGTCGGGATCGGCCGTCGTAACGTCGAGGGCGGGAACCGCACCTTCGAAGCCCGCAACGACTCAAACCGCGAGGTGATCGGCCTCAAGGGCGACTTTGCGGAAAACGTCTGGACCTACAACGTCTACGCCCAGCACAGCGACGTGGACAACGCCAACTTCAACGCCAACTACACCGGCACCCCGCAGACGCAGGAGGCGCTGAACGTGCTGCCCGTCGGGGCGGGCGGAGCGCCAGTCTGCGGCGGACCGACGGGCGGTTTTCCGCTCGTCACCGCGGGCTCGGGTTTCTCCGTGGACAAGAACTGCGTACCCTGGAACATCTGGAAAGCGGGCGGGGTCACGCCCGGGGCGCTCGCCTTCATATCGCTGCCGCTGTCCGAGCAGGGCACCGTGACGGAGTTCGTCGTGGACGGCTCCGTTACGGGCGACCTCGGCAAGTACGGTGTCAAGCTGCCGACGGCGGACTCGGGCCTGCAGGTCAACGTCGGCGCCGAGTGGCGCGAGGACACCTCGAACTTCCTCCCCGACTTCGCCGAGCAGCAGGGCAACGGCGGCGGCGTGGGTGGAAAGACCGTGCCGATCTCCGGCGCGTTCACGGTGAAGGAACTCTTTACCGAGCTGCGCCTGCCGCTCGCCAGCCACCTGCCGGGTGCGGATGACCTGTCGCTGGAAGGCGGCTATCGCTATTCGAAGTACAGCGAGGGCTTCACCACCAACACCTACAAGATCGGTCTCGAGTGGGCGCCGATACGCGACGTGCGTCTCCGCGGCAGCTTCCAGCGCGCGGTGCGTGCGCCGAACATCGGCGAGCTGTTCTCCCCGCAGGCCGTGGGACTCGACGGCTCGATCGATCCGTGTTCCGGGACCATCACCCCCGGGGTTAGTCCAACTCTGGCGCAGTGCGTGGCGACGGGTGTGACGCCCGCCCAGTACGCCACCAGCGCCATTCCGAAGAATCCGTCTCCGCAGTACAACGGCCTCCTCGGCGGCAACCCGAACCTGCAGCCGGAGACGGCCGATACTTATACGGTCGGTCTCGTGCTGCAGCCGCGCGTGGTGCCAAACCTGACGCTGTCGGTGGACTACTTCAACATCAAGATCAAGAACGTCATCGCGTTCCTGGGCGGCAACACCATCATCCTCGACTGCATCCAGACCTTGGAGCCGCAGTTCTGCAATGCGATCCACCGCGATCAGTTCGGCAGTATATGGCTGACTCCGCAGGGCTTCATCACGGACACCACCGTCAACGAGGGCCAGCTCTCAACCAAGGGCATCGACCTCAAGGCGAGCTACCGCGTGTCGATGGCCCGGCTCGGCTCGCTGTTGTTCTCCTTCGAGGGCACCCACGCCCAGAACCTGGAGACCACTCCGGTGCCGGGCTTCGGGTCGTACGACTGCGTCGGGTTCTACGGCGCGACCTGCGGTGCGGCAAATCCGAAGTGGCGCCACGTGTTCAACGCGACCTGGTCGACGCCCTGGGATGGTCTGGACCTGAACGTGCGCTGGCGCTACATCGGCGCGGACGACTCCGAGCAGACCAGCAGCAACCCCTTCCTCACGGGAACGAGTTTTGCGGCGGGGCACTCGCACATCCCGGCGTTCAACTACATCGACCTGACCGGCACCTTCAACATCTACAAGAACGTCCGGTTGGAGCTGGGTGTGAACAACATCGCCGACAAGGCTCCGCCGATCGTGGCGGGACCGGACTGCTCCACGAGCAGCCCGGCCGGCGCGAACTGCAACGGCAACACCTTCCCGGGTGTCTACGACTCGCTGGGCCGGTACCTGTTCGCCGCCATCACGGCAAGCTTCTGAGGCAAGGTTCAGGGAACTCAAAACGGCGGGTTTCGGCCCGCCGTTTTTTTGGGCGACCTCAGCGCAGCCGATATACGCGATGGCTGCGCTTGCTCGGTGTCTGCATCAGGAACGAGCCGAATGTGGCGCGGGTGATGGTCACGGTGTCACCCACCGCGAGCAGCCGGTCGGCGTCATCGAGCTCCCACAGCTGCCCGCCCTCGAGCGTGACGGTCATCTGACCGCCCGCGCTCGTGCCCAGCGCCACGACCCGGGCCGCCATGGACTTCGCCACCGGCGGGGGCCGCGGGTGCTCGGCGGGGTAGAGTCCGAACGACTGCGCGGGAGGGGCCGCCACCGTGGCCGAAGGCGCCGAGGTCGCCGCAACGGGAGCGGCGGGCGCGGGCGGCACCGCAGCGGCCCGTGCGGGTGCCGCCGCGGCGGGAGTCGCGCGCGCCTCACGTCCCGCGAGCCGGTCGTAACAGGCCAACCGCGCGGGGTCCACCGCGATGACCGCACACGTGTGAAGATCGGCAGGCGGCTCGGCGGCCGCGGCAGCCGTCAGCAGCGCTGCGATCGTGCCCGGAATCAGCCACAGCGCCCTCATGCGCGCCCCTGCGCGCTGGCACCGTAATACGTGCCTACGACCTCGGTGGCGGCGCGGATCAGGTCACATTCGGCCGGGGTAAGAAACGGATTCCAGATGTCGAAGATCAGTATCGCCCGTGGGGTGTCGGATTCGTTCCAGGCTTCGTGCTCGATCGTGTCGTCGAACACCCAGGCCTTTCCGGGAATCCACTCGCGCGTCTCGCTGCCGACCCGAAAGCCGCAGCCCGGTGGCACGATGAGCGGCAGGTGCACGATCACTCGCGTGTTGGTCACGCCGGTGTGCGGCGGGATGCGTGTGTGTGCATCAAGAAGCGAGAAGTACGCGGTGGGAGCACGCGCCGTCACATCGCACCGCGGTACTCCCTTGAGCACCTCGACCGTGTGCGGGCAGCGCGCCAGGTGTGCCGGCTGAGGCACCGACTGATTCCACAGGAAGTACGCGCTCCAGCGGCGCGATTTGTTGAGCTCCCTCCACTGATTGAGCGGCACACCTTCCGGGTAGGCGATGTACGGTTCGAGCCCCTCGCGGTCGGAGACGAGCGCCGTCATGAGCTCCGCACGGATGTCCTCGCTCGCCGCTTCGACCGCGTCCAGCCACGGGAAATCAGCTCGCTCGAAGAACTCGACCGCGGGGATTTCCGGGAAGTACATGAAGGTCGGCTGAGGGGTGAAGCGGCTGCGCCGGCTGGTGAGCAGTTCGAGACAGCGGTCGACGCGCCGAAAACGGCCGCCCCCGTGCTGCGCGCGTATCGCCGCCAGCCGCTCCTCGAGCGCGCCGGCGAGCGCGGTGTCGTCCCGGGCGATCACCGTGCGTGCGTGCTCGATCATCGCCGCAACCGTCTCGGGCAGAGTCGCTCCGCGGGGCACGGTGGCGAGCGCGTTGCGATAGGTCCGGGCGGCGTTGCGCGGATCGCCGGTCTGCTCCTGGAGCACGCCCTTTTGCAGCAGGGCTTCCAGGCTACGGGGCTCGAGCGCGAGTGCGCGCTCGATGGCGTCGAGCTCCTCGTTCGTTCGGTTGAGCGCGTGCAGGCTCGAGGCGAGGTTTGACCACAGGATCGGATGACCCGGATCGGCCTGCGTCGCCCGCTGGAAGAGCTCACGGGCCCGGGTGGCATCTCCCCGCTGCATCATTCGCAGGCCGAGCTCGTTCAGCACCGCGGGATGCGCGGGCGCGAGCTGCGCCACGCGGGCGAGCAGTTGATCGGCCTCGCCGGTGCGACCCGCGGCGCCGGCGGCCTTGGAGGCCTGGATCATGCCGAGTACCGTGGCATTGTCCGGGGCCGGAGTGCCGGCCGTAGCGTAGACGTCGCTCAAGAAAGTCCCCTGTGGTATCTATTGTGCGAGGATTCTAGCGCGGCGGGGTACGGCCTGGAGAGCACATTGACCGTGGCAGGTGAGATCGATTTCACGGTGATTCGCGTCGCTTCGCTGTTGGAGAGCGACCCGGCTGCCGCTGCACGGGAGGCTGCGCGGATTCTTCGTGCGCAACCCGGACACGCTGCGGCGGCGCTGCTGCTGGGTACCGCGCATCGCGCCTCTGGCGACACGGAAGCTGCCGTGGCCGAGTTCACGGCGCTCGCCGAGGCACAACCCGAATCCCCGGTAATCCGGCTCGAGCTCGGGCGCGCGCTGCGCGCCCGGGGGCTCGCCGCCGGGGCGCGTCGCGCTCTCGAGCGGGCGGTCGAGCTGACCCCTGATCTCGGGGAAGCCTGGCGCGAGCTGTCGCTGCTGTACGCCGACTGCGGCGAGAGTGCTGCGTGTGATGCGGCTTACGCGCGCTTCAGCAGCCTCGCGGCCGAGGACGCCGGCCTCAGAGAGGCGACGACGGCCCTCGCGACGTCGAGATTCGGCACGGCGGAAACGTTGCTGAAACGCGTGCTCGAACGCTCGCCCGAGAACGTCGACGCACTGCGCATGCTTGCCGAAGCGGTGGCGGCGCGCGAAGACTATCCCGAGGCGGAACGGCTGCTCGGGCAATGTCTGCGGCTCGCGCCCGGCTACAGCCGCGCGCGCCTCGATCTCGTCGAGCTCCTCGACCGGCAGTTCCGGGGCGAGCCGATGCTGCCGCTGCTCGAGCGGCTGCTCACCTCCGACCCCGGCAATCCATGGTACCGCACGCTCCAGTCCGCGGCCTACAACCTGGTGGGTGAGAGCGACCGCGCCCTGGGGATCCTGCGTGCCCTGGTGCGCGAGTTCCCGGGTGACGCGCACGTGTGGCTGCAGTACGGTCACACGCTGCGCGTGGCCGGCGACCAGGGCTCGGCCGTCGAGGCCTATCGCAAGTGCATTGAGCTCAAGCCCGGGTTCGGCGAGGCGTGGTTCGCCCTGGGGAACCTCAAAACCCTGCGGTTCACGCCCGAGGACGTTGCGGCGATGCAGACGCAACTGGCGCGGGAGGAACTCCCACACGAGGATCGTGTGTACTTCGAATTCGCGCTCGGCAAGGCGCTGGAGGATGCCCGCGATTTCGCCACCTCGTTCGCGCACTACGCGCGCGGCAATGAGCTGCGGCGGGTCGTGGTTTCGCACGATCGCGACCGCCTGACGCGCTTCGCGCAGGACACCCGGGCGCTCTACACCGCCCCGTTCTTCGCCGCGCGGGCCGGCTGGGGGTGCCCGTCGCGGGAGCCGATCTTCATCGTCGGATTACCACGCGCCGGATCGACGCTCATAGAGCAGATCCTCGCCAGTCATTCGCTCGTCGAGGGTACGCGTGAGCTGACGAACGTGCTGGCGTTCGCCGCCGAGCTCGGTGCCCGGGGAAACGACGACCCGGGCAAGCCCCCTGCCTACCCGCATTCGGTCGCACAGCTGACACGCGCGCAGCTCGCCGGGCTCGGGGAGCGATATCTCGCGGAAACGCGGCCCCAGCGCCGCCTCGACCGGCCGCACTTCATCGACAAGCTCGGAAGCAATTTCCTGCATCTGGGACTCATCCACCTGATGCTGCCGAACGCGCGCGTCATCGATGCGCGGCGCTCGGCGCTCGCCTGCTGTTTCGCGAACTTCAAGCAGCACTTCCCGATCGGCTTCTCGGTCACCAACAGCCTCGAGGACCTCGGCCACTGCTACCGTGAGTACGTGACTCTCATGGCGCACTTCGACGCGGTCCTCCCCGGACGCATCCACCGTGTCCGCTACGAGGATCTCGTCTCCGATCTCGAGGGCGAGATGCGGCGGCTGCTCGACTACTGCGGCCTGCCGTTCGAGGAGCAATGTCTGCGGTTCCACGAGACGCGCCGCTTCGTGCAGACCGTGAGCTCGGAGCAGGTCCGTCAGCCGCTTTACACCGAAGCTGTTGACCAGTGGCGCCACTTCGAGCCCTGGCTGGGCCCGCTCAAGGACGCCCTGGGCGATTTGGCGGTGTCGGCGCCTGCACGCCCGGTGGCCGATCAGTAGGGTGGGTCACCGGGCAGCGGCGCCGCGCTCGCTGCCGACGGCGCGACTCAGCAGCGGATGCAGCGGCGCGAGGTACTTCTCGTAGTTGCGCCAGCGTCCGACTGATCCGGTAGTGATCTTCTGGCGGACCTGCCAGCGACTCGCGGTGATTACCACGCGCTCGGTGCGGTGAAAGTCCAGGCACTTCGGATCCCACGACAGCCCGATGAAGTCGAGCATCCGCCGCGTCCAATACTCCTGATTCCCGGTCAACGCCTCATAGGGCACCTCCAGCAGCGTGCCCGGGGGCAGCACGGCGCGCCAATGATCGGTGATGCGGAGGTATTGGCCGTAATAATGCGCCAGGCTGCCCAGATCACTAGTGAAAGGGCGCATGGCGGTGAAGTTCTGGAAGTAAATCGACACACAGGTGTCGAGCGGGTGGCGTTGCATGTGGATGATCCGAGCCCGCGGAAAGGCGGTGTGGATCAGGCCCGCGTACAGGAAATTGGCGGGCATTTTGTCGACCACGCGCAGCGCCGCCCCGGACCGGGCGCTCAGTCGCTCGAGGTACTCGCGCGCCATGCGCGACAGGGTCGCAGCCTCGCCGTCAGCTCCCGGACCCATGAAGGCTGGCAGTGCCTGTCCCCAAAACTCGATCTCCCCGGCACCGAACACCTGCGGGTGCGAAGCCAGAATCTGTTCGGTGAGCGAAGTTCCCGAGCGTGGCATGCCGATCACGAACACCGGGAGCTCGGAGTCGGACGCGCCGGCGTGAGGCTGCAGCACGAACGTGCGAGTGAAGGCGGCGATGGCGGCATCGACCTGCTGCACGAGTTTCGGCGCTTCGTAGGCCGCGGCGCAGCGCTTGCCGAGCTCGTTTGCCTGTCGATAGTGACTGAACGCTTCGTCGTACTGCCCCAGGTCGTTATGGTACTTACCGAGGGCGTAATGCAGATCGATAGTGTGTGCCAGCGGCAGACGCTTGGTCAGCAACCCCGTCGCGCCGCGCAGCCAGGCGGTGTCGGCGCTGGTCATCCGGCGCTGCGCGGCTATGCCGCAGAACGCCGGCGCAAAATCCGCGTTCCACTCCAGCGCGCGCTCGTAGAGCTCCCGCGCCTGTGCGAACTCGCCACGGTCGGCGAGCAGGTCGCCAAGGAGCGTGGCTGCGGCGGCCGATTCGGGCTCGAGCGCCAGCGCTGCACGAGCGCTTGCTTCCGCCTCGGCCGCGCAACCCTGCCGTCGCAGTGCGGCCGCCAGGCCGAGGTGAGCCAGGGGATACTCCGGCCGCAAGGCCAGCGCGCGCCGGAAGCTCGCCACCGCTTCGGCCAGCTGGCCCGCTTCGTAGAGCTCGTCGCCCATGTAACAGTGAGAGTCGGCACGCTGCGGATCGAGTGCCACAGCTTCGCGATAGGCCGCCAGGGCCTCACGCGGCTCCCCCATTTCGCGCACCACGTTGCCGAGATTGTGCAACGCCTCGACGAAGCGCCCGTCGAGCTTGAGCGCCTGGCGAAAGCTCGCCGCGCCTTCCGCGAATCGTCCGAGCGCGGCGAGCGCCAGTCCCAGGTTGTTGTGGGCCATGCCGAGTCCCGGCGCGAGTGCGATCGCGCGCTCCGCGGATGCCACCGCTTCATCCAGCCGCCCGAGCCCCCGCAGTGCATTGCCGAGATTGCAGTGGATCTCCGGGTCTTTGGGCTCGAGCTCGAGCGCCATCCGGTAGCACGCCGCGGCCTGCTCGCATTCCCCGAGCGCCTGCAGCGCATTCCCCAGATTGTTGCGCGCCTCGAGCCGGCGCGGCTCGATCTCCAGCGCCCGCTGGTACAGTGGCAGCGACTCGCGTTCCCGCCCCGATGCGCATAGAGCGTTGGCCGCGGCGATGAGCGCGGCGACGTCTCGCGGCTCGATCTCGAGCAGGCGGCGCAGGCTCGAGAGCGCCTCGTCCAGCCGCCCCTGGCCGAGCAACACCGAGCCGAGATTGCGGTGGACCTCGGCGTCGTCCGGCAGCAGCTCCGTTGCCCGTCGCAGCGCCGCCAGCGCGTCCTTCCCCTGACGTGCGAGCGAGACGCCGAGGATCTTCCACAGCGTCCCGGAGTCCGACTGGCTCTGGAGCAGCAGCCGTGCCTGCTGCTCGGCCTTTGCCGCCTGGCCCTGATTGATCATCGCGGCCAGTGCGCTGGGCGTGAGGGGCGGCGCCGAGGGTCGCGGCGCTGTAGTCGGCGCGGCGCCCGCAGCCGCCAGCGCTCCGCAGCAGTGCTTGTAGCGCTTGCCGCTGCCGCAGGGGCAGGGATCGTTGCGAGCCGGTTTCGTGTTCATCCGGATTGAGTGCGGCGGCCGCGCGCGTCGCCGGTATCGCGTGAGCGTCTCACGACCCCGGTCGCGCTGCACGTTCGAGAATCTCTTCGGCGAGTCGATGGCGGCCGGCAACCCTCTGCAACCAGTTCATTCCACGGCTGATCTCCGCGGCGTGCTCGGCGTCCGCGGACCGCAGCATCAGACGCCGCAGCTCGGCGTCGTAGGCATGCTCCGGCGCCTTTGAATATTGATGCATCAGGGCGCCACCGACGAGGGCTTCGATCTCGGCCGCGCCGGGGCTCTCCCCCAGCATCCGGAAGATCTCCCGCAGGCCGGCGCGCGGGTCGCCGAGGAAGGCGTCGAAGTCCACCCACAGGACCTGGCGCTCGAACCTGATCGCGGCCTGCTGCAGCGCGGTCATCTCGCAGAGCCAGCTCATGGCGATGCTCTCGCCCTCCGAGCGCGGATCCGACCGCCACTCGCCCTCCCCGAGTCGCCGCACGAGTCGCTGCAGGCGCGATGTCGCCAGCTGCCGGCTCTCTACGCGCGAATTAGGGCCTGCGAAGATGCCACGCAGATACGCAAGCGGATGCGCGAACATGAAGATCGCGGCTGGACGATGCTCTCCGGCGAGAATCAGTTCGGCCAGCTCGCTGACGAAGCTCGTGACCTTGATCACCGCACGTTGGTTCGCCCGCCAGGTACGCGCCAGGAGCGGCAACGCGACGCCGAGACCGGGCGCGCCGCCCGGGCACGGTAACTGTGCGGAAATCGTGCGCAGCAGGGCCGGTTCCCGCAGCGAGAAAAAGCTCTCGTGCGCGCCGATGAGGCGCGAGATGAGCGTCGAGCCGACGTGTCCTGTGTGGAAAATGTAATGCGAGCGCGCTGTGAGCCGTGCAGCCGCGACCTCGAGGATCGCAAGCCCACAGGTCCTTTGCTCATAACCGCAACTCAGGATGCGTTGATCGAGAAAACTGGCTGCCCGGTAGGCCGCCTCATCGAGATGCACGAGCCGCGTGGCGTCACCCCCCACGCCCTCCAGCGGCAGCCAGGCCGGAGAGCGTACGATCTCGTCCTCGGAAACCGTCGCGTCTGCGCGCACGATCAGCCCCCGGGCTTGCTCAGTCCGGCGACGGCGGCGAGCACGAGCGCGTCCAGTCCTGTGGCTTCGCGCCCGGGTTGTGCCAGCCGCACGGACCCCTGAGCAGCCCCTCCGCCTGCTGCGGTCCCCAGCTGCCCGGGGTGTACTCCACGGGCGGCGCGCCGGCATTCAGCACCTGATCGACGATCGCCCAGGCGGCTTCCACCTCGTCCTCGCGCGCAAAATTCGAGGTGTCGCCGATCAGTGCGGCGCTGATGAGAACCTCATAGGCATCCATGTCGTCCCCCTGCTGCTGCGCGACGAACAGCTCCACGGGGCGTCCGGTCATGGCCGG